>Ga0099791_10000780_pt1 | contig 11978 bp, 14 predicted proteins | sample Rivendell_Oct201_7_FD_77318 | JGI IMG/M metagenome (GOLD analysis project Ga0099791, IMG submission 77318) | Vadose zone soil and rhizosphere microbial communities from the Eel River Critical Zone Observatory, Northern California to study diel... | ecosystem: Environmental > Terrestrial > Soil... | reverse complement strand
CGCGGCTTTGATGCAACACCCCAAGGTCAACGCGTCCTTCCAGGACAAGACGGTCAGATACTACGAGCACGCTGACCTTGGGATCGCCGTGGCGACCGAGAATGGATTGATCACGCCGGTCGTGCGCTCGGCGGAGTTGAAGAGCCTGCTTGAGATCGCCGCCGAAGTTCGGGAATTAGCGACCCGCGCGCGGGCGCGCAAGCTGAAGCCGGAAGAATATACTGGCGCCAGTTTTTCGATCAGCAACCTCGGAATGTTCGGCATCGACGAATTCACCGCGGTGATTAATCCGCCGGAGGGCGCGATCCTGGCCGTCGGCGCCATGGCGCCAAAACCAGTTGCGCACGACGGCCAAATCGTCATTCGCCAGACGATGCGCGTCACCATGTCCTGCGATCATCGTGTGATTGACGGCGCTATCGGGGCGCAGTTTTTGCAGACATTTAAGCAGATCCTGGAAAACCCGCTTTACTTGTTTCTGAGCCAGTAACAAGTTGGTTCGCTAACACTTCAATCCGAGATCGGGACGTGGCCCGATCTTTTTTGTGCCTGTTATTCCGGAATCGGTCGTGAGCAAATCAGGATACACCACCGCCAGCCGCGTTAGGCGATCAACGGCGGCGCCGCACCTCGCCCTGATCGCCGTGCAGGTAATGTTTGGCACGTGGCCCATCGTTGGGAAGATCGTTTTACGGACCGTTCCCAGCGGCGGGCTGGTTGGTCTGCGCGTTGCCGGCGCTTCTCTGGCATTCATCATTATCGGCAGAATGACTGGCGGCGTAGGTCGAATCCAGAGAAAAGACTGGCCCGTGCTGGCCGTGTCGAGCTTGCTCGGGTTAGTTTTGAATCAGTGGCTTTATGTAGAGGGTCTATCGCTTACTACCGCAATCAACGCGACGTTGTTGTCCACGGCGATTCCGGTCTTTACCCTGTTGGTGGGAATGCTTCTGCGCACCGATCGCGCGACGCTCAGGCGCCTGGTCGGGATCGCGCTCGCCGCCGGCGGTGTCATCTACCTGATCGGACCAACGCGCAGCGAGTTTTCGTCCCTGACACGTGCGGGTGATTTGCTAATCGTAGCCAACTCTCTCTGCTATGGCGCCTACATCGCGGTGTCAAAGGATTTGCTCAAGCGCTACCGCGCGCTGACCGTCATCACCTGGATTTTCATCGCGGCTTCTGTGACCACGGTGCCGGTAGGTGTGTATAGCTTGTCGCGCGTTTCCCTGGCCGGCATTACCGTCAGCGTCTGGCTAACAATTCTCTTCATTATTTTGGTGCCCACTGTCGGCGCGTATTACCTCAACGCCTGGGCCCTGGCGCGCGTTCCGCCAAGCACCGTCGCGGCGTACATCTACCTGCAGCCGTTGATTGCGTTCGTGCTGGCGCCCCTGGTTCTGGGCGAGAGGCTTAGTTGGCGCGCCGCCATCGCGTCACTGTTTATCTTTGCCGGGGTGCTGGTCGTGACGCGTCGGGGACGGAGCCGGGCAGTGCGTGAGCTTGCCGAACATCCTGAAGCGTTCGGGCATTAGTCCGGATCAAGTCATCGCAGTTCCGCCGAGCACGATCGGCACTGCGCCCGGCGTCTCGCGTTAAGCGTATGGCACGAGGGACATCGCACGTACATCGCGCGCGCGAAGAAATGCGTGATCGCATAGCTTAAGGCGAGAATAGCCACCGCGACGATGACGTTCAGGATTGTACCTTTCAAGCCCTCTAGTTTTCCTTCAAGTAGCGACTATAACGCAACCCGCGCTCGTAGCCATGCCGGAACGCCGCCGCCGTGGAATCGTTTCTGTATTCGGCTTCCACATTTGCGGCCGCTTGTTCGTAAGTACGGTTGCGCTGAGCCGGGCGCAACGCAGCTTCGAAACCCAACCGGTAGACCGCTTCGTCGATCTTGAAATCGCCGCCCTGCTTCGCATAGTGTTCCTGTTCGGCGTCACGCAAACCAATCCACCAGGCTTCGCGGGCTGCGTCAACCGACTCGGCTCCGGCTCGCGATAACTCACGGCGACATTGTTCTGCCAGCGAGTCGCCATCAGCCAAAGCGATTACGACCGTCCGCCCTCTTCTTAGGGCGTCTTCATAAATGTACAACTCGTCGTGCGGCAACCCCTGGGCAATGCCTTCTTCCAAAGCCTCGCCCGCGAGCGCCCCGGCGGTGGCGCCTCCGCCTCCGAACAACGCGGCGCCTATTAATCCAAACGCCAGCACCGGCCCCACGCCGGGTACCAGAATCGTCGCCGCCGCGGCTCCGACGGTCGCGCCGGCGGCAACGCCAATTGCTCCGCCGACAGTGCCGCCCAACGCGCGGCCCATGCCGGGCTGTTCGGCTTCGATTGCCGGTAGCGTCGCTTCGAACCTGGCTTCCGAAGTTCCAGGCGCAAGAATACTTATGTGTCTCTCCGAAACACCGAGCGAGCGAAGAATCGCTACCCCTCGCTTCGCGTCAGTAAAGGAATTGAATACTCCTACAACAGTTGTCATGTTAACAGACCTCCCCCAGAATCTGATGTTCCTGCTCTTGCAACCTGAGCCCCAGGACACAGCAAAGAACAGTCAAGTAAGGGAAAGACAATCCACCTGCAAAGTTGTTGCGCGATTCAGGCCGTGATCGTTGAGTGAAACCGAAAGGCTGTGTTAAGTTATCAGTGTTCGGCTACGCTAAACGCAGTCCTTAAAGACGCAGTAAGTGTTCGATATTGGTTCTCAAGGAGCAGCAAGTTGTTCGATATTGTAGACAAGCACTGGCCCATGTCAGAAGGCGATGGCAAGGCTGCGCGCAAGAAGAAGCCTCGGATACTGGCCATCACCACTGACTGCTGCACCGGTTGCGCCGGCTCACCGGCCTGCATCGAGTACTGCCCGATCGAAGCTTGCATGTTCTGGGTGCCCGACGAAGATCATCCGCCCTTTGGGCGTATCGAAGTCGATCCTTACCTGTGCATTGGCTGTCAGAAATGCATCAGCAAAGGACCGGACGGCGCGTTTCTGGATGGCTGTCCATGGGATGCCATTGAAATGATCCCCACCGATGATTGGGAAGCGATGCACGGAATTGCTTTGCCGGACGCTCCGCCTCCGCCACCAGCGATCGCCGCGGACTCGCCTGCGTTATCGGGCGATTGACGACTGCTCTGATTCTTCGCACGACTCTCGATAGCCTTTGCTGTTATCACGGCTTGCTGCTTAATCTCGGCGTCGTTTGCGGCAGTTCCCTGTGAGAACGACTCGACCAAAGGAAGATCTTCCTTCGTCCCAATGTATGCCAGAGCGCGCAAGGCATCGTTGATGGCGGCGCGATCGGGCGTCAGCCACAAGACTGTTCGCCCGGCCGCAATCTGTTCTCCTTCTCTTACGACTACACGGTCGATCGTGCCGTCCAGGGGCGAGCGAAATTCCTGAACCGTGCTTGAGAGGTCCCGGATTCGCGCGAGCAGCCCGCCCGCTTTCACCTGCGACCCTTCGGCCAACAAACTAACAATCGTGCCGGCCATTGGCGAATGCACATCGTAGGGCTGTAGCATGGCGCGCAACTCCGGCCGGCCGGCCGCGTCGCCAAACCGAACCAGTTGCACGGCCGCGTTCCGGCGCACCAGTGATTCGCCGTCGTCTAGTAAACCGACGAGCGCCTGGTGAAACTCCGGAGAACTGTTGTCCTGGCCCATCACCCAGGCGGCGGTCTTTCGAATCTCGCCGGTCGGGCTCTTCGAGACACTGACGACCTGTGGATAGAACTTCTTCACGCTTGCATCGCCCTTCTCAATTCTCGCTTCGATCTGCGACAACGCGTGCTGAATGTGCCGTGGGCTCTTTTCGTCAGCGAGGTACTTCGCGATTTCTTCGTCCGACAGATCGCGGCCAAACCAGGTTGTGTACCACGTCAGAAACGGAACAATGATGAACAGCGCCGCCACCACGATCAGCGGCCAGGTTGAGCGCTGGCGGGAAGGCGGAAGACTTGAAGCCGCGTCCGGACTCTTACCATTTACGATCATGAAGAGTTAGCCACAGAGGCTCAGAGACACGGAGTAGAGGAGGGCAAGAGATGGCGATCTTAGTCTTCATCTGGCAATCAATGTTGCTTTTCTCTGTGACTCCGTGCCTCTGTGGCTCTACATTGCTAGGTCGAAGGATAAAGGTGATACAGCATCAGATACACAATCACGCCCGTGAGGGAAACGTATAGCCACAAGGGCAGCGTCCAACGCGCGATTGCCTTGTGACGCTGAAAGTCTTTTCGCTTCGCCCGCCGGACAGTTACGATCACAAAAGGAACGATCACCACCGCCAGGAACGTGTGCGTGAAAAGGATCGTGAAATAGACGGGGCGCACAATTCCCTGCCCCGCGAATTTCGTGACCCCGTGATGAGCATGATAGACGATGTATGAAATCAGAAATAAAACTGAGGCGGTGAGCGCTGCGAGCTGGCAGTTGCGGTGCGCCGGGACATTCTTTCGCCGAATGAAATAGTAACCACTGGAAAGGAGCACAAAACTCGAGGCGTTAAGGGTCGCGTTCAGATGGGGCAGGATCGAAAAGTAATCCGTCATTTCCTGCTACTTATCTGTGGTGCGCGGCGCCTTCATCTCGGCCATCAGGCGATTGACATCAGGAGGCATCGCCCGGCCTCTCGCGTCCGTCAAGGCGGGCGCGCTCTTCAACGCGGGCGCGCCGGTGGGCGTGGATGAGCCGCCGGCTCCGACTTGTGGCGGTGCCTTACCACTCTTGAGTGCGCGCTTCTCGAGCCGTCCGGCCACGACCTTGCCGGCCGGGACAAGTAGAAACGGCAGCGCCAGAACCAAAGGCACCACGATCATGAACAGCCCGTCGGTCGTGATAATGCTTCCGGCGGCAAATAGGTTGTACAGGACAAGCGCCAGAAATCCGCCGGCTGTAACCAGGCAAACCAGATTCAAAAGAGTTTCTTCGCGCTTCATTGGTGAGTCGATCGTAGTAGTCATGCCAGTTACAGGTCAACCTCTTTGCGACTATCAAGCAACGCAGGCCATCAAGTGCCTCTCCCTTTGGGAGAGGTTAGGTGAGGGCTTGTCGTCAGTAGCTTCGCCCCTCACCCCAACCCTCTCCCAAAGGGAGAGGGAGTCCAATCCTCAGTGTTTCTTTGCCGGCGCTTTCTGCGCGCGCTCGGAAAGCTCTTCATATCCGCAGCGCTCGCATTGCCAGAGCGGATACACTGCCGTCGGATCCGCGGCGTTCTGATATACGGCGCGCTCTGACGGGATAATTTTCCCGCCGCATCGAGGGCACGATCGGCCACGGGTCGTGCGCCGCTCGACGTCGATGTTTAGTAGTTGAGCTTGATCTGCCAAGATACCTCAGATCCTTAAGTTTCTCGCCCGCTAACGCAGGCGGTTTCGGACCTAGCCGGCCCGGCGGTGACGAATAGCCAGTATAAAAATCGTGCAAAAGATTGAGACCGGCGGCACCAGAAGCACGAGCACGCCAATATTCAGATTTCTCATAAACACTGAATTATTTCCCAGCGACGCCCGGCACATCACGCATTGGGCCATCGTTGACTCCGCCAACAGAGTTAAAGCCAGCGCGATGACCAACGCCATTAAGACGTAACGCATTACCTGTCTGGTGTTGTTTCGCATATCGCGTTCCTCAGCGGCTCTCCGCCGGCGTCGAAGGCCCTCCCGAGCGCAATTCCTTCGCCCGAAAACTGTCCGGGAAAAACACCAGCAGCATAAGGCAGATGCAGATGACCAGCGCCGGCACAATCGTCAGCACCAGATTCAACCGCTCGAATCGCAGGTGCATGAAGTAGGCCACGATTAACGCTGCCTTGATAATCGACGCGCCCATCAGAATCACGAGCATGTAGATGACCGGCAGTTGAATGTAGCCAAGAAAAACCTCAAAGCCTGTCAGCAGCAGCAACCAAACCCAGATTGAAATGAACAGCTTGTTGCTTCCGGCAAAGTGCTCTTCGTCGCCCAGCGCGTGTGTAGTCATTCTCGCATCCTCCAACTGGTTCGCTTACTACTTCGGATAGATCGACAGCAGATAGATCATCGGGAATACGAACATCCAGACCAGATCGACAAAGTGCCAATAGAGGCCGCTGATCTCAACGTCCTCGTGCTTTAGCTTGTTGACGCGTCCGGCGACCACCAGGAGATAAATGCAGCCCGTGGCGACGTGGAACATGTGCATTCCCGTGATGCCAAAGAACGTCGCGCCGAACAGCGGCGTCGCCCCCGGCCATTTTTCAACCCACTCCGCCGGCAACTGAAACGGCCGCAAGCCTTCGCCTATCAAGTGCCGCCACTCGATCAGGTGCAGCACAATAAATGTCGCGCCTAACACGGCGGTGGCCAGGATCCACGTGCGCGCAGTTGATTTGTTTTTGCGCGCGGACGCAGACACGGCCATGACCATCGTCAGACTGGATGAGAGAAGGACCAGCGTCATCACCGAAGAAAAGACGATGCTCGGATAAAACCGAAACGGCGTCGGCCAGACGTTTGAGGCGCGCACATAGGCGTAGGTAATTAACAGCGCCGAAAACGTCAGCGAGTCGGACATGATGAAGAGCCACATGCCCAGCTTTCTGTGACCCACGCGATAGGGGTGGACGCCGCCGCCCCAATCACCTCCGATAGCCTGTGCTTCAGTTGCCACCACTCACCTCCAGAAGAATAGGAGTAAGAACAAACCGATCCAGAGTCCATCCATGAAGTGCCAGTAGATCGTTCCCGCGTCCGCCGCACCCACGCGTCTAAGTTCTCCCTCAGCCGTGTCGCGCTTCTTCGTCGTGCGCAGCAAGAGAAAACTCAGCGCCACCAGACCGCCGAGCAAATGCACGCCGTGCGCTGCGGTGAACAAATAAAAGAAAGAACTGTGCGGGTTGCTGGCTATGTAAACGCCCTGCCGCACAAGTTGCCGCCAAGCCATTAACTGCGAACCCAGAAAGCCAAGACCCAGCACGACGGTGACGATCAGCCAGCGGCCGTAGCCTGCGTCATTCAACGCCTTCAACGAGCGGCGCGAGATTTCCATAGTCACGCTGCTGAGCAGAATTAGCGAAGTGCTCAGCCAGAGCACCTTCGGCATCGCGATCGGCACCCAGTCATTGCCGGAAGCCGAACGCACAATGTACGAACTGATCAAAGCCGTGAACAGCATCACGATGCCGGCAATTACCACCCAGGCGGCAATGCGATAGCGCGACGGCGAGAACTGTAGCGGCTCACCGTCTTTCCCAAAGCGGCCGCCGCCGTTTTTGGGAAAGCCGTTGCCCGAACGTGGCCCTGTGCCAACCGGGGCGTCGATTACGCGTTCAGTGCTGACCGTTGCCGCCATTTCCGCTTGTGTCTCCTAAAGTGGCCGCGACCTCGGCGGCCTCCGGCTCATTCTGCATCATGAAATCCTTCGGCGCTCCCGGGACTGAGAATTCATACGGCCCGCGATAGACGGCCGGGATTTGCCCCGCGAAATTGTCGTGCGGCGGCGGCGTCGCCGTCGTCCATTCCAGCGTCGTCGCTTCCCACGGATTGTCCGTGGCCCTCTTGCCCTTGAACATGCTCCAGAAAAAGTTGAAATAGAAAACGATCTGCACGGCCACGGTAATGATTGCCGCGATCGTCACGAAGAGCACCAACGAATGAGAATTCTTTAGAAACTCGTACTCGCCAAAGTTCGCATAACGTCGCGGCATTCCCAGCATGCCCATCGCGTGGAACGGAACGAAGATCGCATAAACGCCGATGAAGGTAATCCAGAAATGAAACTTGCCTAAGGATTCGTTCATCATGCGGCCAAACATTTTCGGAAACCAGAAGTACGTCGCCGCAAACATTCCGAAGATCGACGCGACCCCCATGACCAGATGGAAGTGCGCCGTGACGAAATAAGTATCGTGAAAGAAAAAGTCGAGCGACGTTTGTCCCAGCACCAGCCCGGTAATTCCGCCCGCGACGAACAGCGAAACGAACCCGATCGCAAAGAGCATCGGCGTCGTGAAGCGAATCCTGGCGCCCCAGAGCGTGCCGATCCAGTTGAAGGTCTTGATTGCGGATGGCACGCCAATCGAGAGCGTCAAAACAGAAAACGCAATCGCTGAGTAGGGGCTCATGCCGCTAATGAACATGTGATGGCCCCAGACGAAGAAGCCCAGCATGCCGATCGCGAAAATCGCGAACACCATCGCGCGATAACCGAAGATCGGCTTGCGGGCAAAGGTCGAAAGAATGTGCGAAGTCGCGCCCATGCCCGGCAAAATCGCGATGTAGACCTCCGGGTGGCCAAAGAACCAGAACAGATGCTGCCACAAAAGCGGCGAGCCGCCAGTGTGCAATGGCTGAAGCGCACCGCTTACATACAGGTTTCCCGGGATGAAGAAGCTGGTCCCGGCGATTCGATCAAGCAACAGCAGAATCCCGCCGCCCAGCAGGACCGGAAACGAAAGCAGCGCCAGGACGGCGGTCGTAAACCACGCCCAGCAGGTCAGCGGCATGCGCATCAGAGTCATTCCGCGCGTGCGCATATTCAATAGCGTCGTGATGAAATTCAGAGCGCCCAAAAGCGAGCCCACGCAAAAGATCGCGATGCTGATAATCCAGAGGTTCACCCCCGCTCCCTGGCCTGGTCCCGCCACCTTTCCCAACGCGCTCAAGGGCGCGTACCCGGTCCACCCGCCAATCGGTCCGACCGTGCCGCTGCCGCCTGCCCAAGCACCCGGCGATCCCAAGGCCTCTCCCAGCTTTGTGAACCACGCGCCCACCGTTGCGTTACCTTCGGCGAAAATCGCGAGCAGCAACACCAGGAACCCCACAAACGTAACCCAGAACGACATCATGTTCAGAAACGGAAAAGCCATGTCTTCCGCGCCGATTTGAATCGGCAGGAAGTAGTTGCCGAAGCCGCCTTGCGGCGCGGTCGTCAATACGAAGAAGACCATGATCGTCCCGTGCATCGTCACCAGGCTCAGATAAAACTCTGGCGACATTACGCCGCCCGGCGCGCCCGTCGGAAACAAGGTCTCCATGATCTTGATGTGCGTTCCCGGCCAGCTGAGATTCACGCGCATCAGAACCGACATCAGCATTCCGACCACGACCGCGCTCAGCGCCAAGAGAATGTACTGGATGCCGATCACCTTGTGATCGAGGCTGAAGATGTATTTGCGTATGAAACTCTTCGGCGGCTCGTGCTGGTGCACTGCATCATGCGTTGCTTCTGCCATCGCGTCTCTCCTAAAGGGTTCGGAGCAAATTCCCGGAACTTAGTATTGCGGAAGCTGATACTTGTTCAGCAGCTCGTCCTTGCGCGCCTGGAACTTCTCCTGCGGCAAGGCCACGAGCTCGTTGAATTCATTCTCAGGCAAAACCAGCATGTAGGACTTCATCTTGTAGTGATTCATGCCGCAAAGCTCGGCGCAGGCCAGTTCGTACTTTCCGGTTTTCGTCGCGGTGAAGTGAACGTGAATCGCCATCCCCGGCACCAGGTCCTGCTTGAATCGCAGCTGCGGCACCCAGAAGCTGTGCGTCACGTCCTTCGACATGAGCGTTAGTTCGACGGGACGATTGACCGGAATCGCCAGCGTAGGCACGACCGAGTCGTCTTTGGCGCTCGGGTCAGTATCATCGAGGCCGACGTAATTCAGCGAAGAGTCGTCAATCAGCTTCGGGTCGGTGCGGCCGAAGAGGTTGTCTTTCCCCGGGTAATGGAAGTTCCAACTGAACTGCTGCGCGATCACCCGGACCTGATAAGACCCCGGAGGAGCGGAGTGCAGGTGCAAAGACGCCCAAACGCTCTGGCCCATCACGGCGAGGCTGATAAAAATCACGGCAGTGACGAGCGTCCACACAACTTCGAGCCGGTTATTGCCGTGCGAGTAAGTCGCGCGCTGCTTGTCCGCCGTAGCGCGATATTTCCAGACGACCCAGCCGAGGCCAATCTGCGCCGCCGCGAAAGCGATCCCGCAGACAATAATCGTGATCGTGAACTGGCGGTCAACGGCTGGTCCGTGCTGCGAGATCGCTTCCGGGAACCACCAGTGTTTGCTGACGAATAAACCAACCGAGCCCAGCGTTATGATCCAGATGGCTATTCCGAGAGCGCGTCCCATCGATTATCTCCTTATTACGATGCTAAGAGCGAAGTGCTAAGAGCAAGGCCGACCCTTCGCTCTTTGCCCTTTGCTCTTTGCCCTTTGCCCCTACCTATTCAAGACCATCACTCCGAACAACAACGGCAAGTAGAGCACGGAAGCCAGCAGGAGCTGGCGCGCGTGCTGATTCGATTTCGAAAGCGCCGCGCGCACGCTACTCACGAGAAACAGCAAACCCAGCGCGATCGCCGCAACCAGGTAGACCCTTCCCGAGATTCCCATCAAAGCGGGGAGCAGGCTCACCGGTATCAGCATGATCGTGAAGGCCACAATTTGCTGTCCGGTCACGCGACCTTCAGGCTCGACGACCGGAAGCATGCGAATGCCGGCGCGGCCGTAATCTTCGCGATACATCCAGGCGATCGCCAGAAAATGCGGAAACTGCCACAGAAACAAAATCGCAAACAGCACCCAGGCGGCGATCCCGACCTGGCCGCGCGCCGCGGCCCAGCCAATCAGCGGCGGCATCGCGCCCGGGAAAGCACCGACCACGGTTGAGAGGGTCGTGCGCGTTTTCAAAGGCGTGTAGAGCAATAGATAACCGGCGATGATCGTCAGTCCGAGCGCCGCCGTCAGTAGATTTACAAACGAAGCGAGATAAACTTCGGCGGTGAGCGTCAGGGTCAGCCCAAACCAAAGCGCTTCGAGCGGCTGCAATCTTCCGGTGGGCAGCGGGCGCTTTTCGGTCCGGCGCATCAACGCGTCGAGGTCGCGTTCCATGAATTGGTTGATCGTTGCGATCCCTGACGAAAGCAGGGCAATCCCGATCATTGCATGTGTCAAGAGCAAGTAATCAACTGCACCCCGCGAGCCGAGACAGAAGCCTGCCGCCGAGGTCAGCACAATCAGCGAAGTGATGCGGGGTTTGGTGAGTTCAACGTATGCCGACACTTTTTCTCGCAGACTGAAGGCTGGTACCACTACTTGAGAGGCGAGCGTCGCGTGCAGTTCTATGGTGTCGGTCTTCATTGAAAGGTTAAATCGTCGCAGAGCCTCCCTCTCCCTTTGGGAGAGGGTCGGGGTGAGGGCCTAAAGTGGCGGCCCACGTCCCCCTTTTTATTTTTCTTGTTAATCACCAGCGAAGATGAAAAATGAGATGAGTCTTCCTCTTCCCCGCTTGTAGCTTCGCCCCTCACCCCAGCCCTCTCCCATGGGGAGAGGGAGTCTACGCCGTAGCCAGTGCGTATGCCTGCCGCTCAACTCGCAAAATTCGAAATACTCTCAACGTCAAAACGATCGTCGCCGCAAAAACCAGCGCGCCACAGGCAACGTGCGCTACCGTGACCGAAATCATCGGATTCAAGGGCTGCGGATCGTTAGGCGATGCCGCCCGCACAATGTACGCCGTGACTCCCAGAATCAGCTGCACGAATAACAAACCAGCGGCGGCGAGCGCCGGGCGCTTAAGATAATTCTCGGCGCGAAAACGGTTCAGCACGGTCACGACGGTAGCGCCCAGCACGAGTGTGACGATGATCGCGCCGGCTACATGACTGAGCAGCAAAGCCACCGGCAAAGGCTGGTCCCAGGTGGCCGAATGCCGCAACGTCGCGCCTAAAACAAGCTGAACCAGAATCGCCACCAGAGCGACGACGCACAGCGTCCTTAACGAAACACCCGTTCCCTCTTCGCGGACCTCAATCGGAGGTTCAATCCAAACACGCGAAGTAAACACCGCCAGGCTCACGGTCGTTAGAAAGAACAACTGCGCCAACGTCGCGTGGGCTGCGGAAACCACCAGCGGCAGATTCAACTTCACCGTCAAGCCGCCGAGCAATCCCTGCGCTACTACTCCGCCGAGGGCAATCCAACCAAGACGTTTTACCCAGGCG
>Ga0099791_10000779_pt1 | contig 11983 bp, 10 predicted proteins | sample Rivendell_Oct201_7_FD_77318 | JGI IMG/M metagenome (GOLD analysis project Ga0099791, IMG submission 77318) | Vadose zone soil and rhizosphere microbial communities from the Eel River Critical Zone Observatory, Northern California to study diel... | ecosystem: Environmental > Terrestrial > Soil... | reverse complement strand
CCGTGCGGAGGTCGGTTTGTCGCGCTGGGTCATCGCCGCTCGCCGGCTGAAGGTCCGACGGAAGGTCGTCCCAAGATACTTCGCGCTGTCGGCGGCCGCGGCGCCGCAGCAGGTTGTAGGCTGCGTTGACGGTGATGCGATAGATCCATGTCCCGAGCGCCGCGTCGCCCTTGAACTGCTCGACTTTCCGCACCACAGTCCAAAATGCGTCCTGTACGACCTCTTCCGCGTCCGCCTGGCTGCCGGTGATGCGCACCGCGAGCCGATGCGCTCGAGCGCCGTAGGTGTTGACGAGCGCCTCCGCTGCGTCGACGTCGGCCGCGCGCAGGCGCCTCGTCAACTCCCTGTCCGAGAGCTTCAAACCACTACCACGCAGCATTCCCGCGCGCTCGTCAGGCGCTGCCCTCAGCTCACCGCTCATGGCGCCATCCACCGCGGTACGCGCTCGGCGTGATGCCGGTCATGCGTCGGAACGCCGCCGTGAAGTGACTGGGGGTCCGAAAGCCCACCAGCCGACCGACCTCTCCGATAGGGAGCTGCGGCTCCCGGAGTAACGCCGAAGCACGCGCGATCCGCTGGTCCACCACGAAGCGGTGCGGGGGGACGCCGGTGCTCTGCTTGAAGAGTCGCGCGAAATGGTACGGGCTCATGTGAACCACGGCGCTGAGATCCAGCAGTGTCAGTTGCCGGTTCAAGTTGTCCTGGATGAAACCAGTGACGCGCCGCAGCCGAGACCCTAGCAGGTCTCGCGTCGGGACCCGCTCGACAGGCCCGGCCGGATCTCCGGGGAGTGCTGCTTCGGTCGCGGGTGTTCCGGTCGCTGGCTCGACGGCTTGACGACCCATCGCTCTGGTCCTCCAAGCCCTGCGTCGCTGCATCAGGCTTGCCGGAGGGAGCCTAAGCGGTGGGCGCTCGAAGAATCACGACGTTACCTGAAATGCCAGAGCCGCGCCCTTGGTCGTGCGTATCGTTCGACACAGGTCGCACACGGTCACACGCCCGTCCGCGTCAAACGACACACGGGCTTGGCCATCGAGCCCACCTCCCTTCGCGGGCCCCAGCAAATCCGCTCCCTTCACTGTTCGCGTACGCTCGGCCTGCCCTTTGCAAAGATCAAGGTTGACGCACGAGGTAGGACGTCGGTGTGCACGAGCGCGGCTACGCTGGATGTAGTCGATCGATGCAACCGATGGAGAAAGGCGGTGACATCGCCATGTTCGCGATCCGCGGCTATGACGTAACCTATTTCTCGATCCGCACCCCAGACGTCCTGGCCCTGATTCAGACGGGTGATCCTTCATGGGAACAGTTCGTACCCCCGGCCGTCGCCGACCTCATCAAGGCAGAGAAGCTCTTCGGCTATGCAGAGGCTTCAGGGCCCGCCTGCCGCCTGCCGTCTGCGGGAGATTCGGGATGAGCCAACACGCGGTGGAGCGAACGCTCGGCAAGCTGCTCACGGATGAGTCGTTTCGCCAGCGATTCTTCACGACCCCGCGAGAGACGGCCTGGGCGGTGGGCCTTCGACTGTCGGACATCGAACTCGCGGCGCTCTCTGAGCTGTCTCGCTCAGCGCTCGGCTCATTCAGTGCCACCCTCGATCCCCGGATCTGCCGGCTCTGCCTGGCGACCGAGTCGTCTCCAGAGGAAGAGCAACCGTGACGCCGTCCGTGATCGCGGCTCACGCGCACGCCGCCGCCGATCAGCACCAGGCCGCGGCTCGCGCCTACGGCATCCCGCTCAGGCGCGCGGCGCCGCCTACGGGATTGAGGAGAAGAGCGGTCCGGGAGGCGCTCGATGACGTCGCAACCCACGCCGTGGCGTTCACGCCGACCACGGTATCGCTGAGAGAGGCGAAGCTCGCCGGCGATCGGATCTACCTGTTGGTTTTGCTCGCGGACCGGGTCGGCGAAGAGGAAGTCTAGGGCCCCATGATCAAGCTCGCGCTCCTGTTCCTCATGACCGGTGCCGCGCTGGTCATCGGCGTCGCGGTCCTCCTCGCCGTGGCGTGGGCAGCCGTCGCAATTCCCGTCGTGGCCCTCCTCGAAGCTGGCCACGGCGTCATGGCCTTGATCCGGCGGCTCGCCTGCGCCGACCGGTAGCGTAGAGCTGGGTAAACCCAGCCCCCCTTCCTAGTTCCCGCGTGACCGCGGGCCTGGTGGCCCGTCGGCTGCGATACCCGCGCGATGGCGCTCAGGGTCCCATCTCGCCCGACCTCCTCGCGCGGGCCCTCCGTGAGATCCGCATTGCTCCGTCGAAGTCGCCGGGTGGCGCGTGACGATACGTGACGTGGCTACTGGCCGAGGAGGACCGAGTCCGGCGGAGAATTCGAGGAGGGCAAACGGATCGTCCTCGACGTCCGCGATGCCGAAGGCGATCTCAAAGGCTGTGAGCGCCTGGCTTGGGCAGTACGCCCAGGTCGGTCACCGTATCGTTCGACACAGTCTGTATGCGGTGATACAGGCGATGGTGTAGCGCCACACCAGTCGCGCAGCATCGCGCTCTCCGTGTTCCCCACGAACGCTCTCAGATGGCCCGGTTACGTCGAATCGGCGGGACCGGCCTGCCGTTTGCAGAGAGACGGTCGGCGACGCGGGATGAGCAACCGGGTGTGCTCCAAATCGAGACGCCCTGGGCAGGCTGCGGCGGCCCCTTCGCATTGTGCCGGCCAGAGCACGTGAAGGGTGGCCTGGCACACACACGTGGATATGAGGAGCGACGTTATGGTGCTTTCAAGCGAGGCGATGGACCCTAGGCCGCGCCAGCGAACGTCGCAAGGAGCTCGGTCCTTGTGGGCGGTCGTGCTTGCGGGAGGGGAGGGCGTCAGATTGCGACCCCTCGTCCGGCGCGCTTTTGGCGACGAGCGACCCAAGCAGTTTTGTCCGCTGCTGGGGCCGCGGACCCTCTTGCGTGAAACGCTGGATAGAGTTGCCCTGCTCGTTCCTCCGGGTCGCACGGTCGTGGTAGGCCTCGAGAGTCATGAGCGCTATCTGGCTCGCGAGTTCATTGAACAGGCGGGCCCGCATGTGCTCAGCCAACCAGAGAACCGAGGGACTGCGGCCGCAGTGTTGTTCGCCGCGCAGTGGATCGCAGCCCGGGACCCACGGGCAACCGTCGTGTTCGTCCCGTCGGACCATTTCATCCAGGAGGAAGAGGTGTTCATGAAGCGGGTGTCCGACGCAGCAAGGTTTGTGAAGCGACAGCCGCAATGGATGGTCTTGCTGGGGGCCCGACCGGGTCAAGCCGAAACCGAGTATGGCTGGATCGAACCGGGTGAGCGGCTGGTCTGGACAGGCCGGGGGCTCCTCTACCGGATCCGGCAGTTTCGGGAGAAACCCTCACGGGAGGTTGCGCACGCACTGTTCGCGCATGGATGCCTGTGGAACACCCTTGTCGTTGTGACCGACGTCGGTGCGCTGCTGGAGACCGGACGCGCGTGTGTGCCGGACCTGTCGGATCGATTGGCTCGACTCTCAGCCTTCTGGGGAAGTGAACACGAACGCTGGGCGGTTCGCCAGGCGTACGCACTCGCACCGACGGCGGACTTCTCGCGCGCCATTCTGGAAGGGTGCGCTCAGCCTCTGGCGGTCTTGGAGGTGCCGGGCCTCACGTGGTGCGATCTCGGCAGCCCGGATCGCGTCCTGAAGACGCTGGCGGGATGTCGTATCGAGGTGCCTTGGGGCCGAGCGATCGGACCGGGTGGAGGGCCGCGATGGCACGCGTGATCACGGAATACGCGAGTTGGATCCTCTTCGCCTGGATCCTGGCCAACCAGGCCGGCGTTCCCGTGCCGGTGGTGCCAGCCCTGCTCGGAGCGGGAGCACTGGCAGGCAGCGGCCGTCTGAGGATCGCCGTGATCTTGGCGGTAGGCGTCGGCGCGACACTCGTTGCGGACCTCGGCTGGTACAGCCTTGGCCGCTGGCGCGGGGCACGGGCGCTTGACGTGCTTGGTAGGATTTCCCCCCAGGCGGGGCGATACGTTCGTTGTGCCGAGCACGTCTTGCTGGGGCACGCTGGGACATGTCAGTTCAGTGCCCGGTTCCTGCCGGAACTGAGTCCCATCGTCGCGGGTCTCGCTGGAGCGGCCCGCCTGAGCCTCCCGCGCTTCGTCGCGTACGGGGCCATGAGCGCTCTGGCCTGGGCTGGCGCTTGGGTGACCCTCGGCTATCTTCTCAATCGTACCGCCCCGATCGCAGCGTACCTCGGGATCCCCCTCCTCGGCTTCGGCGTCGCGGCACTCCTTCTCTATTTGCCGATCCGGCGGGCCCGCCGGCACCGCATCCTGCAGACGCTCCGGGCGGCGCGAATCAGCCCCGACGAACTCAAGGCTCGGCTCGACACGGGGGACACCACCATCATCTTCGATGTGAGGGCTGCCGACGAGGTGGCCGCCGTTCCCTACGCGCTTCCAGGGGCGGTCTGGATCCCGCCGGATGAGCTCGCCCGGCGATCGCGAGGCTTTCCACACGGCGCGCTTGTTGTGCTCTACGACGGCGGCTCCAGGGCGGCGCGGCGCACACGGGCGACCCTGTACGCGAGCATCGCCCTGCACCTGTGCCACTCGGGCATCCGAAAGGTGCGGCCTCTGGCGGGGGGCCTGCATGCTTGGCAGCTGCGCGGATACCCGGTCCAGCCGCTGGGCGCGCGGCTGATCGCCAGCGAGGTGAGTTCTGGAGCGTCTCCGCGCGTCGCCCGTACCCTTCTGTGCCTGCTCGTCATCGTGTCCGCGGGGCTCTCCGCCGGCTGTCGCGGTTCGTCCACGGCCTCCGGGGCACCGCCACCCCCCGCCGTCAAGGTCGAGCCGGTGCTGGAGAAGGACGTGCCGATCTACGGTGAGTGGGTGGGTACCACGGTCGGGTACGTCACCGCGCAGATCAGCGCCCGGGTCCCCGGATACCTCGTGAGCCAGACCTACAAGGAAGGGACGCGCGTCAAGGCCGGCGACCTCCTGTTCGAGATCGACCCGAGGCCGTATCAGATCGCCGCCGAGCAGGCCAGGGCGCAGCTCGACCAGGCGGAGGCGCAGATCGAGCAGGCGAAGGCGCAGGTTGCGCAGGCCGAGGCGGAGGTGGCCCGGGCCGAGGCGAACCAGAAGAAGACGGAGCTCGACGTCGCCCGGGACACCCCGCTGGCGGAGCGCGGCTCGATCAGCCAGCAGGAGCTGGATAACGCCGTCCAGGCCAATCTGGCGAATCTGGCCTCGCTGAAGGCGGCCCGGGCGAGCCTCGCGAATGCGCAGGCGGGTGTGCCCAGGACTCAGGCGGACATCGCGCAGGCCCGGGCCGTGCTGGACAATGCCCAGCTCAACCACAGCTGGGCGAAGGTGTTCTCCCCGATCACCGGCGTCGCCGGCATCAAGAACGCGAACCTCGGGGACCTGATCAGCACCAGCACGGTTCTCACCACGGTCTCGCAGGTCGACCCGATCTACGTCCAATTCCCCGTCAGCGAGCAAGAATATCTGAGATTGCGGCAGCGCGGCCCTCTGGCTGGGGATGACCGCGAGAGACAGTACGACCTCGAGCTCACCCTGGCCGACGGAGCGACGTACCCGCATCGGGGGACGGTCGCAATTCTGGACCGCGCGGTCGGGGCGACGACCGGCACCATCAACATCAGGGGGGTGTTCCCGAACCCGGGCGATCTCCTGCGCCCCGGCCAGTACGCGAAGGTGCGCGCCATCATCGACATGAAAACACGCGCGCTGCTCATTCCGCAGCGGGCCGTCCTGGACCAGCAGGGCGCCCATCAGGTCGCCGTGGTCGGGGCCGACGACACCGTAGACCTTCGAACGGTCCAGGTCGGCGAGCGCGTCGGCCCCCTCTGGATCGTCGGGCAGGGATTGAAGCCGGGTGAACGGGTCATCGTCGAGGGGATCGACCGGGTGAAAGCCGGCCAGAAGGTCAAGCCCACGCTGGCCCAGCCCGAGCGGTCGAGCTAGCCCATGGCCAGATTCTTCATCAATCGGCCGATCGTGGCGATGGTCATCTCGATCCTCATGGTGATCGTGGGCCTCGTCGCCATGTTCCAGCTGCCCATCGCGCAGTATCCGAACATCGCCCCGCCCGAGATGCTCCTCACCGCGACTTATCCCGGGGCCGACGCGATGGCGCTCGAGCAGTCGGTCGCGATGCCCATCGAGCAGCAGATGAGCGGCGTGGACAACATGCTCTACATGTACTCGATCAGCCAGACCAGCGGCGGCCAGATGCAGCTACGGGTGGACTTCGATCTCACGACCGACCCGAGCACCGACCAAGTGCTCACGAATCTGCGCTACTCACAGGCCGCGTCTCAGCTCCCTCCCGACGTGGTCAACCAGGGCGTGACCGTCCGGAAGTCCGTGACGAGCCCGCTGGGGCTGTTCGCCCTCTACTCGCCGAAGGGGACGTACGACCCACTGTTCCTCGCCAACTACGCGTACGTCAACATCAACGACCCGATGACGCGCGTCCCCGGCATCGGTCAGGTGCAGATCTTCCCGCCGGCCCAGTACGCCATCCGTCTCTGGGTCCGTCCCGACACCCTGGGGAAGCTCGACATCACGGTGAACGAGATCGTGAGCGCGCTGCAGGCCCAGAACACCGTGAATCCGGCCGGCCAGGTCGGGGCCAACCCCGTGCCTTCAGGCCAGGAGTTCACCTACACGGTGCGCGCGCAGGGTCGCCTGGTGAGCATCGAGGATTTCGAGAACGTCGTGGTCCGGGCAAGGCCCGACGGCTCCATGGTGCGGGTGAGAGACGTGGCGCGGGTGGAGCTCGGAGCGCAGTCCTACTACGTTGAGAGCCGCTTGAACGGACGCCCCGGGGCCATCGTCGCCGTCTACCAGCTGCCCGGCTCGAACGCCGTCGAGACCATGAAGGCCGCGACGAAATTGATGGAGGAGGCCAAGGCGCAGTTCCCCAACGACCTCGACTACGTGACGGCGCTCGACACGACGCAGGCAGTGAGCGCTGGCATCCGGGAGATCGTCAAGACGCTCTTCGAGGCCCTCGCCCTCGTGGTCATCGTCGTGTTCATCTTCCTCCAGGGCTTCCGGGCAACCCTCATTCCGCTGCTGGCGGTGCCGGTATCGCTGGTCGGCACCTTCATGCTCTTCCCTCTCCTGGGCTTCTCGATCAACACGCTGTCGCTCTTCGGCCTGGTGCTGGCCATCGGCCTCGTGGTGGACGACGCCATCGTGGTGGTCGAGGCGGTGGAGCACCACATCGAGGCGGGGCTGTCGCCCCGCGACGCCGCCTTCAAGGCGATGGAGCAGGTATCGGGCCCGGTGGTGGCGATTGCCCTCATCCTGGCCGCGGTGTTCGTGCCGACTGCGCTAATCCCGGGCATCACCGGGCGGATGTACCAGCAGTTCGCGGTGACCATCGCGGTCTCGGTCCTCATCTCGGCGTTCAACGCGCTCACCCTGAGCCCGGCGCTCTCCGCGCTGCTCCTCCGGCCGAGGCGAGACATGCGCGGGCCGCTCGGCGTGTTCTTCCGCGGGTTCAACCGCTGGTTCGCCCGAACGACCGACGGCTACGTGGGTGCGTGCGGCCACCTGATCCGCAAGTCCGCCTTCTCCATGCTCCTGCTCCTCGTGTTCGCGGCGTTCGCGGGTCTCGTTGTCTCCCGGTTGCCGGGTAGCTTCGTCCCCGACGAGGACCAGGGGTATTTCTACCTCAACGTGCAGCTCCCGCTCGCCGCGTCGCTGCAGCGCACGGCGGCGGTCAACGACGAGCTCGACGCCATCTTGAAGGAGACACCGGGCGTCAAGTACTACACGGGCGTGGGGGGCTTCAGCCTGCTGAGCTTTGCATACACGACGTACAACTCGTTCTACTTCGTCACGCTGGAGGATTGGGACCAGCGGGACAAAAAGGGGCTCACCGCCGACGTCATCATCCGCGACCTGAACCGCCGGCTCGCCGGCGTTCCCGAGGCGCAGGCGTTCGCCTTCGCGCCGCCCGTCATTCCGGGCATCGGCACGTCCGGCGGCGTGACGTTCATGCTGGAGGACCGAGCGGGCCGGGACCCCGAGTTCCTGGCCGAGAACACCACGAAGTTCCTGGCGGCCGCGCGCCAACGGCCCGAGTTCGCGCTCCTCTTCACCACGCTGCTGCCCAGTGTGCCGCAGCTCTTCGCGGAGGTGGACCGGGACAAGGCGCTCAAGCAGGGCATCAATCTCGCCTCCGTCTACCAGACGCTCCAGGCGTTCCTGGGTGGGGCCTTTGTGAACTACTTCAACCGGTTCGGGCGGGTCTGGCAGACGTACGTCCAGGCCGAGGGCGAGTTCCGAACCAGGGCCGAGAACATCGGCCAGTTCTACGTGCGCAACGGGACTGGAGAGCCGGTGCCCCTGTCCACGCTAGTGACGATGCGGCAGGTCAACGGCCCGGAGTTCACCGTCCGGTTCAACGAGCACCGCGCGGCGCAGATCAACGGGGCCCTCGCGCCTGGCTATACCACGCAGCAGGGGATGCGGGCGCTCGAGGACGTCTTCGCCCAGACAATGCCCCGCGAGATGGGCTTCGACTACATGGGTATGTCGTTCCAGGAGAAGGTGGCGGCGGAGGGCATCCCGGCGGCCGCCGTCTTCGGCTTCTCGCTGCTCGTGGTGTTCCTGCTCCTCGCGGCGCAGTACGAGAGCTGGACCCTGCCCCTCGGCGTCCTCCTCGGCACGCCCATCGCCGTCTTCGGGGCGGTCTCGGCGCTCTGGCTCCGCCGCTTCGACCTGGACGTGTTTTCCCAGATCGGCCTGATTATGGTGATCGGCCTGGCGGCCAAGAATGCCATCCTCATCGTGGAGTTCTGCAAGGAAGAGTACGAGCGCGGCACGTCGCTGTTCGAGGCCGCGCTGGCCGGCGCCCGGCTCCGGCTCCGCCCCATCCTCATGACCGCGTTCGCGTTCATCTTCGGCGTCCTGCCGCTGGTGGTCTCTCAGGGGGCGGGCGCACGCTCGCGCCAGATTCTGGGCACGACGGTCATCGGGGGGATGCTCGCGGCGACCCTCATTGCCATCTTCATCATCCCGGTCACCTTCTATGTCAGTGAGCGGCTCGGACGCAAACGCGAGCAAGCGGCCGTGCCTCCCGGCGCTCCGGCTCCGATCCATGGGGGAGCAGGGGAAGATCCCCCCGCTAGGCACCCATGAAGCTCGGCACGAGTCGATGGCTGGTTCCCGGGATGTTCGTGGCCGCGCTCCTCGCTGGCTGTGCGATTGGACCCGACTACAAGCGCCCGCCGGTGGCCGAGCCCCCGACGTTCCGCGGTCAGGCGACGACGGAGGCCGCCTCGCTCGCCGACCTGCCCTGGTGGGAGGTCTTCCAGGACACGAACCTGAAAAACCTGATCACGGAGGCGCTCGGCAACAACTACGACGTGAGGATCGCCGCCGCGCGCGTGCAGGAGGCCCGGGCCCAATTCGTGGTCAGTCGATCGGATCTCTACCCGTCGCTCGACTACAGCGCCGGCGTGTCGAGGGCCAACCTCACGGCCGGCGTGGCGGGTGGGCCCGGTGCGCAGGCCGCCGCCACCAGTAACTTCTACTACGGCACGCTCACCATGTCGTGGGAGCTCGACATCTGGGGACGCATCCGTCGCTCGAACGAGGCGGCGCGCGCGAACCTGCTGGCCACCGAGGACGGCCGGCGCGGGGTATGGCTGACGCTGGTCAGCGATCTGGCCCAGGCGTATTTCGAGCTCCTGGCACTCGACGTACGCCTCCAGATCGCCCGTGATAGCACGGACGCTTACCAGAGCACCTACAACGTCTTCGACGATCGCCTCCGGATGGGGGTGGCCTCGAAGCTCGAGACGGCGCGCGCCGAGGGCGCGCTGGGCGCCGCGCAGGCGACCATCCCGGAGATCGAGAGCGATATCGTGGCGAAGGAGAACCAGATCAGCATCCTGCTGGGCCGGAGCCCCATGCCCATTCCGCGGGGGCTGCCGATGTACGCGCAGGCGGTGGTGCCCACGGTGCCGGCCGGGCTGCCATCGGCGCTGCTCGAGCGACGGCCCGACCTCCGCCAGGCGGAGCAGCAGCTGGTCGGCGCCAACGCGCGCATCGGCGTCGCCAAGGCGGAGTTCTTCCCGAAGCTGAACCTGACTGCGCTATTTGGTACCGCGAGCCCCGAGGTGTCGGCGCTCACGGGCGGCAGCGCGACGATCTGGGCGGTCGCCGGCATGCTCAGCGGCCCGCTCCTCCACGCGCGCCGCACCCTCCGCACCTACCGGGCGTCTGTCGCGCAGTGGGAGCAGGCGAAGCTCCAGTACGAGCAGGCGGTGCTCACCGCGCTCCGTGAGGTCTCGGATGCCCTCTCCCTGCTGGTCAAGCTCAACGAGGCCGAGAGGGGGCAGGAGAGGTCCGTGAAGGCGCTCGAACAGGCCGTAGGGTACGCCACGGACCGGTATCGGAACGGATTCGCCAGCTATTTCGAGGTGCTCGAGGCCCAGCAACAGCTCTACCCGGCACAGAACACGCTGGCCCAGATCCGGCGCGATCGGCTCCTCGCGTACGTCCAGCTCTACAAGGCGCTCGGGGGCGGCTGGAGCCTGGCCGATGCCGAGTGGAACGACCAGACGAACGGAAGCGGCCGCTGAATGCCGGAATACGCGGCGCCGGACGACCGTAGCGGGTTCCATTTGTCTGATCAGGCTGGGCGGGGCTTTCAACGCTCGCGCAAGTCCGTCCAGCGGAACCGTTAGGAAGGAGATTCAAATGAACACTTCAAGCAACCTGCTCGTGTTGGGTGTAACAGGACAAGTAGGAAAACTTGTCGCAAAGACTTTAAGAAGGAGCAGCGCGCAGTTTTCGGTAGGGACGCGAAGGAAAGCGAATCTGGAAGAGCTTGCAGATCAATTTGGAGCATCGCGCTTTATCGATCTCGACGACCCACGAACGTTCGATGAAGCATTAAAACACGTCACGGGGCTTTTTCTAATAACTGGTTATACGGTTGACATGCTTGTTCAAAGCAAAACACTGATCGATGCGGCCAAGCGAAATGGCGTGAACCATATTGTGCATCTGGGCGTATTTACGCGAGAACGCGACACGTACACGACGGTTTTCGCCTGGCATCAGATGATCGAAGCATATCTTCGCGACAGCGGGGTTGCATGGACGAATTTACATCCAAATATGTTTATGCAGAATCTACTGGCGGGGTGGACTGTCAAAGGCGGTCTGTACAGCGTATACACTTCCAAGCCTATTGGGTTTACTGCTTTGGAAGATGTAGCGGAAGCTGCAGCCCTCATTCTCATGGAAGGGCCGAAAAAACACAGTGGAAAGGACTATTGGTTTTCAGCGGACGTAATTGGTCCGCAGCAAATGGCTGACACTCTAACTGCAGCTACCGGTCATAAGTTCACAGCAACAGTTCGTGACCACGAGCGATTCCTAGAAGAAATGGCGCTGCCGCCTGGTTCAACGTTCGAACCGGCGTATGCAAAGGGAGGAATCGAATTGTTCCGCGAGGTCGAGCACGGAAGAATGGCGTACATCGGAAGCGTTGCAGACGATACAAAGACCGTTCTGGGCCGTGAGCCATTGTTGCTGCGGGATTGGGCAAAGCTGCACGCCGACGAGTTGTTGCAAATTGCGGGTCGCTAAACACTGCGTCAGCCCGGCGTTTACGAGACTTAAGCCAGGGATCCTTGGGCGCGAATTCGAACGCTCACTCGCCAACTCGGGAATCAGGGAACCCGGCATCACTAAAGGGAAAGGAGATTCTATGAACTTCGGTGTGATCGGACCAGGAGATATCGGCGAAGTGATTGTCAGGACATTAAGAGATGCAGGCTATCCAGTGAAAATGGCAAATGCACGAGGCCCAGAGTCACTAAAAGACCTTGCGGCGAAAACGGAAGCAATACCGGTGTCGGTTGAACAAGTCGTTCAAGATGTCGATATGCTCTTCATTGTTGTTCCTCAAAAGGCGATTCCAGAACTACCGAAAGGGCTTTTAAACAAAGCAAGAAAAGAAACCATTGTTATTGATGT
>Ga0099791_10000778_pt1 | contig 11985 bp, 5 predicted proteins | sample Rivendell_Oct201_7_FD_77318 | JGI IMG/M metagenome (GOLD analysis project Ga0099791, IMG submission 77318) | Vadose zone soil and rhizosphere microbial communities from the Eel River Critical Zone Observatory, Northern California to study diel... | ecosystem: Environmental > Terrestrial > Soil >... | reverse complement strand
TCGAGATAGAGCATCGGACTCGGGAACACGACGACTGCGTCGGCGCGGTCTCTGCGCATCGCGGTGAATGCCTTCCCGAAATCGTCGGGACCTCCGGCCCCCACTAGTTGAAGCTGCACTCCCACCGCCCGGGCTGCACCCTCCGTCTCCTGCAACATGTCTCTCATCGTGCGTTCGCTATATATCCCCGGATGCCAGAGGACCGCCACTCGGGAGGCCCTGGGAACGACCTGCTTGAGGAGCTCTAGGCGCTTGGGGACTAACCGGGGACCAAGGAAGGTCGACCCCGTGATATTCCCGCCGGGCCGTGCGAGGCTGGCGACAAGTCCGTCTTCAACAGGATCGGCCATGGCCGCCACAACGATGGGGATCGTGTGGGTCGCTTGCTTGGCTGCCAAGGCCGCAGGCGTGGCGAGAGTCACGATGACATCAACCTTCATCCGGATCAGCTCGGCCGCGAGTTCGGGAAACCGTTCCCGCTTCCCTTCGGCAGATCGGTATTCGATCACAAGATTCTGACCCTCAACGTAGCCGAGGTCCCGTAGCCCTTGCCGAAATGCTCCGATGAGATGTTGCTCAAGGGCTGGAGAGGAGTAGCCGAGATAACCGATCCGCCACACCTTCCCCGCCGGCTGCGCCCGAGCGGCGAGCGGCGCGGCGAGGAGACTGCCAGCCAAGGTGCCGAGGAACGCACGTCGGTCCATCACTCGATCACCTGGTGTAAGCCTTCGGGGGTTCGCGACCTCGCCTCGCTCATTTGTCGCCGCGCATCGGAAGCGTGAACGTGAACGTCGAGCCGACCCCGACTTGGCTCGCCACCCAGATCCGTCCCCCGTGCAGCTCGATGAACTTGCGCGAGAGCGTCAGCCCAAGCCCCGTGCCCTCCGCCTTCTTGTCCGCCGTCCCCACCTGGCGAAACTCCTCGAACACCGTCTCCTGATCCCCCGGCGCGATGCCGATGCCGGTGTCCGCGACGGATACCTCGGCCATCTGGTCGGCCCGACAGGCGCCGACGTCGATCCGACCCCCCTCCGGCGTGAACTTCAGAGCGTTGGAGAGCAGATTCAAGAGCACCTGCTTCACCTTCCGTTCGTCGCCGCGGATGATCCCGAGGTGCTCGTCGATGATGCTCCCCAGTGTGATCCCGCGCCGGCTCGCCCGTTCTCTGACCAGGATCAGCGCGTTTTCGATGGCACTCGGCAGATCGAAGTCCGAAGGCTCCAGCTCCATCCGCCCGGCCTCGATCTTCGACAAATCGAGGATGTCGTTGATGAGGGAGAGCAGATGCCGTCCCGACTCCAAGATGTCCTGCAGATATTCAGTCTGCTTGTCATTGATAGCCCCGAACATCCCTTGGGCCAGCACTTCCGAGAACCCGATGATCGCGTTCAGCGGCGTGCGGAGCTCGTGGCTCATGTTAGCGAGGAACTCGGACTTGTGGCGGCTGGCGGCCTCGAGCTGCCGGCTCTTGTCTGCGATCTCTCGGAAAAGGCGGGCGTTCTGGATCGCCAAGGCGGACTGGGTGGCAAAGGTCTTAAGGACCTCGACGGCCTCCGGCGAGAACTCGCCGGGTGTGTGTCGGTTCAGTGACAGGCTGCCGATGATCTCGCCCTCACGGAGCAACGGCACGGAGAGCAGCGCCCGGTAGCCGGCGCGCAGCAGCGTATCCCGGATATGGCTCTGGTAGGCGCCCGGCGCCGCGATGTCTGCGATCTGCGTCGGCTCGCGGGTCTCCGCCGCGCGACCCATCGCGCCTTCGCCCTTGCGCAGCGGAGCTGCCCGCAACGTCTCCACCAGCACGGGGTCCAGGTTATGCGTGGCCCGGATGTGAAACGCCTCCGTCGCGTCGTCGTACTCGTAGATGGCGCAGCCGTCTGCACCCGCAAGCTGGCTCGCCCGAGAGACGATGGTCTGGAGCACGGTCTCGACATCGAGCGTCGAGCTCACCGCCTGGCTGATCTCCCCGAGCGCCGTGAGCTGGTCCACCGAGCGGGTGAGCTCACCCGTCCGCGCCTCCAGCTCCTTGAACAGGCGGACGTTCTCGACGGCGATGACCGCCTGGTCGGCGAAGGTCTTCAGTAGTTCGATCTCGCTATCGGAGAACGGTCCAGGCTCGGCACGCGCCACCTCGATGACGCCGATGGGAGCCCCTTCCCGCAGCATCGGGACGAAGAGGCCGCTTCGCCAGCCGATCGCGCGGCGCAGAGCTCGATGCTGGTGCTCGGGATCGACCTCGCTATCGGGTATGTGGACAACGGCGCGCTCGAGGATCGCCCGCCCTGAAAAGAGGGCCCTGGTTGGGCGCGCCGGGAACACCCGATGCAGCTCCTCGAGGGCTTCGGGAGTGTAGTTGTGCTGGGCGACCCGATGGAGCAGCTCGCCGTCGAACTGAAAGAGCGCGCTGAAGAGTCCGTCGCACAATTTCACGGCGCTTCTTGCGATCGTGTCGAAGACCGGCTGGACGTCGGTCTGAGAGCGGCTGATGACCCGCAAGATCTCCGCCGTCGCGGTCTGCTGCTCAAGGGCTTCGGTAACGTGAGCATGAGCCTCTGTGAGGGCGAGATTGTTTTCCTGCAGTTCGGTGAAGAGGCGCACGTTCTCGATGGCGATGACCGCCTGGTCCGCGAAGGTCTCGATGAGCTCAAGCTGCTTGTCGGTGAAGGGCTGAACCTCAGTCCGCCACATCGCAATTACGCCGATGAGCGCCCCCTCGCGACGCATCGGCACACCGAGAAGCGTCCGGACGCCGCCAATGCCAGGGGCGTCGACGTTTCTGGCACGCCAGTCCGCGTCGGTCTGCGCATCGAGGATCTGGATGGCCCTGTTCTCCAAAGCCACGCGACCAACGACTGTGCCATCCCCGGCCCAAATGTCGTAACGCTGCGCCCATTCGCTAAACGCCGGAGGGGCATTGTAATCCACCGCGAGGTGGTACAGGTCACCCTCCGCGCGAAAGATGAACCCCTGCTGCGCGCTGCAAAGGCGGGTCGCATTCTCAATGAGCGTCTGCAGTACGGGCTGGAGATCAAAGGTTGAGCGACTGATGGCCTTGAGAACCTCACTGGTCGCCGTCTGTTGCTCCAGCGCCTTTGTGAGGTCGGCGTTCTTTTCCTGGAGCTCCGTGAACAGCCGGACGTTCTCAATGGCGATGACTGCCTGGTCGGCGAAGGTGTGGAGCAAAGCGATCTGTTTGTCCGTGAACGGGTTCATCTCGGCGCGCCGGAGCACTATCGTGCCCATCGACGCTCCCTCCCGCAGCAGCGGAACGCTCAGTATCGTCCGCCAGCCATGCTCATGAGCCAAGGCTTGGCCTTCGGGAAAGCCCTCCACCTCGGCCTGGATATCAGTCACGTGAACAGCCCGCCGCTCGAGCACGGCGCGCCCCGAGATGGTCCCCCGGATGACTGGAATGAGGCGGCCCACGGGATGGGGGATCGGACCGTGATGGGCGGCCACCCTCAGGGTTTCCGTGTCAAGACGGAACATGCTAGCGTCGTAGGCTCCGCAGAAGCGCGCGGCGCTCTTGACCACCGTATCCAGCACTGGTTGGAGATCCGTCGGTGAAGTACTGATGACCCTCAGGATCTCGGCAGTCGCGGTCTGCTGCTCGAGCGCCTCGATCAGATCCCGATTGCGTGCCTCCAGCTCCTTGAACAGCCGGACGTTCTCGATGGCGATGACTGCCTGATCGGCGAAGGTCCTGAGGAGCTCTATCTGCTCGTCCGGGAATGGGGTGGCCGCCTCCCGACCCACCGTGATCGCTCCAATGGGATGTCCTTGCCGGAGCATGGGCACGGAGAGGGCGCTTCCGTAGTCGGCTGCGCGCGCGAGGCCCTGAAGCTCGTACTCCGGGTCCTCGCGTATGTCGGGGATGTGGACGATGCTGCGGGTCAAGATGGCGCGATGGGTGGCGCCACCCCGGCCTGGAGGCGCCGGGTACGCATCACGATAAGCGGCGGCGCCTTGCGTGGACACGTCGTGAAGAGCAGCGATGTGGATGAGCCGTCCGTCAAACCTGAAGACGGTAGTCAACTTGGCGCCGCAGAGGCGGTGGGCACTGGCCGCGATGGACTCGAACACCGGTTGGGCATCGGTCGGCGAGCTAGAGATCACACGCAGGATCTCGCTGGTCGCCGTCTGCTGCTCCAGCGAGTCGGCCAGAGCCTTCTCCAGTCGCTTGCGCTCGCCGGCCTCCTGCTTGCGGAGTGCCGTCTCCCGCTTGAGCGACTTCTCCAGCGCTTCGACCCTCGCAAGTAGTGCCGCCTTCGTGACCTGCGTCATGGACACTCTCCTGCGTCAAGGGGCCGCGCCTGGGGCCGTTTCATCCCGCCAGCGCCCGCATCTCCGCCTCCGCCTGCTCCACCCAGTACGTCATCTCCATCTCGTGGTACATCGTCGTCGCGGTGGTGAGATGCTCACGCGCGTCATCCCGCTTGTCTGTCCGCCGGTAGAGCTTGCCGAGGCCGACGTGGCAGTGGGCAAGGAGCGGGCCCATCCCGAGCTCCTCGGCGAGCGCCAGGGCTGCACGGTAGTGGCCCTCCGCGTCTCCACTGTTGAGGGCACCGGGATGAGCGGCGATCTCGCCGAGGAGGTGGAGGGCCCAGGCTTCGTAGCCGCGCTGCCCGCGCTCTCGTGCAAGGCGGAGGGCCCGGCCGGCAAAGGTGACCGCGTCGTCGAATCGGTCCGCGAGCAGGCACGCCTCGCCCATCTGCGCGACGATAGGTGCCTGGAAGGACTCAAGGGCTTCTTGGCCTTCCTCCAGCAAGGCAAGACCCTCGGTCAGACGACCCGACAACGCGTAGACGGACCCCAGGAACCCTGCGGTGATCGGTGAAAGCACGGGCAGATTCCAGTCATGGCAAAGGGCCAGCGCGGGTTCGAGGAGGCGGGCCGCCTGATCGAGTTGGCCTCGGGTGCGGTGGAGATACGCGGGACCCCAGGAGGCGACAATTCGACTGTACGGGTGATCGAATGCCTCGGCGATGCGGACCCCTTCCTCTCCAAGGGTGATTCCGTCGTCGAACGCTCCTAGCTCGGTCAAGGCCCATGTCGAGTAGCCACGGGCCATGGCCGCGGGAAATGCGGCGAGCCCGCAACGGTCGCTCTGCCGCTCGCCGTCGACCACCTGGACGACCTGTCGGAGCACCTTTTCCGCCTGTCGATAGTCACCGGACGTAAGGCAGACGGTGCCGAGATAGAAATTCGAGCCGACCCGGAGAGAAAAATCTGAGAGCGGCTCAGCGAGGGCCTGGGCGTTCTCGGCGAACGTCCGTGCTTCGGGCGAGCGGCCTGCCATCCAGAGATAGTGGCTCATGTAGACTGACACCCACCCGAGCCGCCGTTGATCCCCGAGCGTCTCGGCAAAGGTTTGAGCTTCGTTGAGGCACGCGACCAGGCGATCGAGTTCCCCGAGTGGGAACAGTGACGTGCGCAGGTCGAACCGGAGATCGATGGCCTGTTCCAGCGTCTCGCGGGTCTCGGGCAGATGCTGGAGGGCCACGAGTGCCTGCTCGAAACAGGCGACCGCCTCGCGGTTGGCCGATCGCGCGAAGGCCTTGGCGCCGGCCTGACGGAGGTAGCTCACCGCCTTCTCCCAGACCTCGCTTCTGAATGCGTGGTGTGCGAGCGCCTCGAGGTGCTCGACCAGGCGGTCGGGATAGAGCTTCTCGATCGCGTCGACGATCTTGGCGTGCAGGGACCGGCGTCGATCGAGGAGCAGACTCCCGTACGCCACGTCGTTGATCAGCGCGTGTTTGAAGGTGTACTCGAGATCCGGGAACAGACGAGCCTCGTAGAGGAACTCCCCCGTCAGCAGGTGGGTGAGTCCGATCTGCAGCGCTTCCTCTGGCCCCTCGGCGATGGCCTGGAGCAGGCTGAAAGGCACGTCCTTGCCGATGACCGCGGCCGCCTGCAGGAGCCGCTTATCCTCGAGCGAGAGCCGGTCGATCCGCGAGGCCAGGATCGCCTGCGCCGTCGCCGGTATCTGAAAGGTCTGCGACGTCTTGGTCAGACGATAGGCGCCGCGCTCGCCCACCAGGGCCTTCGTCTCGACGAGGGTGCGGACGCTCTCCTCGAGAAAGAAGGGGTTCCCTCCAGTTCGCTCGATCAGCAGGCGCTTGAGGGGCGGCAGTCCGGGATCGTTGCCCAGCAAGCCCTCGAGCAGCTCGTCGGCGCTCTCGGGCGGCAAGGCATCGATGCGGAGCTGCCGGTAATAGGTCTTGCCACTCCAGCCGTGCTGATACTCCGGGCGATAGTTGACGAGAAGAAGCAATCGCGCGGCGGGCAAGCTATCCACCAAGCTGTCGAGGAGCGCTTGGGTTTCGGCATCGATCCAGTGCAGATCCTCGAACAGGACCAGGACCGGTTGCACCTGGCTCTCACGGAGCAGCAGGCGCTTGACGCCGTCGAGTGTACGCTGACGGCGCTGGGGCGGCTCCAGCTTCTCCCACTGGGCATCCTCGACGGGAACATCCAGAAGCCACAGGAACGCCGGGAGGGAGGGCTCGAGTGCCCGATCGAGGGAAAGGAGCTTGCCCGTGATCTTCTCCCGGATCTTGCGCGCCTCATCGCGCGGCTCGACCTGGAAATAGGTCCGGAGCAGGTCGATGACGGGGAGAAACGCTGTCGCCTTACCGTAGGAGACGGAGCTGCTCTCCACCATCAGCCAGCCTTCCGTGCGATGCGACTGGGTGAACTCCCAGAAGAGCCGGGACTTTCCGACGCCGGGTTCCCCCATCACCGCCGCGACCTGCCCGTGCCCGGTCCTTGCCCGGTCCAGGGCCTGACGAAGCTGCTCCACCTCGCTGTCACGGCCGACGAAGCGGGTGAGGCCGCGCGCCGCAGTTGCCTGGAGGCGCGAGCGTACCGTCGCCGCCCCCGTCACCTCGTAGACCTCGATGGGCGCCTCGAGCCCCTTGACCGGCATCGCGCCGAGCGGTTTGACCATCACATAGCCTTCCGCCAGTGTCAGGGTCCCCGCCGGGATCAAGATCGAGCCGGGCGTCGCCATCTGCTCCATGCGCGCGGCGAGGTGCGTCGTCTGGCCGACCGCCGTGTAGTCCATATGCAGATCGCTGCCGATGGATCGCACGACCACCTCTCCCGAGTTCAGGCCCACCCGGATCTGAATCGGAATGCCCTCGGTCCGGCGGATGCCGTCGGCGTACCGCTTCACCGATTCCAGCATCCGCAGCCCCGCGTAGCACGCGCGGACCGCATGGTCTTCGTGGGCAAGCGGCGCGCCGAACAGCGCCATGATCCCGTCCCCCATCACTTGATTGACGGTGCCTTCGTAGCGGTGGACGGCCTCCATCATGTGCTCGAGCACCGGGTCGAGGAGCCGGCGGGCGTCCTCCGGGTCGCGGTCGGCGAGGAGCTCCATCGACCCCCTGAGGTCCGCAAAGAGGATGGTCACCTGCTTGCGCTCGCCTTCGAGGGCGGCCTTCGAGGTCAGGATCTTTTCCGCGAGATGTTTCGGTGTGTAGGCTTCCGGCGCGCCGAAACGCGGCAATGGCGACGGCGCGGCCTGACCAGCGGGATGAGCGCACTCCGAACAGAACTTGCCGGTCGGGGACAGCGGAGCTCCGCAGTTCGCGCAGACGCGCGCCAGGGGCGCCGCGCACTCCTCGCAGAACTTCGCGCCCAGGCGATTGTCGTGCTGGCACCGGAGACACTGCATGCGGCACCCTCCCAGCAGGTCGGAGCCAGGAACGGTCGGACAGGTGGCGCGAGCTTAGTCTGGGGGACAGGAGGGGTCAAGGACCGTGAGCCCCGTGGCCAACCCTGGACGGTCGTCGGCGAGCGCCGATCTAAGAGGTGAGCCTACAGGCTAGTTCAGACCGTGGCTGGCTGGCTCCAAATTAGGACAGTGCCCGCGCGCGCTTGACGCGGGCAGTGCCGCCAGTCTAGTCTGTCGCGCAGATGACCTCACCGTCTCCTGAGGCACGGGCCCCGCTCACCGGGATCTGGCTCTCAGCGGAGTCCGTGCAGACGCCGATCGAGACGCTCCTCATCGACATGCTGGCTCCCAACGTGCCGAGCCGGGTCCTCCGCGAGGCGGAGCTGGAGGAGCTGAGGCGGGGGGCGAAGCTCACCGACGTGGCGCTCGAGTATCTCGGGCTCCGGACGATCAGCGTCGATGGAGACGGCGAGATCCCTCTCCGGGTCGTGGCGTCCCACTCACCGCGCGACTCGTGGCGGCAGGCGCTGGTCCTGCCCGAGGGCGACCGCCCCATCGGCATCCTGATCAACACCGCCGACGCCGGGCCGCTCGTGCTCGTCCACGAGGTCTTCGATAGCTTCGCGGAGCCCGAGAAGGAGCTGGTCCGGCGGTACGCAGCGCTGGCCGTTCGTGGCGAGCCGCACGAGGCCATCGTGGCCGCCCTGCGCGCCGGGAACGTCGGGGAGGCCGGGTTCACCCAAGCGTTGATCGCGGTGCGTCGCGCCGTGCGATCACTCGACCCCACCGTCCTATTCAGCCCCGACGGCGCGACCCGCGTCCAGCTCGGCAGCCTGTCGCGCACGACCAAGGACATCCTGCGCGAAGGACTCCAGGGCGACCACCTGTTCATCTTGCCGGCGAGCCTGTTCGAGGGCAAGACCAATTACGCCGACATCGAGTTCCTCGTCTACCTGAACTTCTTCCTGCGCCAGAAGACGCGCACGCGCATCGTCGGCACCTCCCGGCAATGGCACGTCCTTCATCGGCTGCTCACCCTCACGCTGTTCGGCCTCTTCGACCCGGCGGCTCCGGAGCCGCCCGGCTTCGAGAAGCTCGCCGAGGCGTACGGCGTCGGGTCGCGCGAGACGTACCACTTCCTGCGCACCGCTCATGAGCTCTACGGTACCCGCCGGGATGGCAGCCCGGGGAGCCCGCTCCTCGGGATCGACGCTTACGTGGACTTCTTCGCTCTCGACGCCGAGGCGACCGTCATCCCGTTGCCGTCGGCGGCGGTGCAAGTGGCGCCCTCCGGGCGTGGCTTCGACGTGCGCATCACGCAGCCCGACGGCCGGTCGAGCGAGAAAACCCTCGAGGTGGGGACGCCGCCGCGGCTGCTCCGGCACATCCCCACCGAGCTCCGCGAGGCCATCCAGTTCGCGAGCGAGCGGCCGCGGTTCGGTGTCACGCCCCTTGGGACCAGCCACGGCTTCGACGCGAATGGCGACTTTACCAGCTTCATCATCTGGGTTGACGGCAAGGGAATCCTCGTCGATCCATCCTCCGAAGCGCTCGCCTACCTCGACCAGATCGGGGTCGCGCCGCTGGATGTGCCCTACGTGTTCCTGACCCACGTCCACGCCGACCACGACGGCGGGCTCGTCGAGAAGCTGGTGGGCGGCAGCCAGACGAGTGTGATCGCGTCCGACCCCGTCTTTCGCGCCTTCGTCGAGAAGGCGCGACTCGTCACCGGGCACGACTTCGAGCGAGAGCGCCTCGTCACCCACATCGCCGCGAACCCGGGCAACCGAGTGCGGATCGCGGTGGCGGGCGACTTCGCTCAGCTCGAGACCCGCTGGAACCTCCATCCGATCCCGACCAACGGCTTCAAGCTCACGTTCAGCGGGCGGACGCTCGGGTACTCGGGCGACACCCAGTACGATCCCGCGATGCTGGAAGATCTCCGACGGCGCGGGAAGCTGCCGGAGACGCACTTCCAAGACCTGATGTACTTCTTCTGGACACCGGACGGAGAGCCCACCGTCGACCTTCTCTATCACGAGGCCGGTATCCCGCCCATTCACACCGACAAGGAGGCGCTCCGCGCCCTGCCCGACGCCATCACCAGCCGGATGTCCCTCGTCCACATCGCGGACGGGGACGTGCCGCGAGGCTTCGCGCCCGGCAAGCCACGCCTCTTCGCAACCCAGGTCCTCCTGCCGCCGACGCCGCGCTCGCGGCAGCGCGTGCTCCTCGAGATGATGCGGGCCGTGGCCTACCTGTACGACATGCCGTCCGATACGCTCGAGGCGCTGCTCCACGGCGCGGAGATCATCACCCACTTCCCGGACGAAGTCATCATCCGCAAGGGCCCGGTCGCCCCCGGGGAGCCCATGCCGTTCCAGATCATCACCGACGGACGGGTGAGCGTGCGCGACGGCCGCCGGGTCATCACGACGCTGGGCAAGGCCGACACCTTCGGCGAATGGGGAATCAGCCACCAGCGCGGCTTCCGCGCGGCCGACGTGGTGGCCGACCGCCCCACCCAGACGATCCGGCTCAGCGAGGAGCAGTACCACTGGCTGGTCGGCAAGCATCCGGTGATCCAGGAGCGGGTCAGCAAGATCAGGAGCCTGCTCCCACGGCTGCAGCTCGCCCAGGAGCGCGCCCGACTCAAGGCGGCGCTGGAGCCGGGGGCCAGGAGCGTGATCGAGCACATGACCTCGATTCAGCTCTCCGGCTTCGCAATCTTCAGCCGGGTCAAGGAGTTCAAGCAGGGCCAGCACATCCTCGTCGAGGGAGACGAGGCCGACGGGTTCTACCTCCTCCTGTCGGGCCACCTCGCGGTCGGGACCGAGGGCCGGCGTATCGGCGAGCTGAGCGAGGGCGACGTCTTCGGCGAGCTGGGCCTGCTGGAAGGCGGGACTCGCCAGGCCAACGTCACCGTCGTGTCCGCCGACGCCGAGGTCCTGTTCATGAGCACGCGGAGCTTCCAGCACCTCCTGCACACGATGCCAGCCTTCGCCTGGGGGATCTGGGAGACGGCGGCCGGCCGTCGCGACCTGATTCGCCGCTCGTAGCACGCTGCGAGCACGCAATCCGCTGGAGCGACGAATTCGGGTGGGGCGAGGTGGGGCGGGCGGATGTGCTTATTGCGCCCGAAGGGACAGCCTCAAGAGGGCGGCCCCTCCCCTTCGGGCGAATGCCGGGTGTGTCGGCTGGCACCCGGTGCCCTGAGTGTACCGCTACGTCAGCGGGAGCTGCGTCCCGGGCTGAGCGTCGACCGGCGGCTTCTCGACCGTGATGGTGTGCGAGTAAGATCATCCGACATCGCAGGTGGGCCACTCAGCCACCCAGATGTCGTAGCACCCCTGATGGAACCGGATAGTGCCCCCGGTCGGAAGGTCGCACTCGACCTCTACGTCGTCGGCCGCGATTGGCTGCTCACATGCCACGCAGACCCCGCCGGTTCCGGGGCCGTACCATGTCATGCGGCAGTTCTCCTTCGGCAGGTGGCCGGCGAGGATCTTCTGGCGAATCCCGGGCCCCCTCCCGGCGGGATCGCTCATGCAGTCACTCTGCGGTCGAATCGCGACGGGGCTCCAACGCGCTCCTACTTCTTTCGAGCAGGGTTCAGCCCGAGCAGCTTCTTGGCCTCTCTGTCGAGCGCCTCCGCTTCCCGACGGACGACATCCCCGATCGCTGGAAGCAGAGTGCGGGTGATCATCTGCTTGCTCACATAGGCATCCGCGCCGCTGTCGGAGGCCATGAGCCGGTAGGCGTCTTCGATGTAAGAACTCATGAGGATGATCTTCGTTTTTGGCAGTTCTAGCCGGATGCGCCTGGTCAGCTCGCCCCCGTCGAGACCGGGCATCACCAGGTCCGTGATCACCATGTCGGGCCGCTCGCGCCGCACGAGCGCGAGGCCGTCCACGCCGTTCGCCGCGTCACCCACGAAGGTCGTCACGTCATGGACCGACCGGAGGAGACCGCGGACGATCAGGCGGTATTCCTCGCTGTCGTCGATGACGACGATAGTCAAGGGCATGGTAGCGGCTCCCGGCCCTGAGACATGGCCGCTTGGACGCTCGCAACCGCCGTACCGGGTCGCGAAGGGACAGCCACTAGGGGCGGCTCATCACCTTCGGAATGCCGGGCCCGGCCGCTCGGCCCCGAAGGCGTCCCAAATGGCGGGGACCAACCCCGATGCGATGTCGTGCTTGTCGAGGAAGGCATCTGCGCCCTTCTCGAACGCCTCGCGCCGGGTGGCGTCGCCGGTCAGGTGGGTGAGGACCAGCACCTTCGTGTCGGGCCACTCGCGCTTGATC
>Ga0099791_10000776_pt1 | contig 11999 bp, 8 predicted proteins | sample Rivendell_Oct201_7_FD_77318 | JGI IMG/M metagenome (GOLD analysis project Ga0099791, IMG submission 77318) | Vadose zone soil and rhizosphere microbial communities from the Eel River Critical Zone Observatory, Northern California to study diel... | ecosystem: Environmental > Terrestrial > Soil >... | reverse complement strand
GTAAGCGGCTAAACGTGGGCCATTTCCTCCGTAGCGCATATCGGTTCCGATTCTAAAGAGCGAGGGACTCATTTCCGATATGAGGCGCAGCGTTATCTCATTTGTTGTTCGAAGGTGTGGAGGTGCCTGGTACATGAGAGCGACGAGATCATTGTCCATAAAAGGTGAACGGAGGATTAATTGCGACTCCGCGGCGGCGAGCCGTCCGTAGAGATGCCAGGGAATCTCCTTGAACACGGCAAACGAAACTCTGTGGTCGACATTCATTTCGGCGAACGAGGCTTCTGCCTCTCTGAGGTAAGGGGTTAGGGCAACATCGAAGAGTCCTTCAGAGGGCACGGTGTGCTTGAAAGTCGTGGCGCTTCTGAGGACCTCGCTCCCGTAGTTTCCGGTGAGCCGAACCGGTGCGAGTTCTCGGGCCCGCCGGCTCAGGTAGACTTCATGAGATCCGCAGATGTCGAGACAGCCGTCGGTCAGCCAAACCGTTTGTTCTGCGAGAGCCGGAAAGTTGGTGAAGAAATCTGCACCGAGTGCGATGACATGATGACGCTGGCCACATGCCGCGGCGACCTCATGTGCCACCTGCACGTCGAAGCAATCGCGATAAATACCTCCATACGTATAACAAGACGTATAACAAGCCGTGGGCCCGGCAAGCTGGGGCCTGCCGGCCATAATGAGTCTCGTATCTAACCCGCCGGTTAGTGAAACGCCAACAGGGTTCCTGGAACGAAAGTAGGTCGGTACGAGTCGCGACAGCGTGGCCCTCAGTCTTGGGTAAAAGGCGTCCTCTGGGAGAATCGGCTGCTGCTCCCAGGTGCTGTTATTGAAGTAGCGGTTTTTTTTGACGTCTGAAGGGCCCTTGAAGGTCCAGGCGGAGCCTCCAGGCAACACGAAGATATTGGGAAACAGTGTACGATTCTGGAAGACGGAGCCGAAAGCGACGAACTCTCCTAGCGCGCGAGGATCGAGGGTGCGACTTTCGGGGCGAACGCTCAACAGGGATTTGGCCTCGGACGAGAACGCGAACGAGTCCTTGTCGTCCTGATAGTAGACTCGATGAACGCCAAAGCGGTCGTTGAAAAGCAAAATACTCTTTTTCCGGAGGTCAACGAGGACTCCAGCAAACCACCCATTGAGCTCAGGAAGGAACTCATCGCCCTTGGCTTCGTACAGGCTTAATAACTGACTCGCATTCGCGTCTCTCATGGAGAGAGCATCTTGATGCGCGAAATGTTCGCCTGAGAATATGAGGATAACGTCTCGTTTGGGACTGATGATGGGGTTACAATCCGAAAACGAATCCTTGTGATTGACCCAGCCGAAATAACATCCGTGTTCGGGAAGAAGATACGTCCCGTGCGTATAGAAGGGTTCGTGGAGCATGCAGTGAAGCATTGTCTCCAGCTGCGCCTTAGCCTCTTCCGCCGGGATGCCGCTGATTATCCCTAGGATGCCGGGCATAATACCTTCATTGATTAAGTTCGGTCTGGCTTACGCAACGAGGTCAGGAGTCCTTAGTTCCGTGTAGACGTAGCATGACAAGAGGCGACACTGCCGCGCCCCCTCGGCGACGGGCCCGACCTAGGCTGACGCCGGAGTACTGTGCGTGGCGAGCGTCAACCAAGCGGTTGACAGTGAACCAAACTGCGAAGTGCGCGACTCAGACACCGCGTTCTTGCCGGCCACCCGAAAGCCGATAGAGGCAGTCACTACTACGTTACCGTACTGTCAGGCCAGCAGGCAAAGACGGCGCGGCCTGTGTACCACCGACCAAGGGGTGCGGATAGGTGAACGGCGTGTAGTTCGGCATGGGCGTGAGGAGAATGTCCCGTCCGACCACCACATGTGGCGTCTGACCGGAGACAACGACGCCGCCGTTCACGACATTGTTCCAGACGTACAGAGGTTCCGACGCCTGACGCGGCCACGCCACGGGGGCAGGCGTATAGGTCGGTGCCAGCATGTCCATTAGGTCGCCCTGACCCCGTCCCACTTGGTCAATGCAGGGATAGCCAGTCTGGCCTGGAGTGTTCTGATCATAGGGACTTGTCCCGTTACATTGCCCCCATGGTGCAAACGCCTGGTTGTCACGGAAATTCGATCCGGTGACCGCGTTGTCGAATCCAGTAAAGGTATTGTCGTGGACCACTCCCGTACCACCACGAAGACCGACGGCAGAAAAGAAAGTCCCAGGGCCAGGAAACGTGAAGGTGTTGTTGTAGACCTCCCAGACTCGGAAGCTCCGAACGATTCCGCTCGACTCCGTTCCGTGGTTCGAGAGCACCATATTGATAAAGGTGTTACGCCGGAAAACGGCGCGCCCCCCACCGGTGCCATCCGTGCCCGTTATCGCACCTCCGGTTGCATCGAAGATGTTGTCCTCGAAAAAGATGAACTGCTGGGTCCCGAGGTTCGCTGGCGTCGCCCAGGAATTGTTCCCGTTGACACCGATGCCCTGCCACTGGTCGTGGTATATCAAGAAGGGTTCTACGTTGACGGTCGAGATGAAGGTGCAGTGGTCGACGACGCCCCAGAGGTCGCCCGTGAACCAGAAGACCCGACTCAATAGGTTACTGAACTTCATGTGATCGACACGGAAGCAATGGGAAAACCCCCCGATGCCAAGCGCTGGCGCGAGAGCCTTTGTTGTGACCGAGCCGGCCTTCAGGGTGAAACCTGAGACGCGAATGCACTTCGTCGCTGTGTTGAGACCAATGAACAGGATCACGTTCTCGTTTAGAGTCACCTTCGGGACATCGTCGAGGATAACCGTCTGATCTATTCCTGCCCCGATGAGAGTGATGGCCGCTGAGATGTTGAGCTGCGAGGTCCAGCTACAGGTCCCGGCCGGGATCTGCACGGTGTCTCCGTCCACCGCCGAGGTGACGGCGTTGCCCACGTCTGTGCGTGAGCAACTCGCGGCTGTGATTGTGGCTGCCTCGACCTGCCAGGAAATACCCAAGAGGGTGAAGACTGCGAGGGCGACGACGACCTTGACCACTGCCATTATATGACCCTCCGACCAGTATGAACTCTCGCCGCCGTCAGCAACGACGCGCTGCGACCACGCACCGCCCGCGGCACTCCATGGTCCCCCCCGGTTCCTCAAGAGCGGGTCCGCCACTCCGTTGCGTCCGCTCTACCTAGCGCGGAGCATGCCAGGTAGGGGCCCGCGGGTCATTCCGCAAGATGTTCCGAAGAATCAGTCGCTTGCGCCGCTAGGCTTTGATGCCACCCCAGCGCCTACAGATCACGCTGGCAGTCATGGATAGGCTTGGTGTCATCATATTGACATCGTGGCACGGCAAGCGCCTCGTATCAAGTCCACACTAGGAGAAGCACCCCGGCCTAGTTTTCTGTGCGTCGCGGTCAGTCGAGGGGCATGCGGATAAGACCGATGCCTGCCCAGCCCTGATCGGTGTGTTCTATAAACTCCCGGCCCTGATAACGTGGGCGCAGTTCCGCCCAGAGTTGGTCGACGTGGCAGTCGTCGGCGGGCGGGTGATGAGCGATGTCGTGGAAAAGCACGAGGCCACCCGACCGAACGAGCTTCGAGTATAATTCGAAGTCCTGTTTCACGCCGGCATAGGAGTGATCGCCGTCGATGAAGAGCACATCGATCAGTTTGCCCTGAAGCAGGCGCTTCAATTCCTCGAGCGTGGACGGATCGTGTGAATCCGCCCGAAGAAAATCGGCCCGCTGCCCCTTGAGGAGCAATCGGCGGAACACGGGAATCTTCCATGCCTGATAGCCGCCGCCCCAATGTCCAGCCGGCAGATCCACGCTCGCCAGATAGGCGTTGGCGTGAGCGGCGCGAGAGAGCAAGAAAAGGTTGCCGCCGCCTGCCGTTCCGATTTCCACCAGGACTTTGGGCTGAACCGCCTCGATGACTTCCAGGGCTTCTCGGATCTCCGATCTTACTTGTCCCGGCCTGAGAAACCCGTGGGCAAACGTAAAAGCGAAATCAAGGATCTCGGCCCAACTCCGATCAGGACGGCGTACGTACTGCGCTCGTTGAGTGTGAAGGAGAAGACCTACCGCCCTCCGAACCTTCGTCAGAACAGCAGCTCTGGCCATGTGAGTCGATATCCCCTCTTCAGCCGTCCCTATCGCGACCTTTCCACCGGCCCGCGATTTTCCTTTCGGTTTATCATGTTGTCAACTCTCTGGACCAACTGTAGGTTGTCATCAGAAAATTTGCGTGCAAACAGCAGCTCGCCCGGGCCATGGAGATCTTGAATACAGACTGTTTCCTGAGTTTCAAACAAGGCGAGATGACGCTCGTTGAGCATAGCAGGATGGGCACCCTCGGCGGACCAGTCTTCATACAAAAGGCCTCTTCGCATTCGAGATTTGAACGGCGAATTACCCAGGATCGTGTGGAAAAACGTCTCCTCGGGCGCAAAACAATTTGTAAAGAACTCGGTGAGAGTCCGATCGCGCTCCTCAAAGTCAACAAGGTATCGACATGCTTCTCGCGTTAAGGCCCACCAGGTAATTCCAGAATACGGTTCCAACGTCCCGAGAGACTCTCGGTAGTCGCGTTGCGCAAGACCCAGTTTGGCCAATACTCGGAAGATAAATCGATAACCAGGGCGAGTGGATGGAAATCGCAGGGTGTTGATCCTTGAAAGGGGTTTGCCCGGCGCAGGCATTTTTGCCATCGTCATGAATTCGAGCCCGCGATTCTCTTCGAGGAAGTTATGAATATACTGCCTGCTCCTGAGCGGGTATTCACTACCGCTTAGCAGGACAAAATAATCGTGGCGCTGAGGCGCAGCCAAGGCTTGGCGAATCAAAAGCAGGATTGCCTCGACACCAGAGAATTCCGCCCAGTAGACGGCGATGCGTTTATCGGTGAAGAAAACATTCTTATCGCGAAGAGACGCAAACTGACTTATGTCACACTTGCTGTCTATATGGATAAAGAAGGAAGAGTCCTCACACGCAAGACGGTCGATGGTTCTTCGTATCAGCCGCGGATTCCGATAAGCAAAAATGAGATAGGCTATTTTCATCCTTCTATTCTTCCATGGCGACCAAAGCGAAATGCACCCATTTAGCGTTTGCTACCCCAGTCGGCCTCCAGCCGCCTTAGTGGGGTGTCTCCGCGCAGGGCTCGAGTGAGGGGTTCGCTGTTCAGCGTGATCTCGCCGACCTTCGCGTGGAGTCACGTGGAGGCACAGGTAGCATCAGGTGGGTACGCCGGATTCAGGGTTAAGGACACGCCGTTGATCGGTGATGTTGGTCAGGCAGAAGAAGCGACTTGGTGAGCCCAGCCTTGGCAAGACGGAATGTGAGCGCGGTGTGAAGACAACCGAAACCATAGAATACGCTGCGGCGAAAATTAATCGAAGATGCATCGGCGTTGTAACTGGTCGGACAGCTAACTTCCGCGATGGCATAACCACGCCAGAGTGTCTGGATCAACATCTGGTTATCGAAGACGAAGTCGTCGGAATTGTGGCTGAGGTCGAGGCTCTCGAGGAGCTGCCGAGAGAACGCGCGGTATCCCGTATGATACTCCGAGAGTTTCGCGCCCGTGAGGGCATTCTCGACGAAGGTGAGGAAGCGATTCGCCACGTACCTCCACCGAGGCATTCCGCCACGTAAAGCATGGCCGCCCAAAATGCGCGAGGCGATGACGCAGTGGTAGAGGCCGTTGCCGATCAACGCCGCCATCGCCGGAATCAGCTTGGGCGTGTACTGGTAATCGGGATGGACCATGATGACGATGTCTGCGCGCTCTTCGAGGGCGATTTGGTAGCAGGTTTTCTGGTTCGCTCCGTATCCCTTGTTTGCGCCGTGGACACGGAGCTTCGCGGCCGGAAGAGCTCTGGCGATGGTGACTGTAGCATCTTGGCTCGCATCATCGACGACGATGATATCGTCGACGACGTCCTGCTCCAGCACCTCATCATAGGTTTTGCGGAGTGTGCGCGCCGCATTGTATGCAGGCATCACGACGACGACCTTCTTACCTTTGAACATGTGTTGTCGCAGCAGGGGTCATGGCGTGGCGAGGTCGAAGCGGGGTTGGTTCCTATTCCGGAGCCAGGCATCGACGCCGGCGCCGAAGATAACGGCGAGCACCGGAACAGTGTCGAGTGAGAAGCGGCCCCAGCCGAGCACAAGGCTATGCTCCGCCCACAGAATGAGTATCAGGAAGAGTCCGAATCTGAGCTTGCGGATTTGGTGATATTGGACCGCCAACCACAGGCCTACCATCGCGGCCCCGAGAAGGACGGTCTGCATGGCGGCCATGACCAGAGTCTTCTGAAGATTTTCCGCGCGAACCCAGAAGCCCCACATGTTGCTGAGAATGTTGCGGGCATAGGCGGAAGGATCTTGCTGGATCCATTCCAGGACTTGTCGCTTGTACATAGTCTCGTTGTTGAGCTCGCGTTTGGGTCCGGTGAGGTGTGAGGTATCAGGGTCCCCGTGGCTTCGGACAAGATCCTGCTGTCTGCTGACGAAGTAGGCCAAGGTTCTGCCCGGAGGGCGGTGCCAGCCTTCGCGGATGTCTAGCTCGGACATCACAAACTTCTGCCAGATGAACACCCAGAAGAGAGACTGAACGGGGATGAATCTTCCATCGGTGACCACATAGTTTCGATAGGTCCAGGGCGCGACGAGAAGGCCAGCAACAAGAAGCGCGACGGCCAGCGGCCTCAGCACGAGTCTTGCGCCGCGTCGCCTCCAGTTGAGCCAGAGGAAGGCAGCGGCAGCCCCTAAGGCGACTGGCAAGTAGACCGCTTTACTCAGCATGAGAATGCCGGAGATCAAGCCCAACGCGACTGACGGAGGTTTCGTCGATGGGCAAAGATCCCACTTGGAGATGAAATAGAACCACAGGAACACAAGAGGGAGAACGGCGGTAAACTGCTGGATTGTCGCAGTGTAATAAATGATGGGCAAGTGGACTGCATAGAAGACGCCCGCCAAGAGGGCTGCCCTATTCCCCCACAGCCTCCGTCCCAGCAGAACTAGAAGTCCGCATGTGAAAGTATCAAGGAGAAGGAGCGCAATGCTCCAGCCCGCGTATCGCTCGCTGAAGAGAAAGTAAAGAGGGATTTCGAGAAGCGGGAAGATGGGACCGCGCTCGAGGGTCGGCTGGTCGGGCACGAAACCAAAGGTCCCGGACGTGATCAAGTTGATGGCCAGTTTATTCCAGTCGTCCTGGACCTGTCCGGACTGCCAGACCCACGTAGGCCAGAATGAGATCAGCACAATGAGGCGCGTCGCCAGTGCGAGGGCCGCGACGACCCACGCCAGTCGGACAAAGCACTGTGGATCATCCATCCGTTCGATGAGGTGGCCGAGGCGTGACAACCGAACGACCCTCCTGACGCTAAGCGTCGCGCCGGTGCATCGCGAGTGGCGTTGCGAGCCACGGCCGGGAGGCGCTCGACTCGCCCTCAATGGGTCTCCGAGCTTGTGGGTAGTCCATGGCGATGATGTAAAAGGCAAACCAGATCAGGGAAAGGCCCTTGAATCCGCCTTCTGTATAGTTATAGACGACCACAATCGCAAGCAGTCCCATCCGAAACCGCCCGAAGTCGAAGTCGGACAGGAGGGTGCTGCCGACCCTTAGGAACGCAGAGAGAATCCAGCACACCATCAGGGTGAGACCGAGCCAGCCGAGATTGAGGTACGTCTCGAGATACCCGTTGTGTGCTTGATTCGGATGAAACCAGTACTTGGCCCAGATCCGTTCGGCCCGGTCACCCAGCCAGAAACTCTCGAAGCCGGCACCGAGAATTGGATTGATGTCAACGGCGAGGACGATGTCCCAGATCTCAGTTCGCCCGGTCAGCGTAGAGTCGCGCCCCAGAGCGCGGATTAGCGTGCCGGAGACGCCGAAGATGAGCTCGGCGCTGCCAAAGGCCAGGAGGGCCGCGACGAGGTAGGCTGTGACGTGTCTCTTGTCGACGAAGCGCAGTCCGAGAAAGAGCACAGTCGAGATTCCCACAGCCAGCGCCATGACAGAAGTCGCGCTGTCGGCCATGGAGAGGAGCCACCCGATCATCCACAGGAACGCCCCGCAGAGAAGAAGCTCATTCCTTCGTTCCCGTGTCTTCTCGCGCCGCAGGCTCGTCAGAAAGTGCCAAACAAAGAAGAAACCCAGTACGAGACAGAGGCAACCGAGAATGTTCTTGTTTGACGTGACACAGGAGTTGTACGCCTCGCCCGTCCACTGGGAGAATCTGCGACCGAGCGCTGGATAGTACTTGATCAGCAAAATCGAGAAGGGGACCAGGACGTAAGCGGATCGCTTCAGCAGCCGCACCACCGCCTCTCGGGGATCCGGTTCCGTCGCGACGACCAGGACCATGAGCGGATGAGCCAGGACCTTGATCCAGCGCTTCAGCGCAACGAACGGGAAGTCGGACCAGAAGATCGCGAGGGCACAGTAGGCGAGAAAGATGACTATCCAGGGATTGTGAGATAGGGCCGTTGCCCAAGACAGTCTTCTCCGGAGCAGCACGAACAGGGCCGCAAGTTGGAATGAAAAATACACCGCTGCATCCACCAGACTCCCCTCCGCTAGGCCATCGGTCGTGTTGTATGTCCCCCCCCAGCCGAGCCACTCCGAGACACCGCGGGAACCCAGGATCAACATCCAGAGGAGGGGGATCCAGAGCGCCCCAGTAACTGGAGGTCTCTCCCTCACGTCTCTCCAGAAGAGGAAGACGACGAATATGGTCGTGAGGAGTAGCGCTAGGGGCGCGGGCATGGTCTAAAGAGGCGGCGATACGCTTTCAAGAGATTCTGCGATGTCACGTCCCAATTCAGCTCATCATGGACCCTGGTTCGTCCATACGCGCCCATCTGGGATCGCTTGGAAGGATCGTCCATCAGTCGAACGATTGCTCTCGCAAATGCAATCTCGTCGTTGGGCGTGACATACAGTGCGGCTTCACCCGCCGAGATACGCGTCTCTTTTAGGTCGAACGATACGATGGGTTTCCCCAACGCCATGTATTCCATGACCTTGATCCACGTCGATACGTCATTGAGCGGGCTGGAAGGATTTGGATCCAGGCATATGTCAGCCGTCGACAGATATCGCATCATATCCTCGTCAGGGATGAATCCCGTAAAGCGGACATACTCGCCGAGCCCCAGCTCCAGCGCCTGCGATTCGAGCTCTTCCCTGGAGTCGCCGTCACCGATGAGAACGCAATAGAAATCTGTTCTTTTCAAATCGTGTACGAGATGGCCCAGGGCCCTCAGGAGATAGTCAATCCCGTCCTGCGGGTTCATCGCGCCGACATAACAAAGAATCGTTCTGCCCATGCTCATCAGGGGCGAGTCCCGCCCGACAAGCCTCACGCGCGCCAGGTCGGGGCCGTTGCGCACGACAAAGACCTTGTCGGGATCAATGGCGTGGCGCTGTATGTCTATAGCCCGATAGCTCTCATTGGTCGCGATGGCTATATCGGCCAGCTTCAGAGACAGTTTCTCGAGGAGCCGAAGACTTCGAGACACCAAGCCGTCCGTAGTCTTCCTGTAACGGGAGAGATATAGCTCTGGAGACAAGTCGTGATGATCGAAGACGAACTTCTTGCCAAAGATCCTATGAATCGCGCCAACCACGAAGAGGGTGTCGGGCGGGTTGTGAGCGTGGACGACATCGAACCCGTCTATCGCCGCGACGTAGAAACTCCCCACTAGACACGCCAACGTAAAGTAGCCGTACTCGAAGAAATAGCCTACAACTACCTGCAATCTCTGGAGGAGCGCTCGGACTCTGGAAGATTCTGCGTCCGGAAGTTTCTTGAAGAGTGTGATCCTTGGGACCCGGTACACGGCAACACCGTTCACGATCTCACGAGGTGGCTCCGTGGCGCCTCGAAGTGCGATGACGCTGACGTGAAATCGGTTCTTCGCGAGGGTGAAGGCCTCGTTCCGAACGCGAGCGTCTGCGGGAAAGCAGTTTTCGACCAGCATCAAGACTCTACCAGCATATTCCTTCATAGAGATTCCCCTTCTGATCGCTTGACCGAGGCAACGCCCGCACGAGATCGACGACGACTTTGCCATTGGCCAAGCGCCCGAGTGATTCCTCGAACTCCGGGGACCGCTTCGCGACGACAACGACTTCAGAATCGTCGATGGCAGTGGCGATCGCTTCTTTCATCAGACCAGCTATGTGAGGAATCGTTCGATCGATATAGCTCCGATTGGAGCCGTGGAGGCGAGCGAGAGCCACATCCGGGTCGTAAATGGCGACCTCATGACCTTTGCCGATGAGAATCTCGATCAATGCCACAATTGGGCTCTCTCTCAAATCGTCGGTGCCCGGTTTGAAGCTGAGTCCGAGGATTGCGATTTTCTTTTTGCCCGTTTTCTTGATGAGCCTGTAAGCCTCTTCCACCTGGTTGGTATTGCTGACGAGAATCGACCGCAGAACGGGCGGTTCTAGATCAAGTTCCTTCGCCTTGTAGAGCAAGGCGCGCAGGTCCTTGGGGAGACACGACCCCCCGAACGCGAAACCGGGCTGGAGGTAGGCTGAGGAAAGATTCAGCTTCTGGTCGCGGCAAAAAACCTCCATGACTTCCGTTCCGTCGACGCCAAGGCGTTTGCACAGATTGCCGATCTCGTTGGTGAAGACGATCTTCAGCGCGTGAAAGGCGTTGCCGGCATACTTGACCATTTCCGCGACGGCAAGCTTCGTCCGGATGATCGGTGCCGATTGGCGTGAATAGAGCTCTGCGATGACGTCACCGCTACGGGAATCGAGCTCGCCGATGATCGTGAAAGGGGGACAGTGGTAGTCTCGAATCGACGACCCCTCGCGGAGGAACTCAGGGTTCATGCAGACCCCGAAGTCGCGCCCGGCTTTCTTTTTGGAGTGCTGTTCCAGGATGGGAATGACGTGGGTGTCGACGGTTCCCGGAAGCACGGTGCTGCGAATGCACACGACGTGGTAGGCGTCCCGCACGCGCAAGAAGTCACCGATCTGCTCTGTCGCGCGCGAGATGTGGTTCAGACCGAGGCTGCCATTGTCGTTGCTGGGGGTTCCGACACAGACAACGGAGATATCCGCGTCCTCGATCATCTCCGCGGTGGCGCGCAGCTTGTTGGAAGCTACGCTGCGGCTTATGAGCTGAGACAGCCCGGGCTCGACGACAGGGCTCACGCCGCTATTGATGCTCTCGACCTTCATTCGGTCGATATCGATCCCGAGGATCTCGTGGCCATCCGCAGCGAGGCAGGCTGCAGAGACAGAACCTACATACCCCAGACCGTAAATATTGATCTTCACATGGTTGCCTTTCTCGACCTGAGCCATTGCTCGAAGAGCGCCAGGCTGAAGAGCAGCTTGTGGTTGTCCTGCCTGCTCGACTGGTGCTCCTCGAGCAGCGTCCGCACCCGCTCGGGTCTCAAGAGGTCGAACATCAGGGAACTCTTGTCCAGGAGGAGCTCTGGGAGCCTGCCGGACAGCGACGAGTGAAGCCAGCCGTCCACGACATTGGCCGCGAATCCCCGCTTCTTCCGTTTCACGATGCGGGGCGGTAGGAACTGCCGGCACACCCGCCGATGCAGCCATTTCCGACTGCCGTTGCGCACCTTGAGGCCGGCTGCCAGTCGCTGGACGTATTCCACGACGGTTCGATCCAGGTAGGGGACCCGGACCTCGAGGCTGTGCGCCATCGAGAGCTTGTCGGCATACATGAGCAGCTCATCGGGAAGCGACGACCGGATCTCGAGGAGCTGCAGACCGCCCAGTTCATCGGTCTGCTTCATCTGGGGAAGCAGCTCACCCCAGTAGTCGAGCACACGGTCGCCGGCCTGTTCGGGGAGAAGGCCATCCTGGAAGAGGGTATCGATGGTCTCCCCGGGTACCAGGGAAAGGACGTGCTGGTAGCGCCGCAGGCGATCCTCCACCCCCAACGAGGCGACACCCCGCTTCAGAGTCTCGTTCCGCGGGAGCTGGGCGATGGCGGAGCTGAGCATCGAGCGAAGCGGGCCCGGCACCCGGCGCCAGT
>Ga0099791_10000775_pt1 | contig 12010 bp, 13 predicted proteins | sample Rivendell_Oct201_7_FD_77318 | JGI IMG/M metagenome (GOLD analysis project Ga0099791, IMG submission 77318) | Vadose zone soil and rhizosphere microbial communities from the Eel River Critical Zone Observatory, Northern California to study diel... | ecosystem: Environmental > Terrestrial > Soil... | reverse complement strand
TGATTGGCGTGAAACCGTACGTGTCACCAGATGCAAGCAAATCACTGATGGCCTTCGCGCTGTTCACGACAGCGGTCATCTACAATGTCGCTGCGATCGCGAACAACAACCTTCAGGATCTCAAGACCGGTCAATTGGTTGATGCTACGCCGTGGAAACAGCAGGTGGCCCTGGTCATCGGTGTCATTGCGGGCGCGTTTGTCATTCCGCCGGTGCTCGATCTGGTGAATCACGCCTACGGTTTCGTCGGCGCACCGGGAGCAGAGCTGCGTCCCCATCCACTGCCGGCGCCTCAGGCGGGGCTGATTTCCTCTTTGGCTCAAGGCGTTATAGCCGCAGACATTGACTGGAGCTTGATCCGGATCGGCGGATTCATCGGCATTGGCATCATTTTGTTAGACGAAATTCTTGCGCGCTCCACGAAACACATGCGCGTTCCACCGTTGGCTGTCGGTCTCGGAATCTATCTGCCAACGCAAAGCACGTTGATGATTGTCGTCGGCGCGATAGTAGGTTGGTTCTTCGATCAACGTGCTGATCGTACTCCAAAGCCCGAAGCGACGAAACAGCTTGGCGTGCTGCTCGCGTCGGGCTTGATCGTCGGGGAGAGCATCATAGGCGTTATCCTTTCCGCAATCGTAGTGTTTTCCGGCAAGGCTGCGCCGCTCGCCCTGGTGGGTCCCGGATTTGAAACGGCCGGCGTTTTTATCGGCGGCATTGCGTTCGCGGTTACCGCATTTGTGCTTTACCGGTGGATCTTGCGAATGGCCACTGCAAGATCGTCATGAAACGGAAATGGAACTGGGCGATCTGGGTTGGTTTTGTTGTCGTCGTCGGTGGATTGTTCTCCTACGGGTTTTTCGCTCGGTATCCAATCACGCGCGATTTTCCATGGGCAAATTTTTGCTCTTCGCAATCGGAGGGGCCTTGTTGATTTTTGGCCTTTTTCGCACGTTTGGCCGACCGCAACTTTATCGCGGCAAAATCTTCGGCCCAATACTCGCAGCGATCGCTTTGTTTGTTATCGCGTTTTTCAGCTACGAAATTTTTTACGTCCTGCGCCAGGTTCCTGCGCGGCCAGAGCAAGTCCTCAGTGCTTTTAGTCAGATCGAGCGCGCCGGGCAGTAATTGACGCCGCTCCGCTGAATCAATAACTTCAGCGCACGTGCATTCCGAATTGGAACAACTGCTCATTCTCCAAGACCGAGAACAAAAGATCAGACAGATTCGCACCGAAATCGAGACCGTGCCGCTACGGCGTACGAGCTTGGAAGCGCAATCGGCGGCAAGCAGGGCGAGCGTAGAGGTCCTTAAGCAAAGCGCGCGACAGGTAGAAATGGACCGGAAGAAGCTTGAGCTGGATGTTGGGACTCGCGCGGAGACGATCTCACGGCTCAAGATCCAGCAATATCAGACGCGCAAGAATGATGAATTTCAGGCAATCGGGCACGAGATCGAGCGTTACGAAAATGAGATTCGAAAAATCGAGGACGACGAGCTCGAGTTGATGGTCCAAGCCGATAAAATCAAGGCAGAGCTTAACGAAGAAGAAAAGAAGGCAGCTGCGGTTAAAGAATCGATCTCCCGGCAAACCGCTGATCTCGAGGAAAAATCGAAAGCTTTGGAATCAAAGCTAGAAGGATTAAGCACGGAGCGCTCCGACTTGGCCGAAAAAATCGATGAGGATTTGCTTGCTCGTTTCGAACGGCTCTTCAAAAGCAAAGGCGATGCAGCTATCGTTGCCATCGAGCATGGCGTTTGTACGGGCTGCCATATGAAAGTAACGGCTGCCACCGCGTCGCAGGTCAGAGCAGGAAAAGAAATCGTAAGTTGCGAAAATTGCGGCCGGATTCTGTACGACGCGGAGTAAATCCTCTTCCGTTGTCGCCTTAGTCTTACTCTAACAAAGCAGACGAAGACTGAGAGGAAGAGGAAGGTTCAGTCACACATTGAACCGGAAGAAGATCACGTCGCCGTCGCGCACAAGGTAATCTTTTCCTTCGAGACGCAGTTTGCCTGCTTCGCGCGCCTTCGCGAAGGAACCAAGCGCCATGAGATCATCGTAATGAATGGTCTCTGCCGCGATAAAACCGCGCTCGAAATCCGAGTGAATGGCTCCTGCAGCTGCGGGCGCCTTGTCGCCCTCGTGAATGGTCCAGGCGCGGGTCTCTTTTTCGCCAGTGGTAAAGAACGTGCGTAGACCGAGCAGGTGATAGACGGCGCGAATGAGCGCGTGCACCCCCGTATCTTCGACCCCCAGACTGCGCAAGTATTGTGCTGCTTCATCTTCGCCGAGGTCGGCAAGTTCGCTTTCGATCTGGGCGCTGATCACGACGGCTTCGGTGGCGAAGTGATGTCGGGCGTAATCCTCAACAAGATTGACATGTCGCGTTGTCGGATCCGACGAATCGCCCTTGGAAATTGCCGCCAAATCCGATTCCGCCACGTTGCAGGCAAAAATCGTTGGCTTCGAGGTCAGCAGGAAGAAACCTCGCGCGATTGCTTTTTCTTCCGGAGTCAATTCCGCGGTGATCGCCGGCTTTCCCCGGTCGAGATGCGTAAGTAGTTTTTCGATGATTGCATTTTCGATCTTTGCTGTCTTTTCGCCGGCGTGCAGTTGCTTCTGTAATCGGTCGCGTCGTTTCTGCAAAGAAGCCAGATCAGCCAGCACGAGCTCGGTATTGATGACCTCAATGTCACGAATTGGATCGATCGTCGCGCTGACATGATGAACTTCCGGATTTTCAAAACAACGCACCACCTGCACAATCGCCTCCACTTCACGAATGTGGTGGAGAAACTGATTACCTAGTCCTTCGCCAGCGCTCGCGCCTTTGACGAGGCCGGCGATGTCCACAAATTCGATCGCCGTTGGTGTGATTTTCTTCGAGTGCGAAATCTCGGCGATCTTATCCAGTCGCGGATCGGGCACAGTTACCATGCCGACATTCGGATCGATTGTGCAGAACGGATAATTTTCAGCCGGCGCTTTGTGCGTGCGGGTAACGGCATTGAAAAGCGTCGATTTGCCGACGTTCGGTAGTCCAACAATTCCCGCGCTAAGCATGATTTTGTAGCGGCGGTCTCTGACCGCCGAGGACTAGCGACGCTCAGAGAGCGCCGCTACAGTTAAATATCGGGCCGGCGGGATTTGAACCCGCGACCTCTTGAACCCCATTCAAGCGCACTACCAAGCTGTGCTACGGCCCGTTGGAGCGAATACTGTTTGCCAGTTCTGCTTCTGAGGCAAACGTTGCGCCCTGCTGTGATGAAAATGGCCATTCTGAAACGTACACCTGTCTCTTCCGTCGCAGTCCTAATTTTTCTCTATGCAATCAGCGATGTTCGTGCTCACTCGCACAGCAGCATTGGATTAAACCAAAACGCCTTCGCGTTCGCCGTGCAACTCATCAAAGAGGGGCACTTCATAGTGGACGGAAAAGGTGCTTGGAGCGAACACCGGCCTTCAGCTGATGAAGAAAACGAGTTCATCCGCGTTCACGGATTCGCTGAGTATGCAAAATGGCATCTCGCTATCGACAGCCGCTTTGCAGAGAATACGAAGCGAAGATACAAATTCCCCTACGGCGATTTCAAAAATGTTCATCGGTGTGGGTTGCTCGCGGTGAAAGCCAGAGCTCGCCAGCACGGCCATGTTGAAATCGAAAGTGCGGCGGCAGAATTGGAACGCGCAATAAAGGACAAGCCACCGATCAACACAGATTTTCACAGATTGAAAGATTTATCTGTGTCTCATCTGTGTAAATCTGTGGCGCTAACTGTGCCAAGCCGTTAAGAACGCGTTAATTAACTCTGGTAATTCGTCGCTGTAACCGCCTTCGAGGACGACTGCGACCGGAATGTCGATGTTGCTTAACCACTCGCCAAATTTCGCGAAATCTTCGCGCTCGAGGGTCATCTGCAACAGCGGATCGCGCGCGTAGGCATCGAAGCCACCAGAGACAAGGAGCAAATCGGGCTTAAATGTAATTAGTTTTTCCAGCGAGTGCTTTGCAACGTCGACATGCTTATTCCGCGGCGCGAAAGGAGCGAGAGGATAGTTATCGATGTTCGCGAACGATTTCGCGCCAGTTCCCGGATAGGCCGGGAATTGATGGATGGACGCGAATTGAATTCGAGGGTTGTGCGCTACAATCGCTTCGGTTCCGTTGCCGTGATGTCCATCAAAGTCCCAGATCGCAACCCGTTCAGCGCCGGTTTCCAATGCATCGAGCGCAGCGATAGCAACATTGCTGAAATAACAGAAGCCATCGCGCGGTCTCGCATGGCGTGATGTCCGGGCGGTCGCATCAGGCTAAACGCCGATTCGCCACGCAGGGCCGCGCGCGCTGCTTCCATCGCCCCACCCGCCGAGTGACACGCGTAGGTTTCGATGTTGGGATAAAACGGCGTATCGAGATCGAAATCTTCCCACCCGTGGGTGACGCGTTCGATATGCTGGCGCGAATGCGCGCGCAACAATTCATCATCCGTTGCAACACGTGGTCGCTGCCATTCCCATTCAGGGTGTCGATCCTTTAACAAAGGTACAGTACGCGCGATGCGCTCTGGCCGTTCAGGATGACCAGGCCGGGAATATTCGAGACAACGCGGGTCATAAAAAATAGTCATCGAGCTTGCAAGTTATCCGTCGAACACATATTCGACTACGACCAAGTCATAACTGGTCTGTCATGTTGAGCGAAGCGAAACATCTCGGTTTATCGCTGCAAGGCGTGGAGATTCGATACGGACTGAGATTCTTCGCTTCGCTCAGAATGACATTGTGAGATAGCTCGTACAACAATGCTAAACGGCCATAAAATTGTGGTAGTGATGCCCGCGTATAATGCCGCGCGTACATTGCGCCAGACTTACGATGAAGTCATGGAGCATGGGATTGTGGATCTCGTAATCGTCGTAGACGACGCCAGTCATGATGAGACGGTGACAATTGCGCGCACGCTGCCAAACGTGCAGGTGGAGGTGCATCCGGAGAATCGTGGTTACGGCGCCAACCAAAAGACTTGTTACCGCCTCGCACTAGCCGCAGGCGCAGACATCATTATCATGATCCATCCTGATTATCAGTATACGCCGCAGTTGATTCCGGCGATGGCGGCTCTGGTAGCGAGCGGCCTTTATCCCTGTGTGCTTGCGTCGCGAATTCTGGGGGGAGGCGCGCTTCGCGGCGGCATGCCCTGGTGGAAATATGTCTCAAACCGCGCACTGACGCTCGTGGAGAATCTTCTCATCGGCGCGAAACTGTCAGAGTATCATACTGGCTATCGCGCTTTTTCGCGCCAATTATTGGAGCGGCTGCCTCTGGAGCAAAACTCCAATGACTTTGTGTTCGATAATCAAATTCTCGTGCAAATCGTTACCCTCGGTTGCGCGATCGGTGAAGTAACGTGTCCAGCTCGGTACATGCCCGAAGCATCATCGATCAATTTCCGCAGAAGCGTGCGCTACGGATTCGGCTGCCTAGGAACGGCTCTGCGTTTCCGCTTTGCACGCTGGGGGCTGGCTCCTCCGAGCGTTTAAGGAACGACTATTGCGAAACGCTTGGAGCGACGCCAGAAAACCAGCGGCTCGCGGTTTCGATTATCTCAGAACGTAATGGCCGTGGATCCAGACTCTTTGGCCGTTATGCCATCGCCAATGTCCAGGCCTCCAAACGTAATAGGCACGGCCTACGTAATAACCAGGACCACGAGTATAATACGCCCGGTCGCCAACCTCGACTGTAACGGAGCCTGGGTAAGCGGCATATCCTGGGCCGTAGCCCGGCCCGTAACCGCCGTAATATGGTCCGTACCCAGGATAAGCAGTATAAGTCCCTTCACATCCGCCTGCACCGAGCGCGGCGGAGATCAAAACCAATACCAATAGTGGCCATCTCATTTTAGTTTTTGTCCCACGCTCCGCGGAAACTACTTTTGTCTCCGCATGATCAACAAGGTTTGTCTTCATACACTCATTATACGGATTACGAGCAGCTTTCACGCGCCTGTCTTTATCGAAACATAGTCAAAAAACGGCCTCACCGCGAAGCGATTACACGACGCCTTGGTCCAGCATGGCGTCGGCAACCTTCACGAACCCGGCGATGTTCGCACCGACGACGAGATTACCCGGGTGGCCGTACTCGGCGGCGGTTTCCCACGCGTTTTTGAAGATCGTCGACATAATGTGGCGCAACCGCGAATCAACTTCTTCGCGCGGCCATGGCAGGCGCATCGAGTTTTGACTCATCTCGAGCCCAGACGTAGCTACGCCTCCGGCGTTCGCCGCTTTGCCCGGGCCGAAAAGAATTTTCTTCTCCAGGTAAATATCGACGGCCGCTGGGACGCTCGGCATGTTGGCCGCTTCTGAGACCAGATAACAACCGCTCTCGACCAATTTTTTTGCGTCTTCGCCGATGATCTCATTCTGTGTCGCGCACGGAAATGCGCAATCGCATTTGATCCCCCATGGCCGTTGTCCAGCCACGTATTTAGCGCGGAATTTTTTGGCGTACTCGCCAATGCGCCCACGCCGCACGTTCTTGATGCTTTTGACAAACGCCAGCTTTTCTTCTGTGATGCCGTTCTTGTCGTAAATAAACCCGCTCGAATCAGACATGGTGATAGGTTTGGCGCCGCACTCGATTAGTTTCTCCACGGTGAATTGCGCCGCATTGCCTGCTCCTGAGACAGTGCAGACTTTGCCCTCGACCGTTTCATTGCGCGTCTTGAGCATTTCCTGTGCGAAATAAACTGCGCCGTAGCCGGTGGCCTCCGGGCGCATCAGCGAGCCGCCCCAGTTGAGCCTTTTGCCGGTCAGCACGCCTGTGAATTCGTTCGCCAGCCGTTTGTATTGACCGAACAGATATCCAATCTCCCGCCCGCCTACGCCGATGTCGCCCGCAGGCACATCAGTATGCGGACCGACGTGCCGGAATAGTTCGGTCATGAATGATTGGCAAAATCGCATCACCTCGGTGTCGGATTTCCCCTTTGGATCGAAATCTGCGCCGCCCTTGCCGCCGCCCATCGGGAGGCCCGTTAGCGAATTTTTAAAAACTTGTTCGAAAGCGAGGAACTTGATTATGCTGGCACAGACCGTCGGATGAAAACGCAGCCCGCCCTTATACGGGCCGAGCGCGCTATTCATTTGCACGCGAAAGCCCCGGTTCACCTGTATCTGGCCTTCATCGTCAATCCAGGGAACCCGGAACTGAATCATCCGTTCCGGTTCGACGAGGCGCTCTAGAATCTTGCCGTCTCGATATTTCTTATGACGGTTGACGACTGGCCGGATCGATTCCAGCACTTCCGTTACCGCCTGGAGAAACTCAGGCTCATTCGGATTGCGCTTTCTGACAATTTCGAGAACTTCCTCGACCTGGGCCATAAGGGTGTTACTTCTGCAGGTTATTTGCCTCGCGGGCAAATAAAAACATCGTGCGCGATGCAGGGTTCGAACCTGCGACTTCTTGCGTGTGAAGCAAGCGCTCTACCACTGAGCTAATCGCGCGACTTTTCAGAAGCGGACAAAATAAAGAACGCGTGAGTCAGCGCAAGCGTAGGACCGGAACTGGAGGCCAGCTTTGAAAGGCTTCGGGGTTGCCCTGCAACGAATGCCATTCTATCTAGAACCATGTCCGAACATAAAATCAATCTCACTTGGAAACGCGGCGATAAGCCGTTCGAGTACCAGAAATATTCGCGTGATCATACCTGGAAATTTGATGGCGGACACGACATGCAGGCATCGGCCGCTCCCGCCTATCTGGGTAATCCAAGCCTTGTCGATCCCGAGGAGGCGTTTGTTGCGTCGCTCTCAAGCTGTCAAATGCTTACGTTTCTGGCCATCGCCGCGAAGAAGAAATTTGTGCTGGACGAATACGTTGATGAAGCCGTCGGCTACATGGAAAAAAATGCGGAAGGTAAATTGGCGATTACGCGCGTAACATTAAGGCCACGGTTGAAATTCTCCGGCGAGAAACAGCCGACCGCGCAAGAAATCGAGGAGATGAATCATGCCGCGCACGAGCAATGCTTCATTGCAAATTCGGTGAAGACCGAGGTCAAGGTCGAAACACAAAGCTAAGTTGATCCACAGATTTACACAGATTCCACAGATTGAACCGAACGCCTGAAACTGTTTCTGTGGATAAATCTGCGTAAATCTGCGAAATCTGCGGATATTTTCCGATGAGCGAAGAGTACGACGCCCCGCGTATGGAAAAGATCGTCAGCTTGTGTAAGCGGCGCGGTTTTATCTTCCAATCGAGCGAAATTTACGGGGGCCTGAACGGCCTCTGGGATTACGGGCCGCTCGGCGTCGAGTTAAAGCGGAATCTGAAAAATTATTGGTGGCATGTGACGGTGCACGAGCGCGACAACGTGGTCGGGATGGATGGCTCGATTCTGACTGCTCCCGCTGTGCTCAAGGCATCGGGACACGTTGAGGGATTTTCCGATCCGATGATCGATTGTCGAGCTTGCAAGGCGCGATTGCGGGCCGATCAGATCATCAATAAGAAAGGCGAGAAGCAATGTCCCGTCTGTGGCGGCAAAGATCTTACTGAGCCAAGGGCCTTTAACCTGATGTTTAAGACCCGCGTCGGTCCCGTTGACCCGCGCTGGTCTGGGACTGCGATATTCCCCGTATCCCTGCAAGGGGCTACTGGCCCGGCGGGGCCATTCCAGCCGACGCAACCCTCGACAATGACGGCTGGTACCACAATTATGCCCGCGAGCGGCCCAGTCGTGTCTGCAGGTGATGAGACTGCGATCGCGTACCTCCGTCCTGAGACTGCGCAATCGATTTTTGTTCAATTCAAGAACATCCTCGACGTTTCGCGCAAGAAATTACCTTTTGGAATCGCGCAAATCGGCAAGGCGTTTCGCAATGAGATCAATCCTCGCAATTTCACCTTTCGGTCTCGCGAGTTCGAACAGATGGAACTGGAATATTTTTGCCGCGCGGAGGAGGGGATGCAGTGGCTCGATTACTGGAAGGAAGAGCGTTTGAAGTTTTACGAGAACATCGGCATCCCGCGGCACAAGCTGCATGTGCTCACTGTTCCAGACGAAGAGCGCGCCTTTTACTCAAAAGGTACCTACGACATCGAATACGATTTCCCGTTTGGACGCCAAGAGCTGGAGGGTGTTGCCTATCGTACCGATTACGATTTGTCGCAGCATCAGAAGGCAAGCGGGAAATCGCTCGAATATTTCGATGAGGAAACGAAACAGCGCTTTGTTCCTCACGTTGTCGAGCCGAGCGCGGGCGTGGATCGCACCGTGCTGGCACTGATCTGCGAAGCCTATTCGGAAGACGAAGCGCCGGATGACAAAGGAAAAATGGAAACGCGCGTGGTGTTGCGTTTTCATCCCCGCGTGGCGCCTATCAAATGCGCGGTGTTCCCGCTCTTGAAAAACAAGGAGCCGCTGGTCGCCAAAGCAAAGGCGATTGTCGATTTGTTGCGGCCACACATGTTCGTTTTCTACGATGAGAGCGGCGCGATCGGACGGCGTTACCGTCGCCAGGACGAAATTGGGACGCCGTTCGGCGTCACCGTCGATTTCGAGACGCTTGGGGAGAAAGATGCGGCGTTGCGAGACACCGTCACATTGCGCGACCGGGATTCGATGAAACAGGAACGTGTTAACATTTCCGACTTGCTAGAGTTGCTTTCGGTGCGAATTGCATAGTCGAACCAATGAACGTTCAGATCTTTACATTATGCGATGCAGCGACGCTCGATGCTGCGGGCAAATTGAACATCCTAGGATCATTCGATCGCTTAAGCGGCGCAGTGGAACCGATCGTGCACATGCACTGTGCGTTGGCACTCAAATTGCGCTTTGAGCGTGTGGAAGAAGGGCAAAAAAAACTCCGTCTTGCGTTTATCGATTCAGATGGAACGGCCGTAATGCCGCCCATCGACGGTATGGCTGAAGTGCGCTTCCAAGACAACGATTCCAGTAGTAGCGTTTCGCTGGCTCTTGGTATTCAGCAATTGAAGCTGCCGAAATTTGGCGAGTACTCGATCGATCTGGCCATAGATGGTCGACACGAGGGCTCGATTCCGCTGTTCGTAAAGCCATCGACACCTGTGACTTCACCTAAATAGGAACGCGTGGCGATCAAAGAGTTGGCGAACATTCTTCTTTCGCGGATCGCCTGATGGATCTCGCGCAGTTCCGCGAATATTGTCTGAACAAACCGGGTGCAGCTGAGGGAACGCCATTCGGGTCCGATGTTTTGGTGTTCAAAGTCGGCGGTAAAATGTTCGCTTTGGCAGCCCTGGACGACTTGCCGACCACCGTGAACTTAAAATGCGACCCTGATTTGGCGCTCGACTTTCGTGATCGTTACGAGCAAGTCACGCCCGGTTATCACATGAACAAGAAGCACTGGAACACCGTCGAGATCGATACCGGTATTCCCGACGCTGAGCTGCGAAAAATGATCGACCATTCATACGAGCTGGTCGCCAAAAGCCTGCCAACACCTATGGCAAAGGTCGCAGCTCGATCTCGCCGAAACTCAACTGCAGCGCGTCGCGGGCGACGTTGAGGAAATTATCGACTGCGTCGGTGAGGGCGACGTGTAGCTCACCCCGGTTTGGCGGCGCCGCGCGAAGTGATTTTCGATCCAGCATTTCTTCTACCGCACACGCACAATTTAGCGCGGAATCAACGAGCATGATTTGGCGCTTGAGCACTCGTGCGATCGCTCCTGTGAGCAGGGGATAATGCGTGCAACCAAGCACCAGCGTATCGATCCCATCAGCAAGTAGCGGCTCGACATAACGCATAATCATTCGATCCGTCACGTCGTCGTCGAGTAACCCTTCTTCGATTAGCGGGACGAGCAACGGGCATGCGCGACTGGTCACGCGCACATTATTGTCCGTTGCGCGCAACGCCTTTTCGTAAGCGCCGCTGCGAATCGTCGCCCGGGTTCCGATCACGCCGATGTGCCGGTTGCGTGTCGCCTGCAACGCAGCTCGCGCTCCCGGCTCGATCACCCCGATCACGGGCACTGAAAATTTCTTTGTTAACAACGGCAGCGCGACTGATGAAACTGTGTTACACGCAACAACCAGCGCCTTCGCATTTTTCCGCATCAGCATTCCCGCTAATTCGACTGCGTAACGTTGCACGGTTTCCGGGCTTTTTGGGCCGTAAGGAACACGCGCTGTGTCGCCAAGATAACAAATGTCTTCATTTGGAAGTAAGTCGCGTAGTGCCTTCACTACGGTGAGGCCACCAATGCCGGAATCGAAAACGCCAATCGGCCGCGAATCGCTCATGCAGCGGGAAACTGATCGCGGTTGTGACGCGCTGCAACTGTGGTCGCCTCTCCCTTCCAAAGGGAGAGGATAGGGTGAAGGTTGATTGTTGCTATATCTGAGCGATCCCTCACCTCAGTCCTCTCCCTTCATCAAGGGAGAGGCGGGATTTCCGAGGCAAGACAGATCGGCCATTTGCAAACGTGCTCTCGTCTTGGATGATTGATCGCGATGGCCGAACTCCCCAAGAGGTACGATCCGAATTCGGTTGAACCGAAGTGGTATGAGCGATGGATCGATAATCGCGATTTCGTTGCGGGTCCGAAATCGCCGAAGCCGCCGTTCTCAATCGTGATGCCGCCGCCCAACGTGACCGGGGTGCTTACGCTCGGGCATGTGCTCAACAATACTATCCAGGATATTCTTGCGCGACGTGCGCGAATGCAGGGCTTTGAAGTGCTTTGGCTGCCAGGCATGGATCACGCCGGAATTGGGACGCAAACTGCAGTCGAGAAACATTTGCGGCGGACCGAAAACAAAACGCGCCACGATCTCGGTCGCGAAGAATTTTTGCGGCGCGTTCTCGAATGGCAGGAGAAACACGGCGGGATCATTATCGAACAGCTTAAGCGACTGGGTTGTTCATGCGATTGGTCGCGCCAACGCTATACACTCGACAATGCTTACGCCGCTACTGTCCAAAAAGCTTTTGTCGATCTT
>Ga0099791_10000772_pt1 | contig 12019 bp, 11 predicted proteins | sample Rivendell_Oct201_7_FD_77318 | JGI IMG/M metagenome (GOLD analysis project Ga0099791, IMG submission 77318) | Vadose zone soil and rhizosphere microbial communities from the Eel River Critical Zone Observatory, Northern California to study diel... | ecosystem: Environmental > Terrestrial > Soil... | reverse complement strand
GTGCGGCGGATCATGCCGCGCTGTGGATCGTAGCCATATGTCGCCAGCATGAAGAACACGATCGTTGCCACCACCACCACCGCGGTCGCGACCGGTTCGAACATGCCGTAGAGCGAAAATCGGATCATTTCGACCGCATGCGTGAAAGGATTGAGCATCGAGACCCAGTAGATGATTTCCGAACCGCCCTCGCGCATCCGCCACAGCGGATAAAGCGCGGAGGAGAAGAAGAACATCGGGAACATCACGAAATTCATGGCGCCGGCGAAGTTCTCAAGCTGCTTGATGTGCACAGATAGGAACAGCCATAGGGCGCCGAGCATCAAGCCTGACAAGATCAGGGCCGGCAGAACGGTGAGCCATGCCGAAGTATCGAAATTGATGTCGAACGGAACGAGCCACATAAACTCGGCTGCGGAAAAGTCATACCAGGGAATCCGCAGTGCGCAGATCCCAAGGAATACATAGCAAGTGATGACCGCAAGCACTGTCCCGGCAACGAGCTTGCAGACGAGCAACACCCAGCGCGGCAGCGGGGCGGTGAGCAGGAGGCGCATCACCCCCATCTCGCGGTCATAGACCATGGAGAGCGATGACTGCATGCCGTGGAACAGCAGGATAATGCCGAGCAGGCCAGGCACGATGTAGACCTGATATGTGATGTAGGTCTTGTAGGGCGGAATGATCGAGACGCCGAACACGTTGTAGAATCCGGCGGCGAACACCGCGAGCCACATCAGCGGACGCACCAGGGCGGACAAAAGCCGCCCGCGCTGCTGGGCGAACTTGGTGATTTCCCGCATGGTGAGCGCCTTGAGGGCGCGGCCGACGTGAGCAATCTGCATGGTGGTTCCGAGTTCAGTCTATCTGTTCAGGCGGCAGGACGTCTCGGGCTCATCATCTCCGAGCGTATCGAGTTCGTTGGTGCGGTGGAGAAACCCTTCCATGGGCGCGCTGCCCACCACCATGTAGGGCGCCGCCAGCAGTACGGCCTGGCGCACCTGATGATCCCACGGCCTCACGGAAACCGGCAGCCCCTTGTCGCCGTCGAAGCCCGCATCGCCGAGGATGAAATCGCGCTGCTTGGGGAAATCCGCCGAGCGCGTGCGCAACGTCGCCTGCACCACCATCTTCACGGCGACCCACGCGGCCCAGTCCGCGCTTTCCATGCGGCGGCCGCCGGACTTCTTATCGAACCGCGAATTGACCTGGGGCGCGCCGTTGTGCTCCCAGGTCCAGTGCCAGGCCACCGGCTCAAGGTCGATGCCTCCCACCACCGGCCGCGGCAGCACCGTGTGATAGGGCACCTGGCGAACGAAATCGAACGCCTCGTCGGCGACGAAGACCACGTCATAGTTGCCCCGGATGGCGCTGAGCAGGGCCGGATTGTTCTGCTCGCGCTCGCGCGGGTCGGTCCCGGTCTTGAAGCGCTGGTCGGCCACGATCTTGGCGCCGAATTTCTGTGCCGAGCGGGTGAACGCCCTCACGGTCTCGGCATCGCCGGGCAGCGGCCCCTCGAACACCAGGATATCGCGCCATTTCCGCGAGGCGAGATATTGCGTCAGCGCGTCCATGCGCATAGCGAGGCTCGGAATGACGTGCACGACCTCGCGCGCGCACAGGTCGCGACGCAGACCGTCATCCGCCGCCGAGACGTTGAAGAGAAGCGCGTCACGCCCTTTTGCGGCGGCCGCGAGCGGCTTGAACGCCTCCGCCGGCGCATCGATTAGGAAAAAGTGGATACCGCGCCTTTCCAAGGCCGCAGTGACCGCCGGCGCAACTTCGGCCGGCGACTTCACGGTGATGCGTTCAAGCGCAAACTCGGTGTTGAGCACCCGGACCAGCACGGCGGCTTCGTCGATGCCGATCTGCGCGCCCGGGAAGGGGTGATCGCGGGTTTTCAGAACAAGGCGCTCGTAGGCACGGATGGGCTCGTAGCGCGGATCACCCTCGATCTCCACATAGCCGATGGAGATATGTTGCCGCGGCGGGGCCGCCGACGGCGGCGCGGTCTGCCCAAAGGCAGGCGCGGCGAGACCAAGGAGGGCTATGAGCGCAGGGTGGGCAAGGGCGCGTCTTCGCGCCTTTGCCCACGCGATCAAACTGGCCAGTCTGGACAGCGTGGGCAAAGTCGCATCGCACAAAAGCCTGCACCAATGGCGCTGCCATGGCAGCGATGCGCCTTTGCCCACCCTACCGTGCATGAAAAATCTAATCATCGATCACCACGCCCCACGGAATACGCCCGACCGGAATCGAAACCGTGGCCTTGCGAGTCTTGAGGTCGATCACGGTGACGTCGTCGCCGAAGCCGTTGGCGACATAAAGCGTCTTTTCGTCGCGCGACATGCCGAGCCCCCAGGAGCGCTTGCCGACCAGGATGTAGCCCTGAATTTTGCGCGTCGGTACATCGACCACGGCGACGTGGGCTGCGTGGCCAAGTGTCACATAAGCAGTCTTGCCGTCCCGGGTGATGCGCAGGTCGACCGGCGTCACGTCGGTTTTGCGCATGCCCGGTGGCAGAAACTCGATCTTGCCTTCGACGGTGAATTTCTCGCGGTCGATGATGTAGACCTCGCCGGACAGCTCGGCCGACACCCACAATTCCTTGTGGTCCGGGGTCGCCGCGAACCGGCGCGGCCTGGTGCCGACCACCACATCCTGCACCACATTGCCCGAGTCCGCGTCGATCAGATGGATGAGATCGCCGACTTCGGAGGTCACATAAACAAAATGACCGTCTTCGCTGACGAACACCCCTTCAGGTTCGGCGCCGGTCGGCACCTCCTGGACAATGATGTTCTGGTCCATGTCGATTACGGAGAGCGAGGAGCCCTCCTCGTTCGACACGTAGATGCGGCGGCGGGACTCGTCGATGCCGAAGGTCTCCGGGCTCGACCCGGTGGAGAGCTTGCCGACCACCTCGAGCTTGGCAACGTCGATGATATCGATCACGTCGTCATCGCCGCAGGCGACATAGAGCTTGGTGTGGTCTTTATTGAAATGCATGTCGCGCGGCCGTCGCGACGTCCTCAGATCCTTGACAACCTTGTTGGTCTTGGGATCGATGACGATGAGGTTGTTGGTCTTCTCGTTGCTCACGAAAACGAGGCCGGTGTCCTTGGCCCATCCAGCCGAAGACAATGCGGCAGCGAATGCGACAATGCAGAGCGGCGCCGACAACAGGCGTAGGATGGGCACGGGCGATCCTCTTTTGCTTGCGAAAACGATTGATCCCAGCGTACGACTTATCCAAGTGGCCGGGCAAGCCGTCAACGCCCCCACCCTACCTCCCCGCATGCGGGGAGGGTACTCTTGATCCCTCCCCGCATGCGGGGAGGGAAGGGTGGGGCATGCCTGCAATGCAATTCCGCCGCGAACTGGGAGGTTACCCACTGATGGACGATCGCTCCGGCGGCGTAATTGCGAAGCCAGCCCTGCTGTTGGACAACGTCGTGAAGACTTACGGGCCGATCCGGGCGGTGGACGGCGTCAGCCTCGTCGCCCGTCCCGGCGAATTCATCGCCCTGCTCGGTCCCAATGGCGCCGGCAAATCGACGCTGTTCCAGCTTCTCTCGGGGCTTTTCGTACCGGATTCCGGGCGCATCGAGGTGATGGGCCACGACATGACGCGGGACGCCGTGCCGGCGCTGGCGCGGCTCGGCATCGTGTTTCAGCAACCGACGCTCGACCTCGAATTGTCGGTGACTGCCAATCTTCTGTTCCACGCCGGCCTGCATGGCATTCCGCGCAGCATCGCGAGGCCGCGCATCGAAGCGGAGCTTGCCCGCCTCGGGCTCGCCGACCGCGCCCACGACAAGACCTCCCAATTGAGCGGCGGAAATCGCCGGCGGGTGGAGCTTGCGCGCGCGCTCCTTCACCAGCCGAGGGTGCTGCTGATGGATGAGGCGACCGTCGGGCTCGACCCCGCCAGCCGCAGCGATCTCCTCAAGCTGCTATTGGCCATGCGGATCGAACGCGCCGTCGCGGTGCTGTGGGCGACGCATTTGTGCGATGAGGTGGGCGAGGCCGACCGGGTTATCGTCATGCACAAAGGCAAGGTGCTCGCCGACACCACGCCGCAGCAGCTCGTGGCCTCGGCCGGCGTTGCGACCGTCGAACAAGCGTTCCTGGCAATGACTGGCGAGCGATGAAGCGACGTGCCCGTTTACCACTCCTGGCAAGGGCGGAGTGGGAGGCTCGCGACCATGGGCGCTAAGCTGAGCGACAGCCGGGCAGCCTTCCCTCTCCCCGCAAGCGGGGAGAGGGAGCAGGCAACCGCCAAACCGGTCGCCGACTTGCTCGGTGCGCGAAGTCCGCCGCGGGCTTAGCGCTCGGCGGCGTGGAGTCCGGCAGCCAGGCTTCGCACCGGCCGCTGCACGAGCGGGTCGAGATCGAAGCGCTGCTCGATCATCTTGACGATTGAGGTCGTGTCGTAGTCCTTGCTAGAAACACCCGACCGATCGAACTGCCTGGAAATCAGGATCGCCGGAACACGGGTGCCCGGGCCCCAGACATCGGCCCGCAACTTGTCCTTGCCATGCCGGTCATGGGGCGGGGGCGGCACATGATCCCACTGGCCGCCGAACTCGTCATAGGTGATGACGATCAGCGTGTCCTTGCCGTTCGGTCCTTCCACCACGGCCTTGATCAAATCAACGAGGTGGTGGCTGCCTTCGGTTTCATTGGTGTATCCGGGATGCTCGTTTTCTTCGCCGACCGGCTTGATGAAGCTGACCGGCTTGAGCGTGCCGTTATGCGCGGCCTGGATGAACTCCGCCTCGTCGCGCAGGTGGGCGGCGCGGGCGGCGGTGCCCGGCACGTAATTGGCGAAGTAGCTGAACGGCTGGTGGTGGAACTGGAAATTGATGTCGGGGCACAGCGGGAATGTGGACGCCGGGTTGTGGTTGGGGTCGGTGCAGGTCACGCCGGTGCCGTTGGTCCAGCCGGACGCGCCGACAGCGCCGGTGGCGTTCGACCAGCCGCCCGCATACCAGGCCCAGTCCACGTGTTTGGCTGACAGACGATCGCCGATCGTAGCATTGTGGAGCACCGGCAAGCGCCGCGCGTCGGCAGCCCCGGGCGCAAACGGCTGATTGAACGGCTGCGTGGTGTTGACCGCGAAGTCGCCGCAGACGACGCCTGCCGGGGTGGCGGGGCGTCCGACGGGTGGATTGCATGATGCGGTCAGCTGGGCGTCCTTCGCGGCGGCGCCGAGCGGGCTCGCGTACAACGGCGTGCTGGTCGGCATGCCGTTGGCGTCGACCACGGAGTGGAGATCAGTCGCGCTGGCGTCATTGGGGGCGCCGGCAAAGACCGGCGCCGCCGCTGCGATCAGCCATTGGTGGTTGAGGAACGACCCGCCGAAGGCGCCCTGAAAGAAGCTGTCGGCGATCACGTATTTGGGGGCGCCGCGGCTGTGGAGATAGACGTAGATCGGCAGCTTTTTCGTGTTGTAGTAGCCCATCGAGAGGCCCGCGGCGTCGCTGCCGGTCACGTAACGGTTTTGTCGGCCGCCGTTGATCTGATACTGCTCGTTATAGAACCGATGCACGATGTCCTTGGTGCAGCCGCCAGGGAGGCCGGTGCCCTTTGCGAATCCGTTGGCAGCGAAGGCGCCCACCGGCCTGGGACAGGTGGTGTCGGTCGACGCGATGAAATCTTCGATCGCGAACGGCTTGTTCTTGAACGCACTTTGAAAGGGCGTCCCGGTACTATCGGTACATGTCGTCGGCAGCGGTGCCGGCGAGGTGAGATTGACGTCGTTCTGCAGCAGGCACTTGTACGCCGTCTGACTGTCTTGCCGCACCTGCACTGTGCGCAACGTCGGGGCGTCGGACAGACCATCGACGGAATCCTCATCGACGTGGCCCCACTGGCCGTAAAGATTGTCGAAGCTGTGGTTTTCTTGATAGATCACGACGATATGCCTGAAGTCCCTGAGACGTTCCTGATGCTTGAATCTATGGTCGTTGTCTGACTTCCGATCATTGAAGTCGTCGGCACTGGCGAATAACGGCGCGGCCGTCACGCTAAGCGCTGCCGCAAAAATAGATGCCACGGCTCGAAGTCGCATAACAGTCTCCCCTGCGAGATAAGCGATGCGACGCTATGTGGCGTATATTGCGGATCGATGACCATTTGCTGACATGATCGTTAGGTCGTGCAGTGTATGATGGCTAGCGAGGCTTCGCCTCAACGAGGCATGTCTAGGCAAACCATCGTCGAGTCATTTCCGGGGCTCGGCCGCAGGCCGAGAGTCCGGAATCCATGACCACATGTCAGGGGAGTATGGATTCCGGGCTCGCCTCCGCTTCGCTCCGGCGCCCCGGAACGACACGCCTGACGTCACTTCCATCGCGGCGTTTGTAATTTGGTTGTCATCAATCCGACGCCAAATGGAATTATCATCTGTGCGAACCTTGCCTATTGTTCGCCGTCATCGACATTTTCCCACGCAGATCCCGAAAATTTTCCCAGCGGGTCATGGACATGTGCAGTTATCTCGCAGGCGGCGTCTTCGGCATCAGGGCGCCGCGATGGAGGTTTGATTACGTCGTGAGAAAGGCTCGGGGAGCTCGCCGATCCGTCCCATGGCGCCCAGCGTTTCTATGCCTGATCGCGGCAACGATCTGGGTGCCGAACGCCGGCGCGTCCGCGCTCGATGTGGCCGCGCAGAGTTATCGGCGCTACTTGATCGAAGACATTGGCCGGGCGTTGACGAGTGCGCGCACGTTGCGTGAGCGCATTGAAGCCCGCAATCTCGACGGCGCCAGAACGGCATGGATCGAGGCCAGGACCGGTTGGGAGCGCTCGGAAGTCTTCACCAGCGGTTTCGTACCCGACCTCGATCAAAAGATCGACGCCTGGCCGAACGCAAGGCATGGCTTTCACGGGATCGAAGCCGCGCTATTCGGGGCCAACCCCACCGACGCCATCGAGGAAACCCGTGAGAAAACCGACGCGTTGATCGCTCATTTGGCGGACCTGCACGCACAGCTTCACGACATCGCCCTGACACCTCAACGGCTGCTCAACGGTATCGCCCGATTGGCATTCGAGATGGGTGGCAGCAAAGCGGATGGCGGCGAGTCCCGTTTGAGCGGCACCTCCTTGAACGACCTGCAGAGCAACGCCGACGGGATCGAGTTGGCTTACCGGATCGTCTTCTCCGCCACCGTCGAGGTCGCCGCTCCACAGCTCGCGGATGCGGCGCGGACCGCCGTCCAGCGCTTGAAAGCGGTCGTCCAAATATCGGCGTTGCGGAATCTCGATGCGGGGGCGCTGCGCGCCCACAGCGAAGAGCTGGTGGCGATCCTGCAAGTCGCTGCTCCCGAAATCGGGCTCGACAAACCGACGCTCGAAGAGGTCGCCGCGCAATGATGCCGCGGCGACATCGCAGATGCTGCGGTCGCAGAGAGAATCATCCCAAATCAGGTTGGGGATCAGGAATGAACGTCCGCCTGCAGCTCTTTACCTTCGCACTCGGCTTGCTGTTGGCCTTGCCGCTTGCGTATTCGCACGCGTTTCCGCTCAGCGGCGGCGAAACCGTGTTGCCGCCCGGCACCGAGCTTAACGAGGATGCGCTCGCCCGCCCGCGCGAAGTATTCCGATCGGAAGTGCTCGGCGGCCGCAAATCCTATCTGGTCAATCTGGGAGACGTCGCCTTCAACTCGCCTTCCATTCTGGGCGGTGCCGCGCGGCAGGCCGCCATGAGCTGCGGCACCTGCCATGTCAATGGCGCATCGAATCCAAGGCTCTTCATTCCCGGCATGTCCACGCGTCCGGGAAATTTCGACACCACAAGCCTGTCGTTCAACCCGAAAGCCTTCAACAGCCTTCTCGATCCCGTCAGGATTCCGAGCTTACGAGGGGCGCGCTATCTCGCCCCCTATGGGCATGACGGCCGCTTCGCATCGCTGCGCGACTTTGTCCGCAACGTCATTGTCAACGAATTCGCCGGACCCGAGCCGGCGCCGGCAATTCTCGATGCCCTGGTGGCGTATATCCAGGACATCGATTTCCTGCCCAACCCGAGGCTCGGTCCCGGGGGCCTGCTCGCAGCATCGTACGCCAGCGACGCCGAGCTTCGCGGCGAGGTGCTTTTTTTCAAACCGTTTCGCCGTCAGCCGACCCTCAGTTGCGCCACCTGCCATGTCCCGACTGGAGCCTTTGTCGATCATCTGCAGCACAACGTCGGCACCGGCGGACTCATCAAGACGCCCACCCTCTTGAACGCCAATTTCAATGGCCCTTATTTCCACGACGGCAGGTACGACAGCTACGATCAGGTGGTGGAGCATTTCGATGGCCAGTTCGATCTCGGCCTCTCGGCCACGGACAAGCAGGATCTCGTGGCCTATCTGACCGCGGTGGGAGACGGCGAGCGCCCGTATGAGCGCGACGGCGTCGCCTTGCGGATGAAGGAGATCAGCGACTTCGCCAGCGTGCTGGAGCTGGCGATTCCGGGCCGTGATGCTGCCGTCGTGTCGCTGGTGGTGACGACGGTGGACGCCGAGCTGCGCGAACTGGCCGAACGATTCCCTGATCACAGGAATGCCACGGTTGCGGACGGCCAACAGGAACGCCGCGCGGCACGGATGGCGCTGAAGGAGCTCGTTCTGATGTTCCGTCAGATTGAGCTTGCGGCTTCCGCGGGACGTCTCGACCAAGCGACTGCGGAATTGCGCAAGATCACCGAGCTGACATTCATTCCGGTGCCCGCGCTGTTGAAGAAGGCAGAACCGTGGTCCCTGTTCAATGCCGGCGTCCACGACGCACACTACGGTGCGCTCCGCCAAATGCTTCAATCCGCCGCCAAATCCCCGCATTAGGGGACACCGCAAGCGCGCCCTAATTCTTTGGCGGCAGCAAGACGCCTGAGAGCGGACGAAATTCGACCTGTTGCGCCTGGCGCAGCAGCTCGATTTCGATGTTGGAGAGTCCGGTCTCGGGACGGTTAGGACCGTTCAACTGGTCGAGCCGCGCATCCAGTCTATTGGAATCGTCGCCCTCCATGTCGCTTGCGGTGCCCTCCTGGGGATTGCCCGCCATGATCTCGTTCTTGGCCTTATTGGAGCGATCGGCCAAAGGCGGAGAGTATTTCAGCTTGAAGGACCGCGGCGTACCGCTTGGAACGTTGTTGTCGTCGAGCTCCTCGACCCACAAATAGATCGCGCCGGGATCCCCCACCTTCGGGTCCGGCTCGACGACGCGCGTCCACAACAACTGGAAACGGTGCGGAAGCTGGCCGGTGCCGGGCCAGCCCAAGAGGCTCTTGGTCGCAAAAAACGATTCGATGAAGAACGCTGAGGTAATAACGATCACTACGCCTTTGATCCACCATGCAAAGCGCGAGGTGAGGCCCATACACAAGAGCAGCACAGCCATGACCACATAGGCGATCGATATCGCAAGCACGACAGAGTTCATCGGCGCTACTTTTGCAGACCTCCGCTCGTGCGCTCGCCAGAGCGCGATCCAATCTTATTGAGCCACCCATTCGGAGTCATGGCCGCGCTTGTCACGGCCATCCACGCCTTGCTCGCTGCCCCCTCCCTACCCTCCCCCGCAAGCGGGGGAGGGTAGGGAGGGGGTGGATGCCCGCGACAAGCGCGGGCATGACGGGAAGGGGTTGTTCGATCTCATCAGGGCACGCTCTCGTCGGTTCGCTCATTTGGCGCCGCTCGCGGAACGGCGGACGCTGCGTGTCAGCTGAATGAGCGACTTGTCGCGGTGATTGACGTCAAGGACGTTGCCGTTGTCGGCAATCTTGAAGCGCGCCGCAGTTTTCTCCTGTCCCATGTGGTCGAGAATCATCGTGTCATAAAAGATCACCTCGACGGTCGGGTTCACTTTCTCGATCTTGACCGATACCGGCACGGACGCCGTCGTGGTTGCCAGGTAGTAGTTCACGTTCACCGTATATTCGCCGGCGACGATGCCGCGGATACTGATGGTCTCCTGACGGATCGGGCTCATGACCTTGCGGCCGTTTACCGTGATCGAATTGTTGAGGCCGCCACGGTCGTCGCGGTCGAGCACCATGAAGCCCGCCTCGCGCTCATGATACCAGACGATATTGCCGAGCGGATCCTCGGCATAGAGGTCCATGTCGTCCGGGTGACTGTCGGGCCAGCCGAGCGTGATGATGAACTCCGCCTTGGTGTCGATCTTCCCCTGCTTGGCCTCGGGATTCATGACAAGCAAGGCAATGAAAAACAGGAACGCAACCACCTGCAGCGCCTTGAACAACATGACGCTGAAAGGATCGAACGGTCTGTCGTCCGGATAATTACCGAAGTTGTCCATGCTGCCCTCGCTCGAGGACGGACACCACGAAAACCTCGGTCAGGTTGGTGGCGAGCCCAAACAGCCGCTGGGTCGCCTTGTCGAGCATGTAGTACTGGGTTTGCACGAGGATTGAGCCAATCAGTCCGGTGAGAGTGGTGTACATCGCGACCGCCATGCCGTCGCTCATCAGACCCATGGAGTTGCGTACCGATGCGTGGTCGGCCGCATCGAGGCCGGCGATCGGCGCCAGCATCATGATGAATCCGATAATGGTGCCGAGCAGGCCGAGCTTCATCAAGGTATCGCCCGCATAGGAGCCAAGCTGGTTGGGCCCGCGCAAGGCGTCGGCGAGACCCCGCAGCAGCAAGGTCTGGTCGACGCGCTGCTCCTCGCCTTGCAAGCCGGCCTTGAGAATGAGATTGCGAATGTGCGTGCTGACCTCCCCACGGGGCAGCCTCGTCCCCTCCGGGGTCACTACGTCCGCACCTTCGACCTTGAGTTGCGGCACCCCTTTGCTCACCAGCGCAAGCACCCGATGAGCGCGGTCCAGTTCGCGCGAGACGGCGGCAGTGCGCAGCAGACAATGGAGCGAACTCAGAACGTAAAGCACGGAGATGATGACCGAAATGTAAGTCTTGTCGCCATTGATCATCATCCGCACGAGGCCGAAATGCCAGGCCATGACGAATGCGAACACGCTAACGCCCGTAAAGATGAGCCAACGGAGCAGAGGCACGTGGTCGGCAGGGTATTCCGTATTCAAAACGCGCGTTGCCATCCCGAGAACTTCATTGTCTGTTAACCAAGCGCCTGATTGCGACGCTGGAGTAAGTACGATGAAATTGTTAACCCGCCGACCGCCGTCGTGTCGATACCTTTGTTTTGCTCCCAACGGCCGCCGGCGCTGTCATTTATACGCATAAATTCGGCCAGCCGCGGCCAACCGCTTGCCGCTCGCCATCCGGGGCTCTTCCGTTCGCGCGCGCGGGCCGCTAACCTTGCGTAAAGCCGGGGAGGAAGCCATGCACAAGGCCATGTTGATGGTCGCCGCGCTCATCTCGATCACCGTCACGGGTGCGTTTTCGGCCGAACGCCCGACGCGGTTCTGGAATCTGACGCACAACACCATCTCCGAGTTCCAGCTTGCGCCCGCCGGCACCGCCAAATGGGGCGAAAACCAGTGCAAGAACGACAAGGACGGCACTGTCGATTTCGACGAGCGGCTGCGCATCACTGGCATCGAGTCCGGACGTTACGATGCAAGGATCAAGGACATGTCCGGGCGGGTGTGTTTTGCCCGCAACATCAATATCAGGGCCGGAGAGGTCTTTTCCGTCGAGGAACGAGACCTCGTCGATTGCAGCCGGTGAGCGGATTGCGGTCAGATTGATGCACCGGGGCAAAGTCGTGGCGGTTCCGTAGGCCGGATGGAGCGCAGCGTAATCCGGGCTGATCCCGGATTACGCTGCGCTCCATCCGGGCTAGGCTGCCATGAGTTTTGCCGCCGGGACAAGCGTGGCGACGACGCAAGCGCGGGATTCTTCAATGTGATCGAAATCCGCTCCCTCAGCCGAGGGGGACCAATAAGGCGCATCCGGCCTGCTTTGCCCGCCATGCATCAGATTGCCCACTATTGCCCAACTTCCACGTCCCACCTGAACGGAATTCGTTCGAACCTCATGGGGCTTTCGTCGCATGCAAATGTCACGCGCTTGGCCGCACCACT
>Ga0099791_10000770_pt1 | contig 12039 bp, 7 predicted proteins | sample Rivendell_Oct201_7_FD_77318 | JGI IMG/M metagenome (GOLD analysis project Ga0099791, IMG submission 77318) | Vadose zone soil and rhizosphere microbial communities from the Eel River Critical Zone Observatory, Northern California to study diel... | ecosystem: Environmental > Terrestrial > Soil >... | reverse complement strand
CCTCCCCCAACCGAAGTCGGCTGTTGCCGACTTCGGTCACTTTGTTGAGTGGCCGAACCCTCGCTATAGCGAGGTTCGGCTGGGGGGAGGTCGGCCCGCGTCAGCGGGCCGGGAGGGGGTGACGGCGCTTCAGCAGGTGACGGCGCTTCAGCATGTGCTGCGTCGCTGTCACCCCACCCCGGACTGCCTTTGGCAGTCCGACCCTCCCCCTTCAGGGGAGGGTGGGGGCCGGCACCTGCCGCGCATCGAGCGGACGTTGACTCTGCGATTTTTCGATACCGCCACTTCGTCGTGTCGCCGTCGCGGATCTCCTCGAATCCTGGCTGGCCATCGAGGCCTTTGCGGACGAGATCGTACCAGCAGTCCGGGTTTGGCTTCTTCTTGCCGTGGCAGCCGCACACGATCAGATGCTCGGCCGCACGGGTCATCGCCACGTACAACAGCCGGCGATGCTCGTGCTCGTTTTCGTCGAGCGCTGCCTGGCGCGCCGCCGCGACGGCGCCCACATCCTGATCGCGGCGCCCCGCCCAGACGATGCATGTGGGCTCGATCTCAAGAAGCGTCGGCTGATGAGAGCCTTTGGGCGGCGTGGTGGTGTCGGCGAGGATCACCACCGGCGCTTCAAGGCCCTTGGCGCCGTGTACCGTCATGACCCGCACCTCGTCGCGGGTGGTTTCCATGTCGCGCTTGACGACGGTGGTCGCACTTCTCAGCCACGCGATGAAGCCCTGCAGCGACGGGGCTTCGTGCGTTTCATATTCGAGCGCGAGTTCCAGGAACTCATCGAGCGCGTCAGCCGCTTCGAGGCCGAGCCGGGCGAAAATCTTCCGCCGTCCCTGTTCCGGCCCGAGCAACCAGGCGAAGAAGGCGAACGGGCGGTCGTGGCGCGCCCGCACGTCGCAACGGCGCAACAGCGCGTCGGCCGCAGCAAACTCCACTCGGTCGGCGGCGCGCGCCGCGAGGGTTGCGCGCAGGCTTGCGCGCCGCTCCCACGCCAGTTCGAACAGCAGATCGTCGTCAAAGCCGAACAGCGGGCTCTTGAGCGCGACCGCCAGCGCAAGGTCGTCTGGCGTGAGCAACAACGCGTCGGCGAGCGCCATGAGATCGATGATCGCGATATGCTCGGTCAGCACCAGGCGGTCGGCGCCGGCAACCGCAACCCCCGCGTTCTTCAACGCGCGGATGATCGCGCCGAACAGTGCGCCCCGCTGGCGCACTAAAATCAGCACGTCCCCGTAACGCATCGCTCGAGGCTCGGCCCCGACCGGCACGCCGCCCTCGATAAAGCCCCGCACTGTCGCGGCGATCTTGGCTGCGAGCCTGACCTGGGGACTCGTCTCCGAAACAGCGTCGAACGGCGCGTCCCACGCCGTCATCTCCGGTGAGGGGTCGGGTTCGATCAGGGGCCAGATTTCCACCAGCCCGGGCGCGGCGCCGGGCAGCGGCAAATGAGTGAGTTTGTGGACGAGTTTGCCGTCGCGGTCCGACCCGATGCTGCGATAGATATCGGGGAACCGGAACACATTATCGACTGCGCCGAGGACGTTCTCTCCCGAGCGGAACGAATGGTCGAACCGCACAAAGCGCCAAGAAACGTGAGAGGCGAGGCCGGAAGCGAGGAAGTGCTTCTCGAAATGCCGCCGTGCGGCCTCGTATTCGCGCGGTGCGGCGCCTTGAAACGAGAAGATCGATTGCTTTTCGTCCCCCACGGCGAAAACGGTGCGCCCCTCTCGCCCCCGGACTCCAGCGCTGGCGCCGAATTCCGATACCAGCCGCTTGATGATGTCCCACTGTTTCTCGCTGGTGTCCTGCGCTTCGTCGATCAGTATGTGATCTAAGCCGAGATCGAGCTTATAGTGCACCCAGTTCGGGTCGCATTCGGCCAGCAGGCGATGGGTCTTGTCGATCAGATCGTCATAGTCGACAAGACCGCGGCGCTCCTTTTCATCGGTGTAACGCCTGATCATCTCGCCCGCGATGGTCACCAGCGCTGCCGTCCGGTCGCGGCAGATGATGCCGTTGCGACGCTCGACGAGGCGGGCCACACGCGCCTGTTCGGCGCTGAGCGCCTCCGCGAGGTCCGGCCACTTTTTGGCGAGCCCGGACGTAATCAGACTATCCCGGGGCTTCTGTTCTTGAGTCAAAAAGACGCTGAAATAATGAGCGATCCGTTCGTCATCGGATGCCGCCAGCGCTGCCGCCAAGCGCTCCGCCTGCTTATGATCGGCAGGGGTGCCGTCCGCCTTGAACGTCCCAGCGATACCCTCCCAATGAGACAACGGCAGGTGCGGCCCTTCAATGATGTCTTTTTCGACCCGGGCGCGGTCGTCATTTACGTCGATGCCGAGGACCGCCGACAATTGCCCTACAGCGCGTTCGAAGCCGCCCTCGACCCCGGCCATGAGCTTCGCGCGCTTGGCAGTGGCCTCGTTCAGCACGGCCACAAGCCTGGTGTCCGCGGCGGCCGCAACCGCGACTTTGAGGGCGCGGCCGAGGGGCTTGTCCGGCGCCGCGGCGGCTTCAAGCAGCACCGCCGTCCTGGCGCGTTCCAGCATCTCGCTCTGGGCGCGCTCCTCCAACACGGTGAAATGCGCCGCCACGTCGCTTTCGAACGGGAACTGTTGCAGGATGCGGGTACAGAACGCATGAATGGTCTGCACCTTGAGCCCGCCGGGCGTCTCGAGCGCCGCCGCAAACAGGCGCCGGGCGCGTTGGCGTTTGGCGGCGTCGATATCCGTAACGCCGATCTCCCGCATGGCCTGATCAAGCGCATCATCGTCGAGCGCGATCCAACCTTTCAGTTGATCGTAAACCCGCGCCGCCATGTTGGCGGCCGCCGCCTTGGTGAACGTGATGCAGAGGATTCTCGACGGATCGACGCCCGCCGGGGAGCCGTCGAGCATGAGCCTGATGACGCGTTGCGCCAGCACATGGGTCTTGCCCGAGCCGGCGTTGGCGGAAACGAACACGGCCGCCGACGGGTTGGACGCCTCGGCCTGACGGCTGCGCACCGAATCCGGAATGATGCGGATGGCGCTCATTCGTGGGTGCTCGCACCTTCTGCCTGGCGACCTGTCACGTAATTGGATGGATAAATCCAATTCTTTGACGGCGTGTCACGAAATTGGATTGGATAAATCCAATTTTTCTGGATTTCGGGGCTGTATTTCTAACAAGGTCACAGTTACTGTGATGGTCTCATGGTGCCACGGGGTTCCAGCCTGGGGTTGCCGCCCTAGGCTGGAACTTCCGGGGGAGCCAGCCGGCAGGATGGGCGCTTTCATAGAGGAGAGCACGCCCATCTGCTGGCGTTTGCACCTTGCGAAAACGTCTTTGCACCTTGCGAAAACGTCACGGCCTTTACAACGTAAAGTGAGAGTCCCGAACCGTGTTACGCACAAGTAAGTGGTCCGAGAGGGCTGCGCGTGCGTCCGCTTCGGGATTCGCCAGTTACAAATTCAGCACGAACGCCATTTCTGTCGTTTCTAATCGAACGTTCATGGTGCAACCTTCAGCTGCGGGATGATCGTAAACGATTGAGAAATTCTCTTGAAATTTTTGGGTCACGGTGTTACTTGGGTTGTAGATCGCTGGACATATGGGCGTGAGAACAGCCAGCCCCACTTGGATTTCTAATCCAAGTCCTAACCCGGATGGGGGGATAGCCGGCAACGGCAAGAGGTTCGCCCCGAGGTGGCTTTAGCTGCCGCACAGGCCCGAAAGGGCCTGTTCCTTTTTAAGAAATCCTTGGACGTTTGCGGTGGCGGTCGTACGTCTTCGGCGGTCGCCTGTTTTCCATTGTCAGCTTGACCAGATGCGAAAATCTGGCGGAGCCGAAGGTTTCTATTGCGCGGTTCTCGTCTCGTCTGTGAGCCGTTCTGATGCGCATGTGTAGATCGATCTTGACGCCTCCTCTGGTCTGGACACCCTTCAATTTCCCAAGTGAAAAAATGATCGCGTATTCGATCCGGGCCCCTCGATGATCGACTCCCCGAATAATCGCATAATGCTCATCGCCGTCTGTATTCCACACCTCTCTCAAAGTTGAAAAATGGAGATGGTCGTTTAGCCTCGTCGACAATTCGTAACGCTCTAAGCAGATCAAATCTTTTTTCGCCGTGCACGAAGGGCGGCCACGGCTTTTGAATTAAGAACTTGCCGGTCATCCACTCTCCCCCAAAAAGTGAATGCCGATGTAAGGCCGCCCGCGTCACAATGAAATCAAAATCCGAAGGCGTCGTTCACTGGCTCCAATGGGCCGCCTCCGCTCCCTGACACCCGACCGCCACTCATTCCTCTTCCCCTTCAACTCCGCCCAACTGCGACCACTCCTTGACGCGCGAAAGGTCGTCGTAGGTGCCGTAGCGATCCTTCCACATGGAGAGAACGAGCGCGCGGTAGGGCGTGTTTTCATCTTCGAAGCTGATGACCAGCGCCTTGAGCTGTCGAAGCGCCTCGTCGGCCGCGGCGTCGAGGCTCCGATTCTTGAAATCGATGACGCGCTCCTCGCCCGCAGGGCTGCCGCCGCTGAGCTTGACATAGATGAGCGCGGCGATGGCGCCGCCGGGGGCGAGCCCGGGAAAGCCGCCGTTGCGCAGCATTGCGGCTTCCAGGGTCAGTTGGGGCGCGACGCCGATCTGCACCTGCGGGCTGGTCGGCGGCGTGCCGGTCTTGAAGTCCAGCACGGCGTAGCTGCCGTCGGCGAGGCGTTCGATGCGGTCGGCGCGGCCGATGAGTCGGAAAGTGCGATCTCCGGCCTCAATCGACAGCTCGCCGCGGATTTCCGCGTGAGCCGCCGCGATGTTGGCGCGGCGCCTGGTTTCGAAATCTTTGAACCAGCGCGCGATGCGTTCATAACGCGGCCACCAGAATGCGCGCGCCTCAGGAAAATCCTTGAGCGGCGCGAAATGCCGTTCGCCGAAACGCAACAATTCGCCGTAAGGATCATCCGGCAATGCGTCGGGATAGATCTTGGCAAAGTCGCCGATGGCGCGGTGGATGATACTGCCGCGCTCTGCCGCTCCCGGCCGGTCATCAACCGGGTCGAGGCGCGGCAGCTTGAGAATGTGCTTGGCGTAGATCGTGTATGGATCGCGCAGCCAATGCTCGATGTCGGTCACTGACAGCGAGGTCGGCCGGGCGGCGGGCGGCGGGCGCGGCGATGGCCGCCCAATCGGCCGCGGCGGCGCAGCCGGCGCATCGAGGCGGTGGCAAAGCGCGCGGTAGCGTTCGCCACGGGCGACCGCCTGTTGCCATGGCGCCGTGCCCGCGACCGCCGCAAGCCTCTGCACAAAGCGCGAGGCCACCGTTGGGGCGCCGCCGCGCTTGGCCGGATAGGTGAGAAATACCTCGCGCGTGCCAAGCAATTGCGCGAAATCGTGGGCCGCAAGACCGATGCGGCGCTCCGGAGGATCAAGGCCGAGCGCCTGGCGCATCGGCCGGCTCAGCCACGGATCGGCGCGTGAATCTCCCGGCCATACGCCTTCCACCAGGGAGCCGACGACGACACGATCGGCGCTGGTCAGCCGCGCTTCCAGCGGCCCGTAAATGCGGATGCGATATGCCCTCTCCCTACCCTCCCCCGCCCCCCTCCCTAACCCTCCCCCGCTTGCGGGGGAGGGAGGGGTGGGGGAAGTGGGAGGATAGGGAGGGGGACGGCGGACCACCCGGTCCGCGATCGCGGCCACGAACAGCTCCGGGTAATCCTTAAGGGATACCGCGAAAGGCCCGACCTTTTGGGCGATCTCATCAAATGCCGCAACTAGTGCGGCGCTATCCGGGCCCGCAAACGTGCGGCCGGACTCGTCGGCGCCGGCCCGCCGGAGCGCTTCGCGATGGCGCACCGTAAGGCCGGCGAAATCCTGACTGCCGGATGAGACGACGACGGATTCAAGAGGCTCGAGCGCGGTGGCGACGCGTCGAAGCAGCCCCTCCGCTTCGTCAAGTTCCGCGGCATGAAGAGACGCGCGCGGTTCGCTGCGGTGAATGTCCGAGGTGTCGCCACGCTTGAGCTTGGCAAGCTCGGCGCGAAAGCCCGCCAGGGCCGCAATGAGACCGGGCGAACCCGGGCGGGGACGCGGGCCGCGAAGAATGGCCCGCTCCAGCGCTGCGACGCCGCGCCCGTGACGAACCTCGTCGGCGCCGAACCGGGCCAACGGATGCTTGAGCAGCGCCAGCAGTTGTGTCGGCGCCAGCCCGCAAGCCGCCGCTTCCGCAACGAGCCGGCAGAATACGCCGGCCGCCGTATCGGCAAGCGGGTCGCCGCCCGTATCATCGGCCACGATGTTCCAGCGCCGCAGCATCACGGCGACCCGTCGCGCCAGCGCACGGTCCGGGGTCACCAGGGCGGCCGTGCGCCCCGGTTCGGACTGCGCCTCACGCAACACCACCGCGACAGCGAGCGCCTCTTCTTCCGCATTGGCGGCCGCAATCACCGTTACGCCGGCAAGCGCCGGCGCGATCACGGCGCCGATCTCGTCGAGCCGGGTGCGCCATTTGTGGGTCGCGGCCGCCGGACGCAGCGCTTCGCTCAGGAGCGTCTCGCGGCGGTGGGACGATGGCGGCGCGAGAAGCCCCACGTCGCGGCGGTCAACGCCCATGCGGGCAAGAAGCCCTTGCAAGGCGAACTGCGGATGTCCCGGGGCCGGCGCAAGCGAGACCTGCCCCGGCGGCGCCGCGCCGCCGATGGCGTGCCACGATTCGTCATCAAGCTCAGTATCGAGGCCGGGGAGCACCACGGCGCCATGGGGCAGGCCCGCAATGGTGGCGAGCAGCTTGGCCGTTGCCGGCATGGAGCCGGTCGAACCGGCCGCGATGACTGGTTTACCTCCGCGCGCAGCGAGGCGCGCGGCCTCGGCGGCGATCAAGCGATCGCGCCGCATCGCCGGCTCGATGGCGCCGCGCTCGGCGAGAATGCCGGGCCACACCTCGCGTGCGATCAACAGGAACCGCAGCGTCAGCTGCCAGTATTGATCGAGTTCGTCAGGCACCAGTCCGTCGAGGCGCTGCCATGGCACCTCCCGGGTCGTCATATCATCCATCAGCCGGGCGAGGTCGTCGGCGAGCGCCAGCGCCGCCGCCGGATGGCGCATCACCAGCGGCGTCTCGCCGGCCGCGGGCGCGATCTGCTCGGCCCATTTCAGCACCAGCCGCGCCAACAGAAAGCGTCGCTCCAGTCCGCCGAGCGCCGGCGGCAGAGCGAGGGCGTCGGCGGCGACATCGCCCGTCGCCATGTCGGCGAAGACGAGCTCGTCCTCGTCGATATCGCCGATGGGCACGAGACGGGGCAGCACCGCCGCGTCGACGTCCAGAACCTGCAGAAACGTGTCACGGGCAAGCCGGCAGGCGCGCCGTGTCGGCAGAAATATGGTCACGTCGGCAAAATCGAGCGGGCCCGGGGTGAAGCCGTCTACCAGCCGACCGTCGCGCAGCGCGCGTATCAGCGTCGGCAGAAATGGCGCCGACGGCGGAATGGTGAACACGCGCGATGCCGCAGGCGGCGCCCCTGCTTTTTCCTCCCCGGGAGAAGGGAAGGGGAGGGACAACTGCATCGTGGTCCGCGCGTGCGGCCGCTGAACTACCGGACGATTCATGGATTGCCCCCCTCCTACCTTCCCCTTTCTGTAGCCCGGATGGAGCCACCGGGTCCGGCCTCCGGCCGGCCCGATGATAAACTCCGTGTAATCCGGGGACGGCCTATCCCGGATTTCGCTGACGCTCCATCCGGGCTACAAGAGGGGAGGGTAGGGAGGGGGCAGGTGATCCCCCCATCGGCATTTTATCACGCGACGCTGGCAACGATCGCAGCCTCGGCGGCGGCGATCGCCTCCGGGGTTCCGACATGCATCCACACGCCTTCCAGGCGCAGGCCGTAGAGCCGGCCAGCCTCGATCGCGCGATCAAACAGCAGATTGAGCGAGAAGGCGCCAGGGGGGGCTGTGGAAAACAGCGCCGCACTGAGGATCGCGACGCCTGCGTAGACGAACGGCACAACCTCCCGTTCGCAGCGCCGGTTGATCCGGCCGTCTGGCGCCATCGTGAAATCGCCACGGCCCGCGTAGCCCACGCTCGTTGAGGTAGCGGCGAGCAGCAGCAGCGCGTCCATGCGAGCGGGATCGAAAATCTCGGCAAGACGGAGGAGATTGGGTCTCACCCCGTCGATCCAGATGGCGTCGGAGTTGAGGTGAAAGAACGGCGTCGTGCCGAGAACAGGCAGCGCCTTGACGACCCCGCCCCCGGTGTCGAGCAGTTCGTCGCGCTCGTCCGAGATCACGATCGTCGGCGCCTGCCGGCCGGCAAGGTGCCGTTCGACCTGATTGGCAAGATAATGAACATTGACCACCGCCGTCTCGACGCCCGCCTCCGCCAGGCGGTCGAGCACGTGATCGATCAATGCTTTTCCAGCCACCGCGACAAGCGGCTTCGGCGTTGCATCGGAAAGCGGACGCATCCGCACGCCCAATCCGGCCGCGAGCACCATGGCGCGGCGGGGGACCGGGGAAGCGTTGGATTTCATCATGTTCGAATCAAACGGATAGACGAGTGTCGTCAACAAACCAAACAAGAATGTGACGCTGGGCTCCCCTCACCTGCTCGCAGGTGGAGGGCTGGAAGGGGCCAACTCCACGGTACGTACCTACCTGAAAGGCCCTCCAACCCTCCCTCTATTCTACGCCGGCTAGGTAGGGTCGGCCATTGGCCAAGTGCTGTCAGTCCTGGATTTCGACGCACTCGATCCGGGCTACGCTTGATATGCCTTGAAGCTCCGGCTACGTGCCGATAGCTGCCCCTGATTACGGATTAGGAATGGGACCAATTTGTTCAGGCGAGGCGACCCAGAGCCAGCGGCCGGACTAGGCTGCCGTGGCTGGTTTTAGCGACCAGACAAGTCGCGCAAGCGACCAGGCAAGTCGCGCATGAAGCGATTGAGCCTGCCCATAACACCGTCCGGGAAGTTCGCCTCGTCCGCCGCCCGCACTCGCTCGTAACTCTCTCTGTAGGCGGCTTGGAAAGCGTCATCGTTCGGCAGAGGAAGCCTTATGAGCGTTTCTCCGTCGGCGCTATCGACCTCGAAATGCATGCCTTTGCCTTGAAAGAAGACCTTCAAGCACTGGCGCACGTCATCAGGACCCGCAAGGCCGAGCACCGCTCCCCGGCCTTTTGGCTTTCCCATGGTCTTCATCACCGCCTCAGGACCGCCGCCATCCATTGGGCGGAGCGTGACGCGCACCGGCACCTCGTGTGGTAAATCCAGGTCGCTGATGAGAAAACTAACAAAGGTAAAGATGGAGAGACCCGCTTGAATGTCGAAATGAACTTCCAGCTCGGTATCTCTCGCGCCAACCATCTGCGAATAGGTGTATTTGCGCGCCACAAGACCAGGGCGATCGGTGTACCACTCGCTGAAATCCACGCGCATTCTTCCCATTTCGGGCTCCTCTTGCAGAGACGATTTTAGCGCCTCGAATTCATCCCGGAACGTACCGTCGTTTTCGAGCGGAAAGAATGCAATAGAGTCCCGGGATCCAATGAGGCGCAAGGTGATCTGCGTGCCGAGCATCAAGACGCTTAGGAGTTTTTCGCCGTCCGCTATGTCAAAAACAATAAAGTTCACTCCAGTGGTCGCCGCTTCGACCCTCGCCGTCAAAATCTCGTAACTGAGAAGGTCATCGGAAGGCGCGAAAATAGCGCAAACGTAGCCTGTCTTCTCTAGAAAATAGGGCTTGACGACTAAGTATATGAACGGTCCTACTGCGCGATCTTCCTCTACAACCAATCGACATCGTAACTCAACCTTAGTTTCTGTGCCAGGACCGTCAAGGTTTGCGAAGTGGTATTCGCGACCGAGTTCCGTGAACTCGCCGCGTATCGGTCTCCAAGGCTCCACGTCTGCGGTAACATGTGTGTTGTTCATTGCAGTCCCATTCGGCGTACAATCATCCCACGCCGCCGGTCTAGGGGCGATCAAAGACATCCGTGATGTCGAACCAGAACTGTCTCTCGTAGTCGATCTGAGCTGCTTGTCGTTTTGCCATATGCCCTATCAGGTCGAAACCGTGTCGTTGTCCACAATCGTTGTCTTCCCACTCCTTTTTCAGACTATCCCAGTGGAAATCGCTCCAACAAGAAACGGTGAAGTTGAGGCAGTCATATTTTTTATCGCCGTCCGTCACCAATTGCTGCGATTTCAGTTTCAGACCAGTTCCGGAAAAACGACTGTCCTTCGCACGGTAGATGATCAGCTCCTCATAGATTATCTTCTGTACAATATGATATTCGAGTCTAACGAAATCGGGAGCCAAAGGCGTAGGAAAATGATTGCGGAGGAAAATGATGGCTTCCCGCTGCGTGTAGCCCCAACCACCTGAAATTGGTAGGCTTGTGCAGTCTCGCGGAAAGTCTTGAGCCAATACTTCGCGAAGTGGGATATCTGTCAGGATCGGATCAATTGATCGGCGCAGATCCGCCATCCGCTCAGGGCTTGCGTCCCATTCCATGGGTGAATATCCGTATCGCTGGATGCCCCCCGAAATGAGGGGCATTCGTGACATTTGGTTCCCGTAAAACGGGCCACGCGTAATGGTCAGCTTGAAATTTTAGGTCACCAAGTGGAGTAGCCATAGAGGTATCCCGAAAAGCATCGACCACAGGCCGAGCACTGCAGCTAGAAATGCCAATGGTCCCGCTAAGCCGGACAGGAACATTCCAAAGCTGCCGAAGTGGATGGCCATCCACATCCACCATGCCCAACCCACGAACATTCCGATGCTGAGTGCATAGAATCCCGCAACGCCGGTTATGGCGATCAGTCCACCAATTAAGCCGCGCATTTTCCCCTCCCGTTGGGGATTTGACGAACTTCTCCCCTCATATCCCCGCCAACTTCCGCGCGCTCTCCATGTCGTCTGCGTAATATTGCTTTGCGCACTCGGCGTTGAATCTATTGACATTGCCGTTGTGAACGCTTACGAGGAGGTTGAAATGTTCTTCTTGCGATTTAAGGCGATTCACCGTCGCGTTATAGCGATCAATCTCCGCGTTGAACCTATCCACTGATATCTGACTAGCTCGGTTCACCGCCGCACGTTTAATATCCAGCTGATCTTTGAGCTGATCTACTTCTTTCCCGGCAGATTGCAGCTCGGTGCGCTTTCGTTCAAGCGGATCGCTTTGCTCGTCAAGCATACTCGCCTCTTTTAGGCACCGCACCAACTGATCAACCGTCAGAACATTGGGCGTGTAGCTCTTACTCGGGACGTTGGGCGTGTAGGCGCTGCCGTCCATGCTATGGGCGGTGCCTCTGACAACACCTCTCGCGATGAGGCCACTGAGAAATTTGCCCAGGCTTCCCGCGTCTGCTGCCTCGGATGTGCCGATCATGATTGCACAAAGACATACGCAGGACCACGTAGCCAAGGGATTAGATGAATTAGACATCTGGCCCCCCCCAACTCCCCTTGACTCTCGGGGAGAATTCCAAAGCGTAGTTTTGTGGTTTTGCCCCCCATCAGGCCAAAAGCGATCTCGGTTATCGAATGGTCTAATGGACACACTCCCTGCCTTATAAAATATAGGGCGGAATTTTGAAAGTGTGATTCATTGCAGTCGTCGACCCACGTTCGCACGCTTAATGAGACACCCCATGCAACGGAATGTTACTCATGGCAAAAACGGAAAGGAGCCTGGGGAATTTCCCAACCTTGTGAAATGATTGATTCTGAATTTTGATCTATTAAGTCACGGGAATCAGATGAGAATTGATGTCTCGCTTCGCTTAGGGAGGTAGCGCGTACCGCGTTTGCTGCGCAGTTCTTCGGTACCCTCAACGGCAGCGTAGCTTTTCCCAGTTGGCGCGCAAACGCCCGCAGTCCGCAGTATGCGGCTGCGGGTCAGAATCATTGTCCTATCGCGGTGATCGACCAAGCACAGTATCTAACGAAAACAGAATCAAGGCGCCGGCACGTGCGCGTCATACCACTCACGGAGCGCTGCAAGTGCCGGGTGGCGCAGCGCGCGACACCCATAGGCGTGGATGCGGGG
>Ga0099791_10000769_pt1 | contig 12051 bp, 7 predicted proteins | sample Rivendell_Oct201_7_FD_77318 | JGI IMG/M metagenome (GOLD analysis project Ga0099791, IMG submission 77318) | Vadose zone soil and rhizosphere microbial communities from the Eel River Critical Zone Observatory, Northern California to study diel... | ecosystem: Environmental > Terrestrial > Soil >... | reverse complement strand
GAATACCCCTCAGCTAATCCTCTTTCGTAGTCGCTCATTTCTCTTCCGCATAGCGATTTCCTCTAAACATTGTTTTTCATAACGACCCCCCTGGGGCGGTCGGTTTTCGCGCGCCCCGCCCTTCGTGGCTGAGATTCCTCTCTACGCGAAATCACCCAGAATCAGCCCTGATCCCCCATAATCGGGTAGCGGATTATCTCTCCAACCATAGACAGGAGCAATCTCGGGTCTCACGTAGACAGCCAGGGCTATATCTAGCTGGGGGGTGCTCTTGTACCATACGCGTTATAAACCAAACAGCAACGTACGTGGCGACTGGAGCGATGGAGTCGTTAGTCGTATCTCCAACCGCTGAGCCTCGAGGCTCTTCAGACATCGGGGATGAGTTCTTTTTCCTGAAACTCTTCCTCCGCCATACGATAGACTCGGCCTCGCGGGCAGGAGCGGCCCCCATTGAAACAGAACTCTTCGGAGTCGAGACACGAGTAGAAAGACTCGGTTTCTACTCCACCCCTGTTATGAATACGGTCCTTTAGTCTAAGGGTCGTTTCAGACCCCAGCCGATTTGGCGATTTCGTTGGAGAGCGGAGCTTCGGCACCAGATCTAGCTATTCGAAAGTCGCACAGTCTCCCGGCAAGTCCACGCAAGACTGCAGTGGTAACTGGGCACTTGAACTCGAATACCGGGCAAGAAGTTCGGTAGCGCCTATCTCGAAAACGTGCACTATACTAGTTTCTGCCGAAGAACTCGCTCGCACCAAAGAGTCTGGCTCTCCGTCGGCAAAGCGAGCAGGCCGTTCGGCTCGGGCCATCATGATCTCGCCCGAGGACGTGAAAGAAAATTGAGAACGAAAACAAGAATCATAGCGTTAGATCCGCACCCGCAGCAACGCACGGGCGGGTCCAAACTTGTGGGAGGAGCTTGATTTTGAGAGCTCGTTTGTTGGCTGTTATGCTCATCATTGGGATAATGGCGACTCCTGCGCTGCCACGTGCTCACGCGGCAGCTGGAACCTACTTCGACAACATAGTTATCGTAGCCATGGAGAACCAGAATTACGTAGATGTTATGGGATCAGGGACAGGAAGTTCCAACGCTCCATTCATTGCAAGTCTACTTCCATATGGTACCACTTTTCCAAACTTTCATGCTTATGGCGCAAGTGGTCGTAATACTTGTGCAACAACTCATTCAGCAGGCTGTTATGAAGCACTAATTGCTGGGGTTAGCGACCTACTAGGAAACGGGTATTCTTGTTGCATCCCCGACCCAACGCTTGTAGGTAATCGCTTTCCGTCAGCAGGGTTGACATGGCAAGCGTATTGTGAAAGTGGGTGCCCAAGGGGAAATGACCACTTCCCGTTCACAGGGTTCTCTGACACGTCAAGCTGCTCTTGTATATTTGCGGGCAGTAGCGTTTCTACTTCGAATTTCGTAGCTGCTGCAAATTCTGCTAATCCTCCTAGCTTTCTCTGGTTCACTCCTACCGACAATCACAATATGCACGACAATAGCATACAAACTGGAGACGCGTATCTCCACGACTTCTTTGTCGGCTCAACAGGAAGCATAGCAAGTCCTGCTAGTGGTTCACTTCTCGCCAGTAGCCTCTTCATGCCGGGTCACAGGACCCTCCTCTTGGTCTGGTGGGACGAGTACGACCCAGCTCCAATTCTGTTCTATGCACCGGGAATCGTCAAGCAGGCATACATCTCATCCAGTGACATTTACGACGAGTTTTCTATTCTGCATACGATCGAGAACAACTGGGCTCTGACGACTCTAACCCCCAACGATGCGGTTGCTGCGCCGATGACCGAGATCTTCGGATCATCGACGCCTCTACCTCTAGCAACGAGCTTCACAGTATCCCCGTCAACACCAATCGTGAACCTTCCAGTAACCTTCACAGCGACAACAACGGGCGGAAAGTCGCCCTACACTATCAGCTGGAACTTTGGGGATGGTTCGACGGGAACAGGAGCTTCTATCCTTCACGCATTCCTTAACGCTCAATCATTCACCATAACCGAGACCGCAACCGACTCTTCTTCGCCCTCTCAGACCGCCACGAGCTCAAGAACATTGACGGTCTCGACGCCGCCTCCGCCTTCAACAAGCTTCACATATCTCCCGTCGAGCCCCATCATCAACTCGCCCGTAACTTTCACAGCTACAACGACAGGAGGAGCAGCTCCATACTCGGTAAGTTGGAATTTCGGTGACGGAGGATCCGGAACAGGGGCTTTGACCATTCATACCTTCACAAGCGCCCAATCGTTTACGGTGAGCGAGACGGCGACAGACTCGTCCTCTCCCTCGCAAAGGGCGACCAGCTCTGCAACGGTGACCGTTCTAACGATACCACCATTGTCAACGAGCTTCACCTTCCTGCCAACCAGTCCGCTGATCAACACGCCGGTCTCGTTCACCTCTGTAACGACAGGCGGAACATTGCCCTATACTGTCATCTGGAACTTTGGTGACAGAGCAACAGGAGCAGGAACCACTGCAGCTCACACATACACCACAGGAGGAACATTTTCAGTGGTTCTAACTGTGTCTGACTCTGGTTCACCAGTGCAGTCAGTTGTTGTGTCCAAGTCCATTACCGTGTCTCCCGTTTCTCCCGGGACTGTCACTCTCAAGTTTGAGGGATTCGACTTTGACGGTCAGAATGAGGTTACTCTGACCCTGAATGGTGTGATCATTGCAAGTTACTGGTCAGTTGCCAATCCTGCCAATGGGCAGACATGGGTGCCACTCTCACTGACCATTGTTGTGGTCCAAGGGGCAAACACTCTGGTATTCACTCACGCAAACTCTGACTGTGCTGTGAATGACAACATAAGAAACCTCCAGGTCATCAACGGGACCCAGGTGTTGTTCAGTAATCTAACAGTGCACACACTGAACTGTACAACTCCCGCCACTTACAACTTCAACATTGGAAGGGTTCCTCTGATCCCTCCCACACTGACTGTTCCAGGAAATCAGACAGTCACCGCAGGAACTTGGATCAACTTTACAATCACTGCCGCGTCTGTCAATATCGGCGGCACCATCAGTCTTTCAGCAACAGCGTTGCCTACGGCAGCATCCTTCTACCCGACAACCGGACTCTTCTCCTGGAAACCAGGCTCAAGCCAGGTCGGGTCTTACACGATCGTTTTCACGGCCACAGACAGCAGCTATCCCTCCACGCCCACGAACGAGCCAATGGGGATTCAGGTAAGCCAAGCCGCACCGGGAGGATCCGGTGGAGGAAATGGGGGTTCAGGTGGAAGCTCGAGCGGGGGCTGTCTGTTCTGCGGGGTCATTCCAAAGATCTCGACCAACCTCGGCCTCCTCATGATCGGGGGACTCCTGGGCCTCGTTGCATCGCTCGCTCTCCTGACAATCAAGGCCCGCGCAAGCCTGGAGCAAACGAAGAGAAGAATGAACCGGCTCACCAGGGACGAATAGCCACCATCGCGGGACCAGATCTCAGATTTTTCCTTATCTTGCTCTAAACATTCTTTTTCATAGCGACCCCCATGGGTGGTCGTTTTTCGCGCACCCGGCCCTTCGTGAAATCGCTACGGACTAGCAATCTCCCTTAAGGTGCGAGCCAATCCGCTAGCTGAGTCAGATCCCTTACCTCTCTAGCGATCCTGCCCTTGAGCTGTCTCCCTTCTGGACTATTCTTCCTGTTAACCCATACAGTCTTGATTCCGAGCCGTAAAGCCGGCTCAATATCGTGGTATTGGCTTGCTGCGACATGGAGCCATTCTCTATCAGCTCCGATAATCCCCCGTGCCTCCTCAAAATGCTCGGTCCCAGGCTTGTAGGACCGTACACGCTCAGCCGTCACTACGAAATCGAAAGGAACCGTGAAATGCTTCAGGGTGCCCGCGAGAAGATCATCGTCAACGTTCGACAATATCCCCAGCGTGTACTCTGTCGAAAGCCTCTCTAGAGCAGGATTCGTATCGGGGAAAGGAGTCCAGCTCGGGAGCTGCTCTACAAGAATACTTGACAGTTTCTCTGGAATGGTCTTTCCGAATTTTCTTGCAGCCGCTGATGCGGCCAGCGCTAGGACCTGGCGGTACGATCGATAAGGCATCTGGGCTTCGATTCTCTTCTCTTCTTCCTGGTACAGTTCGAACAATTCACCCTCTTGGGTCGCGCTCAGCCCCGTCCTTTCGAGGACCTGATTGAAAGCGCGCTGGATTCCCGTCTCCCAGTCGATAAGGGTCCCGTAACAATCAAATGTGATAAATTCAAACTCTTGAGGTTGTTCCAATCTCTCCGTCTCCCTTTCCAGTGCTGGGGAACGATCCCGTGTTGAGATGGTTTCTAAAGCTAGGTAAGCAGCCATCTCTTTCCTTCGCGAAAAAGAATGTGCCCCTTGACCCATAGAGAACCTGTTATCAATGCCAGACAGCAAATCTCCCTCTAGAAAAAGGGGGTATGTGTCAACGGTTTTGCGCTGCATGAGCGGTTGGAGCGAAAAAGAGATGGTAGGAATCGCTCATTATCAGCCCTAAATCGCAATCTGAACAGGCGCATCTAGAACACTGTATGATCCACGCTGCAAACGCGGATAATCGCCAACCGATCCAAGCCCAGACCTTGCCCTGATCAGGCTGACTCGCCCATTATCCCTGCCAGACAGCGAACATTCCAGAAATAAGGGGGTCTTAGCGACCGACCCTCACGCCGCACGAGTGAGCTTTCGGGAAGATCCAAACTCACAATGTTCCCTGTCCTCAAATGTTTTTGGAGCCTCGGGCGGGGTTTGAACCCGCGACCCTGCGGGGCACGCGAGAACGTGCCTTTCCGCTTACGAGGCGGATGCTCTCTGGTGTCGAGAAACATCTACCAGGCTGAGCCACCGAGGCACCAAGCAAACGCTCGACAACGCTTTGACTTAAAGCTCCTACCACCGTCGACCATTCTGCGCCATAGATGAAAGGTCTAACAGAACGAGAAATCATCCGCATACTCACAAACCAATTCGCAGGCCAACCAGGCGTCCCACTCGGCTTCGACGATGACGTCTCCGCCATCCCCATTTCATCGAAGACCTGGATTATCGTGAAGACCGACATGATCGTGGGCAGCACTGACGTCCCACCAGGAATGACGGTGCAAGAAGCAGCAAGAAAGGCGGTCGTTGCAACGGTCAGCGATTTTGCCGCAAAGGGCGTTCGTCCAAAAGCCCTCATGGTTTCTCTAGCACTTCCAGCGCCAGCCGAAAAGATGACAGTTCAAGAGATAGTTCGCGGTCTAAGTCAAGCAGCCCGAGAGTACAGATGCAAGATAATCGGCGGAGACACCAACCGGGCTGATGATCTTGTAATCGACATCATAGGCGTCGGATTCGCAAACCCGAAAACGCTAGTTCGAAGAAACGGAGCAAGACCAGGAGACATTATCGCTGTAACAGGACCCTTCGGAAAAGCAAGCGCCGGCCTGAGAATTCTACTGTCAAAAGAGAAGAAAGATCTCGCGAAATATCGATCTCTCGTCAGAGCCGTGCGCCAGCCAAAAGCGCGGCTCACAGAAGGTATTACCCTAGCTAGAAGTCATGCAGCTACCAGTTCCATTGATTCGAGTGACGGTTTGGCATGGAGCCTCCACCAGATCGCAGAGTCCAGTAAAGTCGGAATCAATCTCTGTACAGTTCCCATCGCTGCTTATGTGCAGAGTTTCGCGAAAGAACACCGATTATCCGCTTTGGAGCTCGCGCTCTACGGAGGAGAAGAGTACGAGCTTGTGGTAACGATCAAACCAGAGAGATTTCACGATCTGGAAAAACGTCTTCCGTTCCTAACGCGAATCGGACTTGTGGAGAAGGAATCCTTCGGAGTCGTAGCCCATCTTGATGGAAAGCGAATTCAAGTCAAAGAACAAGGCTGGGAGCACTTCACATGACACTCCCTTGGACGCCAATGATCGATAGTCAGTTTTTGACCGTAACCTAGAAGAACTCAGCAGATAGCCGCAACGGATAACCGTTCATGTCCAAGGCAGGCGAGGTCTACAACGTTCCACGAGGAACAGCCTACCTCACAACCCAGCAGATCATCACCTACACCACCTACCTGATCTTCTACGTCGCCCTCGCGAGAACCTTGAGACCAGACGAGGTCGGCCAAGTCTCCCTCCTCCTTGCAGCCCAGGCAGCATTCGTCGCCCTGACACAGCTAGGACTACCCTCAGCAGCAACCCGCTATATCTCAGGCAACATTGGAAAAGGCAACCGACAGACAGCCGGCGCAGTCGCAAGAACGATCCTGAGACTCTCGATTCTCGTCGGAGCCATCTGTTTCGCAATCGCCGCACTCATCTCCCCACTAGTCGGACCCTCGCTAATCGGATCCTCTGATGCCGGAACGCTCCTAATCCTGACCTTTCTCTCGGGATTCCTCCTCGACATTATTCTCGTCTATGGATCCTACTTTATCGGCATAGGCGCATATGCGCGCAACCTCTACCAGAATGCGCTTTACATTCCGCTTAGCCGTGGACTCGGACTCCTACTCGCCATCCTCGGCTATCGCGTAACAGGAATCGTCTCAGGATGGGTTATAGGCGGACTAGTCGCCGTACTTCTGTCCACATATCTCTGGCACGGACAGCTACCAGAGAAAAACTCACACCCCATAAAACCACTCCTAGCGTTTAGCCTACCAGTATTCGGATCCGCCCTGATCGCTTTTGGCCAACAATACGGCGACATCACCATCCTCCAAGCCATCATCGGCCAACTCTCAACAACCGGCGCCTACTACCTGATCGTCTCAAGCGTCAGCTTCCTCTCCATCCTCTGGATCCCCGTAACCCAGGCACTCTACCCAGCCCTCAGCGCAACCCACGCCGCTGGCGGAACAGAAGCAGTCTCGGAACGCCTAGCCGTAGCCTTCCGACTGACCAACCTCGCCGTCCTACCATTGGGAGCGGCGTTAGCGGCCATTGCCCCCACCGCGATCGAGCTCGTCTACGGACCCTCCTACACAAGCCAAGCCGGCATCTTCGCCATCCTCGCACTCGCCACAATCTTCACAGCACAAGGAGCCATCCTAACAACATCCCTTCAAGCGGTCGGCCGAGCAAGACAAGTCCTCATCGTTACACTACTATCAACCGTCGTCGGATTGCTCGTAGTTGTCATAACAGCCAGGTTTGTCGGGACACTCGGAGGAGCCCTTGGAAGAACAATCCTCAGCATCGGCACAGTCATCCTCGCACGTCGCAGCATGGGACCTTCAGTCAAAACCCACTCCGAGAACGCGCTCCCAATCGCCCTCCTCCTCGCAATTGGAGTAGGAATGCCACTCGCAATAGCGGACTACCTCCTCATAGGCCACCTTAGCCCATTCCGAAGGCTCCCGATCCTGCTAGGAGTGTTTGCCCTAGCCTTTCTTGCAATCAGCCGGACCTTCAAGATCTTCAGAGCATCAGACTTTGCGATCTTGAAAGATGCGATGCCCTACCGGTTCCACCCCCAACTGAGGGCAATCGAGCACTTGATCGTAGGGCGTCGGAAAGATACAGGTCGCGGATAGTCTCTGGCGGGCCCGGCGGGATTTGAACCCGCGACCTTCGGCTCTCCCCTGAATGATAGAGGGCCGACGCTACTGTCCGTACTGAGCTACGGGCCCAGCACGAACCGACAAGCCCTTCCAGTAAAATGCCTTCCCACACCTAGAACAACAGAGAATTTTCTGGACATGAAAAAAAAGAAGAGAAGATGGGAAGAGAAACAGAGAAGCGCTAGGTCTACGGTTTCTTTGAAAGATTGCCGAGCCTCATCATGACCATCGCCAGGATGGCTGTCGCGATCACAAGAACGATGAGAGTTGCAACAGGTATCCACTCCTGAATAGCTGACAGAGTCGACGGGTTGTAAACCGCTAGTGCCATGGCTATTCCAAAGTCGAAGCCCTCATAGCGTGTTGTAGAGTTCGTTCCAAGAAGGATGCAGCCAGAGTACAAACCGAATTTCGTGTTCGTGTTTCCGGGGCAACCAAACTGTGATCGGCTGCTGATTCCCCACCAGGTAGGTATGTTGAACGATTGGGTTGTATAGGAGTAATTGTTGGCTCCTTTGGTGGCTAAGGCCACGGGTGGAGAGACAGGGTAGGAGTAATTAGCGGTGAACCATTTTCCGTTGGTATCGTAACCGGCCCATGGATAGTATATTGTGATGTTGCGAACTAGCAGCGGGTTTCCAATAGTATTGATTATTGAGATTGTCATGGTCCCTGAGTCGCCGGGTGCGTAGGCTGACTTATCGGCGCGCGTGTTGACAGTCGGCTGGGCGTGGACAGGTAAGCTCACGGCGGCGAGCACTAGTGCCAGAAGAGAGATCGCAAGTAACGAGCGCTGAATTTTTTTCTTCATGAAACAGCGTGCTTTCCATGGAACTGGTATAAGCTGTATCGCTATTCTCGATAACTCGCTCGAATACGGCTGTGGGAAAAGCTTGATACGTTATCATCATTCGGTCCAGCCGGGGCTCGTCGTCTAAGACGCCGTTGACGCGTCGGCGAAGCCTGGTTAGGACGTCGCCCTGACACGGCGAAGGTCGCAGGTTCAAATCCTGCCGAGCCCACTCACACCCACGAGCCAAGCGTGCCGTCAGTGGGCTGAAGAGGCCTCGGTGCTCGGGCTCATCTCGTACTCCAAGCGTTTCACATATGGATCGTTACGACCCAGTATGAACCCATCAGTATCGCAGATGAAGATTTTCAACCTGCCACTCCAATGCATCGGACGGTTGCAGCGCGGACATCTAACTTCGACCATAGACAACCGCTTCGATCAATTCGATCCAAAGAAGAGAAGTTCTAAGCGAGGCGTGGGACGAAAAACTCTGGGATCTAAACTATTCTTGTGCGGTTGATCTTCTTGTTTTGCCATGCGTAACGTCGGAGCTTGGCAATCTCTCCGAAGCCGCATGCAGCGCAACGTTTCTTACGAACATGGTAGGCGTGTCGGCCACATCTCCGGCATCTAATATGAGTGCCCTTTCCTCCCATCTTTCCCAGTGATGTGGTTCCTTTGCTACCCATCTACAGCACTTCTCGCGAATGCTTAACGCGTCGAAAGATAAACGTTGCACTATAACGCGGCTACTCTGCGAGGTAGGATGCCAGCTCGCTCAATACGTTGTCGACTTCGCCAATCGTCTTCGAATCGTCGTTTGTAGGCTTATCGTGAAGCTCGTTCGGAGCATCTTCTTCGGTAAGCTTGCGGAACTCTTTTGCCCATCCTTCTGGAATCTTATTGTCCAGCCTCACACCCGCGAGAGCAGCGAAGGCGACAGTCCAGACCCTCGGTACGTTAGCGAGAGTGTATCCTCCACCGCCGAACAGCAGAAGTTTGCCTTCGCACAGCTCATGCGCAAGGTCATGCATCTCCGAAACGGCCTCATCGTATGTGTTTGTGGTCAGTCGAAGATGGGCGAGACGATCCTCCCCGTGACCATCAGCACCGCATTGAAGAAGGATAATCTCGGGCTGGAATTTTCTCACTATGTCCGGAACAAGTTTGTGAAACGCCCTAAGGTACGCCTCATCTCCAGTGCCAGGAAGAAGCGGGACGTTTAGCTTGAGACCCTTCGCCTCACTCCCGCCGATCTCGTCAGGAAACCCTGTTCCGGGGAAGATGTATTTTCCGCTCTCGTGGAGATCGATGTCCAATAGTGATGGGTCGTTGTAGAACCCGTACATGACACCGTCGCCATGATGCGCGTCTATGTCGAGGTAGACAAGTCTCTTGACATCATATTTCTTCCTCAGATAATTTATGCTAACTGCTGGGTCGTTGAAGATGCAGAACCCTGAAGCTCGTTCGGGAAGTGCGTGGTGCAGTCCTCCAGATGGGTTGAAGGCATGGGCGAATTTTCCAGTCATTATCTTGTCGCAGGCTTCTAGGGAAGCACCGACTACCAGGCTGGTGGCCTCGAAGCATCCTTTGAAAGCAGGAGTGTCGCCGGCGTCGAAGAGACCCGAGCCTCTCTCGCTGTACTTCTGAACCAACCGAACATACTCCTTTTCGTGAAAGAGAAGAATTTCTTCTTCAGACGCAACGCGGGGCAGGGTGATTTTGGAAGAGTTCTCATTGAGCAGTCCTTTCGATTGGATCAGGTCATGGGTTAGTTTGACTCTTACCGGACGGAGAGGGTGGAAGGGTCCGAGGTTGTAATCCAGGAGCTTTTCGGAGTAGAGAAGAGTGGTTCTGCCTCCCAAGAAGCGTCCCTAGATCGCAATCATTCGACGTGAGCGTGGGCTAGCGGCGATTTTTCATATACGCGCACCGATTTTATGTTGGTGAACTCCAGCATTCCGTATCTTGAAAGTTCTCGACCGATTCCGCTGTGTCGAACTCCTCCGAAGGGCATTCGGGGGTCTGAGACGACAACGTTGTTAATTGTAACAAGTCCCGCTGAGATCTCTCGCGCGACCCTCTCCGCTCTCCTCGTATCCGTGCCCCAAACCGTTGCTCCCAGTCCAAACTCACTCTTGTTGGCAAGAGCTATCGCTTCATTTTCATCCTTTACAGCCATTACAGGCGCAGCTGGTCCAAATGTCTCCTCTTTCATAATCCTCATTTCTGGGGTTACGTCTGTAAGAATGGTGGGAGCGTAGAATGATCCTTTGCGTCTCAACCTCTCGCCTCCTAGTTCCAGCTGAGCTCCCTGTCTAACAGCGTCCTTGACTTGGCCGTCTAAGGTCTTGAGCGCCTCCTCCCGGACCATAGGTCCGATGTCTGTTTCCGGGCTAAGAGGATCCCCAACCCTCAATGATTTGGCCTTCTTCACGAATCTTTCAAGGAACTCGTCGAGCACGTGTTTGACGACGAATATTCTCTTTGTTGCGATGCAGCTCTGGCCGTTGTTGATGAATCGGCCCGCGACTGCGCCTGTTGAGGAGGCCTCGATATCCGCGTCTTCAAGAACTATGAAGGGGTCGCTGCCCCCAAGCTCCAGAACGAATTTTTTCAGTTGACTGCTCGCTGCTTGAGCTACGGTTCGTCCCGCGTTCACGCTGCCGGTAAATGAGATAGCTGTGGTGTCCGTTTCCATTAGGTAGTTGGCTACTTGGGTGCTTCCGAGGACGACGTTGAAGCATCCCGGAATGGACCCGGTTGACTCGAAGGTGTTCTGGAGGGCCAGTCCTGATTGGGGTGTTATGCTAGAGGGTTTGAAGACTGTCGTGTTGCCAGCCATCAAGGCCGGTGCTGCGAACCGGATGCATTGCCATAGTGGAAAGTTCCAGGGCATTATAGAGCCGATGACACCTAGTGGCTCGAAGGCCACGTAGCTGTCTGTTGCATCTGTTTTTGTTACCTCGGGGTTTAGGAATTTTGGGCCGTTCTCTGAATAGTATTCCAGAGCCCAGGCGCATTTCGCTACCTCTGGTAGCGACTCTTTGATTGGTTTGCCCATTTCTTGGGTGATGATTCGGGCCAGTTTCTCCTTCTGGGCCCGAAGCGTCTTCGCGGTTCTCTCCAGATAGATTGCCCGCTTTGCAGGCGAGACTAAGCGCCATTTCTCAAACGCCTTTTTGGCCTTCGTGACTGCTTTGTCAACATCGGCTTTTGTCGATGATTTGTATCGTTTGAGGGTCTTGCCTGTTGCCGGGTTGATCGTCTCAAACCATGTGAGCTGTCTACTTGGCAAAGGATACGCCTGAACGCAGGAGTTTCGTCTTGCGGACACCTATAAGACCAACTGAGAATGCTGATCAGGCTGGACCATGTTGAACGATTCCCACGGCTGATTGCTCGACGGCGACACACCGTGGCTCAGAAACGTTGAGAATTTGGTCCGACCGATTGTTCCAAAGAGAGCCAGCGATTGGAATCTGATTTTCATTGGGGGGAATCACGTAATTAGAATCGCTTCCTGGAATGGTTTTTGAAACGGTTCTTCAAACCTGTTATTGGATCAGTACCAGAAACAGTTCCTGAAATCGTCCTGAAACAAGTTTTGAAACGCTTCGAGACAGATACCTGAATTGCTCTTGAACTGTTCTTGATCTCGTCCTGATACCAGT
>Ga0099791_10000768_pt1 | contig 12061 bp, 10 predicted proteins | sample Rivendell_Oct201_7_FD_77318 | JGI IMG/M metagenome (GOLD analysis project Ga0099791, IMG submission 77318) | Vadose zone soil and rhizosphere microbial communities from the Eel River Critical Zone Observatory, Northern California to study diel... | ecosystem: Environmental > Terrestrial > Soil... | reverse complement strand
CGCACGCGCCGGACGGTTCGCTCCCGCAACTAGCAGCGTTGCGCCACGCTGCGCCATCTGCTAGCGTTGCGTCGCCTCCTCACGATGCGCACCATCGTTCTGAGCTCCTCCCTCATCGCGTTTTCCGTCGCGTGCGGCTACGCGAAGCTGCTCCTGTTCCCGTATCTGTTCTTCGTGGAGTTGTTCACCATGGCGGTCTTCCTGTCCGGGTTGCTCGCCGGGCCGGCGTGGGGAGTGTGGATCGGCGCCGTCGCGCGGCTCCTCTTCAGCGTCCTGAACCCCTATGGTCCGCCCCATCCCTGGATCCTCGTGGCGCAGGTACTGGGCGGCGCGTCCGTCGGCGCGATCGGCGGGCTGGCGCGGCCGTGGCTCCTGCGATTCGAGGCCGGCACGCCGGGGGCGCCGCGGGCGCGCGTTCCCATCCTGCTCGCGTGCGGCTTCATCGCGACCGTTCTCTACGACGCATTGACCAACGTCGCGCAGGGGATCGCCTTCAGATCGTTCACGGTCTCGATCGCGCTCGGGCTCCTGCCCGCGCTCCAGCATCTCGCGTCCAACCTCGTGATCTTCGGGCTGATCGGGAATCTCGCGATCCCGTGGCTCCAGCAGCATCCCATGGCGGCGCGGCATGCGGGCTGAAGCTCGGATGCTTCTCGCCGCGCTGCTCTTCCTGAGCGTTCTTTCGCCGGCGCGCGCCGGGGCCGTGGCCGGGGATGTCGACTCGACGCGCACCACGGCGCCGCCGGCGAGCGCGCCTCGGGACAGCGCGGCCACGGGGCCCGCACCCCTTCCGCCTCCCTCGGGAATCCAGCGCAGCCGGCTCACGGTCGAGCCGTTTCCCGAGCCTCCCCAGGCGGCGGGATCGATCGACGTGGACGCGCAGCGCAAGATGGGAGCCGCCTCGCTCGAGGACGCCCTTCGATTTCATCGCGCGGCCGCGATCAGCGTGCTCCCGATCTCCGGCCCCACGGAGGGCTCGCTCGCGCTCCCCGGCGGGGGAGGACCGGTTCGGCTCCTGACCTCGTTCCTGGATACCCAGCGCGCCACCGACGAGCACCTGATCGGCTCGATCACGTACGGCTGGGGGGCTCCCTGGATGGCGTTCGCGCTGGACGATCCGCGCGCGGATGGGGTCGAGGCGCTGGATCTCGACAGCCTTCGGTTTCCCCTCGAGCGGGAGTCGTTCGGCGGTCCCGGGGAAGCGCTAACCCGTCCGGTGCCTCGAGGGCCCGCGTTTCCGGCCCCCGGAGACACGACGGGGAGCGGCGTCTCGCGGACGACGCTCGTCTACCAGAGAGGGAGCGGGAACGCGCAGCTCTCGGGAATCCGCCTGCAGACGACGGCCTTCCGGAGGCGCGTGTACGCCTCCTATACGAAGAACGATGCCGACGGATGGGCGCCGCTCCTCTCGGCGAAGACCTCGCGCTACGCGCTGCGCGCCGAGCTGGGCCGCGTCGCCTCGCACCGGCTCGAGCTGGAAGGGGTCCTCCACAAGCGCACGATCGAGGATTCGGTGTCCGCGGGCGACCTCTTCGAGACCCCGGGAAGGAGCGAATGGGACCGGAGGCACGTGACGCTGATCGCGTCGCGCGCCGGGGAGCGGTTCAGCGATTCCTGGCGGTTCGGAATCGGGAAGGAGAAGGAGACCTGGGTGATCTCCACGGACCTGAATCGCTCCCCCGACGCGGGCACGCGCGAGGGCTGGGAATTTCCGATGATGGTCGCGGAAGGAGCCATGGCCTGGCGGTCCGCGCCGAGCGTCACCTGGATCACGTCGCTTCGGGCCGCGTCGAGGAAGCTCCTCCATCAAATGAGCTCGCTTCCCACGCTGAAGGAGCGGCGCGGGGACGCCCGCGCCCACGGCGGCGTGCGTCTTGCGCTCGGGTCCAAGGCCGGGGCGGGACTGGACGCCGCGTACGACGTGCGCGAGACGCAGCCCGCCTTCTGGGACGCGAGGGGGTCGCTCTGGGCCGGCGCCAAGCGCCTCCGCGGCCGCCTGGATCTGGAATCGGCGCACGAGCGGCCGACCTGGGTGGATCTTCTGACGCCCGCGAGCCAGCACGACTTCTTCGGCCCCTCGGGAAACGACAGCCGCCTCGTCCGATCGGGGGATCCCACCTTGAAGCCACGCCGCCTGACGGGCCCTCTGGGATCGGCCGTCTTCACTCCATTCGAGGGGCTCGATCTCGAGCTCTCCGGATCGTATCGGCGCGTCACCGACGACTTCGGCTGGAACGTGAGCGCGGACACCTCCGGAGGCTTCTACGACGTATCCTCGATCGCGGGCGCGCGCGGCTCGGGCTGGGTATCGCACGCCGCCCTGGCCTGGGAGCTTCGCCGGGGCGCGCTCCGCCTTCGCGGCGTGGGCTGGATCCGGGGCGGTCCCGATTCTCTCTCGCCTCAAGCTGGCTCTCCTCCCCGGCGCGCGATCGAAGCGGCCGTGGCATGGCGCCTCGTCCTCTTCAAGGGAGACCTTCCGCTGCGTCTCGAGGTCGCTTCCCACGCGCGAGGGCCCCGCCTCGGGCTGATTCGCGAGCCGGGTCAGGTGACCTGGGACGGCTCGGTCTCCGCCGACTTCGGATCCGCGGGCATGTTCCTGCGCGTGCGCGACGTCCTCGACCGAAGACCCGGCAGCGCGATCTGGGATCCCGCCCTCCCCTCGGGAGCCCCGACGCCGGGAAGAGCGCTCCAGTTCGGCGTCTCCTGGAATCTCCTGGACTGAGCGGGGGACGCGGGGATGTGGGGACGGGAGATGCGCGCCGGAGTGGCGTTCGTGATCGCGGCTCTTCTTCTCGGGCAGGGATTCCGCGAGTGGAGGCGAGCCCACGCGGAATCGTTTCAGGAGATCGTCCGGGAGCTGACGGAGCGCGATGCCTCGGGCGCCGCGCGCCCGGCCGGGGTGGCTGGAGACTCGGCTCGCGATGGCGGGGGCCAGGCCGCCTCTCCACCGCGGGGGCGGCGTCCCCGCGAGGCGCCGGTGGGACGGATCGACGTGAACCGCGCCGGCGAGACCGAGCTCATGCGCCTTCCCGGGATCGGCCCCGCGCTCGCGGCCCGCATCGTCACCGACCGTGAGCGCGCGGGCGCGTACGACTCGCCGCAATCGCTCCTCCGCGTTCCCGGAATCGGCCCGAAAACGCTCGCGCGAATCCAGGCCTATCTCTCGTTTCCCGACACGGCAGGAGGGGATTCACTGAACGGATTCTGACCGATGCATTTTGCACCGGTTCGTGCCGAGCGCACGCCGCGCGCCCCCCTGGGTCCGCCCCTCCATTCCCGCAATCCCTTTGGTCCCCGCGCCCTGACCCCCAAACAAGATGCGTGCGTGATGCTGGCACCGGACTTGCGAAAGTCCTTCCAGCCTTTCCCATGCCCGCGCGGCAGGGACCCACCTTTCCATAACGAAACGAAAACCACCGGGGGATGACACCCGTGCAGCAGGAAAACGTCGGACTCAAACTGCTGGAAGCCAAGCTCATCCCACCGGACGCGCTGCAGAAGGCCCAGCAGCAGATCAAGACCGGCGGCGGAAGCATCACCCAGGCCCTCGTGAAGCTGGGCGCCATCACCGAGGAAAGCCTCACCAAGTTTCTCTCCGAGCTATTCTCGGTGCCCAGCATCGATCTGACGAACTTCATGCCCGACCACGCCGTCACCAAGCTGATCCCCGGTGACGTGGCGAACAAGTTCCAGATCGTCCCCATTTCCCGAAGCGGCCGCCGGCTCACCGTAGCCATGGCCAATCCCAGCAACATCTTCGCGATCGACGACATCAAGTTCATCACCGGATTCGAAGTCCAGCCGGTCGTGGCGCCCGACGCCGCCATCAAGAAGGCGATCGACAAGGCGTACGACTCGGTCGCGAGCTTCGAGAACGTGATGAAGGGGATGGAAGACGAGATCGAGGTCATCGAGGAGGAGGAGGATCAAACCCCGGACGTCACGCTCCTCGGAGAGGCGGAGCAGGCCCCGGTCGTCAAGCTGGTGAACTCGCTCATCACGGACGCGGTCCGCAAGGGAGCGAGCGATATCCACATCGAGCCCTACGAGAAGGCGCTCCGCGTCCGCTTCCGGATCGATGGAACGCTCTACGAGATGATGGCGCCCCCGTTCCGCATGAAGGCGGCGATCATCTCGCGGCTGAAGATCATGGCCGAGCTGGACATCGCGGAACGCCGCGTGCCCCAGGACGGGCGCATCAAGCTGCGGCTCCTCGGCCGCACCATCGACCTGCGCCTCTCGAGCCTCCCGACGATCTACGGCGAGAAGGTCGTGATGCGCATCCTCGACAAGGGCAACCTGAACATCGACCTGAACAAGCTGGGGTTCCAGGAGCAGGCGCTCAAGGACTTCCATTACGCCATCGCGCAGCCGTACGGGATGGTGCTCGTGACGGGACCGACCGGAAGCGGAAAGACCACCACGCTCTATTCGGCCCTGTCCAAGATCAACGTGCCTGAGACCAACATCATGACCGCCGAGGACCCGGTGGAATACAACCTCGACGGGGTGAATCAGGTGTTGATCCACGAGGACGTGGGCCTCACGTTCTCCGCCGCGCTGAAGGCGTTCCTCCGCCAGGACCCCAACATCATCATGGTGGGTGAGATCCGCGACCTGGATACCGCTTCCATCGCGATCAAGGCCGCGTTGACCGGCCATCTCGTGCTCTCCACCCTGCACACCAACGACGCTCCCAGCACGGTCAACCGAATCATCGACATGGGCATCGAGCCGTTTCTCGTCGCCTCCTCGATCAACCTCATCTGCGCCCAGCGTCTTCTGCGCAAGGTCTGCCTTTCGTGCCGCACCGAGATCAAGCTCCATCCGGAGGTGGTCCGCGAGCTGGGGCTCTCCGAGGCGGACGTGCAGAAGGGGGGCTTCGTCGAGGGAAAGGGCTGCCTCGACTGCAACAACACCGGCTACAAGGGCCGGTGCGGCGTCTACGAGGTGTTCCCGCTGTCGCCCAGGATCCGCGACCAGATCCTCGACCGCTCCTCCACCGCCGAGATCAAGAAGTCGGCCGTGGCGGACGGGATGCTCACGCTCCGCAGCGACGCCTTGATCAAGTTAAAGAAGGGGATTACGACGGCCGAAGAGGTCTTGAAGGAGACCGCGGCCGACCGTTAGCCGTCACGGAGGGGAGATCATGGTTTCGCTGCGCCAATTGCTGGATGAAATGATCAAGCTGCGGGCCTCGGATCTTCATATCTCCGCGGGCGTTCCGCCACAGGTACGGATCGACGGCGCCATCACGCCGATGCAGCATCCGCCCCTCACGCCCAACCTGACCCAGCAGCTTGCGTACAGCGTCCTCACGGAGGAGCAGCGGAAGCGCTTCGAGACCACCCACGAGCTGGACCTCTCGTTCGGCGTGCCGGGTCTGAGCCGGTTCCGCGCCAACGTCTACGTGCAGCGCGGCGTCACGTCGATGGCCATCCGACAGATCCCGTACGAGATCCTGACCTTCGAGCAGCTGGGCCTCTCCAAGATCGTCCGCGATTTCACGGTCAAGCAGAAGGGCCTCGTCCTGGTGACCGGGCCGACCGGAAGCGGCAAGTCGACGACGCTCGCGTGCATGATCGACCTCATCAACACCACGCGGGCCGGCCACATCATCACGATCGAGGACCCGATCGAGTACGTGCATCACCACAAGAAGTGCATCGTCCACCAGCGCGAGATCAACTCCGACACGACGACGTTCGTGACGGCCCTCAAGTACGTGCTGCGCCAGGATCCGGACGTGATCCTGATCGGAGAAATGCGCGACCTCGAGACGATGGCGGCGGCGCTCACCATCGCCGAGACCGGACACCTGGTGCTGGCCACGCTGCACACCAACTCGGCGTACGAGTCGATCAACCGCATCGTGGACGCCTTCCCGAGCACCCAGCAGCAGCAGGTGCTCTCGCAGCTGGCGTTCGTGCTCGAGGGTGTCGTGACGCAGCAGCTCATTCCCAAAGCCAAGGGGCCGGGACGGGTCATGGTCCCCGAGATCCTCATCTGCACGCCGGCGGTGCGCGCCGTCATCCGCGAGCGCAAGACCCATCAGATCTACAGCCTCATGCAGGCGGGCACGAAGCACGGCATGCAGACCATGAACCAGGCGCTCTTCCAGGCCTACGTTGGAAAGCAGATCTCGCTGGATGAAGCGCTGGGACGGAGCTCCGACGCGAAGGAGCTCGAGCAGATGCTCGAGAAGGTCGGGGTCCACGTCGCCGCCTAGCCGGCGCGCAAGCAAGGGGGAGCCGCGGTGCCAGTCTATGTGTGGAAGGGCCGTACGACCGCCGGGGAGATCCAGACCGGCGAGCTGACGCTGGACAGCCAGGAAGAAGCGCTGTCCGCGCTGCGCAAGCGCCGGATCATCATCTCCTCCGTTCGCGAGAAGAAGGCGGAGATGAAGTTCGCCATCCCCAACTTCGGCGCCACCGTGTCGACGCGCGACCTCGCCATCTTCACGCGCCAGTTCGCCACGATGATCAACGCCGGGCTGCCCCTGGTCCAGTGCCTGGACATCCTCTCCAAGCAGACGGAGAAGGAGTTCTTCCGGAACACCATCGGGCAAGTCATGCGCGACGTCGAGGCGGGAACCACGCTGGCCGAGGCGCTGGGCAAGAAGGAGCACAGCAAGGTCTTCGACGAGCTCTTCGTGAACATGGTCGAGGCGGGCGAGGCGGGCGGTATTCTCGACAACATCCTCCAGCGCCTCGCGACCTACATCGAGAAGGCCGAGGCCCTGAAGCGGAAGATCAAGAGCGCGATGGTCTATCCGGCCGTCGTCATGTCGGTGGCGTGTCTGGCCACGACCTTCATGCTCATCTTCATCATCCCCACGTTTGCCCGCATGTTCACCGGATTCGGCGCGGACCTGCCGCTTCCCACGAAGATCGTCATGGGGCTGAGCACGTTCCTGCGCTCCTACTGGTGGGTGCTGCTCGGCGTCATCGTGGTCGGCGCGGTGGCGTTCCAGCGCTACTACATCACCGAGAAGGGCCACATGCAGGTGGACAAGCTGATGCTCCGGGTCCCGGTCATGGGGGACGTGATCCGCAAGGGAGCCGTGGCGCGATTCACGCGCACGCTGTCCACCTTGATCTCCTCGGGCGTTCCGATCCTGAACGGCCTCGAGATCACGGCCCGCACCTCGGGCAACCGCGTGATCCAGGAAGCGATCATGGCCGCGCGGGCGAGCATCCGGGAAGGGGAGACGATCTCGGCGCCGCTCCGCCAGTCGACGGTCTTCCCGCAGATGGTGGTGCAGATGATCTCCGTGGGCGAGGAGACGGGTGCCCTGGACGACATGCTCGGGCGCATCGCCGACTTCTACGACGACGAGGTGGATACGGCGGTGGATTCGCTGACCTCGCTCATCGAACCGGTCATGATCGTCTTCATGGGCGGCATCGTGGGCGGCATGGTGATCGCCATGTATCTGCCGATGTTCAAGCTGATCAACGTGGTCGCCGGCAGCGGCTAGACCCTCGAGGATGACCGAGCGTCTTCAAGAGCCGGGGTCCGAGCGGGTGTTGGATTCGGGCCTCGCGATCGAGGCCGTGATCCTGGGCAGGGTCGCGCTCCTGGTGCTGGTGACCGGGATGGCGGTGGGCTTCTCGGGGGCGTCGCTCGGATTCGATCGCCAGTTTCCGTTCTGGTTCTTCCTGTTCGCGGTGGGCGTGCTGGGGCTCGCGTACCGGCGCGTGCTGAAAAGCGGCGGGGATTCCAAGACCCTGCTCGCCACGCAGTTCATCGTGGACGTGGGCACGACCTCGTATCTGGTCTTTTTCACGGGGGGAGCGGAAAGCCAGTTCGTGCCGCTCTACCTCCTGGCGCCGCTCCTGGGGGGCATCTTCCTCTCGGTGGGCGGCGGGGTGTTCCTCGCGGCGCTGGCCTCGCTCGCGTACGCCGGGTTCTACCTGGCGGCCCGGCAGGGCCTCATGCCGTCGATGGGATACGGGATGACGCAGGGGCTGGGGGACGGGGCGTCACTCCTGAGAATGGTGCTGTACGTGCCGCTGCTCTTCGTGGTCGGGGTCATCGGGGGCCTCCTGGGGCGGCGGATTCAGGAAGGGCGTCGGGCGCTCGAAACCGCGCGCGCGGAGCTGAACCGCGCGCTCTTCGACACGGAGAGCATCTTGGAGAACATGTCGAGCGGACTCGTGACGGTGGATGCGGACGGCGTCGTGCGCCACTGGAACCGCGCGGCCTCGGAGATCTCGGGCTGCGCCGTGGACGCGATGCGGAGCCGGCCCTACGTGGACGCGCTGGGACCCGGCCTCGCGGAGTTCACCGACCGGATGCGGGACGCCCTGGAGCACGGCGCCCCGTCGAGCCGCGCCGAGATCACGATCACGAAGCCGGACGGGACCCGGATGCCGGTGGGGATCTCCACCAGCCTCCTCCGCGATCCGGAGGGACGGCGCCGCGGCGTGATCGGCCTCTTCCAGGACCTCTCGGAGGTCCGGGCCCTGGAGGAGCGGATCCGCCGGCGCGAGACGCTGGCCGCCATCGGCGAGCTCTCGGCGGGGATCGCGCACGAGATCCGGAACTGCCTGAATCCAATCAGCGGATCGGTGGAGGTGCTGCAGCGGGAGCTCAAGGTGAAGGGGGAGAACGCCCGCCTCCTGGACCTGGTCGTCCGCGAATCGGAGCGCCTCGACAACTTCATCCGCGAGCTTCTCGACTACGCGCGGGAGCGCCCGATCAAGTGTGAGGACCTGGATCTGGAAACCCTGCTCCAGGACATCGTGGATGTCGCCCAGCGGCACCCGAGCGCGGAGGGAAAGAGCCTGCGCTTCCTGGGCGAGGGAGAAGCGGTGCTCGTGCACGTGGACTCCGAGCAGATGCGCCAGGTGCTGATGAACCTGGTCCTGAACGCGCTCGAAGCCGTGGAGCCGGAGGGCAAGGTGGACGTGAGGATCGCCGCGCGGCGCAACCGGCCGGTCAGCGTGACCGGAACGCCCGCGACGACCTGGGTGTGCATCGAGGTGCAGGACAACGGAATTGGAATCGCCGCGCCTGAAGTCGATCTGATTTTCGAGCCGTTCTACACCACGAAGCGGGGGGGCACCGGTCTCGGGCTCGCGATCGCCAACCGAATCGTGGAACGCCATGGAGGCGCCTTGGAAGTGGAGAGCCGTCTCGGAGGGGGAACCACCATGCGGGTGTGGGTCCCCCGAAGCACGAGAACGGCACGTACGGTCGCCCACGCGGCGTAACCCTTTGTCGAGCGAGGTGGATCAGGTGAGCGGCGAAAAAATACTGGTGGTGGATGACGAAGAGAGCATGGTCCAGTTCCTCTCGATCCTTCTCACCAAGGAAGGATACGAGGTGCACGTGGCCACGTCAGGTCGGGACGCGCTCCAGAAGGCGGAAGAAGAGAATTTCGACGTCGTCGTGACGGACATCAAGATGCCGGGCGAGATCGACGGCCTGGGCGTTCTTTCCGGAATCAAGAAGATGGATCCCAGCATTCCGGTCGTGATCCGCACGGCCTTCGCCTCGCAGAAGTCCGCGATCGAAGCCCTGAACCGCGGCGCCTACCAGTATCTCGAGAAGAGCGCGAAGAACGACGAGATCCGCCTCGTCATCAAGAACGCGATCGCGATGCGCCGCGTGCAGTCCGAGAACGTGTATCTCAAGCGTCAGCTCAAGCGGACCGACGACGCCAAGGAGATCATCGGGCACAGCGAGCAGATCACGAAAGTATTGAAGCTGGTGGAGAAGGTGGCGGACTCCGACGCGACCATCCTGATCGTGGGGGAGAGCGGCACGGGCAAGGAGCTCATCGCCAAGCGCATCCACTACATGAGCGGCCGCACCGACGGCCCCTTCGTCTCGATCAATTGCGGCGCCCTTCCCAAGGACCTCCTCGAGAGCAACCTCTTCGGCCACGTGAAGGGCTCCTTCACCGGCGCCGTGCGCGACCAGGAAGGGCTCCTGGCGGTGGCGGGAGGAGGCTCCTTCTTCCTGGACGAGGTCGGGGAGACCTTGCCGGCCACGCAGGTGAAGCTGCTTCGCGCGTTACAGGAGCGCGAGATCATTCCGGTGGGCGGCACCAAGCCCCGGAAGATCGACGTCCGTCTCATCGCGGCGACCAACTCCGACCTGGAGCGGGGGGTGGCCGAAGGCCGCTTCCGCGCGGACCTCTTCTACCGCCTGAACGTGATCCAGATCCGCCTTCCGGCCCTCCGGGAGCGCAAGGAGGACATCGAGGAGATGGTCGAGCACTTCCTCAAGAAGCTCGGTCAAGGGAAGGAGACCAAGACCATCTCCAAGGAAGCGCGCGACTGCCTGATGGCCTATGACTGGCCCGGAAACGTCCGGGAGCTGGAGAACGTGATCGAGCGCGCCGTGATCCTCACCGACGACGGGGTGCTCACGCCGGACGACCTCCCGGAGCGGGTGGTCCAGGGCGGCAAGGGGCGCGGAAGCCTCGTGATCGACAATCCCAACCTGACCCTCGAGGAGCTGGAGCGCGAGTACATCCTCCGGGTCCTCCATCACACCGGCGGCCAGAAGAAGCGCGCCTCGGAGATTCTCGGGATCAATCCCTCCACGCTCTACCGGAAGCTGATCTCGTACGGCCTTCTCAAAGAGGGCGCCGCCATTCTTCCGGAGTAACTCCGCACCGTTTCGTGGGAGCACGCCCCCGAGGACGGTCGCATTTTGACCGGTGCCTCGTTGGATCATGCAATATGCAGAATGGACGGGTCCCCCCGTGCATTCCGCTCGAATCACGTGTCCGCCACGGTTCGCCGCCACATCCTCTCGAGCGGAAGTATCTGCGCGACACACGCTTCGGCACCGAGCCCTTGGATGGCATGTGCGTTGCTCTGTTCGGATACCGGAAGGCAACCAGGACGTGTGAATGCGCCAGGGAGGCGGGACCGAGAGGAGGTGCAGGACATGAGCAACTCGAAGGGCTTCACCCTGATCGAGCTCATGATCGTCGTTGTCATCATCGGGATCTTGGCGGCCATCGCCATTCCGAACTTCATCGCCATGCAGGACCGCGCACGCGAAGCGAGCGTGAAGGCGAACATGCATAGCTTCCAGCTGGCGGTTGAAGACTTCGCGGTGAAGAACACCGGGACGTATCCGGTAGCCGCGGACAACGCTGCCGTGCTGGCGAACCTGCCGAGCGGCAACTGGCCCAAGAATCCCTTCAGCGGCGCGAATGACGCCGCGACGTGGGCCGCGGATCCGGCGGCTCAGGGAGTCTTCGGCGCCAATCCTTGTGCGACGACGGGCTACACGATCAAAGGGTTCGGAAAGACCGCGCTTTTGACGCTGCTGTTGACGAACGGTTAACCAGTAGTTCAACCAACGGAGGAGAACATGTTCCGCAATCAGAAAGGTTTTACCCTGATCGAGCTGATGATCGTGGTTGTGATCATCGGTATCTTGGCGGCGATCGCGATTCCGAACTTCATCGCGATGCAGGACCGTGCTCGTGAGGCGAGTGTGAAGGCGAACATGCACAGCTACCAGCTGGCGATCGAAGACTTCGCGGTGAAGAATACCGGTACGTATCCGGTGGCCGCGGACAACGCTGCCGTGCTGGCGAACTTCCCGAGTGGTGCGTGGCCCAAGAATCCGTTCACGGGCGCGAACAGCGCTTGCACGTGGGCTGCGGATCCGGCGGCGCAGGGCATCTTCGGTGCGAACCCCTGTGCGACGACGGGCTACACGATCAAAGGTTTTGGCAAGACGGCGCTTCTGACGCTGACGCTGACCAACGGTTAATCGTCGGCTGAATACGGAGCGGCGGGTCTTCTTCCATGGGACCCGCCGCTTTCTTTTTTCCCCTTGGCATTGCTCGCATTCGGAGGGAACGCGCATGCCCGGGAGCATGGCACAGGGCTTGCGACTCGCCGGGCGGGTATTCCCACTACCGTTCCGAGGGGGGTGACGAGATGAGTCAGGAGCGTGATGGGTCGCGCGGAAGACCGTCGTGGATGGCCAGCGTCAAGCCGGGCCACTCCCTGACCGAGGTCCAGCCGCTCTCCCTCCTCCGGCTCGAGTCGGTCGTGAAGACCTATCGCGACCCGATGACGCT
>Ga0099791_10000766_pt1 | contig 12075 bp, 13 predicted proteins | sample Rivendell_Oct201_7_FD_77318 | JGI IMG/M metagenome (GOLD analysis project Ga0099791, IMG submission 77318) | Vadose zone soil and rhizosphere microbial communities from the Eel River Critical Zone Observatory, Northern California to study diel... | ecosystem: Environmental > Terrestrial > Soil... | reverse complement strand
GAGGACTTGTTTTCTCCCCGTCATCTACCTAGCTCGAATGCGCATCGGCTTGACAACCGCGAAGCGTCGTTGGGAGGGAGTTGCAACGAAGTCCCGGTATGAAGATTGCCCAAATTGCTCCGCTCTTCGAAAGCGTGCCGCCGCGGCTCTATGGCGGCACTGAAAGGGTCGTTTCGTACCTGACCGAGGAACTGGTCAAGCAAGGGCACCACGTCACCCTGTTCGCAAGTGCCGACGCAACCACTGCCGCCGAGCTCGTTCCTTGCACGCCTTGCGCTTTGCGTCTTGATGACGCGACCCGCGATCCCACTCCGCGGCTGGTGCTGATGCTCGAGAAAGTGCGCGAGCGCGCCGATGATTTTGACGTCTTGCACTTCCACATCGACTATCTGCACTTTCCATTGTTCCGATCCCGGTCGGCGCGGATTCTGACGACTCTTCACAGCCGACTGGACCTTCCCGATCACAGAGAGTTCTATCTCCGGTTTCCCGAGATGCGGTTGGTGTCCGTCTCGAATGCCCAACGAAGGCCGCTGCGCCGGGCAAACTTCGCCGCGACGGTGTATCACGGCCTTCCCCTCGACCTTCACAGGCCGACTTTCGATGCCCGCGGCGGCTATCTGGCATTTCTCGGCCGCCTCTCGCCTGAGAAACGGCCCGACCGCGCCATTGCCATCGCGCGCGCCGTCGGAATGCCGCTGAGGATTGCGGCGAAGGCCGAGAAAGTGAATGAAGGCTGCTATTTCCGCGAGGTGATCGCGCCGCTTTTGCAGGAACCGGGCGTGGAATTCATCGGTGAGATCGATGAGGGGACCAAGACCGAATTTCTCGGTCACGCCGCGGCATTGCTCTTCCCCATCGATTGGCCGGAGCCGTTCGGACTGGTCATGATCGAGGCGATGGCGTGCGGAACCCCGGTGCTCGCGTTTGCGTGCGGCTCTGTCCCCGAGATCATTGAGGACGGACGGACCGGGCGAATTGCGTCGACCATGGACGAAGCGGTGCACGCAGTTCCGCAGGTGCTGGCGCTAGACCGAAAGGTCATCCGGCGCCGTTTCGAGGAACGCTTCTCGTCGATCCGGATGACGAAGGACTACCTCAGGCTGTATCGCGCGGTGATGCGCAAAAGCGCTCGTCGAGACATCGCTCCGGCTCTTGTCGCGGGCTCTGCGGCGGCCGCGGCACACGTCGGTACCGGATCTTCGCACGACCTGATCAAGGACACCGTGTCCGTGGGTCATGAGTTGTGCACTGATCAGGTTTGATCTGTTTGTCGCGCCTGCTTTTCGTGATCACATTCGGGGCGAAGACGTCACAGCGTCCATTTCGAGTACGAACTCGTCCATCTCGGCATTGGACGCCGCATAGATATCCCGGGCACGGACGTAAGCGCGCGCCAGATCGGTATCGGATATACCGAAGGTAATTGCGAGCCGCAGAATGGACGAGTAATCGACGTCGCTGAAAAGCGCCATGATGTGAGACGGCTCCCCGGTCCCAGTGGCCAGCATCCTTTTTATATCTGCCTTGGTGACCGGGATTCGGCTGACGTTCTCAATCGCTGAAATCGCGATGGCCGCAGGATCGAAAGTCTCAGTCATGGCACGACGCTCAATTATGACCGATTCCCCGCGCAAATCAACGACCCGCGGCATCCTGAATGAATCGCCGAGCCGCCTCAATCATTCCCGGCACGATACGAGAAAAATCACCGATCGGCAAAATACCCTCGGCCAGCTTCTCCGGCGGCAGCTGGGACAACTGCTCAAGGCGACGAGTCAGAAGGTCGTGGTTGGAGGCGGCGGCCGCAAGGGCACGCGCAGCAGATTCCCTATCCGATTCGACGGCGACGACAAAGTCGAAGACATCGCGTGGCTGAAACCGCGCCGCACGGTAAAACAGCTTCTTCGCAAGAATCTCCTCGGTTGCCTCGAGTAGAAACGTATGTCCCATGAACTCAAGTCTGTCGATCGCTCCAGCATCGGTCACCGGACCGGATACCACAAAGTCGATATCTCCGTGAGGCAAAACCAGCTTGAGACCGCTTCCCTGCTCCAGGTAGTTCGTCGTCATGGCCGCAGTCGTATCGTTGAGACGCGGCGTCAGCAGCGACAACCATTGCACGTCGTGCATGAAGAAGTCGATGTCCTTGCTCAGGCGATGTTCAAACCTGAACATCAGAACCGTGCCGCCGCCGATCACCACATCGGGGCTGCCGAAGCCCTTGCTTTCGAGATCATCGAAGATCGTGACCGCGGACGCGAGTATCTGCTTCCAGCTATCCCGTGTGACGTTGTTAGTCGGGCTCATCAGCGATCCTTATCTGCGCGAATCTCGCGAGGCGCAACTGGCAGAGCAATTACGGCCGACGCGGAGCGGTTTCAAACGATTTCATGAGTTTGGTGCGTCCTCTGGATTTCATAGTCCAAGGGTCGACAATCCGCCATGCCGTGGCCGCGTTTGGCCGAACCGGCCCAACACGGGTCGGGGCCCGCTTTCGCCCCTTGCCATGTGGATCGCAATCGGGGATGAAAGCTAAGACCATTTCGCGGGGGCGGGATACGCATGGACCTTGAACTGACCGGAAAGGTCGCGCTGGTGACGGGATCGAGCCGCGGCATCGGCCGCGGCGTTGCGCTCACGCTGGCGCAGGAGGGCTGCGACCTGATGCTGACCGGACGCGACGAGGCGGCGTTGCGGGAGGTGGCGGCGGACGTCGAAAAACGCGGGCGCACCGCGAAATATCTCGCTCTCGACCTGCGCGAGGAAAAGGCGGCCGCTGCGCTCGTCGCCGCCGTCCAAGAAAGTTTTGGCCGCCTCGATATCCTCGTTAACAATGCAGGCACCACCAAGCGCGGCGACTTTCTCAGCCTCACGGATGCCGACTGGGCGGACGGCTATGCGCTGAAGTTCTTCGCCCATGTGCGGCTTTCCCGTGCCGCATGGCCGCTGCTGCGCGAGGCCCGCGGCTCGCTCGTCACCATCGGAGGCACCAGCGGGCGCATTCCGATCGCGGCCTTCACCATCGGCAGCTCGGTGAACGCCGCTTGCGCGGCCTTCGCCAAGGCGCTCGCCGATCACGGCAAGACCGACCATGTGCAGGTCAACACCATCCATCCGAGCTATGTGGAGACCGAGCGGCTGTGGCGGCGCATCAAGGCCGATGTCGCGCGCACCGGCAAGAGCGAGGCCGAGGTTCGCGAGCGGCATCGGGCGGACATCAACGTGACCCGCTTCGGCACGCCCGAGGACATCGCCGACCTCATCGCCTTCATGGTGTCGCGGCGCGGGCGCTGGCTCCATGGCGCCACCATCGACTTGGACGGCGGCGAAGTCCCGACGCTATGAGCGAGACGAATGTTCTGTTGACGCCCTCCTGCATCGGCGCGGTCGAGATCAAGAACCGCATCGTCATGGCGCCGATGACGACGCGGCTTGCCGACCGGGACGGCTTTGTCACCGACAATACCATCGACTATTACATGGCGCGGGTGCGCGGCGGCGTCGGTCTCATCACCGTGGAGATGGCGTCGCCGACCCGCGCGGGCCGTCACCGCCGGCGCGAGCTCGGCATCTATGACGACCGCTTCTTGCCCGGCTTGACGCGGCTCACCGCCGCGATCCGCACGGACGGCGCCAAGGCCTCGATTCAGCTCGGCCATGGCGGCGGCCACACCCGGACTGACATCTGCGACGAAACGCCGGTCGCGCCTTCGGCCATTCCGCATCCGGTGTTTGAGGTTACGAACGAGACCATCATCCCCAAGGAGATGACGCTCGAAGACATCGCCTTCACCATCGCGGGTTTCGCGGCCGCGGCAGTGCGCGCTGAGCAGGCCGGCTTCGATTGCGTCGAGATTCATGCCGCCCACGGCTATCTGATCTCGCAATTCCTCAACGTTCGCGAAAACCTGCGCACCGATGCGTATGGGGGCTCGCCGGAAAATCGCGCACGCTTCGGCCTGGAGGTGCTCGCGGCCGTCAAGGCCGCGGTCCGCATTCCGGTGATCTTTCGCCTCTCGGTCGACGACTATTTTCCCGACGGTATGGCGTTCGCGGAAGGCCGGCAGGTCGCCGTGCGGGCGGCTCAGACCGGCGCCGACGCGCTGCATATTGCGGCCGGCCACTACCGCTCGCTGCCGTCGGCAGCGCGCATGATCCCGCCAATGCAGTATCCCGACGCGACGTTCCTGTCCTACGCGGCCGACATCAAGAAAGATGTTGCGGTGCCGGTCATCGCCGTCGGCCGGCTCGGTGATCCCGCGGTGGCGCAGGACGCGATCCAATCCGGCAAGGCGGATTTCGTGGCGCTCGGGCGCGCGCTGATCGCCGAGCCTGATTGGGTTGCCAAGCTCGTCCGCGGCGAGCCGCCACGGCAGTGCCTGGCGTGCAACACTTGCGTCAACGAGATGCGCGGCGGGACGCAATTGCATTGCGTCGTCAACGCCGCTGCCGGCGACGAGACCCGCTTTGCGGCGGGCAAGCCCCCGCAGGGGGAACGCATCGCCATCATCGGGGCAGGGCCCGCCGGGCTCACTTATGCGTCCCTCGTGGCCGGCGCCAACAGGGTGACGGTGTTCGAGCATGAAGCAACGCCGGGCGGCGCGTTCCGCAGCGCCGGCAAGGCGCCGCTGTTCCAGGAGGTGATAGCCGAGCAGGCCTCGTTCAACCGCTACATCGAAGACATGGTGGCAGCCTGCATGTACAAGGGCGTGATCTTTCTCTACAGCGTCGATGTCATCAAGACGCCGGAGCCGCTCGCAACCTATGACCGCATCGTGATCGCCACCGGCGCACGCTACCGCTTCGGCCTCGGCAACCTGCCGAACCTGCTGCTCGACCACGGCGTCGGACGCTGGCCGCTCGTGCGCTGGATTTTCGCGATTGAGGGGTTCCGCGACTGGTTCTATCACCGGGCGCGGCGAAGTTCCGGCGAAGCAGCGCGCGGCGTCGCCCGACCGCGACAGAAGATCGTGGTGATCGGAGATGCCTTGAAGGCCGGCAGAAGCCGGCCGGCGATTGCGAGCGCCTTCGAGGCGGCGCTACTGTCGTGACAGCGGATGCGATATGATGCGCCCCATCCGGGCTACGAGCCGGATACGCCGGCAATCTTAACGACGGATGTTACACCATGCGCCCCGCCTTGCTGATCATCGCCACCTTCGCCACCGTGCTTTGCGCTGGCGCCACCGCTCACCGGACCGCGGCGCAGTCGCCCGATCCGGCTGCGTTCCTCGCCGGCCAGACCAAGGACTGCCCGGGCTGCAACCTTGCCGGCGTCAGTCTCAAGCGACGGAATCTTGCCGGCGCCAACCTTGCCGGCGCCAATCTCGCCGGCGCGAGCTTCCATCGCGCGGTGCTGCGCGGCGCCAATCTCTCGGGCGCCGATCTCACCGGCGCCAACCTGAACAAGACCGATCTCATCCAGGCCGACCTGTCGAGCGCCAAGCTTGCCAATGCCATGCTGTTCGAGGCCGACGCCAGCCGGGCCAATTTTTCCCGCGCCAATCTCACCGAGGCGCTGATGGGCAGCATCCGCCTCCTCAACGGGCGGCTCGATCGCGCCATCCTGACCGAAGCGGACCTTGAGGCGGCGCTGCTCAACGAAGCGAGCTTCGCCAACGCCACGCTCAACGGCGCCAACCTGCATCAGGGCCGCATGCTGCGGGTGGACCTGAGCGGCGCGCTGGCGAACTCAACGGAGTTCACCCAGGCCAATCTGCGCGACGCCAATCTCACGGGCGCCCAATTCGGCGAATCGGTGTTCTACCTTGCCGACTTAAGCGGCGCCAATCTCAGCGGCGCCGACCTCAACCATGCGGTGTTGCGCTCGGCCAACCTCGGCAACACCAACCAAACCGGCACGGTGTTCACCGGCGCGATGATGCCGGATAATACGATTCATCAATGACGGGTAGCCCGGATGGAGCGACCGTCTTCGGTCGCGTAATCCGGGGAAAATCTCACAATCCGGGGAAAACCTCACCAGTTGCACGACTGCTCCCGGATTACGCGACCGAAGGCGGTCGCTCCATCCGGGCTACGAGCTACGAGCCTACCGCGTGGCGCGCGGCGGATGATAGACCTCGAGCCGGGCGGAGCTTTCGAACTGGTTCTCGGTCTGGCGATTTTCGTTGGGATCGACCGCGTACTGGCCCGGCTTGTAATAACGGCGCGACTCGACACGGACGATCTTGTCGTCCGCCTTTAGCTCGCAGATTTCCTTGACGAAGATGTCGTCGATCGGCCGCTCGCCTTCCGCCGGCGGCAGGTCCGTGCATGGTAGTCCCATGCCGGCAATGCCCTTGAACAGATCCGCGATGTTGAAGGCGTCAATGCGCGTCCTGCCCTCCACGCGCGGATCGTTGACGATCCGATAGCCTTGCACCAGACCGGCATTGTCGATCAAAAACGACGTGATGATCGGCTGGCCGGCCAGCGAATTGGCCTGATACTGGCGGATCAACACTCCCGAGCGCCGCGCCCGCGCGACATATTCCATTTCATCGTCGTAGCGGAACCAGACCTCGCGCAGCCCGGTGGATTGTTCGAGCGGGCAGACGGCAAACTCTTCGAAGCCTTTAAGCACCCGGGCCGGCGGTCCGCCGTTGGTGCCGCAAGCCGGATCGACGAAGTCTTTCAGCGGCAGCTGGCTGATCGGGATCCCGAGCTTGATGTCCCAGATTTTCGGCGGCAGGTCTTGGGCCTGCGCGACGCCACTCGCGAACCACATCCCCACGATGGCGGTGATGGAAAGCAAACTACGCCGCATGGCCGCAACCGTCCGTCGAGTTCAAAGGGCCGACATCGATTTCGGAGACGACGCATCGTCTCCAAGTCGGGTAGAGCGGCGCTTCAATTGGAAAGAACCACTGCTCCACACGACTTGCCGCTCCCTCTCCCCGCTCGCGGGGAGAGGGTCGGGGTGAGGGGGCCTCTCCACAGGCTCAGACGTGAAGCTCAGACTCGTGGAGAGGCCCCCCTCACCCGGCCCCCTCCCTACCCTCCCCCGCATGCGGGGGAGGGTAGGGAGGGGGCCGACCTCTCCCCGCAAGCGGGGAGAGGTAACGCCGTTTACAGTCCGAACACCGCCACGAACGCGCTCGGCTGATAGAGCCCCTGGCCCCTGACCCCGACCGCGCCGCCGGCAACCACCGCGATGTACTGCTTGCCGCCGACACTATAGGTCATCGGCGGAGCCGTGATCGGGGTGCCGAGGTTGAAGCTGAACACCTCCTTGAGGGTTTCGGCGTCATACGCGGCGAACTTGCCGGTCATGTGTCCGGTGAACAGCAGGCCACCGTCGGTTGAGAGCATGCCGGACTCGGTCGGCGGCTGGAATGTCGCCTTGTTGACGACCTTGCCGGTGCGCAGGTCCATTGCCCACAACGCGCCGTGCGCCGTCACGCGACCTTGCTCGGTGCAGCACGGCGGCAAGCCGACGTAATCCTTCTTATCGTCCATCGGCGTCTTGACGGCGGTGCTCGAGATGCACCCCTCGGCGCCCGCCACATAGGCGATCCCGCGCTTGGCATCGAGGGTCGGCGGGAAGAAGGTCGGGGCGCCGTTCCACCACGGGCACGATTCCTGGCCGGGCTTTTCCCGCATCACGCCGACGCCGGCATAGACCTGCACGGGCGTGTCCGGATTGTAGTCGAGCGGCTTGCCGGTCTTCGGGTCGATCCCCTTCGTCCAGGTGATCTTCTCCTGGTACTGGTCGGCGCGCAGGAACTGGCCGTTGTTGCGGTCGAGCGTATAGTAGTAGCCGTTGCGTGAGAAGTTGGCGACGACCTTGCGGCTCTCGCCGTTGACGTTGACGTCATAGAGCATCTTCGGGCTCGGCGTGTCGAAATCCCAATGCTCGTTCGGGGTCTCCTGGAAGTACCAGGTGATCTTGCCGGTGTCGGCGTCGAGCGCGATCGTCGAGGCGGTAAAGAGATTGTCGCCCGGCCGGAACTGCGGATCGAAGCTCGGGAAGGCATCGCCGGTCCCGTAGAAGAGGAGATTGGTCGCCGGGTCGTAGGACGCCGACTGCCACACGCCGCCGCCGCCCACGCGCCAGGCGTTATGATTGTCCTTCCAGGTCTCCGAGCCGGGCTCGCCCGGGGCCGGAATCGTGAAGGTGCGCCACGCGAGCTTGCCGTCGTTCACGTCCCAGGCGCCGACCCAGCTTCTGGTGCCAAGCTGGCCGCCGGTGCTCTCGCCTTGCAGGACCAGTTCCCGGCCAGCCCGGGTCTTGATCACGATCGGCGCGCCAGTGAAGCCTTGGGTCTTCGCCGAGGGCGTGCCGGTGGCCGGGTCGGTCGGTGCTTTGGCGTCCACTTCCCAGATCACTTCGCCTGAATCGCGATTGAGCGCGATCATGCGCATGTCGTTGGTGGAGACCAGAATCTTGTTGCCGTACATAGCAATGCCGCGGTTGGTGCGGGACTGCTTGATTTTGGGATCGTAGCGCCACAACGGCACCGCCGCTTCGCCGCTGCGCACGTCGAACTTCATCACCCGCGTCCAGGTGTCCGCCACATACATGAAGCCGTCTTCCACCAGCGGCGTCGACTCTTCCTTGCCGCGCAGGGTGCTGCCGCCGGTCGCGATGCCGCCGATCGACATGATGAACTTCGGCTTGAGATCCTTCGCGTTGGCGGCGTTGATCGTCGTCAGCGGAGAGTGGCGCGAATTGTTGTAGTCGCGGTGAACCATGAGCCAATTCTCCGGCTCATTGGGGGCGTTGAGCAACCGCTCATAGGTCACGTCGGCGGCAAATGCCGGCATCGCAATCGCTGCAAGACTGATCGACGCCAAGGCAGCGAGCCTTCCAGTTGTAAACATGCAACTCCTCCCATTGCCAATTGTCCCCGGAGCGTATCCCGGCAATCCTTACCGCGAAACTCCGGACGCGCCGGATCGGGACGGGGGCTCATTCCGACCTGGCACTCCCGTGAGATCGCGTCCGGGTCATCGGTCGGCCGCACGGGGTCAGGGCGGGATGTTAGTCGAGGCCAGGGCTTTGCGCCAGCGCGGAAAACGATGATCAGCGCGACGTAGGGCGACCCTGGGGGCGACCCTGGGGGCGACCCTGGGGGCGACCCTGGGGGCGACCCTTGTGGTCGCCCTCTTGGCGGGGGCGACCACAAGGGGCGCCCCTACCGCCGGCCATGTTGGAGGGACGCCGCTGGTCGCCGCCCCAGCCTGCGACAAGTCGGTCTGCTTTGCACCGGCTCACGGGACACACTACACTGACGTGTACTCAATGGCCGCGGCGCGAGCAGGGAGGGAATAAATGAACCTTGTCATGACAGCGTGGTCTGGCGTGCGCGCGGGCGTGTTTCTTTTCGCCGCGGCGCTGCTCGCAGGATTTGCGGGCACCGCTGCGGCTCAAGACAGATCCATCACCATCAAGCTTGCCACCGCGACTCTCAACGATGCCCAGCACGAATGGATGAAGCGTTTTGCGGCCGCGATCGACAAGACTGCCAACGGCCGCATCAAGTCGGAGATCTATCCCGCAAGTCAGCTCGGCGCTATTCCGCGCATGATCGAAGCCACCCAGCTCGGCTCGATCCAGATCTGGGTCGGCCCGCCGGAGTTCCTGGTCGGGGTGGACCAGCGTTTCGAACTGCTCAGCGTGCCGGGCCTGTTCCAGAACGATCAACAGGCTGTGAAGACCGTGGCGGACCCGGAGTTTTCCAAGGCCTTTCTGGCGATCGGCGCCAATAAGGGCCTCGTCGGCGCGAGCCTGTTTGCGTACGGGCCGGTGGCATTTGCGATGCGGGCGCCGTTCCGCACACTGGCGGACCTCAGGGGCAAAAAAATCCGCGTGCTCGCTTCGCCGTTCCAGACCGAGCAGATCGCGAGACTTGGCGCAACCGGCATCCCGCTCAACCTCAGCGACGTGCTGCCCGCGCTCCAGCAGGGAACGATCGACGGCACGTTCTCGGCGATACCGGTTTTTACCACGCTCCAGTATCAGAGCGCCGCCAGGTACATGACCGAGACCGACCAAGCCTATATCTTCAGCATTGCGGTACTGAGCAAACGTTGGTTCGACGGCTTGCCGGCCGACTTAAAGGGGCTGGTGATGGCCGCCGCCAAACAAGCGGAAGCCGAGGTGACCCCGTGGGCGCTTGATTTCACCGACTCGCAACGCAAGCTGTGGGGCGAAAAAGGCGGCGAGGTGATCACGCTCCCGACGGCCGATAAAGCCGAGATGATGGCGAAGCTCGCGTCGGTCGGCGAGGACATCGTCAAGACCAAGCCGGACCTCAAACCGCTGTGGGACCAGATGGTCGCGACCGCGAAACGCAGCAATCGATACCGACCGTGATGTCCGTCACCCGCGGAGGCTTTAGAGCATTTCCCGTTTCAGTTTGAATCATCATGGCTATGCTGAACGCGAAATTTGACAGTCACGTTTCGATGTATATACTTGTTGATACATCGGAGATTTACGATGGCTAAGACTGCAACGCTCACTGTCCAGCAATGGGGAAACAGCCTCGCCGTGCGGATTCCCGCGGCCGTGGCGCGGTCGGCCCGTTTTAGAGTCGGCCAGCCGGTCGAAGTGTCGGCGCAGGACTCGATCGTCCTGGTGAGGGCGATCGGCACGCCGAAGTTGACGCTTGCGCAGAAATTATCCGCGTTTGATCCCGCGCTTCATGGCGGCGAGGCCATGGCGACCCGGCCCGTCGGAAAAGAGGCTCTTTAGTGGCCGCGCGCAAGTCGTGGTGTCCGGATCGGCGCGACATGATCTGGATCAATTGTAATCCCCAGGCCGGTCGCGAGATGAAGGACGTGCACCCGCTCGTCGTGCTTTCTCCGAAGGAGTTCAATGATCGGACCGGCATTGTCATTGGCCTGCCGATGACGACCGCTTCGCTCAACGACACCAATCCGTTTGCGGTGAAGTTCAGAGGTGCCAAAGCCGCCGCGAGCTATATCCTGGCCCATCAGCCGAAGTCATTCGATTGGCGCGCCAGGGGCGCGAGGCCGCACCCGTGGAAGCAGGTGCCGGAGGAGCCCTTCGCGATGGCGTGCGAGGCACTGAATCAGATCATCGAGATCGGTCGCTGACCTGCCGCTTACGTTATCTGGAGGGCACCTGATCTATGCGGAGCATCGCCCTCCGCCCGAGCTGGCACCGTGGATCGCCTGTGATGGGCGAAAAGCGTCGTGTCGGCCCCAAGCAAATAGGACTATTCGACGGAAGCGTGTGCGGAGTGTACATCTCCGCAATGGGCCACTTGCAGACTCTTGCAGTGCAGCAAGAAGCAGGTGCGGGTCATAATTGCCAGGAGGCACGTCGGAGAGTTCCTGGCCCACCAAGCGTCGCAATAAAGCCGCTCCGCGCCCCCAATGATCGCCATAGCGAGTGCGCTCGCCAGCGCCGCGACCTAGAAATTGGCCCACGGCGGCGAGCAACGTCACGCCGAAATAGGCCCCCAACATGAAGAACGAGCCATGCATCAGGTTGGAGATAGGCACCAGCCCGAGCATGAGGGAAAATCCTGCGGACAGCAGGAACGGCAGGCCCCCGAAGGCGATGCTGTTCACCGCCAGAGTGAGCCAGAGGGTCATCTATCGGAGCTCTGCTGGCGCGATCAAGAGCTCAGAAACTCCCTCCCCCGCTTGCGGGGGGAGGAGCGGCATGGATCACGGTTCGAGATTTTTAGCCGGCGGATAGTCGCGGGCATAGACCGGGTTGGCCAGGAACGCCTTCTCGTCATAGGTCTAGAATTGGCTGACGTTTGTGTAGCGCCTGATCACCGTGTTGACGAGTTGTCCGTTCTTGCGCTCTCCGTGGTTTGGCGGGGCATCGAGCGCATCAACCGGAGGCAAGCCCACGACGAATGGCAACAGAGCAACGCGAGGCAGCTTCTCACGCGATTGGGGCGGATCGTTGGAAACGACTTTCGGCGCCTCCACTTTGGAATGTGCGTTCGCCTCCACCATCATGCGGCGCGACTCTTGCAGGCGCGACTCTTGCATCTCCAATGCATTGACTGCTTTTGGATTATCTCAAGTCGCGTCTCAAGCGCTCGCATCCGATTCCAGATTCGGATTTCGTTCCAGGTCAGG
>Ga0099791_10000764_pt1 | contig 12088 bp, 9 predicted proteins | sample Rivendell_Oct201_7_FD_77318 | JGI IMG/M metagenome (GOLD analysis project Ga0099791, IMG submission 77318) | Vadose zone soil and rhizosphere microbial communities from the Eel River Critical Zone Observatory, Northern California to study diel... | ecosystem: Environmental > Terrestrial > Soil >... | reverse complement strand
GCGCGCTGGATCAGGAAGCCGGTCCAGTCGCTGACGGCCGCGGAGAACTTCTCCATGCCGCGCGCGTACGATGAAGACGACGTTCGTGAGCCTTTCATCCATCCTTTCTCGCGCCGCGGCAACCAGCAAGAAAGATGCAACGGACTTTGGCTCCGTGAATGCGTTCCTGGGGGGAAAAAGAGGGGCCCTCCATTAAGGGGAATGGGTTGGGTGGGGAACCGCCCAGTCCCGTCGGAAGGCCAGTGGAGGGCCCCTGGGTCGTTACGCTTCTTGAATTCTTGATGCGCCCGAGGGCGCCGAGTCTTTGCGAGCAGGGCCATAGGATCGGACCGAAGACTCTGCCGTATGGTATAGGGCCAGATCTTGACGTCCAAACCCCCAGCACCTGCTCGCTTCCACCTTCAAGGGCGCCAGCTTCGGCGCCCCAATTCGTGTAAGCCTCACGCTCGCTGCGCCCGAGCGGACGAGAATCGGACGATTCGGATGATTGCATCGGCCGCGTTCACCGGTGCGGCCGACTGACGGGAGGCGTTCGCAGCAATCATGCCATCGGGGCAGACAAGATCCGGAGGCGCCTGGGGCCGGGCTCTGATGCGCTATCTCTATAGGAAGGAACCCGGCGGGTCGGTGCTTTCAGGCGGAGCGATTCGGGGGCGGCCCGGGGCCGGATCACCCCTCCAACGCGTAGAACTGTGTAAGCAATTCTTCACCGGCCTGTAGAACGTACAAGGCCGTTGACCGGCTACAGGCGGCCCCTCAGGTCAGACGGCCGCAGAGTAGTTGTTCAGCCTGTTGTAGATCGTCTTCAGGCTGATGCCCAGGACTTCAGCGGCCTTTCGCTTGTCGCCGCCGAAGTGCTCGAGCGTGGCCAGGATGAAGTGCCGCTCGATGTCGGCGAGCGACATTCCCACCTGCATCGAGTCGGAAGGCGCGGCGTTGCCCGCGAGCGTGGGCGCGCTCGGCCCGACCGGAAGGGCGTCCATCTCGATCATCTCGTCGGAGAGAATGAACGAGCGCTTGATCATGTTCTTGAGCTCGCGCACGTTTCCGGGCCAGCTGTAGGCGGCCATCCGCCGCCGCGCGCCGGAGCCGAATTTCTTCGACGCCCCTTCCTCACGGTTGATATGCCCCAGGAAGTGCTCGGCCAGAAGGTCGATGTCGCCGTTCCGGTCCCGGAGCGGCGGGAGCACGATGGGGAACACGTTCAGGCGGTAGAGCAGATCTTCCCGGAATTTCCCGTCCTTCACCGCGGCCTCGGGCGAGCGGTTGCTGGCGGCGATGACGCGCACGTCCACGGGGATGGGCTCGTCCCCTCCGACGCGCGTCAAGGTTCCCGTCTCGAGAACGCGGAGCAGCTTCACTTGCAGCTCGAGGGGCATCTCGGTGATCTCGTCCAGGAAGAGCGTCCCCCGCGAGACCCGCTCGAAATAGCCGCGATGGAGCTGTGTGGCCCCCGTGAAGCTCCCTCGCTCGTGCCCGAACAGCTCGCTCTCGATGAGGTTCGCCGGCACGGCGCCGCAATTCACCGGGAGGAACGGCTGACTGCGCCGCCGGCCCAGCTCGTGGATGGTCGCGGCGACCTCTTCCTTCCCCGTGCCGCTCTCCCCCACCAGGAGCACGGTCGCGTCCGTCGGAGCGACCTTGACGACAAGGTCGTAGACCTTCTGCATGACCGTGGAGTTCCCGATCAAACGCCCGAAGCGTCCGAGCTCTCTCAGCTCGTCCCGCAGGAAGCCGATCTCCTCCTTCAGGGCCAGCGTACGCGACACGTTGGCGAGGACCGTCTTCAGACGGCGAACGTCGACCGGCTTGGTCAGGTAATCCAGAACGCCCGTTCGAAGCGCCGCCACCGCGGAGTCCACGGAGGCGAAGCCGGTGATGAGGATCACTTCGGGGCGTTTTGCCGGCTCCATCTCTTGCAGGAGCTCGAGGCCGTTCCCGTCGGGGAGCATCAGGTCGACGAGAATGACGTCGGGCCGCGTCTGCGTGAGACGCTCGCGAGCCTCGGCGAGGGTTCCGGCGGAGAGCGCCGAGAATCCCTCTTTCTCCACGAGCTCGGTCATGGCCGCGAGGGCCCGTGCTTCGTCATCGACAATCAAGGCTACAGGCATGGTCTCCTATCCGATCTTGGCCGCGGCGAGCGGCAGCTGAATCTCCAGAGTGGCTGCGTCTGAGGTGCCCGATCGTGCGTTGGCGTTGATGCTACCACCATGGCGCTCCACCACCCGGCGCGCGACGCGAAGCCCGCGCTCCGCCTCGGTGGTGTCGCCTGGGTCCTCGTTCCCGGGCAGGAGGGCGGACGGGATGGCGGGGAGCGCGCCGGCGACCCGCACGACGGCACCCCCGTTCTCCGCGAACACGGAAATGGACAGCGGGCTGTCGGCCGGGATCGCCTCGACCGACGTGATCAGGATGTGCAGCAGGGCCTGCTTCAGGGAATCCTTGTTCCCCTGGACGTGCACGGGTCCGTCCGAGGCCCGGCGGAGCTCCACGCGGCCCCGTCTGCAGTAAGGATCGAGAAGGATCCCGAGATCGCGCACCGTCTCGGCGAGATCGAAGCGCTCGGCGGAATCCTCGGTCACGCGAAGCTGATCCAGGATGGAGTCCAGCATCCCCTCCAGGCGCTGAAGCTCGGACCCGATCACCTCGACGTAGCGGCCCTGGCGCTCCTTCACGTCGCCGCCCGCCGGCTCGGCCATCGTATTCCGGAGAAGCTCGAGATAGAGAACGACCGTGTGGAGCGGTGTCCGCATGTCGTGGGCCGTGGTCGGCGCCAGCCGTGACAACGCTCGCAGGTGCGCCGCCAGCCGCTGGTCGGATTCCAGCGCGCGGCTCGTGTCTTCGTCGGTCATCACGTGAGGGGGCCCCTCGGGGCGCCGGGAGGAGGCGTCAGTAGGATTGCGTGGTTCATGGCACTCCCAGGCAGTGAGCGGACAGAACGGCACCTGTGGCTTCCTAAATTGTGACTGAGCCTCTGTGAGTATTTCAAGTGACCCTTTTTGAAAAATGGAAAAAATCCGGCGCCGCCGGGGCCTTTGGACAGGGCTTCCACGGCCTTGATATTGCTAGTTGACCCTGTCGATGCGCCGGTTTGCCGTCGTCACTCGGGCGCGTCGCCCCGAAGTTACCGGCTCCTAGGTACTTCGAGGGATGCGCTGCCTCCGGAGAGGACGTCGGAGTGTAAGAAGTGGCGTCTGCCGGCGTTCGCCGGGGTTCACGTTTCAAAATGAACTTCAATCTACCGTTCTACTTGCAGGCGGCCCGAGGGCCGGCAAGGAGGAATCCACAATGCAAGAGTATCCAGACTTCAGCGACAGCGGGAAGAGCCTCGCGAAGATCGGCTCCCTCATGATCGGCGTCATTCTCGGCGCGGGAATCGCCCTGCTTCTCCCCCCGGCCCACGGCAGAGACACCCGCCGCAAGGTCGGTTCGACCGTGAGGCGATTCGGACAGGGCGCTGGGCAAGTGTTCAAGCGCACGCGCGACCAGATCGACAAGGTCAAGCATGACGCGAGGTCGGCGATCGACAAGGGACGCCAGGAGTACATGCGCACCAAGGATCAGCCGGGAATGCGGGCCTCGCAGGCACCGGCCATCTAGATGAGATCCGTATCGCGGCGCTGTGACCCGACCGGGGAGGCGCAGCGTCGCGACTACGCCGGTTCCGTGAATAGGCCCGTTTCTCGCTAGGGAAATCGGCAGTACCGCTTGAGCAATGGCGGCCGGATGGCGGGTGATCTCGCGGTTCGCGGGGATCCGCAGAGTTGCCCGTCCCCGGCCGCTGATTTTTTCCCCTCCGCCGAGCTACCCACGAGACATCGCTCCCCCGCTGAGGGTTACGTCAGGTTGTCGGGAGGGGAAGAGGTTACGGTGAGGATCAGGGAGACGGCCGCGCGGGACCGCCATCGGCGCCGAATTTCGTCGTCTGGAACCCGGTCGAAGGGCCCGGAAACCCCGTCAGGCATGTGACCTTCTCTCCGATCCCTTGTACGGGGTACAAGAAGAACGGGCCTAGCGGGGCGCTCCAACCTTGCGGAGCATGGCCGCGGTGACCTTCTGCCGCACCGTGTCCATCCCCTTCCAGGGGTCCTTCGGAAACCCAGAGAGCCGTTCCGGAATCGTGAGGACGTTGAGCCGCTCCGTTCGGAGCTTGGGGGTGAGCTCGGACCAGCCCAGGGGGGTAGAGACCGGCGCGCCGGACCGGGCGCGCATGGAATAGGGCGCGACCCAGGTCGCGCCCCGCCTGTTGCGAAGCGTGTCGATGAAGATGCGCCCCTTCCTCCGGTCCTTCGCCATGTTCGTCGTGTATCGGTCCGGCTGCTCGCGCACGAAGCTCATCGCGATGCCGGTGGAGAGCGCCCTGATGGCTTCCCAGCCCGGCCCGCGCCGGATCGGAACCACCACGTGAATCCCCTTCCCTCCCGTCGTCTTCGCGAAGCTGGTGAGCCCGATCTCCTCCAGGCGCTCGCGCAGACGATGCGCGGTCTCGATCACGAATGCCCAGCCCACGGTGGGATCCGGATCGAGGTCGAACACGATCCGGTCGGGGGCTTCGATGCGATCCGCGCGCGCCCCCCAGACATGAATCTCGAGGGCTCCCATCTGGACCATGGAAACGAGTCCGGTCGCGCTTCGCACCGTGAGGTAGGTCTCCATCTTCCCGCTGGCCTCGCGGATGCGCACCGGCTCGAGCGACGCGGGCACCGCGGACCCGGGATGCTTCTGAAAGAAGCATTCTCCGCCGCGGCCCTCCGGACAGCGAAGGAGCATCAGCGGGCGTCCCTCGATCTGAGGCAGCATGCGGCTCGCGACGCTCTCGAGATAGCGGGCGACGTCGAGCTTCGTGAGCTTCTCTTCCGGGTAGAGCACCTTGGCCGGATGCGTGATCCGCACTCCGGCGATCGCCTTGGCTTCAGGCTCCGGAGGCTCCTGGATCGGCGCTTTGCTTGGAGGGGGCGGCTCCTCGATCGGCGGCTTCGAGACCGGATCGCGCACCGGTGGTCTCCGGCGCGGCGGCCGCTTGGGCGTGCGCCGCTTCGAGGGACCGCGTTCCTTTCCCGGAGGCACGACCCGGGTGCTCTTGGTCGAGGGACGCGGCTTGGCGGAAGGCGCGACGGGCCGCTCGGCGACCACCTCGGCCGCGGGCTTGTCTTCGCGAAGCCCCTGGAAAGAGGGATGGCGCACCTTGCCGTCCTGGGTCCACTGCGTGAAGGAAACCTCCGCCACGAGGCGTGGCTTGACCCAGTGCACGACGCGCATCCGCGGAGGATCGGTGAAGGGCGGTGACGCGGTCTCGAGGGGCTTCAGGCGCCGCCGCAGCTCCCGCAAGGAATCCTGCGTGAATCCGGTCCCCACCTTCCCCGCGTACCGGAGCCCGGCGTCCGGGGCGCGCACGCCGAGGAGCAAGGCACCCAGATCGGACCGGGATCCCCGCGGCTCGGTGAAGCCGCCGATCACGAACTCCTGCCGCGCCATGCATTTCGTCTTCAACCAGGAGCCCGTTCTTCCGGAGGTGTAGGGGCTCTCGGCGCGCTTGGACACGATCCCCTCGAGGCCGCGGCGGCAGGCCTCCCGGTAGAACTTCGACCCCTGTCCCAGCACGTGATCGCTATAGCGGACCCCCGGCTCCGACGCGGGAGCGCTCCGGAGCACCCGCTCCAGGGCCCCCTTCCGCTCGAGGAGCGGAACCTGGGTCAGATCGAATCCGTCCAGGTGAAGAAGATCGAAGGCGAAGAAGACGAGATCCCGCTCGTGTCCTCCCCGCAGCGCGTTCTGGAGCTCCTGAAAGCTCGTGACGCCGTCGGGCCGGATCACGACCAGCTCCCCATCGAGGAGGCCGCGCGTGAGCGTCAGCTGCGAGGCCGCGGACGCGATGCCCTCGAACCGCCGGGTCCAATCCAGGCCCGAGCGGGTGAGGAGCCGGGCCGCTCCCCGGTCCACGCGGCAGAGAAACCGGTATCCGTCGTACTTGATCTCGTGGATCCACCCCTCCCCCTCGGGAGGCGAGGAGACGAGGGTCGCGAGCTGCGGCGCGGCCCACCTCGGGAGCGCGGCGGGGCGTGCGCCGGGAAGCGATGCGGGATCCAGTGCCGCGGCCGCCGAGGCTCGGCGCCTATTCGAGTTCCAGATCCGCGGTCCGACCTCCTCGATCGTGCGGCCGCTCTTCACGCTCTCGGGGCGCTCGACCAGGATGTCCTTCGCGGCGCGCTTCTTCGATCCGGGATCGCGCTCCTTGATCAGGAGCCAGTTCTTCTTGCCGTCTTCTCCGGCGCGGCCCGACATGCGGATCAGCGCCCACCGGCCCGAGAGCTTCTTCGCGTGGAGCTCGAACTCGAGTTTTCCGCGCCGCAGGCCCTCGTGCGGATCCACGAGCGGGATCCAGGTGCCCCGATCCCAGAGAAGCACCGAGCCGCCCCCATACTGGCCCTTCGGGATTCTTCCCTCGAAGGACCCGTACTCCAGCGGATGGTCCTCGACCTCCACCGCGAGACGCTTCTCGCCGGGATCGAGGCTCGGGCCCTTGGGCACGGCCCAGCTCTTGAGCACGCCGTCCAGCTCAAGACGGAAGTCGTAGTGCAGGCGGGAGGCAGCGTGCTTCTGACTCACGTACAGAAGTCCTTTTCGCGACCGCGCCGTCTTGCCTCGCGGCCGCGTTCCCTCGCCCTTGGGCTCGGGGGTCGCCTTGAAATCGCGTTTGCGCCGGTAGGTAGTCAGCGGCATCTAGGCGCTCCGCTTGCGCCGCGTCCCCGAAGCCGCGCGCACGCGCTTCTGCGCGGGCCGGCGCGTTCCGCCGGCCTTCTCGGCGAGGCTCCTTTTCAAGAGGGGCATCAGGTCCATGACCTCGGAGCGCGCGGGGCGCTTCTCTCTCGTCGTTTCGGGCTCGAGAATCGTGTGCGTCTGCCCACCCTTGATCTTACGCCGGATGAGGGCCATCACGTCGTCCCGGTACTCGTCCTTGAACTTCGCGGGATCGAACTTCCCCGTCATGCCGTCGATGAGCTGCTGGGCCATCCGGACCTCGGCCCCGGTGACCCCCGCGCCCTTCGCGGACTTCGTCGGCACCTCCAACTGCTCCATGCTCCGGAGCTCATGCGGGTATCGGAGCAGATCGAGCACCAGCACCTGGCCGCGTACGAGGAGCGCCGCGAGACGCTGCCGCGTCCGGAGCACGACGCGCGCGATGCCGACCCTGCCGCTCTTCTCCAGCGCGGCGCGAAGCAGCGCGTAGCTCTTGCTCCCCCTCTTGAGCGGCTCGACGAAGTACGGAATTTCGTAGTACACGGGGTCGATCTCGTCCTTCCGGACGAACTGCACGATCTCGATGCTCTGGCTTCGCTCCACGTTCGCCGCCTGGATTTCCTCGTCGGTGAGCACGACGTACTCGTCGGGCTCGTACTCGTACCCGTGCACCACTTGATCCCAGGGGACCTCGCGTCCGCTGTTCTTGTTGTAGCGCTTGAACCCGACCGGGGAGAAGTCCTTGCGATCCAGCAGCGAGAAGCTGAGGTCGTGCGATCGGACTGCCGGCTGAAGGCGGACGGGAATCTCCACCAGGCCGAAGCTGATGCTGCCTTTCCAGAATGCGCGTGCCATGTGCGAACGGCTCCTCTCCGAGAGATGGGTCTCGATGCGACTCGAAGGAACCTCCAAGCAGAGGGCGAGCCAGCGAGGAGGATTCGCGGATCCCTCTCCAGCCGTGAGCGCCCTCGGGGAAACACGCAGAATGCCATCGGATCGCTCGGGAATATCTTACAAGGGAACGTTCCTTTTCTTCACGCTCCTGGGAACGCTCGCCCCGCGCCGGCCCCCTGAATGAGGTCCCCGGGGCTTCCGGCCGCCGCAATTCCTGGTGCGCGTTCACATTCCCACGCCTTGGTCAGGGGACCGAATTCCATGGCATGGGAATTGTTAGCCATTGTAGAGAAAGGGAAACGGGGACAAGGCCAGACGAGGTGCCCCTGCACGCCGCCCCCAATTCCGGAGAGGATTCGTTCCTATGAAAGCCGGAGAACTCATGACCCGTAAGTTCGAGACCGTCCAGGCAGACGCCGGGGTCGAGGATGTCGCGCGCAAGCTCCGCGATTCCGACCTCGACGTGCTTCCCGTGTGCCGGGACGGAGCCCTGGTTGGGCTGGTGACGAACGGAGACCTGAGCGCGCACGTCGCTCCCTGGAGACGGCGGGCCGAGCCGACGCGCGTGTCCGATGTGATCTCGCCCGACATCCTGTTCTGTTTCGAAAACACCGAGGTCAACGAGGCGGCAAAGCTCATGCGAGAGAGTCGCATTTCCCGCATCCCGGTGCTCAACCGCAGCAAGACCGTGGTGGGAGTGCTCGCGTTGAAGGACATTCCCGGCGAGAGTACCTCCCGCAAGACGCAAGCCGCTATCTAGGATCGACGCTCTGCCTCGCTGGGGGGATTCACCTCGGGCTGGGGTTTCAGAGGCTCCTCCAGCGAGTCCGGCGACTCCACCTCCGCGGTCGTCACGGTCTCGTCCGGCGGTACGGCCGGCTCCGGTGGCAGCACGCCTACGAGCGCGCTCCTGACCTGGAAGGATGCCGTGCTCATCAACATCGTCACCGGCGGCGCCGGAAGCCCGCTCCACGACATCCCACCCCCCGCGGAGAGCGCCCGGCTCTTCAGCGAATACAAGGTGGCGGGATCGGTCGTGAAGCCCGAAGATGTGTTCACGGAGCGGGTGTTCCATTTCATCCACATGCGCCTCTGGTTCGGCGGAGGCGAGTTCTTCACCTACGCGGTCGGGCCCGGCTCCAAGGTCCGCCTGATCGATCAGGTGAAAATCGACCTCAAGCGGTACGGGATGCCGCAGGTCGATCAGAGGAAGATCCCGATCCCCGAAACTCACAAGACGCAGCCGCCGCCGCTGGAGGAGAGCACCGTCCGGAAGAACACCACACAGAGCGACTCCACTTCCGCGGGGAAGCGCCTTCAGTCCAAGCCGCCGCCGGGAAAGGTTCGTGGGGAGACCCGATGAGGCGCGGCAGAAACCGACAGAACCAGGAGGATCCATGAGCTCGACGACCGTAACCGCGGCGCGGGGGGGCGACGTGCCGCACCGGGGAGAGCGAGGGTTTCTCGACCGCGTTCTCAACATCTTCGCCGACGTGCGCGCGGGGGAGGGCCTCACGGTTGTTCTCCTGATGACGAACCTCTTCCTGATCCTCGCGGGCTATTATTTGCTGAAGACCATCCGCGAGCCGCTCATCCTCGCTTCGAAGGGAGGCGGGGCCGAGGTGAAGAGCTACGCCGCGGCCGCGATCGCGGCGATCACCATGATCCTGGTGCCGGTGTACAGCTCCCTGGCTTCCCGTGTGTCGCGCGTCCGGCTGATCAACGGGGTGACCCTCTTCTTCATCGCCTGCCTGATCGCCTTCTTTGTCCTGAATCAGGCAGGGGTCCCGGTCGGAGTTCCCTTCTTCATCTGGGTCGGCATCTTCAACCTGGTCGTGATCGCCCAGCTCTGGGCATTCGCCAACGACATCTACTCCGTGGAGGAGGGCAAGCGGCTCTTCGCCATCGTGGGATTCGGCGCCTCGCTGGGAGCCATCGCCGGTGCGTTCTTCACCGGGCAGCTCGTCAAGCAGTACGGGCCGTACCCCTTCATGCTGGGAGCGGCGGCGCTTCTCGCGATCTCGATGGTGATCACGAACCTCGTGAACAAGCGCGAGAAGCGGGGCCAAGGAAGCGACGTCACGCCGGGCGATCGTGCCGAAGCCAAGGGCGCGCCCGCGGCGGCGGATCGTCCCGGGGAGGATCGCGTGCGCGGGAGGAGCGGGTTCGCACTGGTCCTCGGCGATCGCTACCTTCTTCTGATCGCGGGTCTGATGCTTCTCAGCAATCTGGTCAACACGAACGGCGAATACATCCTGGGAAAGACCGTCGTGTCGCTCTACAGCCAGATGCACGGAGCCGCGGCCGCGGGAGGCATCGGCGAGAAGAAGGTGATCGGAGAGTTCTACGGGAACTACTTCACCGTGGTGAATATCCTCGCCGCGCTCGTCCAGGCGCTTCTGGTTTCGCGGATCATCAAATGGTTCGGAGTGCGCGGAGCCCTTCTGGTACTGCCCCTCATCGGGCTCATCGGCTACGGAGCCATGGCGTTCGTTCCGATTCTCGCGTTCATCCGCGGGGCGAAGATTGCGGAGAACTCGGTCGACTACTCGCTCCAGAACACGACGCGCAACGCGCTCTATCTACCTACGAGCCGCGAGGCGAAATACAAGGCGAAGCAGGCCAACGACACCTTCTTCGTCCGGTTCGGGGACGTGATCTCAGCCGGAATGGTCTTTGCGGGAACGGTCTGGCTGGGGTTCGCGCCGAAGCACTTCGCGCTGGTGAACATCGCGCTCATCGCGGTGTGGCTTACGATCGCGGTGGCGCTGGGACGGTGGTTCCACAAGCTGGAGCCGCCGGAGACCCGGGGCGAAGCGAAGGCCTAAGGCTTCAGGAAGCGCTGTCCCCACCGGCTGTGGCGGCGGGCGACGTCCTTCGAGGATGCGGGCGTGACGCGGGCCTCGGGCATCTTGGTGACCAGGGTTCCGAGAACAAGATCCGCGAGCGGGAGCAGCACGTTCAGGTTGCGGTTCATGTGGAAGTGATGGATCTGGTGGTGCTTCTTCAAGAATTGGAACCACCGGGACCGCTCGATGAAATCCACCCGTGGCTTGTGCATGAAGTAGTGCAGCCCCTCATACCCCGCGTAGTACGCCGTGATCGTCGTGCCGAACGCGATGAGGAACGCGGCGTACGGCAGGCCGAGTTCGAGCGCGGCCAGCCCCCAGGCCAGGAGCGCCCACGGAACCAGGTTGATGGCGATCAGGATCGGCGCTCCCCACCACTGGAAGTGCAGCGCCTCTTCCTGCTCCTCCTCCACGACGTGGAAGGTATCGTCGAACTTGCAGAGCTGATGGTGGATCAGCGTGTGCGTCGTGAAGCAGTCCTTGGGCAGCCAGGGACGGTGCAGCCAGTAGCGATGAAAGGCCCATTCGAAGAAGCTGGACTGGATGACCGAGATGAGGAAGCCGGCGGCGATGGTGATGGCGATGGCGATCAATGGGTACCCTCGATTGGAGTGCGAAGTTCTTCTTCTCGCACTATCGGCGGTTCGGCGCACGAACTCAATGCCATTCGCGCTCGGCCATGAAAACTAGGTATCAGATGGTAGAGGAAGGAGTTTTCGCGGAAATCGCGGCGGCGAGGCGTTCCACGTCCGCGATGTCGTTGTAGACCTGCGCCGAGACGCGCGTCCAGAGCCTCCCCTTCCAGGCGTGCAGCTGGACTTCGATCCGGTCTCGAAACAGGAGCGCGTCGCGTATCCTGGCCGCGTCCTCGCTCGAGGAGCCCAGGCGATCGGGTAGCGGCACCGTGGCCATGGTCCCCACCATGTCCTCCGGAAGCTCGTACGGCGTGTTCCAGCGCCTGCTCAGGATTCGCGCCGCTTCCCAGGCCACCCCGTGATTGTGCGCGCGCATCGCTTCCATCCCGAGCTCGCGCATGAACGAGATCCCCTCCGGAGCCGCGAGGTACGGGGTGGGGTCCTTCGTGCCGACCCAGTCGAACTCCGCGGTGAATCCCTTCTCCAGGCCCCACGAGATCACCGGGGGATGAAGGCCTTCCTGGCGTTCCTTCGTGGCCCAGAGGAAGGCGCTGCTTCTCGGAGCGTGCGCCCACTTGTGGAGATTTCCCACGTACCAGTCCGCGCCGATCGAAGGCACGTCGAGGTCGATGGCGCCCGGCGCGTGGGCGCCATCCACCACGACCGCCACGCCGCGCTCCCGGCAACGGGCCACGATGTCCGCGATGGGCAGCACCAGGGCGCTCTCCGAGGTGACGTGATCCATCACCGCGAGGCGCGTCCGGGGGCCGATCGCGGCGAGCACCGCCTCGGGAAACGCGGAGGGTCCGCGCGAGGGTGGCGGAAGCTCGACCACGCATACCCGCGCGCCGCGGGCGCCCGCGTGGAAGGTCGCGGCGTTCTTGATGGCGCCGTAGGCCTGGTCGGTAATCAGGACCTCGTCCCCCTCCCGGAGGTCGAAGGAGCGGAGGACGGCATTGATCCCGGTGGTCG
>Ga0099791_10000763_pt1 | contig 12105 bp, 11 predicted proteins | sample Rivendell_Oct201_7_FD_77318 | JGI IMG/M metagenome (GOLD analysis project Ga0099791, IMG submission 77318) | Vadose zone soil and rhizosphere microbial communities from the Eel River Critical Zone Observatory, Northern California to study diel... | ecosystem: Environmental > Terrestrial > Soil... | reverse complement strand
TCAAAAAGAGCTCGATGTCTCTCGGCGCAATCCGGATGGTGTTCGACAGCCGCATATGGTGCAAGTCTCCGCGCTCGCAGAGCCGGTACACTGTCCCCGTGTTGACGCTCAACCGCCGCGCCACCTCCCGGACCAAAAGCAGAGCAGGGGGAGAAATCGGGAGCCCGCCTCGGGCGTGGAAACGAATCGAACTGTCCTTCAGGACCATGCGCGAAGATGGCAAACGGCGCTGCTCGGAATCCGTGCAGCAAAAATGCAGCAAACTTTTGTCGAACGCAGCCGAAACCGAGCCAGGCCCAACCATTGCATTCTCGTCGATTTCCGAGGGAATCGCGGCTTGCCAAAGTCGGCGACGCTCTGCCATCCCTCCGACCGGTTTTCACACGGCAGGGGTCGCAGGTTCAAACCCTGCTGCGCCCAACACGGAGCTGGTTCGAAAGGCATTGCGTTGCGAAGTAGTCCATTGGTCGACGAGCTTGCGTGAGAGGAGCGCCGGTGGAAACCGACGCTCCCCTGCGATGGCCACACCCGCTGCCGCATGGCGGGCAGGCGGCGGGCGTGTTCAGCCGCGCCGGCGGATCCAGCCGTAGCGGATGTTGTCCGGGCGGGCGCCGGCCGCCTGGTACCGGTCGCGAAGCTTGGTCAGGTTGTCGCCAAGCTTAGTCAGGCCGTTGCCGGTTACGGGTGAGATCGGAAACTCCAACACGTCCTTCAGCATCTGCGGGATCAGCGATTCGTAGTTAATCGGCACCGGGTGGTAATCGCCGCACCTGTCGCGCTCCTGCTCGTCCCCGCAGCGCGGCGCTGGGGTCAGACGGCCGTTGACGTTCCTGATCCCGTACAGCCGGGCGTTGTTCAGGCCGAAGATCTTCCGCTTGGCGCGCTCGGTCAGATCCGGATAGTTGTACTGCCTGCGGAGCCGCTCCGGGATCTGGAACCGCCAGAGCGCCTCGATCTGCCACTGCGGGGCACCGTACCAGACGGAGTCGGACCCGAAGACGATCCGGTCCTCACCGAAGAATCTCAGCCCCATGCCGAGGATGTGCGCACAAACCGTCGGGAACGTGATCACGGACGAGGCGAACGTCGTGCCCAGCTCGCTGTAGACGTTGTGGATGTTCGCGAACCGCGACGAAGTGATCAAAAAGCGCGACGTCCAGAGGATGTCAGGCACCGGCGGGCCACCGTCCCATCCCTCGAGTCCCGGGCCCAACGTCCTGCCCGACTGCACATCGAGCAGCGCGTTCAGCACCCAGAATCCTGGCCGGATGCACGAGTGGTAGATGAGGAAGTTCAGCTGGGGCCAGTCGCGCGCCGCAGGCGGGATGTCCGACGGATAGCCGAGGCTCGGATCCTCCGGAGCATCGGTCGAGAGCCCCTTGTGAATGCAGATGTTGTAGAAGCCGGGGTGCGTTCTCGCGTACTCGGCGTACCTGGGATCGGTGATCACTTCGTACATCGGATACGCGACCTCCCGGTCGTCCAAACGCCACCGCCTCATCAGCGATTCGGGGTCGAAGTCCAGCTTCGCCGAGTTCGCCGAGGTGTACCCCTTCCAGGAGTCTGGCTTTAGGTTCTCGATCTGCCAGCGTTGATAGTCGCCATAGACTGGGTCCTGTTGATTGCCGACGCCAGGGAAGAGCTGCCCGTGCGCCAGCATGCGGGTGGAGGACGCGATCTGGTTCACCCAGTCGCGCACCGACGCGGTCTGCGTGGCGCTGAGGAACTCAAAGGCTTCGGACTCGGTGATGTTCCTCGGGGGGCGCGGCATCTCCCCCCCGGGAATTGCCGCAGAGGTGTTGTTGCTCAAAACGCCGATGGTCACCTGGCTGTCCAGGTAGACGTCTTTCATGAACTGGACCAGTTGGAAGTTTAAGTTGATGTTGGGCAGCCCGACCAGGGCAGGGTTCCAGGGCGTGTTGATACCTCCCAGCTCGTCAGGAAGGTCCATTGGATTGAGCGAGCTGTGGTTGCCCTCCGCGATGTCGCGCAACACGTTCCCGGGCAACATCGGGTCGTGGACCGGATCGGAGCGGATGGTGTGCAGCTGATCATCGAGGACGAAGAGATCCCTCGGCGGCGCGTTCAGATCATGCGCTTCCGGCTCGTACATCTCCTGTGGCGAAACCTTGAAGAACTCTTCGCCGTGCACCTCGTTCATGGCGAGGAAGGAAGCGGCCACGGCGCCGGAGCTAGTGAGGAACTGGCGCCGGGTCACCCCGAGTTTCTTCGAGGCCTCGCTGGCGAGCTCCAGGATGCGCGCCTCCACCCGCCGCTGCGCTTCCGTTTGCGGGTTCGGCATGTACTCGCCGTTCGACACCATCTGCGTCGGGATCGGCAACTGGCGCCGATCGTCTTCAGCCGATTCCAGTTGGTCGAGTTGCTCCTCGCTGAACCACGAATCCTCTTCTCGTGACCCCGGAATTTTCTTTTTGGACATATCCCCTCCGTCTTTGCCCAAATGATGTTTGGGTGCGGCGTGGTGCCGCACCGGGCGCGCTGTAGCTCCGTCCGAATCGAAAGTCACCAAATGACCGGTGATCGAGTTGACCATCGAGCAATCCGTGCCCACTGAACGCGGACGATGGACAAAAAAAGAAGCGCCCGGCGATGAGACCGGGCGCTTCGGATTCAACGACCTACTTCCCTACGCTGCTTTCTTCTCGGAGGGCGACGAAGCTTCCTCGTGGGTTGCTGTCGGCGTGGCTTTGGGCTCGACCAATTTCAAGAGCTCAAGGAGCTTTCGTCCGCTTCGTAGGACTTTCATTCCCTCCTCTTTAATGGCCTTGACTCCCTCGCCTCTCTTGAAGGCCTCGACGATCCGGTCCCGAATAGAAAGGAAATAGCGGAAGAGTTCGCCCATACCGCCCAAGGTCAGAAGTAGCGCCAGCACCAACAGCCACGCGCCAATCTCAGAGGGCAGCAGACTTCCAATGATGCCCAAAAGGCCTCCCAGGCCAATCACCGCTAACGGACGCCACAGCACCGGCGAGGGCAGTTTCGCGGCGTAGTCAGCTACCGTCTTACCCTTGCGAATGACCCGACCCGCCGACTTGCGAGCTTGCTTTTGATGCCTGGTCGCGCTCTGGAGCTCGCGAGCGGAACAGTCGCGAAACTTCTTTGCGACCACCGAACCATCCGGACGAGGAACCTGGACCTCGAGTTCCCCAGGATCACCCACGCGCTCTTCACGGTGCTTCAGGTCGTGGATCGTAATCAGCGTCTGGAGCTTCGAGACTCCCCAACGCCTCGAATGTTCCTCGCTGAAATACTTTGCGACCGACGCATGCTTGTAGAGGGTCTTGTCATCCAGATCGGGCAGCTCTTTCTTCGTCCACTCGCGAGCCTCCTTGTATCCCTTCTTCAAGGCCAGGTGAGCCTCCTCGACCTGATTGACCTGGTCTCCTTGCCCCCACTTGGCGGCTTGCTCCTGCTTGTAAAGAGCACGGATGTTGTCGAGAGCTTCCTCTAGCGTCTTGGGTCCTTCGTTCGAAGTTGCAGGCAAGTCACTCGCCGTGTCCTTGGTAAGCGGAGCGGTTTCCTCCGAAGACCGAGACGCGTCCTGTTCGGGCTCGTTCGGTTGCATCGTGGGATTAACATCCTTTGCTTCCATCGGCGTACCTCCAGCAAAAGCCCGGGTCATTCCGGGCGTTGATTTGGACGGATGACCTTGGCGCTTATTTACCGATGGTGGAAACGGAAACGCCGCTAACCAGTCCGGGAGCTGCGTCAATCCGAGCGCGAGCCAGGGTCGCGATGCAGAACGCGTGCGAGTATTTCGCCGGGGCTGAAAATGTTCACGAAGGCTGCCCAGAAATTCTCTACATTCTCTACGTTCAACTTTGTAGAGAATTTTACCCCAATGGACCCTTCGCTCTCTTCAGAGGGGGGCGGAGCAGAATGACGTTCTGGCAAAAGCAGAATGACATTCGTGCGACCAGGAAATCCTGGTCCGAGCATTGAGAGCTTCCGCTCCTACGGAGAGGAATGTGCAGCGGTGATTGATGGAAACGCCGCGTCACCCGCAACCCTCGACAGCTGGGCCCATCGGTGTTCGGTCGCACGTCTCTGCAGTTTCTCAACCTGGCCTTTCAAGATCTCCAGAAGTTCGGAATCGTTTCGCTGGTAGCGCAGGCTACTCCACGCTTCCCTTTGTTGTCGGAACGCGGCGTTGTCCGCCAGAGATTCAGAATATGGCACTACTATAACCAGCCCGTCGAAATCCAACGCATTGCGCTATTACGACTGGACATGCAGGGCGTGAGACATGACGATGGTAAACACGCAGACATTGCGCTCTTGAGTTAGACGGAAATCCTTCAAGCAGTAGTTGTCGTTGTGGATCTGTCGACGTGACAGTCATCGTGGTGCTCCAGGGTATCAGGCCCGACGGCTCTTCAGGACCCCTCGGTTCGTTTTGAAATTCGCAATGGCTCAGCGTGACTGGTTGGCAAGTTCTGCTTCAAGCTTCCTGGCCATGTCGAGATCGAGGGCTCGCATTTTCAGCAACGTCCCGGACGCAGCAACCCTCTTGCCAACAGCCCATTGGGCTCGCGCGAGATTTCCTAAAACCCAGGTCTGATCCGGTTTGACCTCGAGGCTCATTTCGTACGCGTCGACTGCCCACTCGTAGTGACCCAGGGAGTGTGCCCTGAAACCAATTGCAGACCACCATGCTGCAGACCACGGACAAAACATGCCGAAACCGACCGCGAGGACAAGGAATGCCGCCTGGGCGACGTTCTTCGTGAGTTGCCGTTTCTTCGAAAGCAGCGCTCCACCTGCACAAAGGCCGAACACCAAGCCCCCGAGATGGCCTCCGTTTGCAATCTGGTGCGTGAGAATTACCCATGCAGCTCCAAACCACGTCAACCCAGCCACAATGAACCGCTCAGAAAAGACGCGCTTGAGATCCGGAAACCTTCTTCGTGCTACCAAGCCAAAGCCGAACAGCCCGAACGCAATTCCAGAACCGCCTATACCTGTGTTTCCGAAGATCGCGAGCTGGATCGCCGAGCTGACCAAAGCTGCTCCGAGAATGAGCCACGCCATCCTCACGATACCGACGATGGGCTCGAGGGCTCGACCCAGCATCCAGATTACAGCCAGGTTCAAGGCAACATGCCAGGGGGCTTCGTGAAGGAAATTCGAGGTGAGAAGAGAATAGAGATGTCTGGGTCCTCCGCTCCAAATCTCGAAACCGCTTCGGTAGCCCCACTGATTGAGTGCAGTTTCCGAAGATGGGTTGGGTGTGAGGCGAAGCCCCACGAACAGCACGACCATCGTGGTGCAAGTGATCGTGGTGATCCAAGGCCATGGACCACTCACTCCCAATCGTCGTGCAAGGAAGTTCGCTGCTGCGGATCTGTGGTGCTCGCCTGGCGCCGTCCTCAGAGCTTCTTCCGGTGACATCCCCGTGAGGGCTTAGCACACTGCACCTTGCCCCTTGGCTGCGCTCGTTAAGGTGGACCCCATCCTTCGGACCATTTTTCGGCCTCGGTAAGGTTGGGCTCTGCAGGAGCAGAAGTACCCCTACTCTCCCTCAATACCGCGTCCCAATGTATGAGCCGTACGTCCCAAAGCACTGAGACCCGCCTCGGCGCTTGTGGGCCCGAATTGTTCCGTCAAAGGTCGACTTGAAGAATTTGCGATTACAACTTGTGCAACGGAACATGTATCGACTTCCGCTTGAAGCCCGACGCCTTGGACGCGTGATGCCAAAGGCCGGGATACGACGGCTTGTCGAAAACTGTCCAGACTGACTCGCGTCGCCCGCCTTCGAGACATCCACTGGATACCGCGGTTCGAAGGGGATATCCGTCACCTCCGCGCGTTGGAAGTCACCCGCGACAAACGTCCGCATTCCTGGCGGGCTTGAGCCCCCAGATTGATTCCATCCATAAAAATACTCCCGGGCGGCGCCACTCTTGAGCCTCATGTACTTCAGCGCGTACGGCTCGACGAGTCGCTCGGAATTCTTGTACACCATCCGAACGAGGGTCATCCGGCTCCCGGCATCCAAAATCACGTTGCGCAGTTCAGCCGGGAAGTAGATGTCCTGCGCACGCCATCCCAACGCCTCGGCGTACCCGCTGAACAGTTCACGGAGATGCTTCATGAACCGCTCAACGGCATCCTCGAAACCGAGCGCTGATTTGATCGGACACACGATGTAGCGCGTCCAGGCTGCCTTGATCAGTTGAAACGGCAGGCCGAGCAACAATCCCAACGCTGCGCCCGGCGACTGCGAGTAGATCGTCTTCCTCAAGAACACTTGGAGGACTTCTGCCGCGTTCACTCGCTCGGGCCCGAAAGCGAGCCAATGCACGTAGTCAAACAGGTCCGCAACGTGCCGCCTTTGGAGAAGGCACTTCAACTTTGATGCGAGCACCTCCTCGAGCGCGACGCAGCGAATCGTAGCCGAGCACGATGTCCCATCCGAATAAGGATGGATGAGGGCGCGGTTGCTGGGCTGGAGGATCAGGCGCTCATACTCGCTGATGTCCAACTGCGTCTTGATGATGACGCTGCCTGGCTTGCCGTAGAAATCGTGAAAATAAAGTCGCGCCTCCAGAACTTGGAGGTCTTTGTCGAGCCGGGACTTCTCGGCCACGATGGCCAGATCGTTTTCGAAGCGAAGGCCCGTATCCTTGGATGCAGCGTCGCACACGTCCACAAGCTGGCGCTTGAGCTCTTCCGGGTCGAATCCACCATCGGTGGTGAAATCCAGATCGCCGGAGTAGCGAGTGTTGGGGAAATAGCCCTTGCGGAGGGCATTTCCCCCCTTGAGCACCAAACGCGCTCCGAGGGGCGAACCCCCGAAGATCTTGGAAAGCAGCCACCCGAACACGTAGTCGCGCTCGACATCCGAGGGGTTCACCTGGAGTTCCTGCGCGACTCTGTCGATCTCCTCCCTGCCGATCACAATGTTGGATCCTCAAACCACCAACTTACTTCAGGGGTAAGAAGCAGCGCAACGGGTGTTCAGGTTAGCAGAGCCAACGATGCCGCGGCGGCGCCCTCCAGGGGGACTCATGCGTCATGTGCCATCCCGTTGCCATTAGCCAGTGGTTCAAAAAGGGTCGGAACGGCACAGAACGGGAGCGCCCTGTCCCACGAGCGTTGCGAAACGCGGAACACACCGCATTCAACGGGACTGAACGGAACGGCCCGGGACCAGTACTTGCCGAGTTCGAATTCCGGCAGGGTCACTCTCCTCTTTTCCAACTCACCCACCATCGAGCGACAAGAGCCCGACAAGAGCCGTACCTCTCACGTGCCTGATTTCCTCCACATACGGTCCGATCAGCTCGCGTACGCGATCGACAAGAGCCCAACATCTCCGCCCCAAGTTGTCCCGGATCGTCTGGAACAGTACGACGTACAAATCCTCCGCGCCGACCAGCGTCGCAACGGTAATCTCCCGGCGTCCTCCTTCGCCACGAATGGCTTGGTATGCGAGGTCTCTGCCCTTTCGATCATGTCCAGCGCTTCCCGTAGGGTGGACTGTCGAACGGACTTTTGGGCTGCCCAGAATGGCGCTCCGTCAGGGGCGAACAAGAACACCTGTGCGAGCCCCGTCCTACCAAGAATTCGATGGAGCAGTTCCGTGACGAAAGCGTCCGCCGGGGCGTGAATCACGCGCAGGATTGTAGCCGACCCCGAGGGCAGGTAGAGAGAAGGCGATGCTGGACAAACCGATCGATCAACTGGTCAAGGCAGACATCGACGAGCTAGTCACCGAGGAGATCTCGGAGCGGCGAGACTTCGAATACAAGCAGCTGTTGCCTGGAAATTCTGACGGTGACACGAAGGAATTCTTGGCTGACGTTTCGGCCATGGCTAATTCGTCGGGGGGCGACCTCGTCTATGGCATCGCCGAATTGAAAGACGGCAGTGGCCAACCAACGGGGCTTCCCGCTTCGGCTGACGGACTCGCGATCGCAAACCTGGACGGTGAACTCCGCAGTCTCACTTGGATGCTCCACTCGGGCATCGCCCCCCGCCTCACTCGCTTCGAACTCAGGGCGGTGGAAGGCTTCGCTCGGGGGCCGGTCATCGTCCTACGAGTCCATCGAAGTTGGGCAGGTCCCCATATGGTGACCTTCAAGAACACCTCCCGCTTCTTCGCGCGGAGCGCAACCGGCAAGTACCAATTGGATGTCGGCCAGCTTAGGGCCGCCTTCATCGGAAACGAGAGCCTAGCGAACAAGATCCGCGATTTTCGGACTGACCGCCTCGCTCGGATCGCGGCGCAAGAGTACCCAGTCCCAATGACGAGCGCGGTCAATCTGGTTCTCCATGTCATGCCATTCGCGTCATTTGATATCGAGGAGAGTATCGACATCACAGCGGTTGCGTCTGCCAAGCCGCAAGACCTCAGACCGTTCGGCGCCACGGGCTGGAATCATCGTTTCAATGTCGATGGGTTCCTTACCTTCAGCAGTGGCGACAAGGGGTCCTATGCCTATGTGCAGGTATTTCGACATGGTGTGATCGAAGCCGCCTCTTCGTTTGCCGTCATTGAAAACGGCGAGACCGGCAAGCCTCGGAAGAAATTCCTCAGTGCAAGCTGGATCGAAAGCCAGGTTGTCGACTTCGTGCGGTTACTCCTCGGTATGTACGAGAAATGGGCCGTTGGCTTCCCAGTTGCCGTCTCAATTTCAATCCTTGATGCGTCCGGGGCGACCATCCCATACGACAGCTTCATGTGGCCCGAACCGCCACCTCCTGTTGATCGAGATCTGCTTATTCTTCCGGAGGTCATCTTGGAATCATCCACGGCGGATGTGCCCCTCCTGATGCGCCCCGTGTTTGATGCAATGTGGCAAGCCGCGGGGCACAAAGGTAGCAAGAGCTACGATCAAGCCGGCCATTGGACACCAAAACAGTAGGAGGGGCGATGCCAAGCTCAGCACAGTATGAAGGGAAACCGTTTTGGGCGGCGTTATTTCTGGACCACTGCTCCCTGTCCCAAATCCAGATGCGATCAACTCCGTAATGGGGAGCCCAAGCGCGCATGACAAAGACCGGAGGGAAGTGGTTCAGATCTGTGACGCCCTTGGGCATTAGGGCCATTAGATCGTGAGGGTTGGCCAGTTGGTTAGACGCCGGCATACTGTCAACAATGGAAAAGCAGGACAAGATCGTCTGGATCTTGGGTGCAGGATTCTCGCGCCCTCTTGGCGGGCCGTTGCTCAACAATCTATTCACGCCGGTGAGCTGGGAGCTTACCGCCGGGCGATATCCGGGTGCTCCCTTCCAGGTGGTAACACCGGCCTCTAGGGCAACACACTGGCTCTACAATTTTGGGCGGCGTTTCGCGAATGGCAGATTGCGGGACTGGCCAGCTGAGAACTCGGGAGCCGAGTTGTGGTCGGACGCGGAACAATTTTTGGAAACCATTGATAGTGCCGTCGGCTCGGACGCAGCATGGTACGTAGGACGTGCACACGAGTACCTGAGTCACGTTTACGCGTCCCAGGCCATACCTATGCCAGGCATTGAACAGCTCTCAGCCGCGGGCCGAAGGTTGTTGGCGGCCGAGTGCTGCGGATTCTTGCCGCATCTTAGAAAGGATTCAGAGCCTATTCGTCCCTTTAGACGCTGGCTCTCTAGCACCCTCGCCAAAGAGGACGCCATCATCACCTTTAACTACGATCGTGCCGTAGAGCAGATAGCCGCTTGGTACGGCGGTGCAGTCCAACAGGTTAATCCCTTTTCTCCGGTCCGTGATGGCACAAATACCCCTCTATTCAAGCTTCACGGAAGCGTGGATTGGCGAAGGGAACCAAGCAGCGATGCGATCGGCCCAACCGATGAGGTCGAGTTCGCGCTTAAATGCAGCGACGAAGAACTCGCGATTGCGAGCCCAGGGCCGAACAAATTGAACCTCAGTGCTCAACTGAGACGGCTATGGCAGGTCGCTATGAAGGAAGTGTGCAGCGCCGATGCCATCGTGATCGTCGGCTATCGCCTTCCTCATGGGGATGCTTTCGCTCGCGAGCAGTTGTTGGAAGCGCTACAGCAGAACAAGCAACCCCACCTCAAAGTTCGAGTGGTGCTAGGTCCTAACATCGCTGACCCGTTCTCGGTGCGCCTTCTGGAATTATTGAAACAAGCAATGCAGTCCGCTGGGCGCCAAAAAGGGACGAGTCGCGTGGCTCACACGAGTTATTTGCTCACAGTGCATACACTTTTCGGCCAAGATTTCCTCGAGCGTTGGAATCGAAAATCGATTCTGTTTGCATTGGACCAAGAGTAGCCTGCCGGCTCGCTGCTTGGCAGATGCCGATCAGGCGACGTCTGAAACTGAGCTCGAATGACATTCAGGGCCAGGTGATTCACTGCTTGGCAAGCTCTGCTTGAAGCCTTGCGGCCATGTCTGCGTCGAGGCTTCGGATCTTGAGCAACGCGGTTGATGCGGCCTCCTTTTTTCCAAGCGCCCATTGGGCTCGGACGAGATTTTCTAAAACCCAGGTCTGGTCGGGTTTGACATCGAGGCTTGTCTCGTACGCGATGACTGCCGCCTCGTACTAACCCTTGGAGTGTGCCCCGAAACCAATTGCAGACCACCACGCTGCAGACCACGGGCAGATCATGCCGAAACCGACGGCGAGAACAACGACTGCCGCCAGGGCCACGTTCTTCGCGATTGGCCGCTTCTTCGAAGGAAGCGCTCCACCCGCACAAAGGCCGAATACCAAGCCCCCGAGATGGCCTCCGTTTGCAATCTGGTGCGTGAGAATCACCCATGCAGCTCCAAACCAAGTCAACCAAGCAACAATGAACCGCTCAGAAAAAACGAGCTTGAGCTGAGGAAACCTTCTTCGTGCCACCAAGCCAAAGCCAAACAGTCCGAACGCGATTCCAGAACCGCCTATACCTGTGTTTCCGAAGATCGCGAGCTGGACCGCCGAGCTGACCAAAGCTGATCCGAGAATGAGCCACGCCATCCGCATGATCCCGAGGATCGGCTCGATGGCTCGACCCAGCATCCAGATTACAGCCAGGTTCAACGCAACATGCCAGGGGGCCTCGTGAAGGAAATTTGAGGTGAGAAGGGAGTAAAGATATCTGAGTCCTCCGCTCCAAATCTCGAAACCGCTCCGGTAGCCCCAATGATTGAGCGCAGTTTCCGAAGATGGATTGAATGTGAGGCGAAGCCCCACGAACAGCACGACCATCGTCGTGCAAGCGATCATGCTGATCCAAGGCCATGGACCGCTCACTCCCAATCGTCGTCCAAGGAAGTTCGCAGCTGCCGATCTGCGGTGCTCGCCTTGCGCCGTCTTCAGAGCTTCTTCCCGTGACATCCCGTGAGGGCTTAGCACACGGGGCCTTGGCGTACTGAAGCTCGCTGGAACCGGCATCTGCTCTTTGCGCTAAGTAGGTTGGATCTGGGAAGAACCAACATGAGTGCGGGTGATGTTGGTTGGGTCCTCACTTTTAGCCCAACACTATCTTTTGGCCCCGCTCAGGAACGCGACCAGGTGGGCAGGTGCAATCCGGATCGCATTCGACACTCGGATATGGCGCAGCTCGCCTCGCTCACAGAGCCGGTACACAATGTTCGTGCTCACGCTAAGCAGTCGCGCCACCTCCCGGACCGAAAGCAGGGTCGGAGAAGCAATCGGAAATCCGCGAACGGTTTGAGGGCGATTGGACTTGTCACGGTTGGCGATGGGCAGAGAGCGCAAGCGCTGTCGTTCGGAAGCCGTGCAGCAAAAATGCAGCAAACTTTTGTCGAACGCAGGCGAAACCGAGCTAGGCCCAACCATTGCATCAGCGTCAGTTTCCGAGGGAAATCGCCCCTTGCCAAAGTCGGCGACGCTCTGCCATCCTTCCGACGGGTTTTCACACGGCAGGGGTCGCAGGTTCAAACCCTGCTGCGCCCATGCGGTAAGTTGCGGTCGCTACTCGGAAACTGAACGCGGCTGAGTTTTTTTGCTTCGGCTCTAGGTAACAGCGCTTCGACGCAGGTAACGGCGTAGGTAACAAATTCCGGCCCAGAGACGAGCCGCAAAGGGCCTCCCTGCTGCTGGTCTACGGATTGGGGTTCCGCCGAGTCCTTACGCGCGGCCCTTAAGTGGAAACTTAGACATT
>Ga0099791_10000761_pt1 | contig 12111 bp, 9 predicted proteins | sample Rivendell_Oct201_7_FD_77318 | JGI IMG/M metagenome (GOLD analysis project Ga0099791, IMG submission 77318) | Vadose zone soil and rhizosphere microbial communities from the Eel River Critical Zone Observatory, Northern California to study diel... | ecosystem: Environmental > Terrestrial > Soil >... | reverse complement strand
TTCTCGAGATCCATGACCGCTCGAAGCGACCGCCCAATCAAGCGTTGAATCTCAACGCTGCGGCCGTCGATGCGGCCTTTTGCGATATCGCGAGCTTTACGTGGCTGCGTCGAATATGGAAGCATGGAATATTCGGCAGTGAGCCAACCTCCGGTCACCCCTTGCTCCTTCATCCAGCGTGGCACCCCTTCTTCGATTGTGACGGCGCAGATCACGCGCGTTTTACCCATCGAGACGAGCACCGAGCCGCTGGCATGCGGCGCCACATTCAACTCAAAGTTGAGCGGACGGATCTCATCAGGCCCGCGACCGTCGCTTCGCTGCATCGGTTGGAACTTAGATGTAGCTGGGATATTGCGCGACGAACATTTTACACCGCGTGAAAGACGCAAGTCAGGCGCAGCTTCCCATAGCCATCCATCGCCTGTGACTAATCAGCTTGACGCACTGCGTCGCCCATCGTTGTTTAAGCATTTTGAGTGAAAAATAGCGCTGATACCCAGACGGCGGTCTGCATTTCCGGGGCGCACCGCTCAGGCACAAGCATGGTGACGCGGCTTCTTCATCGCTGTGGGCTCGAGCTCGGTCCCGAATCAGACTTGATGCCGCCGCAGGCTGATAATCCCGAAGGTTTTTGGGAACATTTAGGGTTCGTGGCGCTGAATGAGGAATTATTGAATGAGCTCGGCGGCGCGTGGGATCTGCCGCCAAAGGCTGACGAGAACTTTACGCACGCGCGGCTGGATCCGTTGCGTATGAAAGCGCGGATGCTAATTGAGGGCTTTGATTCGGTAAGAGTCTGGGGCTGGAAAGACCCGCGCAACAGCTTAACTCTGCCGTTTTGGCAGGACCTCTTGCCCGGGCTCAAAACTCTCATCGTCGTGCGGAATCCGCTAGAGGTCGCTTACTCGATGCGGGAGCGCAACGGAACGTCCTATTCGCTTGGTTTGCGCCTTTGGGAAATCTATAACCGCCGCCTGATTGAAACAGCAAATGAGCAACAGCGGCTTGTTACTCATTACGATCTGTTTTTCGGCGACGCAGAAACCGAACTGCGGCGAATTGCGGAGTTCATTGGCCTGCCCCATGCAGAAGCGCATAATGCAGCGGCGCTGGTAAAAAAGCGAAGACGCCACACCCATTTCACGGTCGAGCACTTGATCGATGCCCGTGTCGCTCCGGCAGTAATCGAACTTTATCATGCTTTAATTGGCGAAGCATCGGCAACGGGAAGAAACAAAGGAAAGATCGCCAAGAGTCGCGAAAGCCGGAGTCCGGACGAGGCCGACTTGCTCCCGGGATCGGTCAGCCGGCTCAACACCTTTGTTCCGGAACGGATTGCGCAGATCGAGCATCTCTATCGCGAGCTCCTTGCCCAAGCGGAAGCTCGCCACAAGGCGCAAGTTGAGGAACTCAGCGAACTTCTTCGCGACAAAAGCGTCAGCCTGGCGGAGAGCGAAGCGCAGGGGGATGAACTGCAAAAGCGTTTGCGCCAGCAACTGAAGGCTACTGAGAGGCTTTGCCGGTTTTTAGACGATACTGACCACGCAGCAGCCCAGCTTCCTTCTTCGGCGCGCTGGCAAATTGCAAATCCGGTGGCCGCCATAAAGGCAAAACTTTCTCCCTCGCAGTCGCGGAGCTTGTTAGGCTACGGGCATCTGGAAAAGATCGTCTCCGCGTATCGGAAGTGGCTAACTACCCATCCAGAAGTCACTGCGATTGATGACCAAATTCAGGCTCTGATCTCAGGCGCAGTTCCAGCCCTGGGGCAGAGATTGGCACCTGTTGAACCACCCGAGCCCACGTGTCCGATCGAGTTTCCGGTTCACGAGCAGGTCGAAATTTCAATCATCATTCCAGTTTTCAACCAGCTCCGTTTCACCCAAGCCTGTCTGGCGTCGCTTCAGGAGAATCAGGGAACGGAACGCTTTGAAGTGATTGTTGTGGACGATTGCTCGACAGATGGCACCGCCGAGGCTGTTGCGCTTATGCCCGGGGTTGTTTATATGCGCAATGAGACGAACTCCGGTTTCATCGCCTCATGCAACCGCGGTGCAGAGAAGGCGCGCGGCAATTATCTCACTTTCCTCAACAACGACACACTTGTCAGGGACGGCTGGTTGAGCGCGCTGGTGGGAACCTTTGCCGAAGAGCCGCAGGCGGGCGTTGTCGGCTCAAAACTTGTGTATCCAGATGGCCGTTTGCAGGAAGCAGGCGGGATTATCTGGCAAGACGCTTCCGGATGGAACTACGGCAAGTTCGATGACGCTAGTAAGCCAGAGTACAACTATCTCCGGGAAGTAGATTATTGCTCAGCGGCAGCGTTGATGATTCCAAAGGCGCTTTTTCGTGATGTAGGTGGTTTTGATTCACGCTATGCACCTGCCTATTACGAGGATACCGATCTGGCGTTCAAGGTTCGTCGAGCCGGCTACAAGGTGTTATATCAACCGTTAAGCGAGGTTATTCACTACGAGGGAGCTACTGGCGGGACCGATCTAGCAAGCGGTACAAAAAAACATCAAGATATTAACCGCTCGAGATTTGCGCGAACGTGGGCCGCTGAACTAATGACAAAGCCAGCCAGTGGCGAGATGGCATTTCTGCGTCAGGCGCCGCCGGGTCGAAAAAATATCCTGGTGATTGATCATTATATTCCCAGCCCGGATCGCGATTCAGGATCGCTGCGGATGTTCCAAATCCTCAAGCTCCTCCGGCAACTTGGCCATCGCATTACTTTCGTTCCAGATAATCTGACGGACATCCGACTTTACGGTGACGAATTACGCAGGCGCGGAATTAAGATTGTCCGTCATCCCTATGTTAAAAAGGTCCGCGACTATCTGGTCTCGCACGGTTCTGAATTCGACGTTGTGATCCTGAGCCGGTGTGATTTTGCGCATAAACACATTGCGGATGTCCGGCTGCATGCGCCGCAAAGCCGCATTATCTTTGACACCGTCGATTTGCACTCGCTTCGTGCGCACAGAGAGGCTCAAATCACATTCGATCCGGAGGCCCGAGAAAAAGCGCGGCAGATGAAAGAACTGGAATACGATCTCATTCGCCGGGCTGACGAGACGTGGGTAACGAGCAGCGTTGAAAAGAAACTTCTCCAGGAGAGATGGCCTGAAGAGTCCATTCAGCTAGTTTCGAACATTGTGGATGTTCCGGGTTCGCGCACTCCGTTTGAGTTGCGGCGTGACTTTCTCTTCATCGGTGGTTTCCAGCATACGCCCAACACTGATGCTGTTCTTTTTTTCCTGAAGGAGATCTATCCCACGGTGAAGGAGCGGTTGCGCGATGCCAAGTTCTACATCATTGGCGATAAGGCGCCCCCGGAGGTGGTTGCATTGGCCGGCGAAAATGTTGTGATAACCGGATTGCAACGAGACGTCAGCCAGTTTTTTGAAAGGGTGAGATTATCAATTGCGCCGCTTCGGTTTGGTGCCGGTGTAAAGGGCAAGATCAACCAAAGCATGGCTTGGGGTGTACCCGTGGTCGCAACCTCTGTGGCAGTGGAAGGGATGGAGCTTACTTCCGGTGAAGATGTCCTCGTTGCGGACGAACCGGAAGAGTTTGCACGAGCTTTACTGACGCTCTACGAGTCCCCTGAACTTTGGAATCGGCTCTCGCAAAACGGGATCGAGAAAACTCGTTCACTGTACTCCGTCCAGGTCGCCCGTGAGAGGTTGGAGCGCTTGTTCAATAATCAACACGTCCAGCCTGCGGAAGTGCTGTCTCAGAGGTTGAAACAACGCGACCCCGCCGTTGGGATCAGTGCGTGAGACGCGCGAGGCTTTCGGTTTTCAAACGAGTGATTAAGAGCCCTCAACGAAAGATATTCACAGGCAAGCTCGTGGCGACACCGAATCCTGTGCCTTCTGACGAAGATTCTCCCATCGTGGTTTCATGGGAAACAAACGATCCGCGTGGTGGTGAAATTCGCGTTGCAGCTCCGGCCTCTGCGCGTGAAGAAAAGCTCGTGGCCCGGGGAGGAAACTCCGGGCAAGTTGAGATTCCCTGGATTGCCGAATCCACTGAATACGAGTTCCGTCTTTATCCGATAAGCCGACCCGAGACACCGGTTGATTTGGTTAGGGTTAGACGGAGGAGCAGCTCGTTAGACACGCTGCTGCAAGAAGTCGCGCTCCAAGAAACACGCGGAAACATCGGCGTGACCGCGCTCTCTCGTTTCCTGGCTAAAGTCGTGCCGCGCTGTCTGCGTAGTGCAAAGTTTCGGGAGATCTTTCGGCTTTGGGAGCAACACGGTTTCCACGTTACGCGAGTACACTTTTATCAGCCGATTCCTGATACCCGGTCCCTGCCCGAAAGTCTCTGGAATCGACGTAGCGACCTTGTCGGCATCGACATGAACGATGCGGCGCAACTTGATCTACTGCGCAATCACTTTCCAAAATTTCGCAGCGAATATGATCGGTTCCCAGCCAAGCCGAGCGGGGAATCGGGCCGCTTTCATTTCAATAACGGGCTCTTTGACGGCACTGACGCGCTGGTCGCTTATTGTATGATCCGGCACTTTCAGCCCCGATTAATCATCGAGGTTGGCAGCGGGTTCTCTTCCCTCGTCGCAGCCGAGGCGATTGCAAAAAATAAGAAATCGGACCTGATCTGTATCGAGCCGTTTCCCCGGGATTTTCTCCGGCAGGGATTTCCGGGGTTGCATTCCTTAATAGAGAAAAGGGTGCAAGACATCGACCTCGAATTCTTCTCGCAACTCCATTCTGGCGATATTCTTTTTATTGATAGCTCCCATACGGTGAAGATTGGGGGAGACGTTAACTATCTGTTCCTGGAAGTACTGCCGCGTCTCAATCCCGGGGTCATCGTGCATGTTCACGATATCTTTCTCCCTTTCGATTACCGGCGCGACTGGGTAATGGATGAATTTCGTTTTTGGACTGAGCAATATCTGCTACAAGCGTTTTTGAGCTTTAATTCCGAGTTCGAGGTGCTAATGGCCAACGGCTACCTGGTGTACCGCTACCTAGAAGACTTCAAGGCTACTTTTCCGAATTCACCATGGTGGCGTCCAGGTAGTTTCTGGATGCGTCGGCGGTCTAGGAGACCAGACTCATACCCTACATCACACGGATGACAGTTTCTCAGAGAAGAGACTCACCGGGCGTTTTTGTAATTCTTGATATCATGAGTGCAAGGCTCAAAAGTTTGAAAAAATGAAGAGCCATCCTAGCCCGCACTGGCGTACAACAATCGGTTACCGTACCCAAATTCGTGACGCGGTGGAACAGCTGGACCCCAAATGCAGGATCAGATAAACAAGCCGGTTTTTGTCGTCGGATCACCGCGCTCGGGAACAAGCATCCTGACATGGTGCCTGGGACAGCACCCGAACATGTTCCCAGTGCCAGAGTCAAGTTGGATGGGGGACTTCGCGATCAGCGTTGCTATTGGCCACCAGATTGGTGCGGCGCGCGGTGACCGCTCTATCTTGAGCGCGATGGACATTTCGCAGGACGAATTGTTCGCCATCCTCGGTCGGAGCATCAACGACTTGATCCTGCGCCATCGCAAGGATCTGGAAAGAAAGCGCCAGGTTACGAGTGAACAGTCGGAACCAAAAGGTCGCTGGGTCGACGGGACACCAGAATACTCCTTTCATATCTGTGGTTTGCGCAAGCTGTTTCCCGACGCTCTCTTTGTCCACATCTGCCGTGACGTCCGCGCGGTAGTGCGCTCGATGCTCAATTTCCATCGCATAGCGGGGACCCAATTGGTTCCCAACGAAGAACAGGCTTATCGGTACTGGCTCCGAACCGTCAGTGCATGCATCAAAGCGGAGCAGGCCTATGGGCCGACTGTCGTTTATCGTATCCGATATGCAGATTTGATCGGCCATCCAGAATCGGCGATGCGCTCGTTGCTCGATTTCCTCCAGGAACGCTATACAGCCAACTGCCTCGAGCCGCTTGGACGACGGATCAATAGCTCTAAAGTCGCCGATGATTTTGTCGCTGACGATCCGGCCACCGATCCGGCACTGGTCGAGCAAGCAACAAGACTTTCGGCTGAATTGGAGACAAACCCCCAGTCGAGCGAACCATCGCCTGCTGCAGCGGATGCACTCGAGACCGAATTTCAGCAACGGACACAATACGTGGCCGCCTTGGACAAGACCTGCGAAGAAGCTCAACGGCTTATTCAGGTTCTTGAGAAGCAAAACCGCGGCTATGACTGAGGTCTTCGAACACGCTTAAAAAAATTCTGATTAGTCTTCGCCTGGCTGTGCGCCCTGGATTGATCAAATTCCCAATGAAAAAGGCTCCACGTCGGATTGAACTTCGTAAGATCAGAACCAACGTACAGAACCTTTCTCGCTTCTCACCCCGTCGGCGCGCCTTGCTTATCACTTGTCTCCTCCTCGTCGGCGCCGTGGGATATGTGGATTATCTGACTGGATACGAGCGCCCGCTGCTTCTGTTCTACCTTCTGCCCATTTCTTTGGCCGCCTGGTTTGGCGGGTTCCTTACCGGTCTGGGAATCGCGGTTGTCAGCATTGCAGTATCGATGCTGTCAGACGTTGCGGCCGGGATCCCTGCTCTCCGTTTCTGGAATGCGGGAATGGCCTTTGTATCCTATGCGTTGTTCGCTGGAATGCTATCCAAGCTGCGAACACTGGTGGGTGAACTGGATCGACGCGTTCAGGAACGGACAGCAGCTCTCCAGCGCGAGGTGGCTGAGCGCCAGCGGCTCGATCGGGAAATCGCGCAAGTGGCAGATCGTGAACGACGACGCTTGGGACAGGATCTCCACGACAGGCTCGGCCAACACCTGACAGGCACCGCTCTCGCGGCTCAAGTGTTGAAGGACAAACTCGCCACAAGATCGGCGCCAGAGGTAACGGAGGCAGAGAAGGTCGTGTGCTACGTCGAGGAAGGGATCGATCTCACCCGTAATTTGGCGCGAGGTTTCTTTTCGCCGGAACTCGAAGCCGACGGCCTAAGCGTAGCCTTGGAGGGTCTTGCCGAGAACATAAGCGAGCGATTCGCGATCAACTGCATTTTTCACGGAGAAGAGCCGATTCCAGTGCGCGATTCTACGGTTGCTACGCAACTCTACCGGATCGCTCAGGAGGCAGCCACGAACGCAGCCAAACATGCTGCCGCGAAGAATATCGACATTCGCGTTACTGTGGATGGTTCCGAACTTACTCTCGCGATCATAGATGATGGAGTTGGGTTCCCAGATAAGGTGTCAGATTCAAAAGGGCTTGGAGTTCGCTTGATGCGCCATGGCGCGGCGCTAATTGGCGCAGTGTTGAGCGTCCAGCGAAATGGCGCGAGCGGAACGACTGCGACATGCAAGGTAAGGATTCCAAACCACAGCGAATCAAGTTTCGCGATATGACCTCAGACCCTCCCATCAGCACGCCGCGCAGGCGTCGGATTTTTCTGGTAGACGACCACCCACTGGTCCGCGAGGGGCTCACCAACCTTATCAACGGACAGAGCGACCTCATGGTCTGCGGCGAGGCGGAAGATTGGGCTGGAGCCATCGATGGCATCGGAAAAACGCGGCCAGATGTCGCGCTTATCGATATCTCCCTCAAAAACGAATCCGGGTTGGAACTAGTCAAAAATCTGGATAATCAATTCCCGCTAGTTGCACTGATCGTTCTCTCGATGCACGACGAAGCATTGTATGCCGAGCGCGCTCTGCGCGCTGGTGCGCGTGGTTACGTCATGAAACGCGAGACCACCAAGAGCGTGCTAACCTGTATCCGCCGTGTGCTTGAGGGCGGAGTTTACGTAAGCGAGAGGGTCGTCAACAGCATAGCCCGCCGACTCAGCGCCTCGCCCAAAACCGCAGAGGCCTCTCCTGTGGAACGATTAAGCGATCGCGAATTAGAAATATTCCGGCTCCTCGGCCAGGGGCGTACGACTTCGGAGATCGCGGAGGACCTGCACCTGAGTCTAAAAACCGTGCAAGCGTACTGCGCGCGCGCAAAAGAAAAATTCGGCGTCAGTTCCCTGGGCGAGCTGCTCCGCGCAGCCATTCGCTGGGAAGATGCTACTAACGTAAAGTGATTCTTCGCGCTCTGGCAGCGCGACGGGAAAGCAGAAGGCGTATAGGGCATGGTACTACAACAACATTCGGCGAGGTCTATCTGTCGGCGGCGATCGGCTGCGCCAGATTATGGCGTGATACTAAAACGCCTTTTCGGCGCTGAGAACGGCAATGCCCCCCAAATAACGCTTTCGGAAGAACTCAGCCAATATTCTCGCTGCCATTCGCGAACTGCGGGCGACCACGCACCAGACGGCAGTGCGCGTTCTCTTGGAGCAAGGCTCCAAGCAGAAAGTTATCAGCGTGCTAAGTCTCCACTTCGCCAACTGGCGATGACAGCCGAGCGCGATCTTTGGGAGATTAAGTTGGCGCATCGGCCGAAGTCATTCTGGTATCCTTACCACACGCTGCAGAACGTCGGCGTCTTGGAGCGGCTCCTCGCAGACGCCGGGCTTGATTTGATGCAGTTATGCCGGGGCCCGCATGGGAAAATCGCCGACATTGGAGCGGCCGACGGAGATCTTGGGTTCCTTCTGGAAAAAATAGGGCTGTCAGTAGATTTAATCGACAACGAACCCACCAATTTCAATCGCCTGGAGGGAGCACGGATTCTTAAGGGAGCTCTGGACTCAACCGTTACAATCCAAACAGTTGATTTGGACTCGCAATTCACTCTCTTTGGCGAAAAATACGACGCCATCTTTCTCCTCGGACTTCTCTATCACTTAAAAAATCCTTTCTTCGTGCTGGAAAAGCTAGCTGCAATCGCGAGGTATTGCTTCCTCAGCACCCGCATAGCTCGGCAAACGGACAACGGCCAACAGATTTCACAAGAGCCGATGGCATACTTGCTCGCTCCGCAGGAATGCAACAACGACAGCACGAACTTCTGGATCTTCTCGGAAGAAGGATTAAAAAGACTGATCAATCGCACGGGGTGGAGCCTTCTGTCGTACTTAAGCATCGGCGTAACTGCCAACTCCACACCAGCCGATCCTGAACGGGACGAGCGGGCGTTCTGCCTTCTGCGAAGCGAAAGTGTGCCAATGGTCACCGCGTCGCCAAATCCAGTACCGGCTCACAAAGACACCGCCAGGACTATGATTTCGTGGAGCACAGGTACGGCCAATCCCGGAAAGGTTTACGTTTCGATCGATGGCCAACAGGAATTGTTGTTCGCAACTTCACGCCAGGGTTCCGCCCCTGCAAATTGGATCCGAACCGGCCGCACGTACGAGTTCCGCCTTTATGATTGGGATCATACCCGGCTCCTAGACAAAGTTGCGGTTGCTACAGCAACACAATAATCTCCAAGTCCACGTGCCACAGCGGCACAATAATCGCGGGCGGCGAAGAACGGATTTTATGGGGGCTCACGGCCGTTCAACGATCTATGGGCAGAGTTTGGCCGATCACCGTTAGTCGACGAGTGCTCTAGCGTCTGTGCTCGACGAACCGTCCGGTGCTCTGCGACGGTTCTTAGTCTTATAAGTCCGGTCGCCAAAAGGCCTAACATTCGCAATATTGTTGCGTCACTTCGGATTGTTTCAGATTAGTCTAGGAGACGTTAAACTGATCGTTATCGACCAAGCCCGAAGCGGTTCTTAACCACTTGTCGGCATTTTAAGCATATCGACATCAAGCGGAAGGTAACTAACGTCATGCGGTACTGCATGGATAGCTTGAAACCAGCTTTTTTGATGTGTCGCAACAAAGTTTCTTTCATTTTACTCTCGACTTGCACATTCATTTCTTTTACTCACCACAGTATTTTCGATCTTGGTCGATTGTGAACCCAGCGAGTGCGCCAGATCGGTGGCGATATTGTTTACTGTGTCTACATTGATCGGCAAAAACATCGGCCAGGCTGAGGGCGCGTATTTTTCAATTTCAGCACGCTAATATGGAGCGCATTCCGTACTTGGATCTTCAAGCTCAATACGACGGCATTCGCACCGAAGTGTTAGCGGCTTTGGGGGAAATTTGCGAATCGGGCAGATTTGCCCAAGGACCAGCCACATCAGATTTCGAGGTGAAATTCGCAGCCTACTGCGGAGTCGATCATTGTGTGAGCTTGAACAGTGGCACGAGCGCGCTCCATCTTGCCTTACGCTGTCTCGATATCGGGCCGGGAGATGAAGTAATTACAGTTGCGATGACTTTTATAGGAACTGCCTGGGCGATTAGCTATGTCGGCGCAAAACCAGTTTTTGTAGATATCGACCCTGCGCGTCGAACAATGTGTCCCACCAAGCTTGAGGCGGCGATCACGCCACGAACAAAAGCGATTGTCCCAGTCCATCTCTTTGGCATGCCAGCAGAGATAGATCGCATCAAGGCGATTGCTGATCGACATGGCCTGCCGATTATTGAAGACGCCGCGCAGGCCCATGGAGCACGCTACCGCGGCAAGCGCGCTGGCCAATTTGGACAAATGGCGTGTTTTAGTTTTTACCCGAGCAAAAACTTGGGCGCCTACGGCGAAGGCGGAGCTTTAATTACCAATGATCCGTCCATCGCACAGCGCGCGCGTTCGCTGCGCGATCACGCACAGAGCAAGAAATACCTGCATGATGAGATCGGCTATAACTATCGAATGGACAGCTTCCAAGCGGCAGTGCTCGCCATTAAGCTAAAGCAACTCGACGCTTGGAATACAGCGCGGGCTGAGCGCGCGGCATACTACACTGAACTACTTAAACACTCGCCGTACAAGTTGCCGACCCACTTTTCGGACTCAGAATGTGTGTGGCATTGTTACGTTATCGAAGCTCCAGAACGCGATCGCGTGCGCGCGGCTTTAAATGATGCCGGAATAGAGACTGGCATCCACTATCCTGTTCCTGTTCACTTACAGAAGGCCTACGCGCATCTTGGTTACAGACCTGGCGATGTTCCTGTCACTGAAAAGCTGTGCCAGCACTGTCTCTCTCTCCCCATCTATCCTGAACTCTCCAAAGAGAAGATCTTTACCGTCGCTTCCATCCTTCTGGACCTTGAGAGGTAAAACCCTTTTAGCACACGTGTTCGCGTTAAGCGGGTAAAGAAGTGCTCCTTCGCAGCGAACCGATAAGCTCGACCGGGCGGCGCCGCTCCTGGGTATTGGGGATTGCCACTCCTCTTCGACGAGGGGTTTGAAATGCAGCCGCACTGAGCATCGGACCCAAAAAAGTTCGCCATACGCCAGCCGAATGCCCACGGCGATGTGTTTACATAAAGTCCTCTGTCCCAACTGACTGCAGCGATCAAAAATTCCTGTAAAATTTGTGCGACTACACTTGACTGTCGTCCGTCTGTTGCTATTTTACAAACCCCGCTGGAAGCGGGGCTTCACTAGTTTGGAGTGCGTTCTACGTACATTTTGGGACTGCAAATTGGAACTCAATTTTGTCCCGGCATGATTTATCGGAGCTGCCCACGCTATGGCGCGGCAGACCGAGTTCAAGTCGGAGTCGAAATTGAGTTTTTTTGTCGTCTGAAATGTATGTGAACGGCTGGTTCTTTGACATCTACATACAGGGTAGTAAGAAAATACAACTTTAAGAGCTGAGTCTGAAATCAAAGCGGCTGAAGGTTAAGATCTTCAGCCGGAGAGTTTCAGTTATCAAAGAATCTCTGGTCCCGCAGTCGCGGGATCAGAACAGATTGATCAAGCTACAAAGAGCGCATCATGGATGCCTTGGTGCCAATAGGCGATGAAGGACGTGGCAAGCTGCGATAAGCTACGGACAGCGGCAAACACGCTTTGACCCGTAGATTTCCGAATGGGGTAACCTGAGCGGGGTAACACCTGCTCGAGTTCCTGTGAATCCATAGCAGGAACATCGCGACACCCGGTGAAGTGAAACATCTCAGTAACCGGAGGAAAAGAAATCGAAAGAGATTCCGTCAGTAGTGGCGAGCGAAAGCGGAACAGGCTAAACCGATCGACTTGTCGATCGGGGTTGTAGGAGCCCAACGTGGTAGTGCAAAGGTTAGGTGAAGCTTCTGGAAAGCTGCGCCATAGAGGGTGAAAGACCCGTAACCGAAAACCCGAGCACGCCTAGGGATTTCCTGAGTAAT
>Ga0099791_10000760_pt1 | contig 12119 bp, 11 predicted proteins | sample Rivendell_Oct201_7_FD_77318 | JGI IMG/M metagenome (GOLD analysis project Ga0099791, IMG submission 77318) | Vadose zone soil and rhizosphere microbial communities from the Eel River Critical Zone Observatory, Northern California to study diel... | ecosystem: Environmental > Terrestrial > Soil... | reverse complement strand
GCCGCCGAGTCGCAGCGAAATCTCGGGCGCCTCGAGCGCTACGTCAGATGCCACGAACTCGCCGCGCATGAGCGCGCCCAACGCAAGTTCGATTCGTAGCGTCTCGGCCTGAACCATGGCCGGTCCGTCGGGCCGGCCCATCGCAATCTGCTGCAGCTTCAATGTCGGCGTCGGTAGGAAGCGCACATCGATCGGGCCACCGATTCGCACAGCCAATCGGGTGAGGCGAGAAATCTCCGTCTCGATGGTCTCGCGATAGCGTCCCCAATCGACAAAGAGGGGGCCGACCAATGCCGTCACCAGCACCAGGATCAATGCAATCGCGGCACCGAGCAACGCCCTCTGCATTCCGCTACCTCCGATCGACCTCAGCACGGCGGACGTTGAAAATCCCGATCGCCACAATCAAGCACAAATCGCTCGGCGTGTCTGCCGGCCACACGGCCGCAAAATGGTCCCCGCCGCGAGATCCTCGAAGCAGGATCTGTTAGTGGGAGGCGGCCCCAAGGGGCTGAACCCTGGTTGAACCCTTTGACTTCCACCCGCGACTAACGGACGCTTCGACTGCACGAATAGCGGTCACGTGGTAAGATTATAAAGTCACGGCGGAGGGATCAGGATGGCGTTACCGCGACGCTACACTGGCATTTCAATTCCCTCTGTGCCGGAACCCCAAGGATAGGTTCATTGGACGGAGAGACTTAAATGACGGAAACTCGCAGAATGTCCAAGTGCCGCGCTGCTGTGGCGGTGGCTGCCTTGGCTATGTTGTTCGCCGGCCGTGGTCCCGCCTCGGCCGCGGACCCGCTCACCTCGGAGCAGATCGTTAAGGCTCTGACCCCGATAACGACCCGCAGCCTCACCTTGGCGCCGGCGGACAGTGCCGGCGCCGCGGAGAAGAAGCTCCTCGATTCTCTGCGGAATCGTCCGGCCCATTCGCTCACGCCGGGCGAGCGCGAGCAAATCGCGGCCGCGGCTGCGTTGAAGCCGAGCATCGACATCGACATTAACTTTGACTATCGGTCCGCCAAGATCAGCCGGTCCACGGCGGCGGCGGCCGTCAATACGCTCGGTAAAGCGCTGTCGAATCCGGATTTGAAGGGAACAACATTCGTTCTCGCCGGGCATACCGACGGCAAGGGTAGCTTACCCTACAATCAGGAACTCTCGGAGAAACGCGTCGATACGGTCAGGCAGTACCTCGTCAGTCATTTCAAGCTGTCGCCGACAAGCCTCGTGGCCGTCGGTTATGGCAAGACCAAGCTCAAGAACGAAACCGATCCATTCGGCCCGGAAAATCGCCGCGTCCAGGTGGTGAATATGGCCGGTGGCAATTGAGCCCGATCGCGGGGTTAATGGTGGCGGCGGTTAAGGACGCGTCGGGAAATAATTGCATCACCTGCATGTCATCGCCCGCGACAGCGGGCGATCCAGTAACCACCTGATTCGCAGGGGGTTACTGGATGCCGCGCTTTCAATCCGGATCGGCCAAATCGCGCAAGGGCGGCGGCGGACAGACGCTGTCGCCACGCGACATTCTGGTTATCCTGGCAACCATCGCGCTCGTTTGCGTAGGCGGCTATTTCCTGTTGATGAAACTGATCGATGTGTCGCGGCAGGAGGACTGCCTGCTGGCCGGCCGCCGGAATTGCGCCCCGATCGAGGTTCCGTCCAGCCGTTGACGCCTCACGCTCGTCCCGGCGAGCGCTTGAGTGGCCCGAGGTTACAAGCCGTATCGAACCCCGACGGGTTTCCCGGCGACAAAACAATTGAACACCGGCCCGTTCGGGTGTGGTGGCGTCGGCGCATTGATCGGCGCACGTCGCGATGTAACGAGCGGAGGTCCCGCCGTGTCATTCGAATACGTCAAGAACATCATGGTCAGCGGAGACGGCAACCCCTATCCGGGCGGCGCCGCCGACTATGAGCGCCAACTGCGATCGATCCTCGACACCGTCAAGAGCACCGGAACCGGCAAGACGGTGATGGGCTTTTTCGCCCTGCGATCGCACCACGCCTGGATCGTGCCGCCCGACGGGCTGGTCTGCAAGATCGACGCCGGCGCCCAGCCGGTGGACTTCGTCTCAGCGTTCCGGCGGGGCATGGACCTGCGCGATGGCGTCGATGGCCACCTCGACCCGCGCCACCGGCGGGGGTCGGGGGTGGGAAGCGACAGCCGCATTCACTTTCACCCCATCCACTGGAGCAACTCCGCCACCACCTTCACGACGCCGGAAGAGGTGATCATACACGAGCTGTTTCACGCCATGCGGCAGGCGTTCGGCGCGCTGCGCAACACGCCCATGCCCGACTTCAAGACGGTCGAAGAACTCTACAGCATTTTCGTCGAGAACATGTATGCCGACGAGAAGGGGCTGCCCTTGCGCGCCGACAAGGGACCGCGCAATGGCTCGCCGGACCATTCGATGACGCACAATCCTGCGTTCCACGCGCCAATGCGCGACCTCTTCGCCATGATGCCGACGATCGGCAACGCGCTTGCGCGGGTGAACAGCTCGTACAATCCCTTCCGCGACTGGAAGGAGTTCAGCCGCACAGCCCATTGACGATTCCGCGAACGACTCCGCCGCGAACGCGCGATCGACCGTAGGGCGCCACATGGCCCGCGCCTCACCGCCGCAGCCCCAGCAGCCCGCAAGCGATCGCCAGCACCGTCAGCGCCGACAGCGCCAGCGACCAGTGCACGCCGACCAGGCTGCCGATCAGGCCGACCGTGACGCCCGAGAAAGCGCGCAATCCGAGGCTCGCCATGTTGAACAGGCCGATGACGCGGCCGCGCATTTCGGTCGGTGCGTTGAGCTGCACCAGGGTCTGCGCCATGGCGTTGAAGGCGAGCTCGAAAAATCCCGCGGTGAACAGCAGCACCAGGGCGAGCGGATAGCCGGTTGCGAGCGAGAAGCCCATCAGGGCGCAGCACCACAGCACGGCGAGGATGATGGCGGTGCGCGGTTTCGCGGCAAGAAGCGCCCGGCTTTCGAGCAGCACGCCGGCCAGCAGCGCGCCGGCGGCATCTGCGGCGAGCAGCAGGCTGTAGGCGACGCCGGGGTCGCCATGGCCGAGGTCAAGCGCGAACCCGGGCATTTGCGCATTGTAGGCGTTGCCGACGAAAAACGAGGCGCAACCGCCGAGCAGGGTCATGGAGACGATGACGCGATGTCCGGCGATATCGCGCATCGTCTGCACGATGTCGGCAAGGCCGCGCACGGCGCGCCGCAGCGGCGCCGCTCCCTTGCGAAACCGCGGCCCATAGGGCGCGTTCACCAGCCACAAGACGAGCGGCAGATAGAACACGGTGTTGACCAGAATGCCGAGCGAAGGCCCGAGCGCCAGCAGGAACGCGCCGCCCACGGCCGGTCCGACCAGCACGCCGAGATAGCGCGCCGTCGCGTTAAGGCGCACGGCGCTCGACAGATCGGCGGGGCCGACGATGTCGTACAGCAGGACCTGGCTTGGAGACTGCCACAGCACGCCGGCGCAGCCGTGAATGACGAGCAGCACCATGGCGTGCCACATCTCAAGCGTATCGGTGACGAAGAAATAGCCCCAGCCCAGGGAGGCGATGATGAACAGCGCCATGCCGCACTGGATGATGCGGCGGGGGTCGAAGCGATCGGCCAGCGCTCCGGCCGCGACTGAAAAGGCCAGGAACGGCAGCCAGTGCGAAACCACGGCGAAACCCGCCAGTGCCGGGGACTCGAATTTGCGAAACACCACCCAGTAGCTGATGACGTGCTCGATGTTGTCCGCCATCATCGCCAGGACATAGGTGATGAACTGCGCGCGGTAGCCTCCGTGACGCAGCGCCGCAAAGGATTGCTTTGCAGGCGCAGTCGCGGCTGCGGCCTTCTCCGTGTTCACCTGCAGATTCACCGGCGTGTACGCTTCCCGCCCGCCACCCGCAGGACGCGGAACACCGCCACGATCTCCTGGCGGCTGCACGGCTTTGCCCCCAGCGCCAGGGCGCGGGCGCGCTCAAAACCCGTGAGGTCGTAATGCGGCGCGGTTGTCTTGGGCGGCCCCTGGTAAGAGGCGCGGGAGATGCCGAGCCGCGCCGCGAAGCCGTGCAGCTCGTCGATGTCGTCCGCCAGCAGGTGGCACCATTTGAGGCCATGCCAGTTCCAGATGGCGTCGTCGACATAGACCATTGGGGGAGTTCTCGCGGAATTGCATCGATAAGCACAGCCAGTCTACCCGCGCACGGGCAGCGGCCGAAACCGGCTGAACATAACCAAAATGGCTCCCGCCGGGAACAGGCGATTGCGCAGGGATGTCATGCGCCTGCTCGCACAGAACGCCAGCCGGAGGAGGCGTTTTCCCGGGGAACATACGTGACGTCGTTGCCTGACAACTTTGGAAACGGCTTCTCCAGCTTTTTCCCGCGTTACCTTAGCGATGCCCGGGGGTCGCTTGGAATGTTGAATCTCCCGAAGCCGCTTTCTGACTTCGTCACGATGATGGGCGTCAAGCCGGATGCGGTTTTCAATCATGTCGTTTCGATTCTCCATTCCCCGGCATATCGTTCCGAAAACCTCGGAGCCCTACGCATGGACTGGCCACGTGTGCCAATTCCTGGCGACTCTGACCGGCTCACGCATTCGTCCATTCTTGGTGACGCGCTAAGCCTGCTTTTGAATCCGGAAACGCCGACGCCCGGCGTCTCAACGAGCGTGCTCCGGCCCGGTTTGCGTGTGCTCGGACTGCCCGTGAAACGCGGCGGCGCGGCGCTTGAAGCCGCCGATCTAGCGCTGACCGCGGGCTGGGGTTCGACGCAGAATGCCGGTGGCGGCAACATCGTAGCCTGACGAGGCGGCACACGTCTCCGAAATGGTCCGCCGCATCGCTGCTATCCTGATGATGGGGCTAGCGCTCGACGCCAACAGCACGACTCCCAGGGCGCATGTTGATAACAGGTAATATAATACCGTTTTCCGGCGGCACCCATTTTAGCAAAACGAAATACCCCCTAAAATGCAAGCCAATTCAGGGTGTTATAGAGGGGGCGGTTCCGTCACAGCGCCCTGTACAGGCGCTGGTCGTAGAGATTGGCCCGCCAGGCGCGCCCGCCCTGCGCGGTGGCGGCGCGGAATTCCCGCGTGTGGGCGGCGGTCTCGTGGGCGTCGAAGGCTTTCGCGTCGGTCCATGCGGCCACCACTTGGTAGTGATTGATACGCGGCGGCGGCATCCGGTAGATCTCGTAGCGCACGGCGGCCGCCTCCTTCTGGCTCGCGTCGGCCAGCGCTTTGACGAGCGGCGCGGCGGTGGCGGCGATAGCGGGATCGCCGCCGAGGAAATCCACGTGCTCCACCATGAAGAGCGAGCCGCTGGCGGGCCGCGCCGGTGCATTGGCGAACGGCTGCAGCATTTTGCGATCGGGCGGGCTGTTGCGGATCGGCTTCAACGCGCCTTCGAATTCCGCCTTGGCGGCACCCTTGTCGTGGCCTTCGAAGGCGGCCTGGTCGCGCCAGCCCTCCATGATGACGAAGCGGTTCGGGCGGCTCGTCTCCTGCAGGATGGTGAATTCCACATTCGCGCCTTCACGGCGGCTCTGGTCGCGGTATTTCTTGATGAGTTCGACGCCTTGCGTCACCGCGCCTGCACCGACATCGACATAAGTCACCGCAAAAATCGCGTCAGCACCGCTTTGGGCCCGTGCCGCAGGCGCGACCGCGATGGCGGCTGCGATCGTGATGGAGCCGGCTGCAAAGCACCGGCCGAATGCAACGAGCGAATGCTTCGTGGGCTCTTTCGAAATGGCTCGCATGGCATGTCCTCCGGGCGGGTCTTTAGTTGATCGGCACGTAGAGGCGATCGTCGAACGGCGAGCCGAGCAGCGGCCCCACGGTGTCACGAAACTGCCGCGCATAGGCGGAGCTTTCATAGGCGTCGAACGCCTTGCGATCGCGCCAGGCAGCCAGGAAGGTGGTGTGGCTCTGCGGCGGCTTGACCGATTTCACCACATCGTAGCGCAAGTTGCCTTCGCCTTTCCGCGCCGCCTCCGCCACCGCCTTGGCGGCCGCCAAGGTCGGCTCGATGCCGGGCGGGAACACATCGAGATGCAATTGCATGTAGATGGTGTCCGGGCCTGTTGCAGGCTGTGACGGCCCGACCGCGATGACCTGGTATTCCCGGCGATCGTAGGGCGCACCCGCAATGGGCTTGAGCTTGTCGCGCAATTCGGCGCTGTGGGCGGCCTTTTCGTTGGTGTCGTAAGCGGATTGATCCTTCCAGCTTTCATAGATCACGAAGCGATTGGGCCAGTCCACTTCCTGGAGCAGCGTGACGCCCATGTTGCCGGCCTGCTTGAGCGCGCCATCGCGATATTGCCGCAGCAGCGCGACGCCCTGCGCCGCGGCGCCCGGCGCGACGTCGAGCGCGGTCATGCCATAGATGGCGTCGCCGCCTGCCTGGGCACGGGCCGCCGAATGGGTGGCGACCGCCAGCAGGAAGGCCGCAAGAGCGGACGCCAAAGCTAATACCAAGAGGTGTCGAGCAACGACATCGAGCGGCGCTTGGGGCCGCTTGCGAATGGCAATCATCTTTGTTTCCTCCAGCCGCCGATCGCCCCCTGTGAAGATTATCGAACGCTTCCTCTTCGAGGGCGACTTTGGATAGATTACGCGAATTGACGTGTCTTGAATAGATGATATGGCCTGCGAGATCGCCCGCATCGCAATTCAACCCGGCAACCGAAATGGAGACGCGAACATGAGTGCGCATCAGACGCCTGACATCGAAGAAGATACCCGAGGCGTGTCGCGCCGCCTCTTTATCACCGCCTCGGCGGCGGCCGGTCTCGCGCTCTCGCAAAGCGCCGCGCGCGCTGCCATCGTGCGCACCGACCTCGCGAGCCTGCCGCCCTACGGCAACGGCACGCTGCCGGCGGGGATCCGGTCCCGCACGGTCGCCAACGTCAACGGCATGACGGTGCACGTTCTGGAGGCCGGTTTTGAGGAATCCGGCCGGCCCGTCGTGCTGCTGCTGCACGGCTTCCCGGAGCTCGCTTATAGCTGGCGCAAGGTGATGCTGCCGCTGGCAGCGGCCGGTTATCACGTGATTGCTCCCGACCAGCGCGGCTATGGGCGCACCATCGGCTGGGATGATTCCTACGACGCTGATCCCGATCCGTTCCGCATCCTCAACATGGTGCGGGATGCTCTCGGGCTCGTCTATGCGCTCGGCTTGAGGTCGGTGGACGCAATCGTCGGACACGATGCCGGCGCGCCGGTGGCGGCGTGGTCGGCGCTGATCCGGCCCGATATCTACCGCGCGGTGGCGCTGATGAGCTCGCCCTTCGCCGGTGCGCCGAGCCTGCCGTTCAACACCGCAAGCGGAGCCGTACCGCCGCGCCCGGCTCCCAACGACGACGAACTCGATGCGGAACTCGCAAAGCTCGACCGGCCGCGCAAGTATTACCAGAATTATCAGCGCACGCGCGGGGCCAATGACGACATGCTGCATGCCCCGCAGGGCCTGCATGCGTTCTTCCGCGCCTATTACCACTACAAGAGCGCCGACTGGAAAGGCAACAAGCCGTTCCGGCTCAAGGCGCGCACCGCCGAGGAGATGGCGAAGATTCCGACCTATTATGTGATGGACAAGGACAAGGGGATGGCCGCGACGGCTGCTGCCGAAATGCCGTCCGCGGCGGAGATTGCCGCATGCAAATGGCTGACCGACGCCGAGGTCGGTGTCTACGTGACTGAATATGGCCGGACCGGCTTTACCGGCGCCCTGCAGGGCTATCGGGTTCGTCGCGGCGGCGAGCCCAAGAGCATTGCGGAGATGCACACCTTCTCGGGCCGCACCATCGACGTGCCGTCGATGTTCATCGCCGGCAAGAGCGATTGGGGCGTCTATCAGACGCCGGGCGCCGTGGAAAGCATGCAGACGAGCGCCTGCACCCGGATGGTGGGCTTTCACCTGCTCGACGGCGCCGGCCATTGGGTTCAGCAGGAGCAGCCGGAGCGCGTGAGCGAATTGCTGATCGCGTTCCTGCGGGACCAGCGAGGGGCTTCAGCGAAGCCTTGAGGTCGGCGCCTCAATCCAAGTCCCGGCTTGTAGCCCGGATGGAGTGAAGCGTAATCCGGGGCCAGCTTGGGCTTGGAGACCACAATCGGGCGACCTCGCAACATGGCGCGGCTGCTCCCGGATTTCGTGGAGTTTATCATCGGGCCGGCCGAAGGCCGGACCTGGTGGCTCCATCCGGGCGACGAGCGTGACGCCCGTGGTCACCTCGCAGATCTGCCGGCGTCGGCGATCTGCGCATTCTCGATGCGATAAAGCATGAACTTCTCGCCCGCGAAAATAGGAGTAAGGCGCGCCGGATCGGGATTTTCGTGGCGAGCATCGGTGAAGAGCACGTAGAGGTAATCGTAGTCCGTCGTCCAGCGCCGCCAATAATCGTCTCCGCTCGCATCGTGGGCGCTCACGCGCAGCAAGTTTTCGATCGTCGGCGGGCTGCCGTCCTGGGTGTCGACGCGGTCCCGATAATCGGCGCGGGCGTGCAACACCTGCTTGCCGACGACGGTGAACACCGTCGTCACCAGGGCGGAGCGCTCGATGATGGCGAGACAGGCAGCGTGAACGAGACCGAGATTGCGCACGTTGTCGCCGCCGTCGGGATCCGCGTAGGCGACCATAACTTTGGCGCCACGGTCGATCAGCGCGACGGACTCCCGAAACGAGTTGGCGCCCGGCGACAGCGCCGTCCACACGGTCTGAACTTCCAGGACGCGAACGGCCAGAAGCAGAAATAGAACCGCCACGGCGCCCTGGCGGACGAAGGGATGGCGCAGGCCGAGACGGCGAAGATCGAGTTGGGCGCACGCGATCACCATGAAGGCGAGCGAGATCGGCAGCCGCTGGTCCGCCATGTAGGTATCGAAGATGACGCGTGGCATCGCCATATACACGATGGCGCCGACGGTGAGCAGCACAAAACCAAAGGCGTGGAACCGCAGCGCACGATGGTAAAGCAAGAAGCCGAGCGCAACCGCGAGGACGGCGGCAAGCAGCGCGCCTACCGTGCTGGAGTAGACATTGATGACGTAGAGGAGCCCGTCGATCTTGCCGTTGAGCTCCCAGCCGATCTCGCTGCGCAGCCCCCAGGTCGGGCTCATCATCAGCAGTGGCAAGACCGGCAGGAACGGAAGGCCGGTCGCGACGAAATCGAACAGCCGGGCCGGCAGCGCCCTCGCCCGCTTGCCGGGGAGGGTAGGAAGGGAGGAGGAAATCAGCAATCGATGCAGTTCGAACACCAGCAGGCCGAGCCCGTAAGTGCCGAGCGCAAACAAGTGGCAGAAAAACAGGGCGGCGACGAACAGCGCCGATACGGTCAGCCGCAGCACCAAATTGCGCTCGCGCAAGGCGATCCACGCCACCAGCGCCCACAGCGAAAGCCCGATGCCGCTGACATAGTTCATGGTGCCGACGAGAAAGACGTAATTGTAGAGCAGCGGAAACGCCGCCAACGGCAGCATCGACCAACGGCCGTGGAGCTGCCGATTGAGCGCGAACGTGCCCGCCAGGATCAGCACGAAGCTTGCGATCATATAGGCCTGCCCGGCCGCGTAGATGCTCATCATCCGCACCAGCACGGGCAGGATCATGTCCATCATCAGGTTGGGAATGACCTCCCAGTTCACCTGATAGAAACGGGCGAGATCGGAATCGCGGCCGATCGCGGCGATCACGTGCATGCGCGAGAGATGATTGATGTAGTCCGAAATCGGCGGCAGCGGATGAAGCAGAACCGGAATGGCCGCGATGAAGGCGAACAGAACGAACAGGGCGGCAATCTGCGGGCGGGAGAAGTCGAGGATTGGTGATTTCCCGTCGTGGCCGTATGCCGGTGCCGGTCTTGGGCGGCGCGGCGATTCCGGCCTCAGTGTATCGACGTCGAGGATACCGAAGGCGTGGGCGGCAAACGTGCCGACTTTATAGGCGCGGACGTCAAAGGAATGCGCGTGATCGACCATCGTGACTGAAATCCAATAGAACGCGCGCCCGCACCCCCTTTCGGGGTCAAGGAAAGGGCCGGACCGATTTTGAAAGAAATTCCCCCAGAACAACCCGGCCCGATAACTGCCCGATTCAAAGTGAACGTACGATGAATGGCACTGACCGGAATGGCGGCTTTCACCGCCTTAATTATCGCACTTGACGGGAGCAACGATCGCCGATTGGAGCGGATTTCGATCGCGTTGAATCATTTAACCGGCGTCGGTGCCGGGCTTGTCCGGGCGACCTCGAAATTTTTGGCACAAGCAAAAATAATCGAGGCGGCCGGGACAAGCCCGGTCACGACCCGGGATTTGGGCTCAAACAAGTGTCGGCCAGGCGACACAGTTGCGCGCTACCCCGGCGCTGCGCGCCTGTGCTGCCGACGGCACGCCGGCATCCAGAGACGGTTCGCCCCTTAAACGGCCGGCAGCACCAGTTCTGCCCGCAACCCGCCAATGGGCGCGTTGCCGAGCTGGAGATTGCCGCCGTAAAGCGTCGCGAGTTCCAGCACGATGGAGAGGCCGAGCCCGGAACCCGGCTTGGTTTCGTCGAGCCGCCGGCCGCGGCGCGCCACCTGATCGCGCTGCGCCGGACTAAGGCCAGGACCGTCGTCGTCGATGATGATGCGCACCGCCGCGATGCCATCGCGACGTTCGGCCACCACTTCGACGCTCACGCGCATCTGCGCCCATTTGCAGGCGTTATCGACGAGATTGCCGACCATCTCCTCCAGATCTTGCCGCTCGCCGCGGAAGCGCACGTCGGCCGGCGCGTCGACATCGATGGCGATGCCGCGGCTCTGATGGATCTTCTCCATGGTGCGAGTCAGTGCAGCCACCACCGGGACGACGCCGGCGACGCTGGCGACCACCTTGAGCCCGGCGGCGAGGCGCGCGCGTTCCAAATGCCGGGCGATCTGGTCGCGCATGATGTTGGCCTGCTCCGTCACCTTGGCGGCAAGCGGGTCGTCGCGCCCGGCGGCCTCGTTGACCACCACCGAAAGCGGCGTCTTGAGCGCATGGGCGAGATTGCCCACGTGGGTGCGGGCGCGCTCGACGATTTCGCGGTTGGCGTCGATGAGCGCGTTGGTCTCGCGCGCCAGCGGCGCGATCTCGACCGGGAACCGGCCCTCGAGACGTTCCGCCGTGCCGGCCCGGATCGCAGCCAGCGCCTCGGAAATCCGCTTGAGCGGCGCGAGGCCGAACCGCACCTGGAACATGGTGATGACGAGGAGGACGGCGGCGAGCGTCCCGAAGGTGGCGAGCAGCGCGCGATCGAACGCGCGCACCGCGTCGTCGATCTCCTGGGGATCGCCGGCGACGACGATCAGATATCGGCCCTCCTCGCCCAAATCGACCGTGCGCTCCAAGAGGCGCAGCCGCTGCTCCTCCGGACCGCTCGCGTAGCCGTGGCGGGCGCCGTCCGGGCTGGTGGTCGCGTCCTCGTCACGCAGGCGAGGAAGCCCGGTATCCCACAGCGAGCGCGAGGAGCGAACCTCCGGCTTGCCGATGTCGAGCGCCGTGATCTGCCAATACCATCCCGACAATGGCAGTTCGAACAATGGCTCGCCGAGCGTCGGTGTCCCACGGTCCGCGGATTGTTCCGGCGCGGCGACGTCGGCCACCAGCGTGCGCAAATAGACGCTCAGGCGCCGATCGAACGAGCTTTCCACTGCCTCGTGGTAGATCGATGACAGGATGATGCCGGTTGCGAGGAGGATAACGACCGTCCACGCCGTGGCGGCCAGGAACAGACGCAGCGCAAGCGAGCTAGCGCTCATCGGCCGGGGGAGTCAGCAGATAACCGAGGCCGCGAACGGTCTGAATGATCTCGACGCCGAGCTTCTTGCGGATACGGCCGACAAACACCTCGATGGTATTGGAATCGCGGTCGAAGTCCTGGTCGTAGAGATGCTCGACAAGTTCGGTACGCGACACCACGCGGCCCGAATGGTGCATCAGGTAAGACAACAGCCGGTACTCGTGCGAGGTGAGCTTGACCGGATTGCCGTCGACGCTGACGCGGCCGGTGCGGGTGTCGAGCCGGACGGTGCCGCAATTGAGCTCGCTCTTCGCATGCCCCGCGGACCGACGCAG
>Ga0099791_10000759_pt1 | contig 12124 bp, 7 predicted proteins | sample Rivendell_Oct201_7_FD_77318 | JGI IMG/M metagenome (GOLD analysis project Ga0099791, IMG submission 77318) | Vadose zone soil and rhizosphere microbial communities from the Eel River Critical Zone Observatory, Northern California to study diel... | ecosystem: Environmental > Terrestrial > Soil >... | reverse complement strand
CGTGCCGGATTTGGCCAATTCCTGCCGGTCGACGGCGCCTTCTATCTCTACGCCGACGTTTCGCACTTTTGCGGCGATAGCTTCGATTTCGCCCGTCACATGCTGGAGGAAGCGGGCGTGGCCGCGACCCCCGGCGCGGATTTCGATCCCGTGCACGGCCGACGCTTCATCCGCTTCTGCTATGCGGGCGCGACGGCGGATGTCGCCGAGGCGGTGGAACGGCTGACGGCGTGGCTTAAGCGGGGATGAGAGCGTCGGAGACTCATCATCATCAATTGTTCCTTTCGCTATATCGATGCCGCCGCACATTGAACAAAGCCGCTATTCCCCAGCCGAACAACTCGCAAAGACCGCTGCCGTCCCAGTGACGATGACCGCGTAAAGGAGGAGACCGAGCAGCGCCCCCGACCAGCCGTGGACGGCGACGAGAGTCTTGGTTTCACGTGTTCCGAGCCTGATCACGACCGCCTCTGTCTCCCGATCGGCAGGAGGCCAAACCTCAGCCAAACAGATATTCTTTCAGCACAATCACCTGAATAACCGCAATCATGCCCATAACAACTGCTATTCTCGTCAGGCTGCGATCCAGTAAGGCGTAAAAGAAGATGACGCCCCAGATGGCAGGCATCAAAAACAACGGGAAGGCGATGTGGTCGACCCCGCCGGCGCCTTTGGGCACCCAAGAGGGCATCGCGGCGATGACGAGGACCGTGACCGCCGCGGCGCAAGGTCCGGCCAGCAACGCCCGCAACCAGATGTGCATACGGGCGATTGCGGGCTTGCTCTGGTTTGAAGCAAACACAGGCCTCGCGCTTCCGACCGGGCTCACGTTGCATCGCTACCCAAAACGCCGATCCGTCCTTGTCAAACATCAGAAATTAAACGTCGCCGATACGAGATAGGTGCGCGGAGCGCCGAGAGACACGGCGTTGCTGACCGTGCGGTATGCGGTCCAATAGGCCTCATTGAAGACGTTCTCGACCTTGGCGCGAACGACGATCGGCTTGCCGTTCCACGGAGACGCGAAGGTGTACCGGGCGCCGAGGTCGACCCGGGTCCATGCCGGCAGAACCTGCGTATTTGCGGGATCGGCAAATTGTTCACTCGTGTAGATGACGTTACCCGTCAGGGTCAGATCGCGAATGAACGGAGTATCCCACTCTGCGCCGATGTTCAGGTTCACTTTCGACACGCCGACTGGGATCTTGCCGTCGAAATTCAAGAAGGTGGCTCCAGAGTCGGCTCCGCGGACCACCTTCCCGTCGATCAAGGTAACCCCGCCGAGCACTCGGACATTTGGAGATACGTCGCCGAAGGCATACAGTTCGATGCCGCGATTTCGCTGCTCACCGGTAGCCTCCAGGGCCGGCAAATCCTGTCCTGGCACGACCGCGCTCGCGGTATTCGGGCTCATGATCTCGAACGCGCTCACCGTGGTGGTGATGCGGCCCATGTCGATCTTGATTCCGGCTTCCTTCTGCTTGGTTTGAAAAATCGGAAGGATATCGCCGGGATTGGAAAAACTGGTGCCGCTCACGACCTGTGGCGCCTGGAGCCCTTCGATGTAGTTCGCATAGAGCGAGATGTTCTCGACCGGCTTGACGATCACGGCGTAGGTCGGGCTCCAGATTACCTTTTCGACACTCGTGCTACCGGCGCTGGCGAGGGGCAGAGTAACTACGCTCTCGACGCCGGCTGTCTGCCGTCGAGCACCCGCGATAACCTGAATCCGATTGTTCAGCATCGACATCACGTCGGCAAAGCCAATGCTCGAGAGCGTCGTCTTGGTCTCCTGCAACACCGAGGGGACGAAGCTTGCCGGGAAAGGAACATCGACCGGGTTGTAGAGGTTCGAAACTACGCGCGGTCCCGACTGGGCAGAAATGTCGTATTTCCGATCGATGGCGGAATAGTTGGCGGTCAGGAGATGGTTGACCGGGCCAGTATCCACCGAGGCACGAGCGCCGGCTTCGCCTACGTAATTGTCATAAACATCAGTCCCCTTGAACGGAGTCGCCTGCCAAGTTCCAGTCACGCGCGGGCCGACTCCTGTCAAGCCGTTGGTGATGATGGGCGATGTAAAGAGATAGTCGTTAGAACTCCTGCGATATCCGAACGCGCCATAGGCGGTGATGGACTCGGCCACGTCGACCTCGCCGCGCGTCATCGCGAATGTGTCCTTTGGCTTCCACTCGGCCCAGGACGGCATGTAGTTGGTGCCGGCCCGCGGTGCCGGCGGCACAGGGATGGTGATAGGAAGAGGGCTGCTGGGCAACGTAATGAATCGCAGCGGCGGCGAAAGGTCCTCAGCTTGATAACCGACATCCGCCGACCAGCGCACACGCTCGCTGCGATAGTCGAGGTTGAGCACGGCGTTGCCGAACTCGTCCGTCTGCCGGTCGTATGCGGTGGCGCCGTTTCTGTAGCTGCCATTGAACCGGACGCCGAATTCCTTGTTCTCCCCGAAGCGCCGGCTCACATCGATGTTCGCGCCAAACTGTGACTTCGATGCATAGGTGGCAGTGAGCTGGGTGATGTCGAAGTCGGGGGCGCTCTTCGTGACCAGATTCACGCTGCCTCCGATCGAGCCTGCCGGCGGCATGCCGCTGAGCAGCGTACCCGGGCCTTTCAGCACCTCAACGCGCTCGACGAAATTTGCCCCCGTAGAATAAAACGGTGCGATGCCGTAGAGGCCGTTCAATGCGTAGTCGCCGCTGTCGTAATAGAAACCGCGAATGTATAATCCGTCGACGCCGTTGCCTTGGGAAGTCTTGACCCGCACCGAGGGATCGTTGAGCAGGACGTCAGCGATGGTGCGCGCCTGCTGGTCCTGAATTGTCTTTGCCGTATAGCTGGTCTGATTGAACGGCGTGTCCATGACGCTGCGGTTGCCGAGCAGTCCAAGCTGGCCGCCGGTCGCAACCTGTCCGCCCGCATAGGGTGCGGGAGGCGCACCGAGCACCCCGGTCGAGGGCGTCAGATAACGAACGGGCTGAGGCTGGTTAGCCGCGGCGACGCGCCGAGGCGCTTCTCGCGTTCTCGCAGTGCTACGTGGAGGTTGTGTGCGCCGTACGGCCTGGCGATCAGGCGCATCGACTGTGACGGGAGGCAGCTGAGCCTGCCCGTATGCTTCATTCCCTGAATGGATTGAGAGCGCGAGGTAGCTCACCGCACCACAACAAGCCGCCCGGGAGATCTTTCTTGACGAAGCAGACATTGGATAGCCCCTCAACACCGCCGAATCTTTCCTACTGCCGATGAATTTCTACATCACGGTTTTCGATCGCGGTGTTGGAAATGCTCTAAAAATACGACTTTCAGCATCATGTGTTGTATTTTAACAAAATAAAGACCGTATCATCATTGGATTAGAATTAGAATTAGAATTATAATTATAAATATTATAGACTGCGGTATGAAATATTTTAGATAGATATCTTGCTGCTTTCTCCGCTACTTATATCGGTAATGGGGAATGGCATGCGGCGGAACGTGGACTGCTCGGTCGTCGCCAAGTCTATTGCGCGCTGGTTTGCTCACCGGAAAGGCGTGCCGCACGCTGATAGGCCAGTTCAAGGCGCAATGGCTCTGGAGCGCGAGGCCAAGCGGGAGCGTCGAGAAGAACATGCGCCACTGAGGGGACGAATGGCCGAGATTGCGGTGGCTCGCGATTGGGAACTTCTGCGCGAGGTGACTGGCCTTGCCCAGTAGGATGCGCCGCTCGAACTCGCGTCGACTGACCCCGCGCTTTACGAGACTTGGCGCGCCGCCGTCACAGGTACCACCTTAAGGGATGGACGCACATGACGCGGAACGCGTCGATGCAGTTCGCCAACAGGCCATCAATCGTCAACGGGCCTCAAGCGTCGCCTGAACTCTCAAAACTCCACATCGAGCTCGGACACGTCGTCCGGCTCGTTCATGGTGGCCTCGATCCATTCGCGCATGTGGGGCATTTCCATGACGGCCTCGCAATAGGCGGTGCAGACCGGGTCGAGCTTTACGCAATAGGTGAGAAAGCGGGTGCAAACCGGCGCATACATGGCGTCGGCAAGGCATGGCGTCGCACCGAACAGGTACGGTCCCCCGGAGGCCGCAAGGCAATCGCGCCAGATCGTCACGATGCGCTCGATATCGGCCTGGGCGCCGGCAAACACTTTGAATCCCGGATAGTGGCCCTTGATATTCATGGGCAGGGCCGAGCGAAGATTGATGAAGCCGGAATGCATTTCGCCGGAGATCGAACGGCAGAGCGCGCGCGCCGCTACGCCCTGGGGAAGCAGGCCGGCATCCGGAAACAGCTCGTTGAGATACTCGGCGATGGCGAGCGTATCCCACACCTTGACGGATCCGTTGGTCAGCGACGGTACCAGGAAGGAGGGAGACAGGAGCAAGAGCTCGGCCCGCATCGAGGGGTCGTCTGAAGCGGCGACGTGCTCCTCGAAATCGAGCCCGGCCATCTTGCACAGCAACCAGCCGCGCAGCGACCACGAGCCGTAATTTTTGCTCGCTATCATGAGCTTAGGCTTTTCCATCCTCGCCATCCCTTAACGTTTGAGTTTCTTGCGGGGCTCGCTCCCGAATCGCAGAATCACGTATTGTTTCAACGGATTATGAAGAGTTCCGCACAAGGATGTCAGGCTCCAACCCATAAGTCCTGCCGCCACGTCATGCAAGTCAAGTCATGCAAGCTATGAGCTGGTCGTCGCTTCACGATGCGCAAATTCTTGTCGCACTGCAACAAGAATTAATTTAGCCTTTCATGTGGAAGGGGAACGGATGGGTCGCGATGCGACCTCTATCCAAGTGATGTAGATGCTCTACCAGGCCTATCAGGCGCACGCCGACCTCATGGTCCCGGTGCGAGCTTTGGCGTCTCTGGCGGCGAGCCGAATAAGTCCTCCATTCACCGAAAATCTCGGGATCGCCCGCAATATCATGGCCGCTTGCGAGTTGATCGCGCGCGCCACACTCACCCATCACCGACCGCCATTCGGCATCGACACCGTCATGGTGGGAAATCGCGAGGTTGCGGTGCGCGAGGAGGCGGCGCACGTTACGCCGTTCGGCACCCTCCTGCATTTCAGGAAGGACATCGATATGGCGCAGCCGCGCGTGCTGCTGGTGGCGCCGTTGTCTGGACATTTCGCGACGCTGCTGCGCGCCACCGTGAACACCATGCTGGCCGATCATGATGTCTACATCACCGATTGGCATAATGCGCGCGACGTGGCGCTCTCAGAGGGCGGGTTCGGTTTCGACGACTTTATCCAGTACCTCATCGACTTTCTCGACACCATCGGACCCGGCGCTCATGTGGTGGCGGTCTGTCAACCGTGTGTCGCGGCGCTTGTTGCCACCGCCGTGATGGCACAATCGCAACATGCAGCGCAGCCGCGCAGCATCACCCTGATGGCGGGGCCGATCGATACCCGCGTCCACCCGACCAAGGTCAATGAGCTTGCGACTTCGAAGCCGATCTCCTGGTTCGAGCAGAACCTGATCGCGATCGTGCCGATGCGATATCCGGGTGCATTCCGGCGGGTCTATCCCGGGTTTGTGCAGCTCGCGGCCTTCATGAGCATGAACATCGAGCGGCACATCAAGGCCCACAAGGAGCTCTACGAGAACCTCCGCGACGGCGAGATCGAGAAGGCCAAGATCACCAAGGCCTTTTACGACGAATATTTTGCCGTGCTGGACCTTGCGGCGGAGTTCTATCTCGAAACCGTAAGGCTGGTGTTTCAGGAACATGCGCTGCCGCTCGGGAAACTGAAATGGCGCGGCGAACGGGTGGAACCGCGCGCGATCCGCCGCACCATGTTGCTGACCGTCGAGGGCGAGCGCGACGACATCTGCGCCGTCGGCCAGACCATGGCGGCGCATGAACTGTGCAGCGGACTGCGGCCGTACATGCGGCGCCATCACATGCAGGCCGGCGTCGGCCACTACGGCGTTTTCAGCGGCCAAAAGTGGACCGGCCAGATCTATCCCATCCTGCGCAACGTTATCCTGTCCAGCGAGTGACGTCCGGCCCCTCGCTGCCTGGGACCGCGGGCGTCCCGCCCGCTCTTTTCTCCTCCGCAGGGTAGAGAGGGGCGGGCGGGACGCCCGCGGTCCCAGGGCGGGGCCGGCGATGACCCGGAGCGCACCGCTCGTGCAATGGACTGCATTCCCCATCGCGACCGAGCCGCCGCGCGCGGTTCCAGTTCTGCTCGCCGCCGTGGCCGGATTTGTCGATGCCTGTACGTTCCTCGGGCTGTTCGGGTTCTTTGTCGCCCAGGTGACCGGAAGCTATGTGCTGGCCGGCGCCCACCCGGTGGCCGGATCGCCCGGGACGACGGCGTTGCTTGCAGTGCCGGTGTTCTTCGCCGGCGGCGTTGCGGCGACACTCGCTGCCATCGCCGGGCATGCGGTCGCGCGCCGCGCGCTGGCGGCCGCGCTTGCGCTTGAAACGCTGCTGTTGATCGGCTTTGCCGCGACGTTTGCGGGCGGCGGCCTCGTTGATGGGCCGGAAACGGTGCCGGTCGTCGCCGCGTCGATGTTCGGCCTCGCCGCCATGGGCGTGCAGAGCGCATTGGTGCGGTTGCTCATGCGAGGCGTCGCATCGACCAACGTCATGACCACCAACACCAGCCAGATCGCCATCGATGCGACGCAGCTCGCCTGGGCGCGGCTGTGGGGCAACGACGGGTCGCCCGAGATTGCTCATCAGCACGAGGTGTGCCGGCGGCGGCTGCAGGGTGGCTTGCCGTTGCCGCTCGGCTTCCTGGCCGGAACCGTGGTGGGCGCTGTCGCGTTCGCGACCGTCGGCTATCTGGCGCTGGTGGCGCCGGTGATCGTGGTCGGCGGGCTGACCCTCTGGGCCGCGCGGTCCCCCGGTGCAATGCGGACAGGCGATCGGTCATGATGTGCAGGTCGCACCGCGAGTCGGCCGGCCGCACTCCGCTATCCCCGACCTGCCCTCCTGCTGCCTGGCCTTAGTGCGAAGTCTAGGCCGCCGTGGCGATCGAACAGCATGGGGGCGTCGGCCGATCCCCCTTCAATGGCGAGCAGGCGGCGCTTGGTGGCGGCCCCGCCGGGTGCCGAAAAGCCGCCCGTCTTGCCGCCGGCCGCCACCACGCGGTGGCATGGCACGATGATCGGGCAGGGGTTCTGGCCCATCGCCTCGCAGACGCTGCGCGCATCCGGTTCGCCAAGCTGCGCCGCAATCGCCCCGTAGGTGAAGGTCGCGCCGGGCTTGATCGTCCGGGCCACCGCGTAGACGCGGCGATTGAATTCCGGCACGCCGCTGAGGTCGAGCACGACGTCGGCAAGATCGCGGGGCTCCCCGGCGACCACCGCCACGATGCCATCGATTGCGCGGGCAACCTCCTCCGGCGGCGCGGCCTCGCGGGCGCCCGCGTGGCGCCGTAGAAGCCGTGCTCGCATGGCGCCATCGTCGCGTGCAGGCAGCTGCACCCCGACGATCCCACGCTCGCTCCACGCAATGGCACAGCGGCCGATCGCGGTGTCGAACAGGGTGAATAAGACTTGAGTTTCCTCAGCCATCACGGCGCTCCCGGCAGGCAACCGGCCTGCTTGCCGCTCCCTCACTATCCTCCCCGCATGCGGGGAGGATAGTGAGGGAGGCGCAGCGCGGCATCCGCTCGATGCGCCGGTCGCATCATCGCCTGTCTCCAAGCATGCGCTTTGCCCACCAGCCGGCGCGCCGGGGCGCGGCGGGTTCGGTGGCCGGAGCCGGTGGTTGCTCGGGTGGCGGCGGCGCGGTTGGTTCGACCTCGACGACGGAAGTAGCGATCGCCGGTGCGGGTTGAGGCGCGCCGGCGCCGCTGCCGACCACAGACGGCGCCGGCTCACGCACGGTCGAACGCCGTCGCGGCAATTCGGGTTTCGGCGGCTCAACCGGCTCGTCCGCAATCGCGGGAGCAGGCTCCGGTTTCGGCGCTTCGTCACGGTGGCGGCGGCCGGAACGCTCCGCAGCGGCGTGGCCTGCCTCGTGCGGCCGGTCGTACCGCTCGTGTTCGACCGGCGGTCCACCGAAATCCGCGACCGCGTCGGCGATTTCCTCGTCGATGGGCGGAACGCCGTTGTCAGGCGGACTTATCCCGATGTCACCTTCCTCGCGGCGACTGCGTCGACCGCCGCGCCGGCCACGGCGGCGACGCCGTCGGTCGTCGCCGTTGCCGTGATCGGCCCTGGCGGCGCCGGCAGCCTCCAAGTCCTCATCGCCGCCATCGGCGTCCCTATCGCTGCTGGCCGCCCCTTCCGCCGCAACGGTCTCGTCCGCCGCAGGCATGTGCGACGGCGGTTGATCGTGCGAGAAATGCGGCTCGGCTGGTGCGGCCTCGCCTTCCAGCTCCTCACCCACGCCCACGCCTTCCGGCGCAGCTGCCACACCCAGGCTTTCCTCGCGTGTCTCCCCACGGCGGCCGCGTCGTCGCCGTCGCCGCCGCCGCCGGCCGCCCGCTTCGCCATCCTCGGCGGCCTCGGCAGGCTCTCCGAGCTCGGCGGCGTCCGCCTCCGCCATCTCCTCGTCCTCGGTGTCTTCGGATTCAATCTCCTCGACCGGCTGCTCCAGCTCCGCGGTCTCGGCGACTGCGACCGGGACGGCGGTCGCCTGCGCCGCGAGGGCCCGCGCCTGTTCGAGGGTGTGCACCTGCTCACCCTTCTCGATGACGAACGGCAGTTGGCCGCTGATCGCGTCATCGGCCACGATCGTGACCGCGATCTGGAAGCGGTGCTCCAGGTCATAAAGATGGGCGCGCTTGTGATTGAGCACATAAAGCGCGATTTCGGAGCGCGTGCGGCCGACGACGTTGTGCGTGGCGCCGCGCTGGAGCGTCTCCTCGATCATGCGCAACAGCTGCAGCGCTACCGAAGACACCGAGCGCACGTGGCCGGTGCCGCCGCAATGCGGGCATTTGTCAGTCGAGCTCTCGAGCACGCTGGTACGGATACGCTGGCGCGACATTTCCAAGAGGCCGAAGTGAGAGATGCGGCCGACCTGGATGCGGGCGCGATCGTTCTTGAGGCAGTCCTTGAGCCGGCGCTCGACCGCCCGGTTGTTGCGTTTTTCATCCATATCGATGAAATCGATGACGATCAGCCCGGCAAGGTCGCGCAGACGCAGCTGGCGGGAAATCTCCTCGGAGGCTTCGAGGTTGGTCTTAAGCGCCGTGTCCTCGATGTGGTGCTCCCGGGTCGCGCGCCCCGAATTGACGTCGATCGCCACCAGCGCCTCGGTCTGGTTGAGCACGATATAGCCCCCTGACCGCAATTGGACGACCGGCGAAAACATGGCGTCGAGCTGGCTCTCGATCCCATACTTCGCGAGAATCGGCTGGCTGTCGTGATAGGGCCTCACGTTTTTGGCATGGCTCGGCATGAGCATGCGCATGAAGTCGCGGGCATCGCGATAAGCATCATCGCCTGCGACCACGACCTCATCGATGTCCTTGTTGTAGAGGTCGCGGATCGACCGCTTGACCAGCGAGCCCTCTTCATAGACGAGCGTGGGCGCAGTCGAATTCAAGGTCAGATCGCGTACTGTTTCCCAGGCGCGCAGCAGATATTCGAAATCGCGTTTGATCTCAGTCTTGGTGCGCGCAGCGCCGGCGGTGCGCAGGATGATGCCCATCCCTTCGGGCACCTCAAGGTCCTGCGCGATCTCCTTCAACCGCCGGCGATCGATCACATTGGTGATCTTGCGGCTAATGCCGCCGCCGCGCGCTGTGTTCGGCATCAGCACCGAATAGCGTCCCGCGAGCGACAGGTAGGTCGTCAGCGCCGCGCCCTTGGTGCCCCGCTCCTCCTTGACCACCTGCACCAGCATGATTTGCCGGCGCTTGATCACCTCCTGAATCTTGTACTGGCGACGATGGCGCGGTGCACGGTCCGGCACCTCTTCCATGGCGTCGTCGCCGCCGACCGATTCGACGATGTCCTCCTCTTCCCCCTCGACAAGCTCGCTGTGTCCGTTGCCGTCCTCGTCGTCGCGCGCCTCCCCGGCCGCTTCAAGGTCAGCGCCGGCGATTTCGCCGGCTTCTTCGTGTGCGGCGTGGGCGGCCGCCTCGCCGGGATCGAGCCGCAATTCGTCGTGCTCTGACGCGGCCGCGTGGTCGCTCAGTCGGCTCGCTGCGACCTCGGGGAGATTTTGCTCGTCCGGCGCACCGGCGTGCGAGCGTGCCCCGGCATGATCGTCGCCTTCCGCATCAATGCGCCCGCCGCCAAGCCACCCGCCGATCTCGGGTTCGTTGCCCGCGTCCGCGTCGGCGTGGATATCGAATGGCGCGTCGCCGGGTGCGTTCGCTGTCGCCTCTGAGTCATGCTCAACGAGGTCATCGCCGATCGGCTCGCTCGCAACCTTTTCCGAATGGCGGTCGGCGGCCTGGCGCCGCGGCGGGCGGCGCCGCATGCCGGCGCGGCGATCGGCTTCGGCTTCGGCGTCACGGTGGGCGCGTTCCTCCTCGTCGATCAGCGCCTGCCGATCGGCGACGGGAATCTGGTAGTAATCAGGGTGGATTTCGCTGAACGCCAGAAAGCCATGGCGGTTGCCGCCATAGTCTATGAACGCCGCCTGAAGCGACGGCTCGACCCGCGTCACTTTGGCAAGGTAGATGTTGCCTCTGAGTTGGCGGCGGCTTGCCGATTCGAAATCGAATTCCTCAACGCGGTTTCCGCGCAGCACGACCACCCGGGTCTCTTCCGGGTGGGTCGCATCGATAAGCATCTTGTTGGCCATTGGTGTGTCTCTTGGCGGCGCGCGGCATAATGCGCGGCCGGCGTCCATGAACTTCGGTCCATGAGGCGGCCGGGTGCGACGCAATGCGGGCGCGCGTCTTAGTGGGAGAGATCGGCACACGCCACGCGCGACCGGACAAGCGAATTCTCCCTGCGGCCTTGCGGCCAAACGAGGCATTTTCGCTGTCAATGATCGCCAGCATGGCGCATTCGACCCTAAAAGCGGAGCGGCAACGCAGGACGGCGTCGCCTTCAGGTATCAGCTGAAGATCCGGGTGAAACGCCACCCGACCGAGGAACCGACTGTCCCGTCTTTGTCAAAATCCGGCAGCGGACGTGGCCAGTCAGCTTCGCGATCCGCTGCGACTGGACTAATGGGCAGGATAACGACAGTGGGCGGCATGCCCGAACGCAACAGAACAAGGATCTTCGAAACCTTCAGCGATTCCTTTCTAAGCGGCATAACTAGGCATGGCAAGCCGCAACTGCCATGCCGGTGCGCCCAGATGGGCCCTATACGAAGGGTAATATATAACCATTTGATTGCGTTTACAGCGTAGTCACAGCAGTTTCCGAATGATTTCTTCAAGATCCATTAACCATGAGCTCCTATTGGGGTAAAAGGACGCCAGGGGATGATGGAGCCGGAGACCAAGTGGTGGTCCGCATATTTTCACGCGCATTGGCTGAGTTTATGTCAAACGGCAAATCAGCGGTAGTATCCCAAGGACACACGGTGCGGCGCAACGCCGTCGGCCCAGCCGGTCGCCACCGGTTGAGTGCGAACGCAAGCCTCGCGGTCCGCCTGGTCGTGTTGGCGATCGCGCTCGATCTCGCCCTGTTGTTGCAGGCCCAGGCTCAGATGCCGCTTGCGCTGCCCGACCCGCCGGCTGTCGACGGGACAGCGATCGCAACCGACGCCCGCTTGGCCGGCGACGACAAGCAGACGCGATTGGTGATCGATATTTCCCACAAGATCGACATGCGGGCGTTCGCGCTTGCGGACCCGTACCGGGTCGTGATCGAAATTCCGCAGGTCGACTTCCAGCTGCCGCCCGACACCGGCGAACACGGCCGCGGCATCATCAAGGCGTTCCGCTATGGGCTCGTGATGTCGGGTCAGTCCCGAATCGTCCTTGATCTGACCGGCCCCGTGAGGGTCACGAAGGCCTTCGTGCTCGATCCCGTGGATGGACAGCCGGCCCGCATGGTGCTTGATTTGGTTGCCGTCGATCGCGAGACATTCCTGCGTGCCGCCGCGATCGACAATCACCTGCCGCGGCCGGCCGAACGGGGGCCGGCTCGCTTCGACCGTGAGGAGCACACGACCGATTCTCGGCCCGTGGTCGTGCTTGATCCGGGCCATGGCGGAATTGATCCG
>Ga0099791_10000758_pt1 | contig 12135 bp, 8 predicted proteins | sample Rivendell_Oct201_7_FD_77318 | JGI IMG/M metagenome (GOLD analysis project Ga0099791, IMG submission 77318) | Vadose zone soil and rhizosphere microbial communities from the Eel River Critical Zone Observatory, Northern California to study diel... | ecosystem: Environmental > Terrestrial > Soil >... | reverse complement strand
CTGCCTCCGAGCGCTCCTGCGAGGTCGATCGTGACCTGCGTCACGTCGGTGCCGGTCAGGTTGCCGACCGTGATGTTATCGGTGCCGCCCAAGGCATTGAGCTGGATGTGCTCGACATTGTCGAGGTCCATGGTGATGCCGCCGACGTCGCGGACGAGACTCGCCCGCCCGTGATTTGCCGAGATGCTCATGGTCTCGTTGGTGTTGGCGCCGTTGAACACGAGCGTATCGGTGCCGTCCTGGCCATCCACGACGTCGCTGCCGTCGCCCGGATTCCAGACGAACGTGTCGTCGCCGGTGCCGAGCTGGGCCGTGTCGTTGCCGCGGCCGCCAGTGACGATGTCGTTGCCATCACCGCCGATCAGCGTGTCGTTGCCGTCGCCACCGGTGATCGTGTCGTTGCCCGCACCGCCGTCAAGGGTAAGGTTGATGAGCCCGGCGAGGCCGTTTCCGGCGACGATGACGTCGTCGCCGCCATTGGCAAGGAGAACGAGGTTCTCGGTGGTGCCGATGTCAAGGCTGAACGGCGCGGGGCTGATGCGGTCGAAGCGCACGCGGGAGCCGTTGGCCGAGATGGTGAATGTTTCGGCCGCGTTGCCAGCATTGACCTCGGCGGTGTCGTTGCCGTCGCCGCCCTCGAAAAGGTCACTGCCGTCACCCGGATTCCAGATCATGCGGTCGTTGCCGGCCTCGCCGAACACCTGGTCACTGCCGGCGCCGCCGGTCAGCGTGTCGTTGCCGGCGCCGCCGAACAGCAGGTCGTCGCCGCCTTTGCCGAGCAGGGTGTCGTTGCCGGCACCGCCGAACAGCTGATCCGCGCCCGAGCCGCCGGTCAGCACGTCGTTGCCTCCGCCGCCGAACAGCTGGGCGGCGGGCAGCGCGCCGGTCGACTCGTCGAGCGCGATCGTGTCGTTGCCGTCCTGGCCGAACACCTGGATCAAGGCGGTGTTGGCGACGGTCGGCTGGCCGCCGTCGATGGGGACGAGGCCGCCGTTCACGAGAATTTGGCCGGCGGCGTTCCGGCTGGTCACGATGGTATTATCGAGGCTGTCGCCGAGCTCCGACAGTATCGCGGCACTTGGCAAAAAGGTGGCTGTAATCGTCATGGTCTGGTTCTCATAAAGGTTTGGCCGCCGCGCAGATGCGCGTTGGCTATGAACAGCGTCGAATGGGGTGGTTAGGCGTGTAGCCCGTATGCTTAGCAGTGGATCAGATAAATGGTCGTGGTACCGTCTCCTGGATTATGTGGGAGCCGGAAACTGGCGGCGCCGCGCTACAGAAGAATTTCAGCGACCGGGAATCGTGTTACATTTGTAATGTGCGGTGGAAATGTCCGGGCTGCGGTCTCGGAACCGGGAGCGCCTCCAAGCCGGACTCCAAAAAAAATGGCGAGGCGCCGAGGCGTCTCGCAAATTCATCAGGCTGACAGCCGGCTGAGGAAGACAGCCCTGCGCCGCCGGTGGGGGTCATCGCATGACGTTGGTGTCGCGGAAGGCGGGCTACTTCATGAACACATAGGTGGCCGTGTAGGGAACGCGCAGTTCCTGTCCGGCACGGGCCTCGACGCAGCCGTCGCTGGGCGCGGTACCGCCGGTCGTTCCCATGCGGACGATTGCGTGCGCCCGGGTGAACGCGCCCGATCCCTCGCGCGATTTGACGTCGAGCAGAAGCCACGGAATGGCCTTGTCGACCGGCGCCGGCATGCTCGTCTTTACCTCGCCGACCACCTTGCCGCCGTCGAGACCTTCCCAGGTCGGTCCGGCATAGTGCTTGCCGGCAGGCTTGTCCTCCAGATCGAACAGCTGTGCGTCCGGTCCCTTGAGGATCCAGCCGGTGGTGCCTGCCGGATTGCGCATGCACGTAAAGACTTGGACGCCCGTCGCCGACACCACGCGAAGGATCGGCCGCTTGTCCGGATTGAGAGCGTCGGGCACCTCGACAACGCCATCTTTGGCGCTCGCGCCGTCCGCGGCGGCCAACAGACAGGTTCCGGCCGCGAGCATCGCGATGAGATGGGTCAAACTGATGAAGGTCGGAAATATGGTCATCGGTCACTCCTGTTTTCGCCGCACGGGCGCAGTGCAGGAAATGACGCTGCCTCGCTACAGAAGTATTTCAGCTATCGGTAATAGTGTTACGCTCGTAACGTTTTGGCGAACGCAAGCAGCGCGCCAGCGCCGCGGCCAGCTCGGCGCTGGCCAGAGGTCGGTGCAGCACTTCTGAAATCCCAGCTTCTACCAGCGCGTCCACGGGGACGTCGATCGTGGATGCGGTGGCGAGCAGCATGGGCTGCAGCGGCGCGACCCCGCGTAGCGCGTGCGCCAAATCAAGCCCCGCCTGGGCTTGCGATGCGTGACTGACCAGGATGATGTCAAACCGGTCGGGCGCCGAATGGCACGCCGCGATCGCATCGGCCGGGCGCTCGAACCCCACTGGCTCGTATCCCAGCGCCGCCAGCATCTCCTCGTCATATAGCAGCCGCTCCCGTTCGCTCTCGACGACCAGCACCGTCTCGCCTCGCCCGAGCGGGAGCGGCGCTGGGCCGACCGCAGCGGTGCTGTCTGCCGTCGCCGCTGGGAGCCAAGCCTCGAATCGGCTTCCGAGCCCCGGTTTGCTCTGCACGTTGATCGCCCCGTCATGGTCACGGACGATCTCGAGCACCGTTGCGAGTCCCAATCCAGTCCCTGCCAGGCGGGTCGTGAAGAACGGTTCGAACAATCGTCGAGCCACGCTTTCGTCGAAGCCGCGCCCGCTGTCGCTGACAGCCAGGCAGACGTAGCGACCCGGCGTGAGTTCGCCGTGGCTCATCAGCAAGAAAGCGGCCACGTCCTTGCGCTCCGCGGTTACGCGGATCCATCCGCTGCCCTGGATCGCGTGCGCCGCATTCGTGCATAGATTGAGGATGACCTGCTGGAGCTGCGCCGGCTCACCAGACACGGCGACGTCAAGAGGCACGTCCTCGATGATGAGCTCGACGCCGGAGGAGAGCGAGACACGCAGCAGCGAGGCTGCCTCCTCGAACAGGGTGCGCACTTGCACCGGCCGGGTACGGGCGTCACGCCGCCGCCCGAAAGTCAGGATGCTGTCGATGAGATCGCGCCCGCGCTCCGCGGCCCGTCGTATCTCGTCAATATGTTGCGCCGGCTTCGTCCCGCGCGCGAGCTGTGGTTCGAGCATCTCCGAATAGCCAAGAATGGCGCTGATGATGTTGTTGAAGTTATGCGCGATCCCGCTTGCCAGCGATCCGATCATTTGCATGCGGCGCGCCCGTTCCAGCCGCATCGCCAGTCTCGCCCGGTCCCGGTCGAGAAGCTCGCGCTCGATGGCATTGGCCACGGCGTCGCCGGCAAGCCGCACCACGGGCAGCGGGAAAACATTGTCCCATGTCTGCTGCAAGGCGTCGAACGCCATGATGCCTCCGAGCCGGCCCGGTCGGATCAGCGGCACACAGGCCCAGCCGCGGACGCCACAGGCTGCGAGCGTGTCCTTCACTGTGCCGCGCGGCAATGCGGAGACATCCGGTACGGTGATGATGTCGGGTCCGGTCACGCCGAGCTGCGCGAAAAGTGCCAGCGCCTGATGGGGCCAGCCCGGCGGGTACGCCGTTCCGTCCGCGGACCATGCATGCACGCGGATGGGGTTCTCATCCAGCACCACATAGGCGCGTTCCACGCCGATCGCCCGGCATAGCTCGCCCAGTACTTGCTTCAGCCGCGCGTCGGTTTCTGCCGGCGGACAATTGATCAGGCGTGTCGAGTTCTCGGCTATGACATGCTCGAATACTGCGCGCCGTCGTAGCGCACGGGCGCGGGCACGCAGGCGCAGGCCAAGACGCACGAGCATGATGAGCAATAGCAGCGAGACCAGGTACAGCAACACCCGAAATCGCTGCGCCGTCGCTTCGACGGCGGATTGCCGGTTGGAGAACTGTGCACGCATCTCTTCGAGAGGCTGCCTGCCTGGCATGGCGACGAAGGCCTTCAGCGTTTCGTCGACCGCGGGCAGCAAGTCACGCAGCAGGCGCGCGTGCGCGAGCATTGCCTGTGCGGCCTCGGCGTCCGGCCCGACAGTGGGCGCCTGGGCCGCAAACCGGTCGATCCGTTCCTGGAGCGCCTTGACAGCCTCCGGTGATGTGTCGCGCCGCAGATAGAGCAGAGCCGCGGCCAGTGCACCGGTCGCGGGCGCAAGCTGCGCATCCTGAGCATCGAACGCTGGACTTGTGCTTAGCAGGCCGACATAAGCCAGCGAATTCTGCAAGAGCGCGTTGCCGCTCTTGAATCGCTCCGTCAATTCCTCCTGCTGGGCGATCGTCGCGGCCAGGCGATCGGCTGACCCGACATCGAGCCGCTCTATTTGCGCGTGGGAACGCAGCCGGGTGACCGCGTCCTGCATCGCCTCCAGGGCGGTGACGAGGGTGTCGTAGTTGCGAAGCAGTCCGGCACGCGCCTGCAGGACGTCGCGATGGAGAGAGGCCTCGGCAAGCGCGAAATCGTCAAAGGCCCGCAGCGCCGCCGCATAGGCTGGTGCGTTCGTGTCGATTCCGCGCAGCAGCAGCCAGGTGAGCAGCGCGAGCGTCAGAAGCACTCCGAGGGCACCCGACAGCAGCCTCATGGGAGCGCCGTAGCCGCGCGCGGTGCCGCGGTGGCGAGCCCGACCGCCTGCCCCCGGTAGGTGCCGGTGAGCGTGTTGAGAAACGCGACGATGGCGGCGATCTGCTGATCGGTCAGAGCGCGGCCGAGCTGCGCTATGCCCATCGTCTTGACCGCGTCCGACAGGGTGGGGGCGCTGCCGTCGTGGAAATAGGGCGGCGTCGTCGCCACGTTGCGCAGGCTGGGGACGCGTATCAATGCCGGCTCCGCAGAGCCGATTGGACGGAAAATGCCGTGCCGCTGAAAGAGGTTGCCGCCCACATTGACGCCTTGGTGGCAAGAGATGCAGCCAAGCGATTTGAACAGCTCATAGCCGGACAGCTCCTCCGGCGTGATCGCGGCGTCCTCGCCCCCAAGCCAGCGGTCGAACCGGCCGCCAGGCGTAACCAGGGAGCGCTCGTAGGTCGCGATCGCATCCAGGAGGGCCGCGACGTCGAGCTCCCTGCCGTACGCGTCGCGGAATTGCCTCACCGCTTCGGGGTCGGCGCGCAGTTTGCCGACAACTTCGTCCGCGCTCGACGCCATGATCTCGGGATTGCCAAGGGTCCGCTCGGCATGCTCTTCGAGCGTGCGGACATTCCCCTCCCAGTTCAGGCGAAAGTTCAGGCTTGCATTGAAGACCGTCGGCGCATTGAGCGCGAGCGGCCGCCCGTCGGGCGTCAGATCGTGGGCGTTGGCGCTGGCACCGTTCGTTCTTATATCGTGGCACGATGAACAGCTGTGTGTGTCATCGTGAGACAGGCGCCGGTCGCTGAATAGTCGCTCTCCGAGCCTCAGACGCCGTGGATCCTGGGCCGGCATGGCGGGGATCGGCGTGATCGGTTCCTGGGCGGCACGGGCCTGAAGGGCTGGCGATTGGGCGGTTGTGGGCGAGGCGGCGTTGAGGCTGACGAGTGCCAGCAGGAGGCACGCAATCCTGCAGCGGGGCGCGGTCGTGGCTGCGACCGGCGGCATCGATGCGGGAGGCGGGTGGCATGGGCGAGACATCCTTGAATGACCTGGGCCTTTCGCGAAAGCGGTGATCGTCAAGTGCGCGTCCTCGTTGTGGAGGATGATGCTGCCTTGCAGCGCATGATCGTGAACTATTTCCTGGAGAACAACATCCATACCCTGGTGGCGTGCAGTCGCCAAGAGATGGTCAATCACCTCGGCTGCACCGGGGCGGACTTGGTGATCCTCGATCTTCGGCTCGGTCAGGAGGACGGTCTCGACTTGTTACGGGAGATCCGGTCGAGCTCCGACGTCCCCGTCATCATTATTACTGGTCACCGCCGCGACGACATCGATCGCGTCGTCGGGCTTGAGCTTGGCGCCGACGACTATCTGACCAAACCGTTCAATCTTCGCGAATTGCTGGCGCGTGTCCGCGCGGTGTTACGACGCTTCGATATCGGACGCGCTCCGCCGGCGCGCGATCCCGAGCGTCGCCGTTTTCGATTTATCGGCTGGCAGCTCGACTGCAAAACTCGACGGCTCACCGACCCGGTCGGTGCTCCGGTAACTTTGACCAAAGGCGAGTACGCCCTGTTGCTCGCCTTTCTCGATGCGCCTCAACGGCCACTCAGCCGCGAGCACCTGCTGCAGGCAACGCGCGTGCATGAGGATGTTTTCGATCGCAGCATTGACGTGCAGATTCTTCGCCTGCGGCGCAAGCTCGAACGCGACGCGAGCGCGCCGCACATCATCCAGACCGAGCGCGGCGTAGGATATGTGTTCGCTGTTCCGGTCGAGCGAGCTTGAACGTCGTACCTCTTCCTCAGGCCGCTTGTTTGTTGCTGATCGCGTTAACAATCGCATCCTGTGGCGCGGCCAAACCACAAAACGCCCTGTAGACGCACCGGATCATCACCATTCATCAGCCCGGCGATGAAGTTGATGCCGCCCGTCTTATTCCAAGAGCAAGAATCTGATGCAGTAGGTCCGCGTAGGAGAGGCCGTCGTGCTGAGCCGCCGTCGCAAATTCTTGGCTCTCCGCGATCTCAGGATTGGGATTAGCTTCGAGGAAATAGAGGATGCCTTCAGCAGAGAGGCGAAAATCGATGCGAGCATAACCATCGAGCTCCAGCGTCCTGTAGATCCGCTTCGCTGTTCGCTGGATGCGGGCGTATAGTTCAGGTGCGAGGTCCTTGGCAGGCCCGTGCAGGATGCCCCGGCGCTCCTGGTAATCAGGGTTATGCTTGACCTTCTCGGTAGCGATGCGCCATGCACCTTCAGCCATATTGCCGAATTGCAGTTCCCACACCGGCAGCACTCGCAGCCGGTCGTTGCCGAGCACCCCGACGTAGAGCTCGCGTCCCTCGATGTATTGCTCCGCAATGGCGGCCGTGCCGATCCGTTCGTGAATGAAGGCAACGCGCTCTGCGAGTTTATCGTCGGTGTCGACGACAGATGCCTGAGCGATGCCGAGGGACGAGTCCTCGCTCACGCTCTTGACGATCAGTGGCAGGGCCAGACGCGCTGGCCGCCGGACCTTGCGGCGCACCGGAAAGACCGCAAAGGCCGGCACTGGAATCCGATGATAATGCACTAGCGTCTTGGAAAGGTCCTTGCCACGCGCCAGCATCAGGCCGCGCGGCCTGCAGCCGGTATACGGGATGCGCATCAGCTCGAGATAGCTCGCGACATTCTGGTCGTAGATAACCTCGCCGTGAAACTGCTCGAGCAGTATGAACACCACATGCGGCTTCCAGCCCTCGATCTCGTCGCGGATCAGCTTGAGCTCATCGCGAACGCCGAGTGGCCGGACCTCGTGCCCCGCGGCACGCAGAGTGGTTACAACATCGTACTCGGTTTTCCATTCATTGATTTGCTGCTCGCTGTATCCTTCGGTCGAATCCGGGGGTATCAGATCCGGGTCCATGAGCACCAGGACGCGAAGCCGTTTCATAGCGCGATCCACCTACGCCGCGACGGGCCGAAGAGCGCATGCATCGTCTTGGCGGTCAAAAGCACGGCGAACTCGATAATCAGCACACTCTCGGGACCAACCGCACGCAGATTGAGCTCGCGACACCGGGCCACGATGTCGTCGAGCACAGCATCAAGCGTGAGCTGGTACTCACCCGTCCACTTCGCTACAAGTCGCCTAATTTTCGCACGATTGCGCCTGATAAACATCGAGGCTGACTGCGACCGGTGGTGCCTTGGATCGGCGGAGAACAACCGCAGCAGATCACGGTCGTAGGTTGTGGGCGCATCGAAGGCGTAGAGGGCCTGTTTTTTTCTGTAGTGCTCACCAAGCGTCTCCGTGAGGCGGTTGATGGGGTCGACCTGGTCCCGACCGGTGAGCAGCGGCCGTTGTCCGGCGATTTCCCTCATCAACTCGTCGACATATTCAAGCTTCTTTAATGCTGGCCATCCGGCGTAACGCGATCGCCAATTAGAGCGGGGCCGAAGCCACACGGCAAATGTTTCGGCGAAATCTTCATCCGGATGGCTCTGCGCGTACCAGAGTCGCAGATGTTGGACGAAATGCCTGCTAGCCGGATTCGGTCGATAATAGCGCGGATAGCGTTGCGAGGACCGGCCGAACAGCTGCTGCCATCGACGACGACGCTGGAGCTGATGGGAGTGCTGCAGCACATGGCCGGCTTCATGACGAAGAATGTTCATGCATTCAGACCGAGTACCGCCCTCAACGTCGATGATCATTTTCCTCTCGAGCTGCATCAGGCGGGGGTGGGTCAGATAGAAAGGGATAGCGATGCCTGGAGTATTTTCCGGGCTGAACCACTCGCTCGAGATCCAAGCATGGGGCCGGGCCCGGATGCCGCGCTCTTCGAGTTCTTCATGGAGACTGCCGAGGCAGGCCTCAAGCCAGGTACCGTCGACAGTAACCTTGAGATCCTTTAGCCGGAGCCCAAGCAATTGTTCGTCGGGAAGGGCGGCCCAGGCAAACTTACGACTCGGCATGGTGCTTTAGAGCCTAAAGGAGAATTCTGCACTTCGATGGTGTCACCGGAGGTGGCCGGCGGCAACCGCTTGGAGTTCCCTCGACCGCGACTTTTGGGTTAACATAGTCACTCACAGGCGATTCGGAGCAGGGGGAAACATGGCCAAGTTGATGTCGAAGTCGGAACTCATTCAAAAAATCGCTGAACAGCATCCGAACAATATGACGCGGAAAGACGTCAAGGGCGTCATCGAGTCGCTTGCCGAAATAGGCTACAAAGAACTCAAGAAGGCGGGGGCCTTCTTCGTCCCCGGATTCGCCAAATTCGTTGTCGTCAAGAAACCCGCCACAAAGGCGAGGAAAGGCATCAATCCCTTCACAAAGGAATCGACGATATTCAAAGCGAAGCCCGCTCGGAAGATCATCAGGGCACGCCCCGTGAAGGCTGCCAAGGACGCAGTGTCATAGCGTCCAGATGACCATCTGGAGCTACGGATTGCGATCACCGGCAAGCCGTCCGTCGTTTGTCCACATTGCAAGGTCGCGACTCGTTTTCGCCTCGATCAAATCGAGCGACGTCAGATTGTGCTGTCGCATTGAAATTGCAGGGCGGGATCCGCCTACGTGAGGGTGATTCCGGCAGGGGTGGTCCTCACCTTTCACCGTGTGAAACTACGGCTGCCAACGGTTGGCGTGGGACGCGTTATGTAAGAGCTCGGTTGTCGACCAGGCCGCTTACCCAAAGATGCCTTACGTCATCCGTCCCGGACGTGCCTTACGGCGCGGGCGGGGTTCCTTGCTTCTTGAACACTGCGTCAATCGCAGCTTGGGCACATTTTTCGCCGTCGGCGCTGGACACGCCCATGGAGCCGATCACCTCACCGTCGACAACGATCGGCAAAGCCCCAGGTTGGGGAAAGTCGTGCATGAAAGTCGGTGCCAAATTTTGGCCGGAGCGCACGATCTTGTTCATTTCCGAGGTGGGCCGGCGCCAGCGGAGCGCCGACTTCGCCTTAAGCAGTGCGGTGTCGATGGAATTGGCGGCCGCTCCTTCCATGGCATGGGATTCGATCAGATTTCCCGCCCAATCCAATACCGACATCGCGAGCGTCAAATGATTGCGCTCGGCCCAAGCCGTGCAGGCGTCCACCATGGCGCGTGCACCGGCGCTGGAGATGACCTTTTGCTCACGGACCATCGCCTGAGCCGATGCTTGTGTGGCAAACGCGGTAACCGCAATCGCGGTGAGCGGGATCAGGCAGGATCTGGCACGCATGGTCTCCTCCTCCTTTTGGATCGTCCACCGTACCAGACTATGACGCCAGGCGACCAGGAGCCAAATCAACAGGCAGTCGCACCACCGTGGAGGCGATTCGAAGCGCTCTGACGGGCCGGCAAGCCGCAGAAGTGACGAGTGAACACTATCCGCTCATCTCATCGAGCTCGGTAAAGGTCCGTTTCCAAATGGAAAAAGGCTGCGTGGAAGTGACTCATCGGATTCTCGCCGCAGGGATCTCGATAACTGACGACATCGGCTCAGCTCAAGACGTCCAGATGGCAATTAAGGGACTTCGCGGGATGGATGTGCGCCGCGGCCCCATGCACAATGACCGGGGTCTCCACGGGCTCGCGGTTACAAGATCATGACCACGCCGAATGAAGCGCTTCGCACGATCCTACCGATCGCAGGTTGGGGTGACACGCAGGCAGCGGATGTCATGTTTACCGGTGGTGCCGATCCTGTGCTGCCGACGCCCTTCCGCATCGGCGCGGCCGGTGCGGCTGCTCTCGCTGCAAGCGGGCTCGCGGCCACGGAACTGTGGCAGGTTCGTACCGGGCGGCGTCAGCGAGCGACAGTCGATCTTCGCCAGGCCACGGCAGCGTTGCGCAGCGGCCACTACCTTCAGCTCGCCGGCACGGACGTTTCATCCGAGCGAAACACCATCATGGGCTTCTATCCGACCCGCGACGGGCGCTGGTCCTATCTCCACTGCAATTTTCCCAATCATCGCGCGGCGGCACTCAGCGTGCTCGGCGTAGCGGAGGATCGTGAGGCCGTGGCGCGCGCAGCGGCCACTTGGAACGCCGCCGATCTTGAGGAGGCGATCATTGCTGCGAAGGGCGCCGGCGGCATGGCGCGAACGCAGGCAGAATGGGCGAGACATCCGCAAGGCGCTGCGGTCGCGGCGTTGCCGCTCATGGAGATCATGCGCATCGGCGACAGCGCCCCCGAACCGCTTCCAGACGGCGATCGGCCGCTCTCGGGTATCCGCGTCCTCGACCTGACTCGCGTCCTGGCCGGACCGACTTGTGCCCGCACGCTCGCCGAACATGGCGCTGACGTCTTGAGGATCACTGGCGCACATCTGCCCAGCCTTGGGTACCAGGAATTGGATACCGGGCACGGCAAGCTGTCGGCCGAACTCGACCTGCGCGCTCGGGGCAATGTCGATATCCTGCGCGGGCTGGTGCGCAAGGCAGATGTCTTCTCGCAAGGATATCGTCCGGGCACCTTGGCCAACCGCGGCTTGTCGCCAGAGGAGCTGGCTGCGGTCCAACCTGGCCTCGTCTACGTCTCGCTCTGTGCCTTCAGTCACGCCGGCCCGTGGGCGTCACGGCGCGGCTTCGACACGGTGGTGCAAACCGTCAGCGGCATGACGATACGGCAGGCGGAGTGCATCCCGGGGAAGTCTCCGGCGCCGCAATTCTACCCGGTTTCAGCGATCGATTATTGCACAGGTTACTTGATGGCGTTTGGCGCGATGGTGGCATTGGCGCGCCGGACGCGGGAAGGTGGCAGCTGGTTGGTACGGATCTCTCTCGCTCAAGTCGGCAAGTGGATCGTTGATCTCGGCGAAGTGCCGCCTGCAGCGCTGAAGGGTATGCCAGCCGAGTTCACCGCCAGCGAACTGGAACGTTGGTCGACGGTCACTGAGACCCCATCCGGCCGGCTCCGCCACCTCAAGCCAGCCGTGCAGTTGTCCGAAACCCTGCCGTACTGGGCGCGGCCCTCGGTTCCGCTTGGTTATCACCGCCCCGTGTGGCCGTGAAAGCTGAAAACCGGATTATCTGCAGTCACCAACAAAGAATGATCTGGATCATTGCCCCCTTCCGCTGATTTTGCGAACGTGGTGTCGCTCTGCTGTTTGCATCGATCCACTTGCATTGCCCGGGAGCATAGTCATGAACCTTCCTCGCCGGAAATTTTTCCATCTGGCGGCGGGTGCTTTTGCCGCGCCGGCCATTGCTCGCCATGCCGTGGCAGACGCCTATCCGAGCCGGCCGGTGCGTTTGCTCGTCGGTTTCACGCCTGCCGGCGGCAACGACATCGTTGCGCGCCTGATGGGGCAGTGGCTGACGGAGCGGCTGGGCCAGACGTTCGTCATCGAGAACCGCCCTGGCGCGGGCACCAACATCGCGGCCGAGGTGGTGATCAATTCACCCCCCGACGGCTACACGCTGTTCGTCACCAATCTCTCGAATGCGATCAACGCCACCCTCTACGAAAAACTCAACTTCAACTTCATGCGCGACATGCTGCCGGTCGCCGGCATCGCCCAGGCGCCGGCGGTGTTCGCGATCAACTCTTCGGTT
>Ga0099791_10000755_pt1 | contig 12148 bp, 9 predicted proteins | sample Rivendell_Oct201_7_FD_77318 | JGI IMG/M metagenome (GOLD analysis project Ga0099791, IMG submission 77318) | Vadose zone soil and rhizosphere microbial communities from the Eel River Critical Zone Observatory, Northern California to study diel... | ecosystem: Environmental > Terrestrial > Soil >... | reverse complement strand
GACCAGCATCCGTCGGGCCCACGCCAACACACCACCGAAGCTGGATATCGAAACGACCGCGAAGGCGAGAAACAAAGCGGCGATGGACAGCGGCGAAGCCGCGACAGCGGCGACGGCCGAGGGGGCGTCAGGTTCGGCAGGAGGAACCGCGGAAGGCGTGGAATCCGACATGCCCCAACGGTTAACGCCTGACGTGATCGATGGCCAGACCGTTTCATATCCTGAAAGCCCGAGCAGGATCGCATAGCCGCACGTTCGTGCGTCCGGCCGGGAGAAGTTTGCAAAACCGCTCGCCTGCTCTTTCTCGTCGGCCCTTTAGCCCCTATATTAGACACGCCGGCTTGCCGGCTATGGCGATAAATGGCCGCCGCAATAAACCATTCGGACCCGGGGGCGGTACCCGGCGCCTCCACCACTCAGGAGCCAAGTAATCAGGAGTCAGGAATCAGGAATAAAGGTTCAAGACCGGCGTCCTGACTCCCGATACCTGATTACCGATACCTGACACGGGGGCGAAATAGGATCGACGAGGGCGTAAAGGGCGTGCTTTTGCTCGGCATGGTTCCGCCGTTATCGGGCCACTGCAATAGTTGCAAACGACAACTATGCTCCGGTTGCTCAGGCCGCGTAAGCGGTTTGAAAGACCGATCTAAAGCCCTGGCGTCTTAGCAGCGTCAGGCGGGGTTCGGGGGCACCTGGCAACAGAAGCCCCCACTTCCCCACCCTACCCTCCCCCCGCATTCGGGGGAGGGTAGGGTGGGGAAGTTGCCGGCTATGCGGGTGCCGACCGGATGGTGTAATCTGAGGGCGTATCAACAAAACAATCCTCCCAGCGGATCTTGACCCGCACCTCCACCCTACCCTTCCCTGGCAACCGGGGAGGGTAGAGTGGAGGCGCCGGAACACGCGATGAGAGCCTGCCATGTCGGTCGACCACATCCGTTACGACCTTCTGACCCAGGACGCACTTCGTGGCGTCATTCGCACTGTGCTCACCGGTGCGGCCGGCAAGGGCCTTCAGGGGGAGCACCATTTTTTCATCACCTTCGATACCCGAGTTGACGGCGTGCGCATGTCGGCGCGTCTGCGGGCGAGCTACCCCGGCGAGATGACGATCGTGCTCCAACATCAGTTCTGGGATCTCACGGTTGGGGAGGATCATTTCGATGTCGGACTTGCTTTTAATGGCATCCCGGAACGTCTCCACGTCCCGTTCAAGGCGGTAAAAGCATTTATGGACCCCTCGGTGCCATTCGGGCTGGAATTTACCGTCGATGGGGAGGCCACCAGAGGGACGAGTAGAGACGCAACGCCGGAAACGCCTGCCGCCACGGCGAAACCGGCGCCGGTCGGAAAACCAATGTCCGCGAAACTGGCCCCGGCCAAGGCGCCCAAGCCGCAGCCAAAGAAGGAATCCGCGCCGCAGGCGACCCCCGCACCTACGCCCCCTCCTCTCCCGGTGTCCGGCAAGGAGGATTCAAGCGCGGAGGTCGTACGCCTAGATCGCTTTCGCAAGAAGTGATGGCTGCGGCCTGTGGCACTTAGCCAGCTTGTAGCCCGGATGGAGCCACGGGTCCGGCCTTCGGCCGGCCCGATGATATACTCCGCGCAATCCGAGGGCAGCCTCGCCGCAGGGTGAAGCGCCGAACCCGGATTGCGGGCCGCAAGAGCGGCCCTCCATCCGGGCTACAAGCTACTTCAGGTAAGAGCGCACAACGTCGATCAATTCTTCGGCCGCATGAGCGCGCTGCGGATCGGACTCGCGAGCCGGATCGATGAGGTGTGCGCGAACGTGATCCTCCATGACCTCAGCCATCAGCCCATTGATGGCGCCGCGGGCGCCCGCAATCAGCTGGAGCACGTCGGCGCAACCGATTTCCTGATCGAGCGCCCGTTCGACGGCTTCGATTTGTCCGCGGATACGTCGCACACGATTGACCAGTTTGGTTTTTTCGCGAATGGTGTGGCTCACTGAAAGCTCCGGGTGTTGCCTCTCTGTTACCACCGATCGGCCCGATGCGGCGAGCAGAAATCGCGCCTGCGGAAATTTGCGCCGCGGTGTCTGGGTCGCGGTGTCTTGGGTCGCGCCAATTTAGTCGACTTGGTTACCCAGTCCAAGAGCCCAACACCGCAAAAGGCGACCGATTTGCGCATTGCGCTCTTCGCCCGCATAATCCGTGCGGCATACGGCCCTCACCACGGAGAACGAGATGCGTCGCAACTCTTTCCTGGCCCTTATCCTTCTGGGGCTGCTGTCGAGCGGGGGAGCGCACGGGCAGGCGTGGCCTACGCGGCAGCCGATCAAGCTCGTAACGCCGTTCCAGCCCGGCAGCGCGATCGATGCGGTCGCACGGCCGGTCTTCGACGCGGTCTCGCATCAGATCGGCCAATCCATGGTGTTGGAGAGCCGGGCCGGCGCCGGCGGCACGCTCGGCATGGCTGCCGTCGCCAAAGCCGAGGGTGACGGCTATACGCTGCTGGTCAACTCCTCGGTGCATACGATCACACCGTCGACCTACTCGCGGCTGCCCTACGATACCGTGCGGGATTTTGCTGCCGTCATTCCGCTCAGCCAGTTTCCCGACGTCATGGTGACGCCGCTCGCGCGTTTCAAGACCGTGCAGGAACTGGTCACCGCCGCGAAGGCGAAGCCAGGCTCGATCACCTATGGATCGGGCGGCGTCGGCGCCGCCACCCACCTCAACGCCGAGCGCTTTCGGCTGAGCGCCGGCTTTACCGCCGTGCATGTTCCCTTCAAGGGCGCCCCGGACGCGCTGCGGGAAATTCTTGGCGATCGCATCGATTTCTATTTCTCGCCGATGGCCGCGGCGGTGCCGCTGATCCAGAGCCACGCCGTTCGCGGGCTTGCGGTGTCAAGCCTCAAACGCAGCGCAAGCCTCCCTGACATTCCGACCACGCTCGAGGCCGGATATCCGGATTCCGACTACGTCTTCTGGATCGGCCTGTTCGCGCCCGCCGCGACGCCACGCAACATCATCGACCGGCTCCACGCCGAAACTGCCAAGGCATTGAACGAGCCGGCCATCAAGGATGCACTGGCAAAGCTCGGCGCCGAGGCGATGGAGATGACGTCGGCGGAATTCGATGCGTTCGTGCGCGCCGAGATCGAGGTGAATGCCGCTTTGGTCAAGGCTGCAGGTATTCAGCCGAATTGAATTGGAGAGTATTTTCGGTCGCGTTGAATCACGACCGGCGTCGTCGCCGGGCTTGTCCCGGCGACCGCGAAACTTTTTGCACAGAGCGAAATAACCGGGGTGGCCGGGACAAGCCCGGCCGCGGCGCGAGGGACGTGCGGCGCTTCAACCTGGCCGGGGTCAACTTGCAATACTTCCCGACGCGTCCTTAACCTAGCACCTATGCCCCTTACCCTCACGCGCTTGCGTGAGCGGACAGAGTGGAGGCACGCAGCTTCGCGGCCTGCACCAACGGCGGGCACCGCTTGTCGTCATAATATTCGACCTGGCAATCGAGGCATTGAAAGCACTCCGCGGTGACGATCTTGCCTGTTTTCTCGATCGCCCGAACCGGGCACGACCGTTCGCACAAATGGCAGGGATTGCCGCATTCGGGGCGGCGTTTGAGCAGATTGAGAAGGTGCAGCCGGTCGAGGAAGGCAAGCACGCCGCCGAGCGGACACAGGAAGCGGCAATAGGCCCGCTCCGAAAACAGGCCGATGGCCAGCAACGCGACCGCATAGGTCACATAAGGCCAGGCGCGGGTAAACTTTGATGTGATCGCGGTCTTGAACGGCTCGATCTCAAGCGTCGCTCCCGATGGGTCGATCTGCGACATCACCAAGATGAGCACCATTGCGGCTGCAATATACTTGCCCATCCACAAGCGTTTCTCCACTGCGGCAGACGGGTTCCATTGCGGCACGCGCAGCGCACGGGACAACTGGCCGAGCAGCTCCTGCAGCGCCCCGAATGGACACAGCCAGCCGCAGAACACGCCACGCCCGATCAATACCACTGAGAGGAGCGTGTAGCCGGCGACGATGACCATCAGCGGCTCGGCGAGGTAGAAGCCGATATCGAAGTGACTGAACGGGGCCATGACATAGTTCATGACGTTGACGATCGAGAGCTGCACGCCGGCGGTCCAGCCGAGCCAGACCAGAACCACTCCTAAGAATCCGTTGCGCACCAGCCGGTGGGCAAGGCGAGAGCGCGCCAGCTTCGCCTGGAATACGAAGATCAGGGTGAGTACCGACAACAGCACCGCCAGAATCGCCACATTCAGCCGCGCGTCGTGCCAAGCCTCGACCCAGGCAGGGACCGGGCTGTCGTCCAGGGCCTCGACCAAGGCAGGGACCAGCGACGCCTCGGGCTGCGCCGGCCTCTGGGCACCGCCGTCCTGGCGGTCTCCCACAACCGTTGCCGCGGCCCTACCCTCCCCCGCTTGCGAGGAAGAGGGCAGTTGGGCGCGCGTATCATCAAGGCTGGTAGTGAGAGCCTGCAAGTCGGGAACATTGTAGTCGAGCCCGAACGCGACCGTCACCGACGGGGCCCCTGCGGCAATGACCTCGCCGTTGACCAGGAGCTCCAGCCGCCACGGCTTCAACGGATCGAAGCCCGAATCGGCGGGCAGCGCGAACAGCCCGGCATCTTCCTGCCCCCGGATGCCTTCGCCGAAAGGATTGACCCACTGGTAGTCGTCCTGCCGGAACTCGAACGTCTTCCCGTCTTGAACGACCCGCAGGCGATCGAAGCGCCGGTCGGAGCCTTGAAAGTATCTCGTGCCGAGAAAATTGTAAGGACCGTTGGACGCAATGAAGATCGCCTGGGCGTCAGGCGGCATCTTGCGCTTGAAATCCTCGAAATTGATCATGCCGACCAGATTGCCGCCGATGGCAGCCGGCGTGAACAGCGCCGTCGCGAATTCGATATAGAGCCTGTCGCTCCTGCCCACCGGCACCTCGAGCTGCGCATCTGGCGCGCCCGCCGCGGCGAGTGCCGCCGCAACGTCGCCCGAAGTCACCCGCCGGCGTGCCACGGCGCCGGCGGCGAGCAGCGCGTCCCACGACTTGCGGCTGAAGCTGTCGACATCGAGGCGCGGAGCTGGGGCCGGAGCCGGGACCCCGGGGGCCGCAACCGCTGCAGGGGGCCGCGCAAGGCGCGGGCGCAGCACCAGTCCGGCGGTGATGCTGACAGCGGCGCGCATGGCGCGCGTGCTGATAGTGGCGCCGGCGACGAAGTCCGGCGGCAGCACATTGGTGCCGCCGCGCAGCGGCCTGCCCGCTTCGCGGGCGAGAAACGTATCGAGCAAGCGCTGGCGCTGGGCGTCGTGAACGATATAGGGCTCATTGTGGAACACCACCTTGGCCCCGGTGATGCGGCCGGCAAGATCGACGCCGGCGATGACGTCGAACGGCGTCGTCGAATAACCGGGAGCCGCGATGATATCGAGGGTCGAGAACACATAAGCCGCAACCTGGCCACCCTGGTAAACCGCAATCGCCGGCGGCGAGCCTTCCTCCGGTCCGAGCCGTTCGGCCCCGCCGGGAAAGACCACCGCCATGACCTCGGGCGTGAGCCGTTCGCGCAGCTTGCCCTTTTCAGCAATGGCAGGTGAGACAAAGACGAGCGCCAGCACGGCGATGCAGACGCTGCGCACCCAATCAACAGTCCGTGGAAATGCAGCCACATAGCGCTCGGACACAGAGTTCAACATTCGCATTCAAACTCGCGATATCGTCCGCACTAGAAGATCAGGAAAACTTTATCGCGGCAAGGCTCGTTGCGATTTCCCGCTATGCTTTGTGGGATACGGTGCGGTCTGAGTGATGTGGGAAAGACTGCGTCAATCCAATACCGCGGAGTCAAACCGAAGAGGCGCGACCGTCACGCGCCGAATTCGTCGTGACAGATTCTCACCATTATGGATTGCTAACGACCAGCCTTGCATCTGTGTGTGCTTTACGTACACTTGCGTTCTCAGCCAGGGCGTCGGGGGATACCGTGCGTTCCATCAGACCTACGAGGCGCGACCTCGTCGGCGGTGCGCTGACGCTCGCCGCGACCGCTGCCTGCGCGCCCACCGTTCTCGCCGAACAACGCACGATCCTCAATGACGCCAGCCGACTCAATCCGACCCCGGTCGCCAAACACTGGCCGGTCAGGATGGGAGAGAAGGACGAGTTCATTGCCGGTCTGCGTTCCGAACTGGCGGAAGCGGCGGTGGCGCGTCGCCCGGTGGCCGTTAGCGCGGCTCGGCATTCCATGGGGGGCCAAAGCCTGCCTCGCGATGGCACCGCCATCACGTTGAGCGGGCGGGTGCTCCAGACGGACGTCGCCGCCAAGACCTATCTGGTCGACGCCGGTGCGCGGTGGGTCGACGTGATCCAGACTCTCGATCCGCTCGGGTTCTCACCTGTCGTGATGCAGTCCAACAACGATTTTGGCGTTGGCAGCACGTATTGCGTTAATTCACACGGATGGCCCGTTCCCTACGGGCCGTTTGGCTCGACGGTGCGCTCCCTGCGCATGATGCTTGCCGACGGCACCATCATCGAGTGCTCGCGGACCAGGAACAGCGAGCTGTTCTCCTTAGGGATGGGCGGGTATGGCCTGTTCGGCATCATTCTCGACCTCGAGCTCGACATGGTTGCGAACATGCTTCTCACCCCCAGGGTGGAGCCTATGAGGGGCAGCGAGTTCGCGAGCCGCTTTACGGGCGCGCTGACGTCCGATGCGGCCATACGAATGGCCTATGGACGCTTTTCGGTCGCCCGCAGCGGATTTTTCAAGGAGGCCGTCATGGTGACCTACCGGGCGGCGCCCAATCCGCCTGGCCGTTTGCCGCTCGCCACGGGCAAGAATTTCCTGACCACGGTCTCACGCGACATCTATCGGGCGCAGACCGGAAGCGAATCCGCCAAGAAGGCACGTTGGATCGCCGAGACGCGGCTCAATCCGACGCTTTCGTCCGGCGTCGCAACGCGCAATACGTTGATGAATGAGCCGGTCGCGAACTTGGCGAACCACGACACCCGGCGGACGGATATTCTGCACGAATACTTCATCCCGCCCGAACGATTTTCCGCGTTCATCGCCGACTGCACCGAGATCATTCCGCCGGCGCGCGCCGAATTCCTCAACGTCACCCTGCGTTACGTCGGCGCCGACGAGACGGCGGTGCTCGCCTTTGCGCCGGGGCCGCGTATTGCGGCCGTCATGTCGTTCTCGCAGGAGATCAGTCCGGAAGGTGAAGTCGAAATGATCCAAGTGACCGAACGGCTCATCGATCGCGTCATCAATCTGGGCGGCGCCTTTTATCTTCCTTATCGGCTGCATGCCCGACGCGATCAGGTGCGCGCAGCCTACCCGCGTACCGAGGAATTTGCCGAGCGAAAGCGGTTTTATGACCCGAAGCTGCTGTTTCGCAACGCGATGTGGGACGCGTATTTCTCTTAAGGAGCGCCCGATGATCAACCCCCGCATGGCGGCAGCCGCGCTCGCCGTTGCGTTGTTTTTCGCTGCAGCAACCGATTACGTGCCCGCATTTATTGATGCGGACGGCAAAGTCTTCGGCCTGTTTCGCCTCGACGTCTACAAGGACGCGCTGCACGTTGCGTCCGGAGTTTGGGCCGCGGCGTCGGCAGTGCTCTCCCGGCGCTCGGCGAAGGCGTTCCTGACCATATTCGGCACGCTCTACTTTGCCGACGGGGTGCTCGGAGTCTTCACTGGTGCCGGCTACCTTGATCTTAGCATCATCACCCAGGGCGTCAGCGACGCTCCTCCGGGAATAAAGATCCTCACGAGCGTTCCTCATCTCGCGCTTGGAGCATTCGGTATGGTTTGCGGCTGGTTGTCGGATGATCAAAGCCGCAAAGGCGCCTTGGCGTGAGGTCGCTTCGCAAGCTGGTGTTGTGGTCGACTTGTGCCATCGCAGTCGCGGCATGCTTGAGCGGCATTCCGGTAGCCATAGTGGAGACGCAATGCACGGCGTCGCCGCAAGCTCAGACCACGGACAAGGGGTTCGTTGTAAAAATTCCCGGCTACCAGAGGGCGGAAGGCGACAGCTATCTCACGTTTCCGGAGTGGTACATCGTTTATGCCTACGACGACCTGGCCGGGGTCACACGCCAGTCGTCCGAATCGGGATTTGACTTTGTTCAGAGCATCATCGGATTCTGGACGAGCCTTTGCCGTTCCACCGCAACCGCGGGTGCCATTGGACCCGTGACGTTGGATCAAAGGATCACGAACTACATCATTGGTCTTAGCTTCACGACCGAAATGGCCTTGAAAGGAGTGTACGAACGAACGATTGGCGCCTTGACGGCGCTCGCGAGAGGCGCCGCGCGCACGCCCGAGGATGAATTTGCACTGCGTCTCCTCGACGACTACGCGGCTTTTCTGCGCCAAATGCCCTGGTATCGCTATCCGTTTGGCCTGGAACTGGCGAGATTCTGGAAGGAAACGCCGCTGAGCGGCGGCAATCCGGTCAGGAAATTCGAACGGCGAATTGCCCTTACGCTCGAATATGCCACCAAGCTCGTGTACGCTCAGGCCATTGGCTGGCTCGCCGGCTACTCGCCGGCGGACATGGCGATCATGAGCGTCGTGGACCGTTTCGATGATGCAGTTGCGGTCGACAAGCGCATCAGGAAGGTGGCCGACCTGGATGGGGGATTTGCGCTGATCGAGACAGCGCGCTATCAGGAATTCACCGATATCCTGCGCGACCTCGGCGCACGTGGCCGCAGCCTGTCCGAGATCGCCGGCAACCATAGAATCCTCGTGACCATCCTGGCCCGCTCGCAGGTCGCCGTCGAGGCGACGGGAGCGAACGAGATATTCTCGATTCCCATACAGTCGCGACCCGGATGGCGACGCATAGGCCTGGACGTCCAGGTCGCGCGCTTGACCCAGATGATTTCCGCCCTGGAACGCGGCGGAGCGGTGTTCGAACATGCCTATGATTACTAGCGTGTTTCGGTCTGATCGAGCCGTTCCTCGCTCGCCGTGCCCGCACACCGCTGCGGGTAAACCGGCGACGACGACGCCGGAGGACTTCGATACGGCCGGCAATTGCTGTGGTCGGAAACAGCCGCAAAGGGTGCCGCTTGTGGGGGCGACCGTCGCATTGTCGATCTGGTTCGGTGGAATGGCGCTTCTCGCCCTCGTAATCGATCCGCAAGCCGTCGTGGTATTCGGCCCCCGGCAGACGCTGGTTGCTGCCGTCGATCATGCGGACGCATCGCTGATCTCGATGGGCCGCTGGTTCACGGTTGCCCGATCGGAGCACGGCGGAATCGCCCGCAAGCTTTACGCGGGTGGCGCCTGGTTCGTCTGGCCCGCCATTGCGGGCACGTGCCCGTCGGCCCCGCGGTGAGCTTGCTTGCGGCCACGAGCCGCTTGAGCCGGGTGAGCTTTGCCCAGCCCTCCGGCTCCATCGAATGGGGATGGCACCGTTGGAAAGGCACCTGGTCGCCGGCTGGAACGATGGACCGAAAGCGTCACACCCCGAGGAGCCTCCTCGCATTCCCGCCCGCGATGACGGCGCGGGCGTCGGCGTCCAGGCTCTTGGTTGCAGCCAAATGCTGCAGCGGATCGTACTCGGCCATGTCGTAGGGATAGTCCGTTCCCATCAGTACGTGGTCGATCCCGAATGTCGCGACCAGCGCAGTCAGCTGCTCCGGCGTGAACACCACCGTGTCGACATAGATCCTCTTGAGGTAAGTGGACGGCGGCTTCGGCAAGTCGCCTTTCGCGTCGCCGCGCGCCCCCCAGGCATGGTCGATGCGGCCCGGATAGGCGCCCAGAAAGCCGCCGCCATGGACCGCGATGATCTTGAGATCGGGGTGCCGCTCGAGCACGCCGTCGAAGATGAGATAGTGCAACGCGATCGTGGTCTCCAGCGGGTTGCCGATGACGTTGTTGAAGTAGAACCGGGAGAAGCGTCGCGCCTCGGTGAAGCCATTGGGATGAATGAGCACGACGGCACCGATCTCCTCTGCCTTCTTCCAGAACGGCGCGAAGGCAGGGTCGGAGAGTTCTTGACCGGCCACGTTGGTGAGAATCTGCACACCCTTGAACCCAAGCTGTGTCATGCAGCGCTCAAGCTCGCGCGCGGCCTCGTCGCCGTCCGGCATCGGCACCGTGCCGAGCGCCGCGAAGCGGTCGGGCCTTGCCGCCACATAGGCGGCGACGCCATCATTGATGATCCGGGCGGCCTTGACGGCGATTTCCAGCGGCACCGTGTAGTAGCATTGCGGCGGCGGACACATCACGAGCTGCAGGTCGATGCCCATGGCGTCGAGATCGGCAAGGCGCTCCTCGTGGCCGGTCATCAGCGCGCGGCGGTCGCTGTCCTGTCGCGCATTGAGGGCCTTGGTCTGCGGTGTCGCGAAATTGAAGAGCGGAATCCTCGCCGGGTCGAGATGTGGCTTGACGAGCTCCGCCGCTTGCGGAATTGCGATGTGTGAATGGATGTCGATGGTCATGCTTTGCGGCCGCATCGCCCGCCCGGGCGTGACGGCTTGCGGGCGGGCGGCGGTGGGGCCGTAGCGATTCCAGTCCTGAGGCATTCGGGGTCCTCGTTCGTCTGCCAAGGTCGATGCGATTACGCGAAAGTTCGTTGGGTGTCATCGTCCGCGCAGGAGCGTTGGGCCGTGGGGCGCAATAAGCGCAGCGCATTGCGCCCTACGGCTCTATCGCTTCTTCCCTACAGTGCCGAGGGCCTTGCGTTCCGGGTTTGCCGGGATGACGGGCAGCAGCAGGTAACTTGGCGTCTTCCGTCCGAAATGCAGCGTCGTCACGCCGGCGAAGATCTCCGGCGGGCGATCTTGCGGGTCGTCGTGCAGGAACGGGCCGCAGCCGGTCAGTTCGTTCTTGAAATTCGAAAGCTTGCCGCCGCTCGCGCCGCCATACTCGTAGTCCTTGCCGCGAATGGTGAGAGCGATGCGGTATCCGGGCGGCGCTACGATCGAGGTTGGCCAGATCTCGATATCGAGTTCGACGACTTCGCCCTGCCGAAGCGGCTCTTCGGCATCGTGGGTATGGTATGGCCGATAGGGCAGCGAGCACTCGAGATCGAGCGCGCGATGGGAGGCGCGCAACCAGCCCTGGGCGATCGGCGTGTGCGGATCGATTGCGCCCTGGAACACCACCTCTTTGATGTCGGGCGAGAACACCCGCAAGATCAGGAACAGGTCGGCGTCGCTGGTCGACGACGATACGAACAGCTTGGCGGCGACCGGCCCGGTGATTTCCGTCGCCTCTGCGAGCGGCGGAGTCATGAACGTGATGCCGTCGCCCATGGCGTTGAAGCTCAAGGTGGCCTTGGTGACCGCGACGGCGGTCTTCAACATGCCGTCGGCCGGGTCGAGATGAAACTTCGTCCACTTGGTGCGCTTGAGCGGCCATTCGTCCTCGGCACGGGCGACAAATTTCTCGCCCGGATGGCGGACCTGGAGCAGGACCTTGGGCTGCTTGTTCCAGCCATTGTCCTTGCCGTGCAGGAAATGGTCGAAGAACCGCAGCTGCTGCTTGCGGCCGTAATCCGTGTAGAAATGCGTCCAGTGTTCGCCGCCATGGACTTCGAGCCATTTCAGCCGCGATGCGGCCTGCACGAAGCCTTCGAAATTCCCGCGCGGATGAAGACCCTGCCCGCCCCAATTGGCGGCGGAAAACAGCGGCGCCGCGACCTTGTCCCACACGGGCGAGCGAGCGCGATGATAAGCGTCGTCGAGCGGATGGGCCAGAATGTCGTTACCGAAATCGATGCGGTTGCGGGCAAGCTGATCCTCGCGGAGAGTCTCCGGTCCGCACACCAGCTCTCCGTGCACGGGCGAGCGCCTGCCGCGCTCTCCCGCGCCGTATTGCACGGTCTTGACCTGCATGTCGTACCAGTTCTTCCAGAACGTGCATAAGATGCCGCCGTGACGGGTCATGTCGCGGTAGCAGTCCGCCGCCCCCTCCCATACGCAAATGGCGGCAAGGTGCGGTGGCTGCAGCGACGCCACGTGCCACTGGTTGATGCCGTAGTACGATATGCCGTTGAGCCCGATTTTGCCGTTCGACCACGGCTGCACGCCGGCCCACTCGATGCAGTCGTAGAAGTCCTTGGTCTCGCGGGGGGAGAAGTGGTCGATCACGCCGGGCGAGCAGCCGCAGCCGCG
>Ga0099791_10000754_pt1 | contig 12155 bp, 10 predicted proteins | sample Rivendell_Oct201_7_FD_77318 | JGI IMG/M metagenome (GOLD analysis project Ga0099791, IMG submission 77318) | Vadose zone soil and rhizosphere microbial communities from the Eel River Critical Zone Observatory, Northern California to study diel... | ecosystem: Environmental > Terrestrial > Soil... | reverse complement strand
CGAAGACATTGGCGTTGGCGATGTCACGACGAACTTACTTGTCGCACCAGAGGCGAGCGCGGTAGCTCGAATCATCGCCAAACAAGACGGCTTTGTGTCGGGTCTGTCGATCGCTCAAGCTGTCTTTCTGATGCTGGATGTTGACATGCGTTTCAGCTTGAACGCTGGAGACAGAGCCGAGGTCACATCCGGACAACTGCTGCTTGAATCGAAAGGCTCGGCGCGGGCGATTCTGACGGGAGAGCGCACAGCGCTGAACTTTCTCGGACGGATGTCGGGAATTGCGACTCTGACGCGCAAGTTCGTTAAGGCGGTCGCCGGAACCAAAGCTACAATACTCGATACTCGGAAGACCGCGCCCGGCTTGCGCGCGATCGACAAACTCGCCGTGCAACATGGCGGCGCTAGTAATCATCGGTTCGGCTTGTACGATATGATTCTAATCAAAGACAACCACATCGATAGCGCCGGGTCGATCAGCGACGCCATCCGAGTGGTGAAAGCGGCTGATAATCAACTGGAAATCGAAGTCGAAGCAAAAAACATCAAAGAGGTGCAAGAGGCATTGGACCTGGGGGTCAAACGCATACTTCTGGACAATATGTCGCTCGCCGAGATGCGGGACGCGGTGGCGATTAATGATGGCCGGGCAAAGTTCGAAGCGTCCGGCAGCGTGACGCTTCAGAACGTGCGCGAAATTGCCGAGACTGGAGTTGACTTCATTTCTGTCGGCGCGCTCACCCACTCAGCACCGGCGTTTGATGTCAGCCTTCGTTGGGTTAGATAGGAATTTTAGGAGCAAGGGGAAAATACGATGAACTCATTGATGGGTAATGAAACTTCGGCCAATCAGCTCTACCTCGGTCTGCAAGCCATGCTCGCCGATGTGGTGCCCGATTTCGAATTAAAAATGAAAGCTGATCTGGCCGCCGAGATTAATCGCCTCAAAGTAGAACGCAACGCAGTTATTCTCGGCCACAACTACATGGAGCCCGCGCTCTTTCATTCAATCCCGGATTACGTGGGCGATTCGCTCGACCTCGCCCGGCGGGCCGCCACTACCGACAAAGACATCATCGTTTTCTGTGGCGTGCGCTTCATGGCCGAGACTGCAAAGATTCTCAATCCAAACAAAACCGTGCTGCTGCCGTCGAAGAAAGCCGGCTGCTCGCTGGCGGCCAGCATTACCGCCGCTGACGTGCGCGAATTGAAGCAAAGATTTCCGGGTGTGCCGGTCGTGACTTACGTAAACACTTACGCGGATGTAAAAGCGGAGTCGGATATCTGCTGTACTTCCTCAAACGCAGCGGCTGTCGTCGAATCGCTGAATGCTGAGACCGTGATCTTTCTTCCCGACGAATACCTCGCCCGCAATGTCGCCAAAGAAACCGGCCGGCACATCATCTTCCCAACGAAAGACCCGCAGTCAGGGTCAGACTCGGAATTGGATTATCAAATGATCGGCTGGCGCGGTCGTTGTGAAGTGCACGAGAAATTCACTCTCGCTGACATTACTGATATTCGAAAGCAGTTTCCCGACGTCGCAATTCTTGCACATCAGGAATGCAGCCCCGAAGTCGTCGCCGCATCCGATTATTCGGGCAGCACGAACTCCATGATCAAATTCGTCGAACAGACAAAAGCTCCCCGCTATCTATTACTGACAGAATGTTCGATGGGCGAGAACATCGCCGCCGCCAACCCCGACAAGGAGATGTTACGTCTTTGTAGCGTCCGTTGTCCCCACATGAATCAGATCACGCTTGAAGATACTCTTGCCTCTCTGCAAAAGAATCAATATGTGATCGAGATTCCCGAAGAGATACGTTCAAGAGCGGCGAGAGCTGTCGAGAGAATGATTGCGATCGGATGAGACTTTTCCCTCTCCTTCTGGGAGAGGGTCAGGGTGAAGGTTTAGCGAAGGAAGAAACCCCTGTCTTCATTTCCAGGCCACTCATGAAGAAGAAGGAAGATAGTTTGGGCTCTGGCGCCAGACCCTCGCCCCAACCCTCTCCCAGAGGGAGAGGGCGATGAGAAAAGAGAAAACGTTATCGGAACAGTTGCGGCAAATGAGCAAGTCGTTGATGCGCCAAGTATGTTATTACTCTCCCAAAGGCAGAGGGAGCCAGGCAGTAATTTAAGGGCTTCCTGGTATCAAGTCTGCGGGTCTAATTAGGCGGCGCGAGCCATCGAGCCAGGTTACTCACGTAGGTCTTCACGTCTTCGAGCTTCTCTGGCTCTCGCTTGATCTGATCGCCGGGAGGTTCTTCCAAAAAGCTGGGACAGCCTTTCGAAGTGTCCCAGTTGTAATCCACAAAGTGATGAAAGCTGGACTCTGCAATCGCACGGCCGAGCTCGTTGCCATGCTCATCGCGAGTACGCTCAAATGCGACAACCAGATTGAATGGCCGATGCGTTACCTGACTAAGACCCGTCGCGATTACTCGTGCGTGATCTTCATCTTCCGGAACGCCGACTCCGCCTTCGTGAGGGTGTGCCGGAAAATACTCAATCAAACCTGAAACATTTCCGGGGTCCAGCAAGACCTCGTGCACCGGCTCGACCGCCGTGATTCTTTGATAATCGCCGTTGCTGCCTGAATGATAATTCGGCCAGGAGATTGTTTTGGTATCCTGATCATCGCGCACATGACGGCTCTCGTCCGGATCTGGATGTCGGCTATGAAAGAAGTGCGCGCGCCCCACTCCACCTAAGGTGCAAAGCGACGATCCCAAATCCTGATGATCGCGGGTCGCTAAGATTCCACCGCCTCTCTGGCGAAAGCGGGTGATCCCCTGACAGTCCGCAACGCTTAAGCCTTCGCCCGTATCAACTGCGAAGAGCCAAAGCTCATCGCAGTCAGTCGTATCAAGCCCACTTAACACCGCATCGTTACCTTCAGCATTCTTTTCTCGATTGCGGGCGGTCACTTTGCAGAGTGCATTACCGCTTTCATCCTTGAGAGAAGCAAGGTGATCGCGCAACAGCGAGAATCGATCGATGTTCCAATCGTCTTCAATCGATGGGATGGTTGTTTGTAACAGGATCTGAATTTGCTTTGCCATGATTTGTCCACTACACGCTCACGAGCGGCAAGCTGCGGTAACGTTTGCCGGTCAGTTTCGCCAGCGCGTTTACTACCGCCGGCGAGATCACGGGCACCGGAGGTTCGCCGCATCCGGTTGGCGCTTCGGTACTCGGCACGATGTGCACGTCCACCGTGGTGGGCGCGTCCATGATGTAAGGCGGCGTGTAGCCGTCGAAGTTTCGCTGTTCCACTCGTCCGTCCTTAAATGTAATCGCTCCCTTTGCCATCAGTTGCGTGACCCCAAAGCCCACTCCCGCCTGAAACTGGCTTTCCACCGCCAGTGGGTTGACCGCCAATCCGCAATGAAGCGCAATCGTCACCCGATGAATCTTTGGCCGTTTGTTTTCAATCGAGACATCGACGGCGCACGCGACGGCAGTATCAAAAGCTTCGTGGCATGAAACTCCGGCGGCATGTCCCTTCGGCAAGTTGTTTCGCCAGGCCGCGCTCTTTTCGTCCATCAGGTCGAGGGCGGCGCGCAGCTTCTTTGCTTCAGGTTTCAAGAGCTTGCGACGATACGCAATCGGGTCCATGTTGGCGCGCGTGGCCAATTCATCTATCAGGGTCTCCATGACGAATGCGTTGTGCGTGTGTCCGACCGACCGCCACCAAAGGACCGGCACGTTGACGGTTGGATTGTGCGCGGAAACATGAAAGTTCGGAATGTTGTAACTCGTGTCCGAAGTGCCTTCGACGGTTGTTTCATCGACGCCGTTCTTGATCAGCATCGCCGCAAACGGAGTCCCGGCGACCAAAGATTGCCCGACAATGACATGTCGCCACACCGCCGGCATGCCCTCGGGCCCGATGCCGATTTCAACTCGATGCGCGTGCATTGGCCGATAATAGCCGCCTCGCACATCATCCTCGCGGGTCCAGATGAGCTTAACTGGTGTGCCGCGAAATCGCCTGGCAATCGTTGCCGCTTCGCGCTGCACGTGCGAATCGATGACTGCGCGCCGGCCGAAACCGCCACCGGCAAATTCGGTGTGGAAAGTGACTTGTTCAGGCTTGAGTCCCAGCACTTCGCCGATGGCCATTTGATCCATCGTCTGAAACTGGGAGGGAACCCATGCTTCGGCGCGCTCACCGTCGAAGCGGATCGTGGTATTAAGCGGCTCCATCGGCGTGTGAGCCAGATAGGGAAACTCATATTCGGCAACAATCCGATTAGCAGGAGTGACGCCATCCATCGCCTTCTCATCACCAAGCGCCATGGCAACATTGCCGGGCGTGCGCGCAAGTTCCTTATACCTGGTCCACAACTGCGAACTGTCGGGCTTTTCTATCCCTGAAAGATCCCAATCGATCTTGAGATGGTCGCGCGCCTGCTTTGCGGTCCAGAATCTATCAGCAACAACCGCGACTCCACTGCCCTTGACCAGCGGAATCTCGAACACGTCGCGCACGCCGTCGATGCTGCGCGCCTCCTTGTCATCTAAGCTCTTTACTCGTCCGCCAAACACCGGCGGATGCAAAACAACAGCGATCTTCATTCCCGGAAGATCAAGATCAAGACCAAACTTCTGCGAGCCATCACACTTGGCTCGACTATCAAGCCGGCGGACTCGCTTGCCGATGAGACGAAACTCGGATGGGTTCTTGAGAGAAACTTTTTCGGGCACCGGCTCACGCGCGGCTTCACTCGACAGGTCTGCATACTTCGCCAATTGTTTGTTCGGTCCATAAACGACACTCGCTTGCGTCCGGCATTGATCCGGCCGCACGCGCCAGCGCTTAGCGGCAGCGGCAACTAACATCGCGCGCGTCTTCCCGCCTAACTCGCGGTATTGCTGAAACGAATGCGCGATCGAACCGGAACCACCAACCATTTGAATTCCGTAGAGCGGATCCTTGTAAACGTCTGCCGCCGGCGCCAGTTCAGCGATCACCTGCGACCAGTCAGCATCCATCTCGTCGGCGAGGATCATTGGCAGAGAGGTCTGCACGCCCTGGCCAAACTCAAGACGATTCACTGTGATCACAATCCTGCCGTCGGGTCTGATGTGAACAAATGCGTCCGGCGGATAAACTTTCGGTGGCGGCAGCTGATTTCCATCCCCTGCTAAAGCGGGAAAATCGAAGTACAACGAAAGCAACAAGCCACCGGCGGCAGCGGCCGACGCGTGGAGAAAACTTCGTCGATTCAGATTTAGATCCTCTTGTAGTTTGGCTGCTGTTCGCACGGGTCGGCCTCCTTTAGCTCAATTGCTGTGATGCGCTCTTGATCGCTTCACGAATGCGCACGTAGGTAGCGCAGCGGCAAAGATTTCCACCCATCGATTCTTCAATGTTTGTGTCCGTCGGTTTAGGAGTGGCTTTCAGCAACGCAACCGCGCTCATAATCTGTCCGCTCTGACAATAACCACATTGGACTACGTCCTTGTCCACCCAGGCTTCCTGCACCGCTCGGCCAACCGGATCTTGCGCCATCGCTTCGATGGTAACGATTGAGCGATCGCCAATCAGAGACACCGGCACCACACACGACCGAGTGGCGATGCCGTCAACGTGTACGGTGCATGCACCGCAGGCGCTTATGCCACAACCGTACTTTGTTCCTGTCATTTTCAGTTCTTCACGCAGCACCCACAGAAGCGGTGTGGAAGGATCGACGTTCACCTGTTTGCGCTGACCGTTTACGTTGAGTTGATAAATTGCCATAACTGACCTCCAATCTTCGCGTCCTATTTTCCTGGCGGGCAAGGCGTACCTGCTTCGACCCAAACACGAGTCGCCGCGACGAACTCCGAGTGTGAAATAGCTGGCAACGTCCGCATAGTGCCGTCCGGGCGCCGGCCTGGATTCCAGGCCCACAAAACCAGCGGCTCAGTTTCGTTATGTCTCAGTAGCGCTCGCGCGTCGAGACCGTTGTTCTTTGCGCGATCAGTTAAAGCTCGGCACACCACCGCGCTCGACAATGGCTGGTCGCTGGAATCCTGCCATCGCATTGACAGCGGGGCCAGGTGCCAATTGTGTCCGCCCGGGACGCCGGTACTATCGGCATTTGTCTCCTGATGACAGCTCGCACAATTCAAGCCGGGAACGCCCTTGCCTGCCGGGCCTCGAATGACATTGGCGAAGTGACGATGACGATCGTCGCCCTGCTGCGGATAATTTGTCGCAGTGTGACAGTTGATGCAGCGAGGTGAAGTCAGGACCGAATAGACCTGTTGCCACGCGGCGAGTCCGTCGACGAGTCTGGCATCGGCTGCTGAAGTCTGGTTCCGTCCTGCGCCAAATGTTGACAGAACGCTCCAGGTTACCAGGACGATCCCTATGAAAAGGAAAACCCGGCCGACCAAGCGGTGGTTTGGTAGCATACTTGCCTCCTTCTGCCGCGATCCTGTGCAGACCGCTCGAAGTCGCGCGTTGCAATTTGAGGGGGAACTGAACACCAAATTACCACGCCTGTCTTTAAAAGTAACGCTATTGCCGGACGGAAACTCTGCGCCGATAGGCACGTCCACGATGGATGCAGTGTCATGATAGCCGCTTCAGCGTTTGCCCGCTGTAGAAACGAAACGAGATAACCACCAGAGTCAATGCACCTGCCCGTTTGTCCTTGTCGTTTCATTCAGACACTGGCGAAGGAATTGTTGCTCGACATTGTTCGTCGTTAGCGCGAGTGCGCGGCGATAAGCCTTTGTTGCCTCCTGCAAGCGATTGAGTCGCCTCAACAAATCAGCGCGAGCGGATCGGCAGTTTAGATAGCGAGGCGTGACCGAGGACAACCCGAGATTTTTACGGCACGTCCCGTCCTTCGCCGTGTTCTAATACCCAGAAGTTCGTATCTCTTTTGTCTTTCTCGTTCAGGGCTTCGCGAAGTTTGGCCACCGGCTCCTCTTCGCCGTCATCACCCAGCGCGAAGGTTCCAAAGTGTATAGCCATGCTCACGTGGGGCTTTAGTAGGCGGTGCAATTCAACGGCTTCGCTCGGCGATAGGTGAACCGGATGCATGAACCATCGGGGCAGGTAAGCACCGATTGGCAACAAAACAAGTCGAAACGACCTGAACCGATTCTTGATTTCAGCGAAGTGCGTTCCCATGCCGGTATCACCCGCGAAATAAATATTCCCTGACGATGTTTGAATGACATAACCGCACCAAAGCGTCGCGTCGACATCGCTCAGACCTCGCCCCGAAAAATGTTTGGCGGGCACGCAAGTCACGCTAACTCCATCGGAAGGTTTCGCGATGTCCCACCAGTCAAGTTCGGTAACATCGATGACCCCTTGAGCCTTAAGCAGCGCACTATTTCCCAGACCGGTTACAAAGTGTGGATGATGATCGGCGTCCAGTCTTAGGAGTATCTGAATATCCAAATGATCATAATGATTGTGGCTGATGAGCACGAGGTCTATTGGTGGTAAGTCTTCAAACCGCAGTCCGGGAGATCGATGTCTCTTTGGACCGGCCCAGGTAACCGGGCTGGCGCGCTCAGACCAAATTGGATCGGTAAGAATGTTCAGGCCATCAATCTGGATGAGCACCGTAGCATGATTAATAAAGGTCACTCGCAGAACACTCCCAGTTACTCTTGATGGCGGCGCGGAGCCGGGTTGCGAGTCTGTCCACTTGTTCCACGGACCAGGCTTGCTGGTTAATTGCCAACGAAGAAAATCAACAAAACCTTTGTGCGCGGGCGGCTCAAGATTATGAAACCTTCTGCCGTCGAAATGATTGGTGGTTGGGCCATGATAGCGTGGAGCTGACAAAGCGCGATCAGCCAGCAGATAAATCAAAGCCAGGCCGCCGGCGACAGTGACGATGATCTCCAGTATCAACAAAGGCGACCAATTCTCAATTGAGACCTGGATTTATTCTAACGAATACCCAAAAACTATCACGCTTGGTTTGAAAGGAACAGGTGACCGAGGCCAGAATGAAGACGATCGACGATGCGACTCCTGGACCTTTCAAGGAGATGTAAATGGATACCGAACAAGAGCCGTTAAGATCAGGTTTCGGATTTGAAACTACGGCCGAGAAGATTGTTACCGGCTGACTCGATTCTTGACTATTCGTTCCAGAAAGAGTATAAGCTGCTCTTAGAGGTGTGACAGCCAATGGCGCGGCACAAAGAGTTCGATCGAGACGAAGCCCTTCAGAAGGCGATGGAGGTTTTCTGGGCGCGCGGATACGAAGGAACATCGATCCAGAGTCTGGTCGGGCACATGGGAATCAACCGCCAGAGTCTCTATGACACCTTCGGAGACAAGCACGCGCTTTATTTGCAATCGCTTGATCGCTATTGCCAGTTAGAGAGCCAAAAGGCGATTGAATTGTTGGAGAATTCGGCCTCGGTTAAGAAGGCAGTGCGAAAATTGTTCGCCGGCGTTGTTGAAGGAGCACTTTGTGACACACAACGACGCGGGTGCTTCGCAGGTAACGCGATGTCGGAACTGGCTGGCCGCTGCAAAGCGACGGCGGCCCGGACCAGCAGCAATATGGCCGCGATGGAAGGCGCTTTCTATCGGGCTTTGCTGCGAGGTAAGAACGAGGGACAGCTAAAGACAACTAGGGAGCCACGCGCGGTGGCGAGATTTCTCTATAGCAGTCTCCAGGGATTAGTACTCATGTCGAAAGCAACACAGGATCGCAAGACGCTGGAAGACGTGGTGAAGGTCACGCTTTCTGTGCTCGACTAAATTTTTTGCGTTGTTCTGGAACGGTTGTTCCAGAACGCGCGTAGGATCCAGAGGCGCAAGCGCTGGTGAGGCGAACCATAAGAAAGGATGGAAGACACGATGGGAAGATTGGAAGACAAAGTAGCAGTAGTCACGGGAGGAAACTCGGGCATCGGGTTGGCGACGGCAAAAGAGTTCAAGGAGCAAGGCGCACGGGTGGTAATTACCGGCCGCGACCAACAGACACTCGACGAGGCTAAGCGCGAGCTTGGCGGCGACGTTCTCGCAGTGCGCTCGGACGCGTCGAGTCTAACGGACATAGACAAGTTATTTGCAGTGGTGAAAGAGAAGTTCGGCAGGATCGATGTGCTCTTTATTAATGCCGGCGTCGGCAAGTTTGTGCCGTTGGAGTCCGTGACCGAGGAATTCTTTGACTCAATCATGGACATCAATTTCAAAGGCGCGTACTTCACGATCCAGAAGGCGCTGCCGCTGCTCAACGACAATGCTTCGATCGTCCTCAACGCGTCAATTAATGCATACATCGGGATGCCTAACTCCAGCGTTTACGCGGCGAGCAAGGCGGCGCTCATTACTTTGGCGCGAACGCTTTCCGCTGAACTTGTGGATCGCGGCATCCGCGTTAACGTCGTCAGCCCCGGTCCGGTTACGACTCCTATCTTCGGGAAGCTCGGCATGGCGGCGGATGCGCTCGATGAGACCTTAAAGTATATAAAGGCGCAGGTGCCGATGAAGCGATTCGGACGGCCGGAAGAGATCGCCAAGACGGTGCTCTTCCTTGCCAGTGATGATTCTTCATTCCTGCTGGGGACGGAGATCGTGGCGGACGGAGGCATGAGCCAGCTCTAAACTGATACGCAACTTGAGAAAGGATTCGGACGATGAAGATAGGAATTGTTGGTTCGGGAAACATTGGGGCGAACGCCGCGCGGCTTTTCGTGCGCGCCGGTCATGAAGTCGCTCTCAGCAACTCGCGGGGTGGCCAGGGTCTGGAAGCGTTAGTCGAGGAACTCGGCGACAGATCGCATGCGACGACGATTGAGGACGCGGCGAAGTTTGGCGAAGTTGTCTTAATTGCGATTCCTTTCGACAAATATCGGACGCTTCCTCAGGACGCTTTCAAGGGCAAAGTTGTCATCGATGCCGGCAACTACTACCCGGAGCGTGACGGAAAGTTTCCGGAACTCGACGGGGACGAAACCACCTCCAGCGAGATGATGGCTTCGCACTTGAAGGAAGCGCGACTGGTCAAAGGCTTTAACACAATCTATTTCAAACATCTCGCCAGTCAGGGCGACACGAGTTTGCCGCTGGAGGAGCGGCGCGCGATTTTCATCGCCGGTGACGACACGAAGGCGAAAGAGATTGTTGCGCGGTTGATTGAAGAGATCGGATTCGCGGCTGTCGATACGGGCTTCCTGCATGAAGGAGGCCGCAGCCAACAGCCCGGGACTGCTGTCTACAACAAAGACCTGACCGCCAAAGAGGCGGCCGCGCTTTTGTCTACTGACTGAATATCTAATGACTGACTCATTGAGGGAGGAGTCTAATGCCAACACTCCGGAAAGATTCAAGCGCAATGCGCCACTGAATGAGCCGGATCAGGCAACGTTCTATGTTCCGGGTGAGCATGGTTATACCGATTACCCGGCACTCGGAGAACTCGCGGCGACGATTTAACGTTTACGATAACGCCTGGGAGGCAAACAATAAGATCATGGACATGATGCAGGAACTTGAATTACTTAGTGACGAACAATCTGAATCTCAGAATGCGCAAAGAGACAGAGAGGGTTTGGGACATTCGCAACCGGACGAAGAAGTTCTCGACGCGTATTCGCGCGCTGTCATTACCGCGGCGGAACGAGTCAGCCCGTCGGTTGTCTACATAGAAGTCGAGCAACCTGTGAGCAGCAGGAGGCGTGGCCCCGCGCGCGTTCCGCGGGAAACGAGGGGTAGCGGATCGGGTTTTATCTTCACTCCTGATGGCTTCATTCTGACTAACAGTCACGTCGTCCATAACGCCAGGGGAATCGAAGTGACGGTCCTGGATGGGCATAAGTACCGGGCGGAGTTAATTGGAGACGATCCGGACACAGACCTCGCGGTCATTAGAATCAACGCGCCGAATCTGGTTCCGGCACGCCTGGGTGATGCGCAACAAATTCGCGTGGGCCAATTGGTATTGGCTATCGGCAATCCTTACGGCTTTCAATATAGCGTCACCGCTGGCGTTGTTAGCGCGCTCGGCCGCTCACTGCGGTCACAGTCAGGCCGATTGATGGATGCAGTGATCCAGACGGACGCCGCGCTCAATCCTGGCAATTCTGGTGGACCGCTGGTTAACTCTCGCGGCGAAGTCATTGGCGTCAACACCGCGATGATTCTGCCGGCGCAGGGGATCTGTTTTGCTACCTCGATCGACACTGCGAAGTTTGTCGCCAGCCGTCTGATTCGCGACGGCAGAGTCAGCCGCAGTTACATCGGCCTGGCGGGACAGAATGTTCCGCTGCCGCGGCGAATCGTGCGCTATTACGACCTTCCAGTTGAAAGCGGCATTCTCGTTGTATCTTTCGAGGAGAGTAGTCCGGCCAGGAAGGGCGGAGTGCGCGAAGGGGACATCATCGTGGGCTTTGACGAGCATCCGACGCACGGCATCGATGATCTTCACAAACTGCTAACAGAGGAGCGTATCGGACACGAGTCATCTTTGACGGTCATCAGAGGCACGCAGAGACTGAAGCTTCGAGTCATACCTGCGGAGTCTAGAGACGGAGCGGGCAACTAAGAATTTTCGACAGGGACGAGAGGCAAAGGGTTGACCCAACTCCATTCCATTCACGCTGACCGTCTCACCAATGGGTTTTGGTGGAGCAGAGGGGGCTCGAACCCCTGGCCTCCGCATTGCGAACGCGCTTTAGTCGGGTCTACTGACTACTACACGTTCCCATACGTTACGCTAAATTCAACAAAGCAGCCGTCCGAGAGATGATTCGCATTCCATAGCTTCCTATGCGTTGCCATTCAATTCCCTACAGTCGCGTCAACCTGACGCCAAAAAACTAAGCTACCTCAACCGCGATTCAGCCATCACGCGCAACGGATTTTAAGAACGTTGGAAAGGGTATCACCTGGTCTTACGAAACGATACGAGCCAGTATTTAATCGGCCTAGCGGTTGTCAAGGTATCGCTTCGGCTGGCTTCGTATCAACACGTACGGCCACCATCTTAGCCCCATCTTCATCATGGAAGGGAACCACGTCAATCTGATATTCGTCGATGAAAGCACCGTCGTCCGCTGACTGTCAGTCAGCGAAACACTTGCATTCGTCAGGGTCGATCCCGTTGACGGCTATGAGAGCTTGTTCGAACCCTGTCCGGTTTACAGTAACGCGTAACCCCAACTTACCCCAT
>Ga0099791_10000753_pt1 | contig 12166 bp, 12 predicted proteins | sample Rivendell_Oct201_7_FD_77318 | JGI IMG/M metagenome (GOLD analysis project Ga0099791, IMG submission 77318) | Vadose zone soil and rhizosphere microbial communities from the Eel River Critical Zone Observatory, Northern California to study diel... | ecosystem: Environmental > Terrestrial > Soil... | reverse complement strand
TGTCATTCGCTGCAGATCGTTGCGCGATGAAAATCGGTCCATGTCCGCAATGCCCCGAAAGCGGCGGCTGGCCGTCAAAGCGTCGCCCGTCGCGATGGGCCAATAGCCGACTCTGAGTCGAGCCATGCTCCATCATCTCGACGCTAGCGCAGCGCGCCCGAGCGTCTGCTGCGCTGCAACAGCCAAATGACGATCACCATGTTCACGATGTTCCAGCCGATGCCATTGATTAGTGCGGCTGCGTAGGAGAATAGAACGATCGTAGAGCACTGCCTATGCCGGCACGCACCGAGTCGAAGTGAGAACGCGCTCTAGGCCGGCGACCCATGCCGACCAACATCATTCCGTTTGCCGGGATTCCGGCCCCCTGGCAATTCATCAGCATCACGCCCCATTTCCCCAATGCCGGGATGGGACAAGGGAAAACTCGTGTCAACCATTCGTGGCCGTGTTCAACTCCTTGTTTTCCATCGAAATAGTTGTCGGCCCCGGCGCGGGATGGAAGTGTGCGGAGCCAATTACGACTGATCGCCGTTCCCGATGAGTCGCGAATGGGCGTCAATCGCGGTCGCTAAGCACCCCGAAGCTCTGTTGTCGGTCGGTTTCTCGACACGTTCGATAAGGATGCAGGCGGCGTGTCCGCCTTGCAACACTCCGCCAGGTCCGCAATCCCGCTAGCTTGCGGTGTAATGGAGCGAAGCGAGAAGTGGAACCGATGATCTCGTGTTAGTCAGATCGTAGCGCCGCGGGTTCCTCGCGGCGCTCCATGTACGCTGTTAGCAAGTCGTTTGTGATCGTGGGGCGGGCGCCTGGCTGACCTGAACGCTTCGCATCGCCCAGGACATCGCAGCGGTCATCCGGATCAAGTCTCTGCCAATCTTCTGCAGCAAGGACCGAGCTTGATACATCATATTCGCCGCACGTTGGGCAGATAATGCCCATGCCGTCAATTGCGGTGGCGATTTGCTCTGCGTTGGCAGTGCAGACGGGACAGTCCATTTATTAGCTCCACTGGTTACAATTTGGAGGGGCGACATGGCGTGGGGCCCCCGGGTCGGAGAGAAAACATTGGGGCCGATGAACGACTGATCGCTGTTGCCGTCGGCGTGCGGATGAGCGTCAGTCGTGGTGGCGAAAGCACCGCGAGGTGTTGTTTGTCGGTCGGCTTCTCGACGGGCTCGACAAAGAAATTGTCGCGCTCGTCCGCTCGGGGCGGACGTTTACCCAACGAGCGCAAAATCCCGGTCCGTCCCTCGACAATCCGTGAAAACGGGATCATCCCGGCATCAGCGCGGGGACCTTTCGGAGAGATATCCGATGAGGGCCTTACAGCGGCAATTGCCACAGGAACGTCACCTCCGCGCTGAACAGCGCCGGGCGCTTGAAATACTTGCCGCCGCAGGACTGCACGGCTGTGCCGGAGCGACATTGCTCGGTCATGGATTCCGCATTGATATGTTGGCCGACTTAGTGGGCGATGGACTCGCCACGGCGCGTCGAGAGACCATAAGAGTGGACAAACGTAAGATCACGATCGCTCGCATCTGCATCACGCAGGCTGGCCAGCGGGCCATCAAAGATTGACGCAGGTCGTCGTCACGTCCGCCATGAGCCGGACGAGCGAGCCTGGAGCGCACCGATGCGGCCGGCGTCGGACACATCGCGTCAAGAACGGTCTCGCCATCGTGGCGAGCATGCTCAAGCTCCAGGCCAGCGAAGTGAATGATCCAGCGTTGACCCTGCACCTCGAGGAATCTGCCTATCGCGTATCGGCGGTCGCAAAGGCGCACGAGCGTATTCACCAGGGCAACGGTCCGGACCGGCTCGAACTCGGCGCCTATGTCAGGGACGTCTGCCGAGATCTGAACGAAGCTGTCCATCGCGCCGCGTCGATCGAGGCCGACGACGTGGAACGAATTCTTCCCAATATCGATGCCCATCGTGGCAATGGTCGCGATTGATTTGTTGGACATGGCGGTGCTCCGTTTGACACTCGCCCCATCCCAGCATCACTCGCCGGTGGGGCAGGAGCACGGCCGGACCATTCCATTAGCAGGCATTCGATAATGCTGGCCAATCGGGGGAGCCTACAGTGCCTCACCGAGCTTTGATCTCTCGGGCGACTATCTTCCTTGAGCAATGAGGATGATATACGGTTGTGTTTCGTGGATTGGTCGCCAAAACTCTTCGCCTTCTTTGGCCACTGCTTGCGGCGTGGCGGTCATCGACTTCCACGCGACGTTCATTCCAGCTACGGCAGCAGCCTGCTCATATTCGGCTTCCATGTACTGGCGCTTAAAGAGCGGCTCTCGCAGCCCAGGCTCTCCGGTTCTTTTGATGAACTCCATCTTTACCGAGTTGCCTTCGAGCTTCGTCATGCGTCGAATGAAAAAGTTTGTTTGAAATTTCGTAAATCGAGGATTCAGGGTGACTGACACAAACTTTCCGCCTGCGGCGAGGCGTTGATTCGCAGACTGGAAAAAAGTTCCTAACTCTGCCACATTCTCTGCGTATGGCAATACCATAACCGACGTTGCCGAATCGAACTGACGACGATCAGAGAATGTTTGCGGTGTCGCAACGACGTATTCGATGCCAAGGCTTCGTGCATTTTCGTGCGCCCGCGCCAACTCTATTTGTGTTGGGGATTTGTCGTAGCCCACAACGACCGCACCTTTCTTAGCCAATAGATGCGGAAGGTAGCTGTTGCCGGTTCCGATATCTAAGATTCGCTTCCCGCGAAGCTCGCCCAGTTCTCTGATGACAGCGGGGTAATGGAGGCCCGAACGATACTCATCAGTAGCGACGTACGGTCCGTACTCTGGAATATTACCGAAGTCCGTCATGTTAATCTCAAAGGGCTGCTCGGCGTGCGGCCAAAGAATTACGCGATCGAGTGCGCGTTCATGGATGATGATCTCAGTGGCGAGAAGCAGCTCCGTAAAGAGACCGCTTACTCATGACAAACCCCACCCCTCCGGCTCAGACGCGAGCGAACCTATTTATTTACCTGACGCCATCAGTCGCTTGCGCAGGGGCTTCAGCGCCACCAGCGCCAGGAAGGCCGCCACGAGGTCGAGCGCGGCAGCGATCATGAAAACGATCTTCCAGCTTCCTGTTCCGGCCGGCAGCAAGTTCGCGAGCGGAACGACAAACGCGGCCGTCCCTTTGGCGGTGTAAAGCAGCCCATAGTTGGCCGTGGCGAATTTTCCGCCGTAGAGATCCGCGCACATCGCCGGAAACAGTCCATAGATTTCTCCCCAGGCGAAAAACACCAAGCCCGATAGGATCACAAACAGCACCGGATCATGTGCGAAGGAGAGCAACCCATAAACAGCGAGCGCTTCCAAAAGGAAGGCGATGAACATCGTGTTCTCGCGGCCGATATGGTCGGAGATCCAGCCGAAGAACGGTCGCGTCAGTCCGTTCATCGCACGGTCGAGCGCAAGTGCAAATGTGAGCGCCGGCAACGTCAACCCGAGAATCGTGACGGGTATATTGTCGATTTTAAAGTCTTTTGCCATCGGTCCGAGTTGCGCCTGCGCCATCAGACCGCCAACACCCACGAGCACGAACATGGCGTACATGACCCAGAATGGCGGTGATTTGATCACCTCGGGCAATGCACAATCTCGCCGGCCCTGCTGCACCGCTGCCACGACTGGCACCGATACTTCGCCCGGTTCGGGAGCCCGCAGCAGCTGTGCGACCAAGAAGACGACAAGGCCTTGACCGAGCCCGAACCAAAAGAATGTCGCTTCATAACCATTCGTCTGGATCAGGCTTTGGATGGGCAGGACCGTAAGTGCTGAGCCCGCGCCGTAACCTGAAGCCGTCAAGCCTGCCGCTAGGCCGCGTCGGTCTGGGAACCATTTCAGTGCGTTACCGACCGCACCGCCATAGACGATGCCGACGCCGAGACCACCGATTACAGCCCCAACATAAAGCAGGAATAGCGAGTCCGCATAGGAATTGAGGACCCACGCCGCGCCAACGAGAATGCCCGCGCCACTGATCATCACGCGCGGACCGAATCGATCGACCAGGTATCCGTGGAGTGGTACCAGCCAGGTCTGGGTGAGAACGAAAATCGTGAACGCCCATTGGATCGCATAGCGGCCCCAGTGATATTTTTGATCGATGGGATCAACGAAGGGCGTCCAACCGAGCTGCAGATTGGCCACCATCACCATACAGACGATTCCGAATGCCAGCTGTCCCCAACGCGATCCGCCGGATGTTGCAAGGCGGATTTCCGCTGTGCCTAATGCCGTCACGACCGTTGTCCCCTCTCCACGTTGCCATTTTCCACTTTGTCGATCACTGCACCGTAGTCAGGGGACAATCCCTGCACCCGCTCCGGCTCAAGGATTGCGCTCGGCCAGCTGCACACTGGAGCAGCAGGAGTCGCAAACCGGATCGTTGATCCAGGCATTGCTATTTTCCACCCTGCTTTTGCCACCTGAGAAATTGTTGAAAGAGTTGCTGACCCGACGGATCGCGATTTTGCGTCGCCTCGGTCGGTGCGACTTCTTTTTGCATCGCGGCAAGCTTGTCCGCGGCTAGCCAGTAGCGGTTCCAGCCGGGCACTTTTGCCGCCAAGTTGACGTCTCTCCACTTAGGATGAAACGAAGGTTGTAAGAGCTTATCGAATCGTTCGAAATAGTATTGGATGAAGCGCTCCAACCGCCTTGCCCGGTCGCTGCCCTTGGGAAAGTTGTAGACTGCGAGGACGGCTGACATGCACAAGGTATCGACCATTTGTCCTGCAGGGATAAGCTGGGGATAGTCGTCGTGGGATAGCGGGCAGGGGAGGTAATAGTCCGCGAGCTTCGGGCCGAACTCGATGGGAAGGAAGTGGAACCCGGGTTCCGGTTTGAGCTTGACGAACAGGTCGTTGGGTTTGCCACCGGTGGAGACGATGGCCGCGATCTCGCCCGCCTTCATCTTCTCGAGCGCAATGGTGTTATTGACGTAGACCAACTCGGGGTGGACGCCCAAGCGTTCGAACACGATGGGTCCAGTGGTCGTGGCGCTCCCACCCTTCGTACCCAAGCTGACCTTCTTGCTCTCCAAGTCCTTGAGTGTCGTTATTTCTGGGCGGGCGAAAACATAAAGCTCACCCAGCAGCAGTTCGGAGATGTAGTTGATCCGCTGCTCAATGTTTCTGACCCGACCTGATTTTTTGTAAAGTTCGAAAGTGTCGGTATAGGTGATAGCGATATCGACCCCCTTGAGGTACAAGAGGTCATTGATATTCTCGTTGCCTCCGTAGCTGACGATTGGCAGAATTCGAAGGTTCTCTCCATCATCCAGCCCCTTCCCCAATTCCACGGCAAAACGGATGAAGGTACCTTCGAAGAAGCCGCCCGCGATACCCACGGTCCAGTTGTTGACCTCGGCAGATTTCGACTGCTCACCGGCAGCGGCGGCGGTCGGCGCGCCGCGGGCCTCGGCGACCGCCCATGACGCCGGTCCGGTCTGCGCCTCGGACGGCCTCGTTCCCACGACCAGGACAAGAAACAACGAGACGACTAACCCGAGCGACGCATATCCCGACCTAAGCATTTTTCACCCTCCCATCGGATTTTCGGCCGATGCCTTTTGAGAAGACGATCCACACTGGCGGCGGGCCCGCCGGTTCACTCGGGTATCCGTGCAAGCCTCTCCAGGCGCTCCAGGGCCAACGTGGAGCCCAGCTTCTTTGCCCTTTCATACCAACTGTGAGCCAGCGCGATGTCAGACGTGACTCCCCCTTTGGCGCCCAATTTCCTGAGCACCAAGGGGTCGTAGGTTTCGGCAAGCGCGAAGGCGGCCGCGGGCTCGCCGGCTTCCGCGGCGGCTTGGAACATCATGCGGGCTGCGCCGATGCTTCCGTTCGCCATGTACTCGGTGCCGTTCTTGACCATCAGCGCAATTTCGCTTGCCGAAAGCTGCCGCGGTTGAGACTTGGCAGGAGCAAGAGCGGCGTTGCCTGACCACTCTAGTCGCAGGCTCCTGCGGTCGGCCGCAGTGTTGTCAGCAAGACGCAGTTCCAGCGTTAGATCCATGACGCCGACAAAGCCGCGGGGTGGGGTGATTGCTGCACCGGTAAGCTCCCCGACCGAGAGTCGCCACGTATTCGGCCCGACCGGCGTGCCGGTTGATACAGTCGATCCGGGCGCAAGACCGCCGATCACCACGGCTGCGTCGGCACCGACATCGGAAGCCGAAACCGCCAACCTGGCGGTCTCGTCCGCCTGTTGCGGCCGCGCTGTATCGACCCTAAGCCGCGGAGATGCAGCTCGCGACGACGCGGCATCGCGTGACTTTCGTTCGCCGGACTGTGGCACGAGCGCGGCCGCTGCCGCGGGAGAAGCGAATGGGGGGTCCGCGGATTGGAGCGGACGCGCGGTCGGTACCGACCGTTCCGACGGCAATCCCTGTTTAGATTGGCTAGAATGGAGTGCGAGCTGCGGCGGTGAGGCTGGCGGAGCGGAACCCAATTGGTATCCGATGACACCGACGGCCGTTAATACGGCGACACCTGCGAGCCGGCTCGCCAACCCATATTTCACGCCGGTCGAAGGCGGTGGCGGTGGCTCCGGAAGCCGGTGGGGTGCCAGTGCAAGCTTGTTGCGCAGTTCCACAGCCGCAACATCACCGACGAATGGCTCGCGTCGCTTCGATCGTTTCCAGGGCAGTTGTCCCGATTCCGGCACCGCGTTCTGCGGAGCGGCATCGCCTTCGCGATGCGCGTCAGCAGGAGTTAGGTCTGGTGCGGGACGTCGAACCTTCTTCGGGGCATAATTCAATGGCCCATCTTTCGATGGCCCGTCATCGAGATCTCGAACCGGCGGACTCATAATCCCCTCCCCGGCATCTAGATGCTGGTTTGTATCTGGCCGATTGTCGGCGCCATCCAGGCGCATTCTTCTTGGAGCCGCCTCCGCAACCTCACTATACCCCTGGTTGAATTATCTCAAAGCACATTGCGCGTTATTTGACCGAATTGTGATTTTTTCGGGTTCGATCTAGGCCCTTCACTTCCCCTGGCCATCAGGATCGATGCTCTTGAGTGTGGACAAATGACCAATACTCGTTGAGCGCCAACGTTCATTCCCCCGCCAGGTGCGCCGGATTTCAGCAGTTTCGGTCGTCCAGTTGATCCGCTGGATTGGACTCGTATTCCTCTTCGGTGAACGCGAGGCGCGTCGCCAAGGCATTGACCCAATCTGGTCGGCTCGTTCATCACTCGACCATCGCCCGCTGGCGTGCACAGGACTGGCGGCCGGTGGCACATAGCCTGCATCCGCTTTGAGGCAGCGAGGCAGGAAATTGACGTAGCTGCCGGCGTGTTGACCAGCGACGCCGTCGCGGGCTTAAAAGTCCTTAGCGACGAGGATGAGGACGGTAGGCAACAAGAACTAGAACGCTTGAGCGATCGCGAACTTCTCAGAAAGGCATCGAGGGAAACGTGATCGCCATCCGCTTGGTTTCCCATGTCTTGGAGTCACAGCTTCCGCACCTCATGGCGACAAAGACAATGGAAACTGCAACACTGTTGAACGCCCTCAATGCGGGGCTCGGGGTGAAATTCCCTGGGCCTACTCGGCATTCGCTACAGATCGTTGGGCGCCGAGAATCGCTTCATGTCTGCGACGCCCCGAAAGCCGACGCAAAGGCAGAGCCTTGGAGCCTGTCACGAAGGGTCACGGCGGTAATCGCCGTGAGCCCCAGGCCGGGCAATCTTCCAATGGCCGAATGCATTTTGAATGTTTCGTGGCGAAAGGCGTGGCACAGCACGCGGAACGCCCCCTGCGAATAGCGGAAGCTTCCGCTCGACCGAGATACGGCCCGGCTCAGGGCAAATGTCGTCCTCAGGCAGTTCTCCGAGCGGCCCCACAAACGTAGGTGGAACCGGCCGCTTTCGGGCCGTGGTCAGGATCGGGTCCGACTCGCCGCGCCAACCCTTTCCACATGTGCGCGACGGGTGCTTCAACGCTCCACGCTCCTGGCCGATGCTGGCCGGACCGCCATCGATTTTTATCCAACTCGGAGCGGTGACCACGCGCTGCCACACAAAGCCCATCTAGACGTCAGTGCGGCTTGACTTGGTCGAGCGCTCGTCGGTCACCATTTGTTGTAATAGTTCCAACAGTCGACCGAGGGACCCATGTCCAATGAATGCAGTCACGAGAAAACGATCCGCGACGTGAGACCAAGTGCTCGCGGCTGCGAGGAGTGCTTGGAAACCGGTTCGAAGTGGGTGCACTTGCGGCTATGCCGGACGTGCGGCCACGTCGGCTGTTGCGATGACTCGCCGAACGGTCATGCTACCAAGCATTTCCATACGACAGGACACCCGATCATCGAAGGGTACGATCCGCCAGAAGGATGGGGATGGTGCTATATCGACGAGGTCTTTCTGGACCTATCCGACCGCGCCACGCCTCAGCTCGGTCCAATTCCACGCTATTATTGATAATGCCGAAGCCAATAAACAACGCGAGGACTTACCGATGACCCACATAACTTATGAAATCGTCGAGCATGACGGCGGTTGGGCCTACCGCGTTGGCGGGGTCGTCTCAGAGACTTTTGCGAGCCACAACGCGGCCCTTAAGGCTGCTGAACGCGCCGCCGCGGAACAGCGCGTCCCAGGAAATATGACCGGCATTTCGTATGAGGACAAGGATGGTCGCTGGCACAACGAGCTGTCGGATGGCCACGATCGACCAATTACCGACGTCAAGGGTTGACGATTGCATCCGGCATCATGCAGAAGCTCAACGTTCGCAACCGCGTACAGGCGGCGTTGAAGTTTCGGCCCCGACCGGTGGCTGATCTATCTCAAGGCGCCTCGCTAGAACCTTGAATTTAGCCATTTGGGGCCGCTCTGGGTCAAGAACGGCAGTTGCGATTCGTGCCGTCTCATGGCCGCTGTACCTTCAGCTGCGGAAGCGGCAGGCGGGTAACGGCCTGCAGCAAATCCTCGAGGCCAATTCCTGGGAGCGTGTGCGCGGCGTCGAACGTTTCCGGGCATCCCACACGTGCAGTGGGAGGTGGCCATGCGCTCAAGACACCGACACTTTCTTCGTATAGCGTGACCGTGTGTCATTTCGACCGGTGTGCACCGCCGATTCAACGGCAGCCACCGCATCTTGAACCACAGCGGAGGAAAATCATGAGGCGTCGCACAGTCGCTCTGATCACGGTGCTGCTGACCGGCACCATGCATTCTACGGTATGGCCGGCCCTTGCTGCCGAAGTCACCCCGCAGCGGCTCGTCAATCCCGAGCCGCATAACTGGCTGATGAACCACCGCACCTACAACGGCCAGCGCTTTTCGCCGTTGGCGCGGATCAACAAGGGTAATGTCAAGAACCTCAAGCTCGCCTACGCGGTGCCACTTGGCGGCGGCTCGGGCAATGAGTTCATCCACGCCACTCCGCTCGCCGAGGACGGCTTCATTTACATCACCGATTCCTGGGGAGTGCTCTACAAGATCGACGGAACCTCGGGCGAGGTCGGGCGGATCGTGTGGCGCATGGACCCGAAGCAGCAAAGGCAGGACCGAAACCGCGGCGCGACGTTGTGGGGAAATTTCGTAATTACCACTGCCAGCGGGCCGCCGCGGATCGTCGCCACCGACAAGGAGACCGGCAAAGTCGTCTGGGAATCCTCCTTCGCCGATACGCCCGAGGTGGTGTTGACGTCGGCGCCGCTTGCGATCAAGGACAAGATCATCGTCGGCGCGGCGAATGGCGATCAGGGCGTGCGTGACTGGGTGGCTGGGCTCGATGCCGCGACTGGCAGACGGCTGTGGCAGAAGTACACGATCCCGGCGCCGGGCGAGCCCGGCAGTGAGACCTGGAAGGACAAGAACAACGCCTGGCAGACCGGCGGCGGCGCCGTCTGGGTGACCGGCACCTATGATCCCGACACCAACCAGACCGTCTGGGGCACCGGCAATCCGGTGCCGATGTTCGACCCAACCTACCGGCCCGGCGATAACCTCTTCACCAACAGCGCCATCTCCTGGGACCCCGACACTGGCAAAATGAATTGGTACTTCCAGTTTACGCCCGGCGACATGTGGGATTACGACGAGGTCGGCACCCACATCATGATCGACGGCAATGTCGGAGGTGAGCCACGCAAGCTGATTACGCACTCGGCCCGCAACGGTTTCTTCTACACCATGGAGCGGGCCAACGGCGCTATGGTCAGCGCCAAGCCGTACATGGACAAGATCAACTGGACCAAGGGAATCGATCAAAAGACCGGCAAACCGCTCGACTACGATCCCAACAAGGACATCCAAACCTATTCGATGTTGGCCAATCAGAACCCGAGCCAACCGACCAAACAGGTGTGTCCATCGATCGCTGGCGGCAACAACTACTGGCCGTCCTCTTACAGTCCGCAGACCAAGTGGACGTATATCCCGGCGATGACAGCCTGCTCCGACGTCACCATCGATACCGCCAGGCACAGCAAAGACACGGGCTGGAACGGCGGCGCCTACAAGACTGCCGACCGCTACGAGAGCAACCTGACCGCCATCGATCCCGTGACCGGCGAAATCAAGAAAACCGTGCATCTGCAATACCCCAACTACAGCGGGACGGTGTCGACCGGCGGCGGACTGGTATTCCTCGGGCTGACTGACGGCACCGTGGCGGCGTTCGACGACACCACGCTCGAACAGCTCTGGAAGATCAATGTCGGCTCCGGCTTCTCGGCACCGCCCATGACTTTCGAGGTTGGCGGCAAGCAGTATATCGCGATCGCGTCGGGACCGAGCTCTTCGGCCAAAGCCAAGCTCGTCAACACGCCAGAACTCAAGGACCAGCGCCAAGCCACCGTGCTGTACGTTTTCGGGCTCTGAACCGGTGGCTGTCAGGGGAGCGGCTCACCTCGCTCCCCGGCTTGTCACTTGATCGAGAGACCCTGCTTGCGCAGGCCGATAATGTGATCGAGTAGCAGATCGCGGAGCGGCGGCTTTGGGTCATGAGCTGCCTTCGCGACGATGTTGGCAGTACGACCGGTGCACCTCAGATAGCCGACGACTTGCTGCAGCGCCCAAATCGGCAGAGTCGGGCCACAACCGGAAACCGGAGACAGTTCTGTGAAGGAGTCGGAGCCAGCTGTGGTTACGCGCGCCGGCCCTGCAAGAGCGTGATGGCAAGCGAAGTAATTGCCAGCAAGATGACGCCGATGCCGTAGTAGTCTGTGGTTCGCGTCAGACCAACGATGGGCGCGAGGAAACCTGCCGCAAGCGCTGGAAGGCTGAAGGAAAGATAGCCTTCGACGAAATAGGCGGACAGCAGGCCAGCGCGTTCGCCCGGTTGAGCATACGGCAGCAAGCTCCGAAGCGTACCGGAAAAGACCGTGCCGAAGCCGGTGCCGCCGACGACCGTTCCGAACAGCATGACACCGACGTTCTGATACTGGACGCCCGCCAGCGTTATCAGCACGCCAAACGTCAATGTGACGATGCCGAAAATAAGCATCTTCTCGGGAACGAGCTTGCGCAACGCCACCACGGCCACCGCGCCCGAGAAGGTCAGCGTCGCCACGACCAGGCCGCCGACGATGGGAAGCGTCGTACCTGTCGCCGCGCGGACAACCGAGGGCATGAGAGAAAAGTAGAACCCGCCTAAGGACCATGAGGCGATGTTGACCGGCGTCACGGCCGCGAACGTGGCGCGGGCGACGCGCGGCACGTGCACGCGTGGCCGCAAAGAGGCGAGGGCGCCGGGCTTCGTCGTCGCCGTCTCCGGCATGAACCAGAGGATCGCCGCTTCGACGACGGTGAGGACCAGCAACACGACGAACACGAGTTGCTCCGGTGCCGGTGCGTACGTAACGAGAGCGCCGGCACCCAGAGTGCCCGCCGAAAGTCCGGCGAAAACCGTGAAGCTGTTAAGGACGGGCGCACGTTCCTTATCGGTATCGAGGATTGTCGCGGCCAAGGTCGTGATCGCCAGCCCGGTCGCGAATCCCTGCATGGCGCGCGCGACGATCAGCGCGGCCGCCAGTATCACGTGCGCCGCGATCGACACGGAGAGCATCTTCTGCAGGCCGGCAGGCGGCTGCATCCGGTCGCGCAGCACATCGGTGACGTCCATCAGCGCTCGCTCGGCATTCTCGCGACCATGCCGATGTTCTGGACGCCCGC
>Ga0099791_10000752_pt1 | contig 12167 bp, 7 predicted proteins | sample Rivendell_Oct201_7_FD_77318 | JGI IMG/M metagenome (GOLD analysis project Ga0099791, IMG submission 77318) | Vadose zone soil and rhizosphere microbial communities from the Eel River Critical Zone Observatory, Northern California to study diel... | ecosystem: Environmental > Terrestrial > Soil >... | reverse complement strand
TGGGGATCACGAATGCGCCCGGCCTTTCGTGAAGCTGCTTGAAGCGGACGGCCTTCTCCAGTTGCGAGGTCATGTGGTTGCTCCATGAAATTCAATGCGGCCCTGATCGCATTGCTTAGGGGCATTTTTCGATTAGGCCGTGTACTCCGATTACGCAAACCGATGTGCGACAAAACACCACCTAGTTCGTTGGTACGGTGAGACAGAGACTTTTGGATGATTGTAAATGCTCGCCTCCACGGGCACACGTTGCGTGCAATTTGATCACAACAGTTAGGTCGGAGGGCTGCGTTGCGTCCGTTCGTTCCTAAGAAATCGCGCCGCCCTTCGACGGTCCGGTCATCAAGATTAGCTTCGTGCCCGGACAGGATGTCGAGTACTTGGAAAGATAACCTTTTTGGAGGAAATGATTATGCAAACCGACCATCAGTCTCAGCCGGAGATTCCGCATCACAAGGATGTGCCTTTTGAAACGCGCCAGCCAGTTATCGAGCAACGGAGTCTATCGGAATACGCGGATGTAAAGCGTCTCGGCGAACAGGCCAGGAAGGCGAACCTGATAATTCAGGAGCACAGGGATCAGTTGACGAACCTCATGGGATCGTCGAAGTACGAGCAATTCCGTGCTTATGTTGCAGAGCAGAAGCGGTATCAAGCCGAAGTCTTTTTTCCGCCGCATGGTCCGCAGATGACCCTAGACGAGCAAGCACAAGTTCGGCGCGAACGACGAGAAAAGTCCCTCGCTTTTCTGCAGAAACTCGGAGTAGAGGTCACGCAAATCCAAAAGCTCAACAAGCGATTCCGCAGCCGTATGGAAGAATTCGCCCCTCCTACATCCGACAAACTCGCACCGGTCCTTTTGCCCTCTGATGCCCCACCGGAGATTCTCGCACATCGATCAGCGACAATCGTGCGTCCGCCATACGCTGGTGGGGTTTGGGGCTGGCAGAACATCTATAATGCGGGATTCACCTTCAATCCTACCCTTCAACTTGACCAAAATACTGGACTGGTCGGGAACATCAGTCAGCTGATTGATTCCGATGCCGGCGATTATGATATGGCCGTTTACGAATTCACGACACTGGTCCAATTTTGGTACCAAATGCCAACAGCAGGCTTGGTTTCAGTTTGGCTTGAGGCAGAGTCGAGGAACTGTCAGCATGACGTCACGATGATCGATGAGTTCGGTTGGTCGAATGCTGGTGTGACCCAGCGCAACTTCTTCGTCTTGAGAGCTACGGTAGGCGGCGGGGGCGGCAGGGTCGACAGCCAGACTTGCTGGTTTATTGTGAACGATCAGACCGAGGGCCACTGGCAGCAGCAATACTTCACCATTGGGAACACGTATTGGCACAATATTGTGTCAGACAGTCATACTGTCTTCCCGGCAGGAGCTTGGGTCCTGGTTGAAGTGGGCACACAGAATTGGCAAAGTGCTTCTGCAAATGACGTGGAAGTGTATAGCACCATGCACTTCGAGTGGATCATCAAGTCAGTGCAGGTTAGCTCGACCGGAGGTTAATCGTGCGCGCTGTGGAGTGACGTGCGGCGCGAGATTGGATAAGCGCTTGATATCCATGTCGCCTCTCGGGCCCTTAAGCGTCGGTTTTGGAATGTCCGCTTTCCGGCAGCTGTTGGGATAGCGGACATCGCCAGCGATTCCGGGCCCATTACGATTTATGAGTACATGTCCTAGGTTGACCTACCTCTGTGCTGTCATCGCCCGGCTTGAAGGGCGATCCAGTAACCACCGGCTGGGGATACTGGATTGCCCGGTCAAGCCGGGCAATGACACTGGGGAGGTCAACCTAATCGAAAAATGCTTCTCTAGTGACGCGCACTCCGGCTAGGCGGAAAGCCTCGACCAATCGGGCGATCGAAACGGGTATAATCTGCAAAACGACTAATCTGCGTCGAGGAGGAAGAGGAGGACGCCCAATGTCTACACCTGCAGGAAAATCCGCGGCAGCCGCTCTTGCCAGTGCGGCCTACCTCGCTGGCAGCTTGGGCTTTTCGACGAGTGCTCAGAGTGCGCCACCCAATTTCGCGCCTCATGCAAGCGTCGGGTGGTATGCGTACAGTCGCCAGTTCATCCCGCCACCGAGCGGTCCCGGCCCGGTGCAGCAGGACGCCGGGCGTCCGTACGTTTCGAATGACGAATTCCGTGTGACCGGAAGGCAGCCGACGGAACAGCTCGCCGATCTCAACAATCCGATTCTCCAGCCGTGGGCCAGGGATGTCTTGCGCAAGCGCAACGAGCTGGTCCTTGCGGAAAAGCCGGCTCACCCCCCGCATGCGAGCTGCTGGCCCGTTGGGGTTCCGGGATTCCTGCTCAGACCCATGACCCAGGCGATGTATTTCGTTCAGACGCCGCAGGTCGTGGTGATGATCCTGTCCAGCAAGCAAGAGGTTCGCCACGTCTACCTGACGGACAAACATTCCCCGAACGTCAAGCCATCCTGGTACGGCGAATCCATCGGCCATTACGAAGGCGATGCGCTCGTGGTCGACACGATCGGAATCGATGCGCGGACGTGGGTGGATGGATTCGGGACGCCGCACACCAAAGAGCTTCACGTGATCGAGCGCTTCCACTTGATCGAGGACGGCAAGGTGCTGGAGGCGAACATTCACGTCGAGGACCCCGGTGCCTTTACGGCGCCCTGGAACGCCATCCAGCGCTTCCGGCAATATGAGGCGGCTGTGCGCCAGGTTGGGATCGCGCGCATTGCGCAGCTGGCGAGCGCACCGGAAGGCCCACTCACGGAGCTGATCTGCGCCGATAATCCGAACTCCTTCTTTCCTGGTACATCCGCGCTGCCCATACCGCAGGCGGTCGCGCCCGATTTCTGATGGCTCTCCTGGAGAGGACATGCCGTTGCCGTAGGACGCAATAAGCCACCGGGTCCGGCCAAAGGCCGGACCCGGTGGCTTATTGCGCCCTACGGGCTTCGAGTGCTTTGACATCTTTCGCCGTCGCGACCACAGTGCCGCCCCCACCAGACTTGAGCAATTGTCGCTCCGGGAGCTCCTGATGAGCCCTTCAAAACGTAACTACAGAGCGTGCCACGGCGTTGTGAGCCTCGTATTTGCCGCGTTCGCGTTAGCCCACTGCGACACCAAGCCATTCCCAGAGGCGTCCGGCGCGCCCCCGTCGGCAACGGAGCCGGCCGCAAGCAGGTCAGAGGCGCTCACGACGAGAACGCAATCCATTATCGTCAATTCGGACTCGTCTGGTCTGCAAGTCACGCGTTACGACGTTCACGGCAATTCAATCGATGCACATGATGGTGAGATCCGGCAATTCGGTTTCACCTATTATTGGTACGGTACGAGCTACGATTGCGGGTTCAAGTGGAATCAGCCCGATTCCATTTTCTGCGGGTTCAAGGTCTACTCATCTACCGATCTTCGACATTGGACAGACCGCGGCCTATTGTTCGATGCGACCACGGTTGTTTGGCAGCAGCGCTGCGGTGGTCAAGTATATGGGTGTTTTCGCCCGCACGTAATGTACAATGCGAGCACGCAGAAGTACGTCCTTTGGATCAATGATTACAGCGCTGGCGTCAATTACCGCGTGTTTGAGAGTTCCGAACCGATCGGCCCGTTCACCGAGGTCGCGGTACCGGCTCTCGCCGTAAATAATAATGGTCAACCGTTCAATAATAACAACGGTGACGAAAACCTATTCGTGGACGTCGATGGAACGGGCTATATTGTTTATACCGACTGGATCTCGGGTGGAGACCTGGTCGTGGAGAAACTCGACAGCCAGTACGAATCGGGTACGGGCAGCTTTACCCGGCTCGGCACGACCCGGGTCGAAGCACCCGCAATGTTCGTGCGGTCGGGCACATATTACATCACCTTCTCAGACGTGAATTGTGGTTATTGCAATACCAACGGCACCAGCTACAAGACCGCCCCCAGCCCGTTGGGGCCGTGGACGCCCATAAGCGGCAATACGCACCCGGGGCAGGGCATCATCATTAGCTCTAATTCTTGCAACGGACAACCAACGAACGTAGCTATTATTCCAACCGCAGACGGCACGATATACTTGTATCAAAGCGACAGATGGACCGGCAGCAACCAGGAGGCACAGGCGAATTATTTCTGGGAGCCGTTGCGTTTCAACGCAGACGCAAGCGTCCAGCCGCTATCGTGTGTCAATTCTTTCACGGCCACGCTTGCGAGCGGCGCCGAAATGAATCAGCCGCCGCCCGGTAGCGTAGACCAATGGTCCGGCACCGACGGCTTTCATACGCATTGCGATATCCAGAGCGGGATTCAACGAGTCCAAACCTTCAAGACTACGATGTCAGGGGCGATCAAATACCTCGGTTTTACTACGTTCAGGGCCGATGCGCAGTCCCCCGGCAATCCCGAGGGACCCGCGCCCAACGCCGATCTCGTGATCGACATCGTCACAGTCGACTCCTCAGGCAAACCAACATCCACTCTCAGCAGCAACAGCATCCCAGCCGGCCGGATTGGGTATTCGCCCCGCAACGTCGTAGTCGTCCCGGTCAATGCTAGCGGGAGCAATCCGACGATCAACGAAGGAAACACGTACGGGATCTACGTGCATACAACGAGCGCGCGCGGCTGCTATGGTTTCGCCTACAACGACAACAACCCGTATTCGGCGGGGCAGGCGTATTACAGCAACAATGACGGCGCAACATTTGCCTTGGAATCAAATCGAGCGCTAAAGTTCGATCTTCGATCCATTTGAAAAATAAAGGCGGCGGCTGACGAGTGCTGCAGCCGAGTACATAAAGCGGCACGGGCCGTGATGTCCGGAGTGGCCCAAGGCTGAGACAAGCTGCGCGGCAACATTGTGTCAGCTTATTGTTGTATTACGCCCGTCCGGCGCTCTGAATGCTGCCCCACCACCCCTATCGCACGCAAGATCGATTCCGGCGTCGCCGGTGCATCGAGCGGGACCGGGCATCCCGGCGCGAGGCTGTGGATCGCGTCCGCAATGGCCGCAAACACCGAGATCGCCAGCATCAGCGGCGGCTCCCCCACCGCCTTCGATCGGTAGATCGTGTCTTCCCGGTTGACGCCGTCCAACAATGCGACGCGGAAATCAGCCGGCACGTCGGAGGCGCAGGGGATCTTGTAGGTCGAGGGCGCATGGGTGAGCAGGCGGCCGTGGTCGTCGTACACCAGCTCCTCCGAGGTGAGCCAGCCCATGCCCTGAACGAAGCCGCCTTCGATCTGGCCGATGTCGATTGCCGGATTGAGCGAATGGCCGACGTCATGAAGGATGTCGACGCGCTCGACCTTCATTTCTCCGGTCAGGGTGTCGATCATCACCTCGCTGCAGGCGGCCCCGTAAGCGAAGTAGTAGAACGGCCGGCCGGTCGCCTTTTTGGCGTCCCAGTGAATGTCCGGCGTGCGATAGAACCCCGTCGAGGACAGGGATACGCGGCCGAGATACCCCTGTTTGATCAGATCGGGGAACGCAATCGATTGGTTGCCGAGGAGCACCTGGTTGTCACGGAACGTGATGAGGTCGGCCGGCATATCCCACTTATCGGACGCAAAGGCGATCAGCCGGGCCTTGATGGTTCGTGCTGCGGCCCGCGCGGCCATGCCGTTGAGGTCGGAGCCGGAAGAGGCCGCGGTCGCCGACGTATTCGGCACCTTGGCGGTGGTGGTGGGCGTAATCCTCACGTGGTCGAGGTCGATGCCGAACTCCTCCGCCACCACCTGGGCAACCTTCACGAACAGCCCTTGCCCCATCTCGGTGCCGCCGTGATTGAGCTGGACCGAGCCGTCCTGGTACACATGAACGAGCGCGCCGGCCTGGTTGAGAAAGCTCGTGGTGAAGGAAATCCCGAATTTGACGGGCGTCAGCGCCAGGCCGCGCTTGAGGAAACGGCTCGTGCGGTTGAACGCCGCGATCGATTTCCGGCGCTGCCGGTAATCGCTGGTGTGCTCCAGCGTGTCGATCAGCTCCGGCATGATGTTGTCGGTGACCTGCATGCCGTAGGGCGTCATGTCGCGGCCTGGGCCGTAGAGATTGCGCTTGCGCAGGTCGAGCGGATCGATGCCGAGCGTCCAGGCGATATGATCGAGGACGCGCTCGATGGCGAGCATGCCCTGCGGTCCGCCGAAGCCGCGGAACGCGGTGTTGGAGACCGTGTTGGTCTTCATCCGGTTAGTGACGATGCGGGCGGCCGGCAGGCAATAGGCATTGTCCGCGTGGAACATGGCGCGATCGTTGATGGCGCCTGACAGATCCGCCGAGTAGCCGCAGCGCGAGGCGAGCGCGATGTCGACCGCCGCGAGCTCACCGTCGCCGCCGAATCCGGCCTGGTAGTCGACGCGGAAATCGTGACGCTTGCCGGTCATCGTCATATCGTCGTCGCGGTCGAGGCGGATCTTGCAAGGCCGGCCGGTGATGCGGGCCGCGAGCGCCGCGAGCGCGGCCCATTGCGCCGCCTGGCTCTCCTTGCCGCCGAAGGCGCCGCCCATGCGGCGCACCTCGACCGTTACGGCGGCATTGGGCAGGCCGAGCACATGCGCAACGATGTGCTGCAATTCGCTCGGATGCTGGGTCGAGGCATAAATCGTCACGTCGTCCTCGCCCGGTATGGCGAGCGAGACCTGGCCCTCCAGGTAGAAGTGCTCCTGCCCGCCGATGCGCAGCGTGCCCGCGACCCGTTGCGGAGCGGCGGCGAGCGCAGCGGCACAATCGCCCTTGCTGAAAGTGTAGTCGGGCAGGATGTGGGAGTCCGCATCAAGCGCATCGTCGACGGTCACCAGCGGGGCTTCGGCCGCAATCTCGATCCTGGCAAGCCGCACCGCGCGTCGCGCCAGATCGCGGCTCTCGGCCGCGACGGCGAACACCACCTGATCGTGAAATTCCACGGCCCCATCCGCAAACATGGGGTCGTCGCCCTTCACCGGGCTGACGTCGTTCCTGCCCGGAATGTCGGCGGCTGTGAGCACCGCGACCACCCCGGGCGCCCGCTTCACGGCGTCGAGGTCGTTGCGGGTGATGCGGCCACGGGCCGCCGGCGCGCCGCCCACCGCCATATGCAGCGTTCCGGCGGGTTCGCGCAGGTCGTCCACGTAGAGCGCGCTGCCGGCTACGTGGCGAACCGCGGAATCATGCCGGGTCGGAACGCCGACCACGCGCAGGCGAGGCTGATCGGCCGCTGGGAGCGCGGGCGTCTCGCCCGCTCTTGGAGCAGCCACCGGCACGCCAGTTGCGGGCTCTGATGCGGGCGGGACGCCCGCGCTCCCAGGCGGTGGCGCGGAATCACTGAGCCGGCGCATACGCCTCCTCCCGCCATCCGATCACGCGGGTCGTGCGCGACGGCGCTCCGGCGATTTCGGCCACAGCCTTGCGCAGCAAGGCCTGGGCAATCTTCATGCGATAGCCGGCGCTGGCGCGATGATCCGTGATCGGCGCGAAATCGACGCTGAGCCGCTCGCAAGCAAGGTCTCCGCCCTGCGGATCGGCGAGATCGACGCCGCACAGCGCCGCCTCGACCGCGGGCGCGCGCTTCGGCGTCGCCGCCATGCCGCCGAACGCGACCCGCGCCGCGGCGATGCGCGTTCCTTCCACGCGCAGCTTGAACGCCGCCATCACGGCGGAAATGTCCTGATCGAAGCGCTTGGAAACCTTGTAGCAGCGGAACCATTCGTCCGCCTTGAGCTTCGGCACCATGATGGCGCGTACGAACTCGCCCGGCCCACGGTCCTGCTTGCCGTAAGCGATGAAGAAATCCTCAAGCGCTAGCGTGCGCGCGGCCGCGCCATTCTGGAGCACGAGGGTTGCGCCGAGCGCCATCAGGGCCGGCGGCGTATCGCCGATCGGCGAGCCGTTTGCGACGTTGCCGCCGATCGTGCCCATGTGGCGCACCTGCCGGCTGGCGAAACGGCGCATCATCTCGCCGAGATCGGGATCGATCGCGGCGAGATGGGGCAGTGCCGCCGCGTGGGTGACGGTGGCGCCGAACGTCACCCGATCGGCATCGTCGTCGATCACATCAAGGCCCCTGACGCGCCCGAGCCAGATGATCTTGCGAAGCTCGCGCAATTGCTTGGTGACCCACAGCCCCACATCCGTCGCACCAGCAACCAGCACGGCGTCGGGATGTTCGGCATAAAGGTTCGCCAGCGCCTCGATGCTCGCCGGCGCGGCGAAGAACCGCTCACGCGTGCCCGCGAACACGTCGGCGCCGTCATCAAGCTCTGCCAGAGCGCGGGCGGTCTCGGGTTCATCTGCGGCAAATCGATCTTTCGCGCCAGTCGCACAGGCCGCGAGGCCGGCATTGACGATCGGCCGATAGCCGGTGCAGCGGCACAGATTTCCCGCGATCCAGTCGTTCACGTCGTCGCGCCCGGGGGCGCTTGCTGCGTGGAACAACGCGAACAACGACATCACGAATCCCGGCGTGCAGAAGCCGCATTGCGAGCCGTGAAAGTCGACCAGGGCCCGCTGCACCGGATGCAGGCTGCCGTCATGCGCAAGGTCCTCAACGGTGATGACATCTGCGCCGTCGGCTTGGCCGGCCAGCACGATGCACGCGTTGACCGAGTCATAGACGAGACCCCCACCCTTCCCTCCCCCGCTTGCCGGGGAGGGAAGGGTGGGGGCACGGCGGCGCAGCACCACCGTGCAGGCCCCACAATCCCCCTCGGCGCAACCTTCCTTGGTCCCGGTCGCGCCTTCATGAAGACGAAGATAATCCAACAGGGTGAGGTGCGGTGCGACGCCGCTCAGTCGGATCACCGCGCCACGACGCAAGAAATGGATATGGCCACGCATGTTCGGCGGGCACCCCTTAAGTTACAATCCGGGCCGGATGCCTCATGTTGCGATGATCCACAAATTCCGCATCGGCGAAAGTACGGAAAAACAGCATGTCTTGCCCTTTGGAAGGGCAGCTCAGCTGGCGAAATTCGAATCGCCGCGAGATCGTGCTGGTCTTCCGCGCTCTCAGGTTGAAGCATCGAGAACGCTTAATCGCAATAAGATAAAAGCGATCAACGATGGCTTAAAGCTTACGTTCTTGCCGTTACCGAGCATTCAAAAATTGTTGCACTTTTGTCACATCTAGCGAAAAATATTAAGCATCGCAATTACTTGAGCATTTTTTGGGCACCAGCGATTGTCTCGTGGCACTTCCTTTCGTCGCGCCTGCCGTCTGCAGTCGATCAATGTAACGAATTGTAATGGCGGCATATTTTTGCGCTCCCCTGCAATATAAAAGGATCAATTCCAAGCATTCGTTTGAAACGGGCGGAGGCACAAAACTGCATTTGTAATCAAAACGCGTGTCGAGTCAGGTGAAAATTGAGGCTTCGCGGCAGCACCCGCGGCCGTCACATTGCCCCTATGTGAGGTAACTCACGTTTCCCACCGAGGGGGGCTTGATGTCCGTCAGAAGTAACTCGCTGTCTGCTTCCGCCACGCTCGCGATCGCCGTCGCGACAATCACGTGCGCCGGTTCGGCCTCTGCGGCCGACCTTCCCGTCAAGGCTCCCGCCGCGATGGAGACGCCGTTTTTTATCGTGAACGATAATTCCGTCAGTTTCACTTGGTATCCGAGCGCGACCGATCCGGGCGTGCCCGGCGACGGCATCGCCGGCAATTCGAACGCGTTCAACAAATTTGTCGGATCGGCCACCCATTTTGATGTGTGGGCCTACGGAACCAACTTCTTCAATATCGACATACTCAAGTCCGACAAAAACAACCCGGTGAATGACCAATTCAATCCGCGCGCGACCGGCGCCGTTGAAGTGTACGCTTTTTCGCGCAGCACGTTGGGCTTGAACCAGCTCTCGAACAGCAAGATGTTCAGCAACTTTCTGTTCAAGAACATCGAATTCGAATTTGGCGGCGACATCAATACGGAAAATGATGCACTGGGTCCGCAGAAACGCGACATCGTGCTTGGTGCGCAGTTCGACCTGAATTTGCCCGGGACGGTCAACCTTTCGGTTCTGGCCTACAAAGAATGGAACAACAACAATTTCTGGGTGGTCCCGGGAGCGTTCAGCGGCGACCGCGAGTTTCAGTGGATTCCGAGGCTTGAGCTCCTGATATCCGAGCCGTTGACCTTCCTGCCGTGGCCGATCTCCTGGCATAGTTTCACGGGCGTCAACTTCCCGAAAGGCACGGGTATTTCGCAGGCCCATTTGAATGCGCTCTGCGCCGGCGCATGCGCGGGACCGAATCCCTTCAGCGCCTTCTCCAAAGTCGAAATCTTCGAGGACAACCGTCTGGTCCTTGACGCGTCCAAGCTGTGGTGGGGCAAGGCGGGCATCTGGGACCTCTATGTCGGCTACCGCTACTGGTACAATAAATTCGGCACCGATCACAACGCGCCGCTGTTTGCATCGATTGCGCCTGGCACTGCGGTGGAAAGCACCGCCTACGTGGGAACGACCTATCACTTCAAGTAAAGACGCGTCGGGAAATAACTGCCTCACCTACATGTCATCGCCCGCGAAAGGCGTGCGAGGAAATTGAAAGCCCTCATTCTGAGGAGGCCGCCCACCGAAGGCGGGCTTGCCCGACTTCGGCAACGTAAAGTGTCGAAATCGGCAACAGCCGATTTCGATGGGCGGCCGTCTCGAAGGATGGCAACAGGCACGGCCGAGCAGGTGGCCATCCTTCGAGACGCGCCGCTAAGAGCGGCGCTCCTCAGGATGAGGTCGGATTATTTCACGCGCTCGAAAGCAGGCGATCCAGTGCCTGCTACCGTCAATACGTGATTTTGTCGGGCTTGGCGGTCCATTCGGCAAACGGGACGTGGAAGTGCGGCGTGCGCAGCAGCACGCCAGGAATCTTGCGCGTGGCCGGCGGCAGCGGCATTTCGCGATAGATGAACTCATCGTCGAAGCCGATCGCCGCCGCCTCCTCGCGGGTGTTCGCGTAATAGAGCGCGCGGAATCGCGCCCAGTAGATGGCGCCGAGGCACATCGGGCACGGCTCGCAACTCGCATAGATCTCGCAATCCGAGAGATGGAACGTGCCGAACTTTGCGCAGGCACGGCGGATGGCGACGACTTCGGCGTGGGCGGTGGGGTCGCAGCTCGAGGTGACCTCGTTGCAACCTTCCGCCACGATGACGCCGTCACGCACGATCACGGCTCCGAAAGGCCCGCCCTGGTTGGCGCGCACGCATTCCAGCGCGAGGTCGAGGGCGCACTGCATGAAGTCCTCATTGGTCATACTTTTGCTCACGGACAAAAAAACGCTGTTGCGTCATTCCGGGGCGCGCGTCTTCGCACGAGCCCGGAATCCATAACCACAGGTCTGCGTTTCAAAGCAGGACAGGGGTTATGGATTCCGGGTTCGCGCAAGAGCGCGCCCCGGAATGACTGAGACGCTCAATGCCCCGCCATATGCCGGCCGATCGTCGCACGATCGGTGTCGCCGACCGGCGCCAGGTAATTGATGGTGCCTTCGGACATCACGGCGACGCGATCGGCGAGTTCGAGAATCTCGTCGAGGTCTTCCGATACGAGCAGCACCGCTGCGCCGCGGTTACGCTGCTCCATGATCTGAGAGCGGATTTCCGCCACCGACGCGAAGTCGAGCCCGAAGCACGGATTGGCGACGATCAGCACGTCGACGTCGCTGGACAGCTCGCGCGCCAGCACGGCGCGTTGGATATTGCCGCCGGAGAGGTCGGCGATCGCGGCCTCGGGGGACGACGTCTTGACGCGGTAGCGCGCGATCAGCTCGCGCGCCTTGGCGCGCATCGGGGCTGCCGACAGCCACCAGCCGAGCTTTGCGGTGGGCGGGCGGTCGAAGGTGCGGAACGCCATGTTCTCGGCGACCGTCATGCGCGGCACCGCGGCGTTCCTCAGCGGCTCCTCGGGCAGCCCGAAAATCTTGAGTTTGTAGAAGCGCTCGCGGGTCGGCTCGAACGGCTCCCGCTTGATCATGATGCGGCCGTCGGCCAGCGGCCGCTGCCCCGACAGCACCTCGACAAGCTGCGACTGGCCATTTCCAGAGACGCCCGCAATGCCGACGATCTCGCCGGCGCGGACCTTCAGGTTGACCCGCTCCAGCGCCGGCAATCCGTCGTCATCCTCGGCGAACAGCGCTGCAAATTCGAGCACGACCTCCCCGGGCGGGTGATCGGCGCGAAGCGCCCGGTCGCGAATCGCAGTATCGC
>Ga0099791_10000749_pt1 | contig 12168 bp, 9 predicted proteins | sample Rivendell_Oct201_7_FD_77318 | JGI IMG/M metagenome (GOLD analysis project Ga0099791, IMG submission 77318) | Vadose zone soil and rhizosphere microbial communities from the Eel River Critical Zone Observatory, Northern California to study diel... | ecosystem: Environmental > Terrestrial > Soil >... | reverse complement strand
AAGCGGATGGGCGAGGAACGGCTGCAAGCGCTGTTACAGGAAAGCTTTGCGGTTGCGACCCGGACCGGCGCGATGAAGCCGCAGACCTCTCCCGCATCATTGTCGATACCATCGTGCAGCCCAAGAACATCACCTTTCCGACTGATGCCAAGCTGGACATCTGGTCGAAGGCCACGGCATCGCGCCGCGAGAGGGGTGTTCGTAAATTCGATAAAGCGGCGAGGGGTGTGGCGGAAGTGCGCCAACTGCCGTCACCATGGCCGCATGTCGATGCGCGTCGCGGTCAAGCCTTCGTAAACCTGATGGTGACCCGCAGGCCGGGCCAGTTGTCGCTCAATGAAAGCGTGGCCCCATGCATATCTGCGACGGCCTTGACGAGCGTCAAGCCGAGACCCGTGCCCGGTGTGGATCTGCTCGCCTCGAGGCGAACGAATCGCTGCAGCACCCGTGCTCGGTCGGCCTCCGGAATGCCCGGCCCGCTGTCGCTCACGACGAGTTGCGCCGACGAGCCCCGGGCCTCTGCGGACACGCTGACATGGGCACCACACCCCGCATGGCGAATGGCGTTTTCGACCAGATTGGCGAACGCCTGCGCGAGGAGGTCACGATCGCCCCTGACATGCAGCCCCGGGGCGACCGCAGTCTCGATGTGCTGCCCGGCCTGCTCCAGGTCGGGGCCGTATGCGTCGGTTACTGTTTCGAGCACATCGGAAAGATCCACGAGGTCGAATCGCGCCCGGCGAGCGCCGGCTTCGACTTGGGCGATTCGCAGCAGCGCGTCGAAGGTCGCGACGATCTGTTCCGCGTCGGCCGCCGCTGCGCTGATTATGGACTTCACATCAGCGTTCGGACTGTTTTCTGCTTCCGCAAGCCGATGGCGCAGGCGCGTGATCGGAGTCTTCAAATCGTGCGCAGCGTCCGTGGTGACCTGGCGTATGGTCTCGACGAGAGCGGCGACGCGCTCAAGCACCGCATTGACTGCGAGCGCCATGCGATCAAGCTCATCTCCCGAGCCCGTCAGCGGCAGTCGCGTCGACATCGCGCCGCCGGCATACGATGCTAGGGCTTCCTCCGTGCGTCGTACGCGCCGATCCACGCGCCATGCAATGAGGGCTGCCCCCGCACAGCCGGCGAGGGCGACGAATGCCCAGCTAGAGAGAAGGCCGGCGAGCAGCGCTTCGCCCGTGTCCTCAGCGATATGCATTCCTTCTCCGACCACCAGTATGCGCTCTCCCACGCGTCGTCCATAGCGCAAAACGGATTCGGACTCCTGCTCCGGTTCTTCGTCGAGATGAAGCGGCCCCGCTGCGATCTCGCGCCAACCCACCACCGGTGAAAGGGCGGGCTGACCGGCAACCAGCGCACCGTTCGCATCGAATACAGCCGCGACGCGTCGTCCAGTCTCGCTCGACAGCGCGATCTCGGGGCTCTGCGTCCGCAAACGGGACGCGATTGCGTCCGCCCTGGCTGCGAGATCGGCGCGCATTCGGCTGACAATTTCGGCACGCACGAACCAATAGCTCGCCGCGAATGCCCCGCCGATTGCCCCGGCGAACAACAGAAAGAACAGCGCAGCAAGGTGCACTGCGATCGAACGGCGCAGAGCGATCATCGCCGGGGAACGCCGCCCATGTCTGGCGGCGCTTCCAGAATGTAACCCATTCCGCGCTCGGTATGAATCAGTGGAGCCTCGAACGGCCGATCCACTTTGGCCCTCAGGCGGCTCACGTGCGTCTCCACAATCGAGGTCTTGGGATCGAACCGAAAATCCCACACCCGTTCGAGCAACATCGTTCGCGTCATCATGCGGCCGCGGTTGCGCATCAGGACCTCCAGCAACTTGAACTCGCGCGGCTGCAAGCTGATCGGCTGACCCGCCCGGCGCACCGTGCGCGCAACCAGATCCATAATGAGATCGCCGACCTGCAACGTGGTAGCCCCCGTGGTAATCGGCGGACGCCGTGCCAGGGCGTTGAGCCGCGCCATCAACTCTGAGAAGGCGAACGGCTTACCAAGATAGTCGTCGGCGCCGGCCTCCAGGCCCTCGACGCGGTCGTCGATGCCGCCGAGCGCGGTCAGCAGCAGGATCGGCAGCTTGGCGCCGATGCTGCGCAGCGTCCTTACCACGGCCAGCCCGTCGAGCCCCGGCACCATTCGGTCGACGACCGCGGCGTCGTAGGTGCAGGTGGTGGCCAGCACAAGCCCGTCGCGCCCGTCGGCACTGTGGTCGACCTCATGCCCAGCTTGGCGCAGCCCGTTTGCGATATACGCCGCGGTGGGCTCGTCGTCCTCGATGAGCAGAACCTTCATGGCTAGTGCCTACCAGAACGCGGGGTGAAAAAACGGCCACCATAAGAACCCAGCACGCGACAGTCCGCCGCGGCGCCAAGTCATTCCGGCTTGAGCGAGGCCGGGTCCGTTCGCGCGTGTGCCCGCTCAAAGCCGGCAACCACGATGGCCGCAATGGCAGCCGCGCCAAGGAGCGCCACGCCGATATATCCGTATGGCACCGTAATAGTGTCGGGCGGCGGATCGAACGCACCCGCGAGCATTGTCACCAGCATCCACGCCACTCCAAAACCAGTGACGGTTCCGAACACGAGCCCCGCCACGCCGACCACGATGGCCTCGGAACGCAGGAAGGCGCCAAGTTGCGCGGACGAGGCGCCGAGTGCCTTGAGGATGGCGTAGCTGCGGCTGCGCTCGACGAAACCCAGGCCGAGGACGAGACCTGCCGCTGCCCCGACAAGCGCCAGCCCGAAGGCCAGTTCGAGTCTTGTCAGCCCGGCAAGGTTCACGCTCGTAAGGCTCGAGGAAATAAGCGACCGCACCTCGCCGAGCGCCGTCACCTTGAGTGCGGGATCCGACGGGAGGGCCGATTTCAGCATCGCCGCCGCGGCCGGATCGGTTGCGCGCACGAGCACGACTTCATATGCATTGGATGAGGTTGCCGTGGCAATGTACTCGGAATTGGCGACCAGAAACGAATCCTTCGGCGCGGTAGGGAACTCCCTGGCAACGCCGATGAACGTGAAGGGCACGATCTGGTACTGGTGGTCGCTCGCCGACTGCAGTCGCAGGTTGACCGTGTCGCCGGGCTGGAGTTGGAAGTCCTGCACCGTTTCCTGGGACACCAGAATGCCGTCACGCGTGGCTGCAAGTTTGGCGAGCGTCGCGTTGGCATCGTGATTGTCGAAATAGGCGTTGGCCAACGTCGTGGCTGCACCGATGGAGCGCGGATCGATGCCGTAGAGGTCCTGCAGATCGGCGCCCACGTAGGCGTAGCGATGCATCATCGGCTCTGCGGCTGCGACACCCGGAGTAGCGCGGATGCGGGCGAGTTGCGCGCCTGCAGGATGCGCCGTCGATCCGGTGATGTTGACGTCGGCTCCATTGGTCAGTTCGGCGTCCACGTGGGCCTGACCGTCATAGGTGACGTTGAAGATCGCGGTCGACACAGCGAATCCCGTCGCAAGCGCCAGGAGCCCCACGCCGCGAGCCAGTCGACCAGCCTGCCGCGACAGCGAAGCGGCGACGATCTTGGCGAGGTCGCCGGCGCTGACCGCCAGGATGCGCCGGCACAGCGGCGAGCCGTCCGTTAATGCGAGGCGTGCGAGCCGAATCCACAAGAGGCCGAGGCCGAGCCACAGCGCAACAGGCGCCAGAAAGGCTTCATAATGGACCGAGGTTTGTGCCACGCCTTCGCTCGCCAGAACGATTTCATAGCTTGTTGCCCGCACACGCCAGAAGATCACTCCGGCAAGCGCGAGAAGCGCCAAGTCGAGCCAAAGCCGTTGCCACAGTGGTCTCGCTCTCGCGTCGGCACAAAGGCGCGCCGTTGCCACCGTCAAGTTGCTGGCATCGCGAGCGGCAGGCAGGAGTATCGCGGCGGCCGCAACGGCCAAGCCAGCGAAACCGGCGAAACCTAGCCAAGTACTTGCGCCCATGGAGGCCACGCTGATGCCAATCAACCGGAGCACCGCGATGGCCAACACCACCCCGGCAAGTGCGCCTGCTGATCCAATTACGGTCACTTCAATTGCCGGTTTGGCCAGCGTCTCGATGATATTGGCTCCGCGCAGACGCAGCAGCGCCTGTTCGCGCCGGCGGCGGTTTCGTCCGGCAGCGGCGATCGCGATTGCCACCAATGCTGCAAGGACCACCCCGGGCGAACCGAGAAAGAGGAACAGCACCTTCGCGTATAGCGCGTCGGCGCGCACGCCGTCGAGCCGCGCCGCCAGATTGTCGGCAATGGCCGCCCTGCCGGCAAGCCGCGCCGCCAGATTGTTTGCCATATGTTTGACCGCGCCGAATGCGTCGACTGGATCGTTCGGCACCCGGCAGCGGTCGAGACGAATGTGAAGCTGCGCGCGCACGCTGTCCGGCCGTGCAGCGCGCTGGCCCTCGAAAAGTGAATGCCACATCGTTTCCGGCAGGATCAGAATGTTGTCGGGCGGGGACTGTGGCGCGAGACCGGCCGGTACGCCGACCGCCTGGAACAGCGAATCGACGTTCGGAATGGCGGCGATGCCGCTCACCGTGACTTTGGCATCCGGAAGGCCCGGGCGGGCCAAGTTTATGGTGTCGCCGACCCCCGCGTGGAGATTGGCCGCGGTCTGGCTGTAGAGAACCGGTCCGTCCGCCGTGCCGCTCAAGAGCGTGACCTGATCCGGGAAGGTCAGGAGATAGTCGGGACCGATGCCGATCGCTCGGCCTGGACCAGTCACCTGCTCGGTGTCTCCCGTCACGGCCGAGAACCCGTCCACCTTGGCATACATCACCGGCCTGATCGCCTGCGCGACAGCCGCTTCAGCCACCGCGCTCTCGACTGAGGCGCTGTCGACGCCCGGCGCGATCTCCACCTGCCAATCCACAGGGACGTGGGCGATCGCTCGTTCTGTCATGGTCGCCGTGGCGGAAAAGACAAACACACCAAGAACGCTGGCGAGCGCCACGGCGAGGGCGATGCCGGCCGCAGCGGCGGCCGTGGGCCCGGCGGCGGTCCGCAGCAAGCTCTTGAGCCAATAGATCGCCATCATGTGGCGGCCCTGCGCGTCCGGTCGAGCAGACGGCCATGGTTCATGTGCCAGATGATCTCCATCTGGCGCGCTATGGCCGCATCGTGGGTCGCCACGATCAGCGTGCTCGCGTTGCGCGCGGCATGCGCAAGAATCACAGACATGATGGATTGGCCTGTGGCTTCATCGAGCTGGCCGGTCGGCTCGTCGGCGAGCAGGAGTCTCGGCCTGTGTGCGAGGACGCGCGCGATTCCTACGCGCTGCGCCTCGCCACCGGAAAGTTCGTCGGGCAGACGATCGCCGAAATCGAGCAGGCCGACCGCCGCGAGCGCTTCGCGCATGGCGTCTTCGTTGGGTCGGTGCGCGAGGACGAGCGGCAGGCTCACGTTCTCCGCGACCGTGAGCGTCGGAATGAGCGCAGCGAACTGATGGATCATCCCAACCGCGAGGGGGCGAAGTGCTTCGCGCGGCCCGATACCGGGCCAGGCAATGACTCCCGCGCTCGGGGTATCGAGCCCGGCCATGAGGTTGAGCAAGGTCGACTTGCCGCTGCCGGACGGGCCGAGCAGGGCGATGCGTTCCCGCGTGGCGATCGTGAACGTCGTCGGCTCGAGCGCGACAACCCGCCGGGCGCCGCTGCCGAAGAAGCGGGCGAGGCCCTGAACCTCAACGTCTGCCGGCGTCATCGACAATGCGTCCATCTCGGAGCCGGATCACCCGCGCGGTCGCTTCGGCCAGCGCCGCGCTGTGGGTGGCGACGACGACGGCCACACCCGTTGCACAAGATTCGGCCAGCAGCCGGATGAGGTCGCTCTCGGTCGCCGCATCCACTTCGGCGGTCGGCTCGTCGGCAAGCAGCACGGAGGGCGCGCGGGCCAGCGCGACGGCAAGACCGACCCTGGCCGCTTCCCCGCCCGACAACTCACCGGACAGCGCGTGACGACGCGACCACACTCCTGCGCGGCGAAGCAGCGTCGCCACACGATTCTCATCAACCGCGCCGGCCATCATGAGAGGCACGCGCACGTTCTCCTCCGCGGTGAGTCCAGCAAGGAGGTTGCGTGACTGCAGGAGGATGCCGATATGGGCTCGGCGCCGCCGTGCCCGTTCGGCTTCCGATAGCCGTGAGATACGCTCGTTCTTCAGCACGACCTGTCCGCCATCTGGCACGTCCAGGCCGGCCAGGCAGGATAACAACGTCGACTTGCCGCTTCCCGAAGGGCCGAGCAGTGCGACGAACTCTCCGGAAGCCACGGCGAAACTCACGCCACGCAACGCCCGCGTCTCTTGGTCGCGCGCGTGATAGAACCGGTATAGGTCGTCGGCGGCGATGACCGTCATCGCCTTCACTGCCACCGAAAGCTCTTCGCCATCATATCCCACTGATCGGCATTGTCGGCGCCGGCCGGCGCCGAAAAGTTCAGGATCACGAGCTTTCCATCTTTCCAAAAGTAGTAACGATCATTCTCCAGACGGATCGCCTTGTTGGTGACTGCGTTCGCGTCGGAATTCGAATCGTACGAGATCAGGACCGCGGGGCCAGCCGGAAGCTTGACCGAACGAATCTTTTTCACGGTCACGGCGTGCGCGCTCTTCTCAAGCTCGGGAACCAGCATCTGTTTGGCAGCTGCGACGTCCGGCGCGGTCGCTGCATCCGATTGGGTCGCCTTAATGACCCCATATTTGTCCACAAACGCCGCGCCATCTGACAGATCCTTGCGGGCCCACCCCTCTGGAACCTTGAAGCTAAATCCGCGCGGGGAGGTGTATTGGACAAAGACCTGGTTGTCGGGGATGTCTCCCGGAGGGTTCTTCTCCGGCTGCAACGGACGTTCGGTCGTCGCTGGCTGCGCCGCGAGCGATGTTGATGGCGTCGTCAAGGCGCCGCAGACACCCAGGCCTGCCGCCGCGATGAGCCCAATCGTGCGGATCGTTGTTGGCATTGTCTGATCCTCCGTCGTTTTTCGTCGCCAGCTATCAACTGTCAGCCCTACCGTTACCTTTCCGGCGGCATACAATTTTGTAAGGTTTGCGGTGTCCCTACGGGCGTGGGGCTAGGGCGCGAGTCCGGAAATCCTGCCTTGTTAAGACTGGGACTGTGGCCAACTCTGACGTCCTAGGCCGTGCAGCGAGACGGCGACTATCTCAGGTACGCCGGTCTTGTCATGCCGTCACGATGCACTTCTTGGACTTATCGCTTCTAAACCCCTGGAGTTGAGTCAAATTCTACTTTGGAAAAGAGTACTGAGTTTTCACACAGCCAAAATTCGGAGCACACACGCAAGACTTTGTTGGGCCTAGGTCGGGACCATAGGGAAGGCGCTAAAAGGCGTGCGATTTTCCGGTCGGGGATCATGGACGGACCGACCTCTGCGGTGCCGATAGCTCGGGGTTAGCGTAAAGCCGGGCACCACGAGTTGCGCCGCGCCGGCGATCGTTCAAACGGTTTCACGCATCTGGAACGGCCAGTTGATGACGCCCGCGGTCTCCTAGGCCGCGCTCCCTGGTCTCAGGCATGGCGAAGAGGAACACCACAGCGCCAACCGCAGCCACGCCTCCGAGTGTGATAAAGGCCGCGCTGTAACCGGCGTGTACCACAAGGAGTCCAGCGAGCGTGGTTGACAGTGCCGCGCCTACGCCCTGCGCGGTGATGATCGCGCCTTGCGCAACATTGAAGCGCCCAGTGCCGCGCATGAGGTCGGCGACAACAATGGGAAAGATCGCGCCGTATATGCCGGCACCGATGCCATCGAGAAGCTGCACGCCCACCAGCCAATACGAGTTGTCAGAGAACGTATAGAGTGCGCCGCGGATCGGCAATATGAGAAAGCCGGAAAGGAACAAGGGTTTACGCCCCCAACGATCCGCCTTCGCGCCGACGAGCATCGCCATCGGAACCATGACGATTTGCGCCGCGACGATGCACGCCGACATCAGAGTGGTGCCGAGATTCTTGTCTTGCAAGGCGAGCTTCTCACCAACCAACGGCAGCATTGCCGCGTTGGCGAGATGAAACAGCACCGCACAAACGGCGAAAATCAGCAATGGCCGGCAGGTCACCAGGACCTGAAATCCGGAGGGCTGGTGATCCGTCGAGCCCCCTCTTCCGGAAGACGTATCGTCAAGGCCGCGGGCGAGATCATGATCGATGGCGTCGCCTGGTATCCTCAACACGCTGACGAGGCTTGCAAGTGCCATGGCGGCGAGCAGATAGAATACGACGGTCGGCCCCCACATGTAGGCCGACGCTCCGGCTGTCACTGCTGCAAAGGCGTTGCCGGCATGATTGAATGATTCGTTGCGACCGATTCGCTGGCTGAAAGCCAGCCGCCCGACACCACCCAGTGTCATGGCCGCTATGGCGGGACCGAATAGCGCGCTTGCAGCGTGCGCTATTCCTTGCGAGGTCGCGACTGTCCAAAAAGCGGATAGCCACGGCAGCGCCAATGAGGCCGCCGTTACGGCGAGCGCCGCCGCCGCCATCAGAACGCGCTTTGCCCGAAGTGCGTCAACCAGCGCGCCGGCCGGCGTCTGGGCGACAATTTCCGCGGCGGTAGCGATCGACATGACGACGCCGATGCTGGCCTCGTCCCAGCGCCTTTCGACCAGTAGATAGACCGCGAGATACGGGCCTAATCCGCCTCGGACATCTGCAAGAAGGAAGTTCAATGCGTCCAAGGGACGCCGTAAGCGCGCTGCACGATCATTGTTGCCGCTCAGTCTGGCTTGTTCCACAGCCGCCTCCGTCGGCTGGCGTGGCGATTCGCGCCCGCGTCAACCTGTCATTGCAAGGCAAGCGCCGTTTGGGGTCGCTATTGGAGCTCTGGCCTTTCGCAGGCACGAGGCTGTCGAGATCGCTCCCGGTCTCTCCTCGACAACACGGCTGTACGGCGTTTCGATCCCTTGCGAGTGGCGCGGCAGGGAACGGCAGCGACTTCGACCTTGTTGGAAAAGGGACCGTCCGTACGTAGCCCAGCCTCGGCCGAAATGTCGGTCCGCTCTCCTGGGCCTGATCGACGGATAATTTGAAAACGCCATATCCTGCTTAGACGATGTCTCTCCACGCAATCATCTCGACTGTCGTGGCAGTCGTCACGGCAGGAGTTATCATTAGGCTGTTCGACTGGCCGGAAGCCGTATGTGCGGTGACTGGGGCGACCCTCTTGGTGATGTCGGCGCTTTGTCAGCCGGCGACGCACTCATCGGCATCGTCAAAGGCAGGGCTAGCGCTCGCAGTGCCTGCCGGAAACCGCGCGCGGGCTGGCCGAGACACTTGTGCTCGCCATCGGATTCGCGCGCGAAATCGAGGGCTGCAGCAGTAGTAAGTTAATCTTCCCGTGGTGAAAGGATCCGATGAGCAACGCGACCACCATCGCCGCCGTGGCAATCTTCGTCGCCACCTACACGGTCCTCGCCGTTGGCAAGATTCCGGTCTACCGCATCGATCGAACCGGCGCAGCACTGCTCGGCGCCAGCCTGATGGTCGGCACCGGCGTGTTGTCCGCCGAGGAGGCTTATGCTGCCTTCAACTTCGATACCATCATCCTACTGCTCGGCATGATGATCGTCGTCGCCAACCTGCGGGTGTCCGGCTTCTTTGGCGTGGTGAACTATTGGGTCCTGCGGCACGTGCGGCATCCACTCGCTCTGCTAGCGGCGATCGTCCTCGTTTGCGGCACGCTCTCTGCGGTGCTCGTCAACGATACGGTGTGCCTAGTGATGACGCCGCTGGTGCTCGACGCGGTGTTGCGCCTCAATCGAAATCCGATTCCCTATCTTCTCGCGATCGCCATGGCGTCGAACATCGGAAGCGTCGGCACCATTACCGGCAATCCGCAGAACATGATCGTCGGCAGCCTCTCGCATATTTCCTACGCCGCGTTCGTCGTAGCTCTCGCGCCAATCGCTGCGGCTGGGCTGGTGCTGATGTTCGTGCTGCTCGTGCTCGTCTACCGCGGCGAGTTCTTGACCGCCGAGCGGTTCGATGGCGAGGCGACGCCACGGCGCTACAACCGTCCGCTGGTCAGCAAGACCATCCTTGTCGTCATTGTCATGATCGCGCTGTTTTTCCTCGGCCAGCCGGTGCCGAAGGTAGCGATTGTGGGTGGGGCGTTTCTGTTGCTGACGCGTCGCGTCAATCCCGGCAAAATCTACCGCGAGATCGATTGGCCGCTACTGGTCATGTTCGGTGGCCTATTCGTCGTCATTGCCGGCTTCGAGAAGGCTGTAGTGACGCCGGAAACGGCCGCCTCCATTGGCCGCCTGCACCTCGAAAACGCTCCGGCCCTCGCCGGCGTGACCGCGGTCCTATCGAACCTGGTCAGCAACGTGCCGGCGGTGCTTGTGCTCAAGCCGTTCGTGCCAAATCTGTCCGATCCGCAGCACGCCTGGCTGGTGATTGCGATGGCATCAACCTTGGCGGGGAACTTCACCATGGTTGGGTCGGTCGCAAACTTGATCGTTGCCTACCGCGCCGCCAATCGTGGCGTCGCGATTAGCTTTTGGGCCCACTTCATTGTAGGTGCGCCGCTGACCCTGGCGACCCTGGCGCTTGGCCTGCTGTGGCTCTGACGGGCAGGCAAGGGCACTGAGTTCCGGCATTGTGCATGGCCGCATCGGCGACGACCACGTCGATCTTGCCGTATTCACGCTCTACGTGATCGGCGACAGACCGCAGAGCAGCGATATCACGTATCGCCGCAGGCACGGCCTCTCCGCCACGCGCGTAATCCCGCATTTGTCTAACGGTTTCGTTCAGTTCCTCGGGCGTCGCTGGGACGGCGTATGAAGCTGTAGAAACCGGGCCGGCAATATCGACTGCGACCACGTCCGCGCCGTTCGCGGCCATTTTCAACCGCGATAGCGCGGCCGATACCTCGTGCTGCACCTGTAACCAGCACAACCTTCCAGAAAGCGAAGTCCCGCGCCTAGGACGAACCGGCCCTGCGCTCTTGTCAGGGCCAGGTTCCGGAACAGGTTGGCCGTCGAGCACACGCGGCTCAACATCGGTTCGCGATTGGGCTGTTGCGGATGTGGCAACAGTGGCTCCTGCGCCGGCGGCTCCCTCGCCGGAGAGGATCATGGTCGCTCATATGAGTGTTCCATCTGAATGGGCCGGTTTCAAAAGGAACTGCGCACCATGGCTGGGGTTCCGGACCAGAGAGCGATGGCACTAGTCCAGCCGTGTCAATACGAGCAAGCGAGGACTTATGACCGTTAGCTAGTTTCTGTCGCGAAATGCGTTGATTTGCCTGAGGACGGGTGAGTTATGCCGATGAACTGGGCGTAAAGTTAGCGCTTTGCGGCTGAATTAGCCATGTCATCTCGTTCCGTTTTCGGCATTGATTGACATGTGCTAGGCGGAGTTGCAGCTGGCGGCGTGGTGAGGCGCGGCGGCTTTTGTACCAGCTGTGGTGAGGATCGGCGCTGGTTTATCGGGTGGCTTTTCGTGGGCGCGGCCAGCGCCTGGTCAGCAGGGCGGCGACGATCATGAGGTTGTTGGCGAGCACCGCCGCGCCGACAAACAGCGCGAAGCGCTCGGCGCCTTCGGCGAGGCAGCGCTTCATGCCGCGACCGCGCATCAGCACCGAGATGCGTCCCTCGATGCCGGCGCGAAAGCGCTGGCCTTGCTTGAACGCCGCCGATCTTTCGTAGGCTTGGCGTTGCGGCGTTTTGCGGCCGCCGCGCTGGGGAATACATACCGTCTTGACGGCGCCTTGCACGCACGCCGCTACGTTGTGCTCGCTGAAGAAGCCGCGATCGGCGCCGTAGAGTTCCGGGGCACGGCGGAAAGCGCGGCGGTGGCGCCTGAGCGACGGCGCCACATGAACTTCGTCCGCAGGGTTTCCCTTGAGGACCTCATACTGGGTGATCAAACCTTTTGCGCTTTCGGCAAGAAACACCTTGTGGCCGAATTCCACGGGCGTGCGCACCTTGCCGCGCTTGATCAGGTCGGTATGGGGCTCGAAGATCGAATAGATCTTCTCGGCATTGGGCACCTGCTCGCCTTCGAGCACGCGGCGGCGCGCCTGATCGATCACCCGCTCGCCGAGACCGCAATAATGCGCGATCTCGTCGCGGATGGCGTCGATCGCCATGGCGGCAAATAGGTCCTTGCCGCGCATCGTGGCGGTCTTCTCAAGTGCGGTTT
>Ga0099791_10000746_pt1 | contig 12186 bp, 9 predicted proteins | sample Rivendell_Oct201_7_FD_77318 | JGI IMG/M metagenome (GOLD analysis project Ga0099791, IMG submission 77318) | Vadose zone soil and rhizosphere microbial communities from the Eel River Critical Zone Observatory, Northern California to study diel... | ecosystem: Environmental > Terrestrial > Soil >... | reverse complement strand
TTCCCCGACCCGCGCCCATAGCTCCTCGAGCATGTCCTGGGCGCGCTGCAGACGGGCCGGCGGCGGCGCCGCGTTCATCAGGGCTAGGTGGTTTTCGCGGAGTCGCCGGCGCAGCAGCTGGACGGTGACCTCAAAGGGCTTGACCAACCGTGGAACCCCCGTCTCCCGGAGGAATGTCTCGTATCGGGCATTGTCTTGAAAACCGGAGAGGAAGAGCACGACGGGACGGGGAGCAGGCCGCCGCTGCAAGGCCCCGTACAGGGCGATGCCGTCAACCTCCGGCATCCCCAAGTCACACACGATCAGGTCGAAGGTCTCGCGGGCGAGTTGAGCCAGCGCCGCCTGGCCCCCACCCACACTGGTCACGTCGTAGCCTTGTCCTCCTAGGGTCAGCTCGATCACTTCGCGCACGTCTGGGTCGTCGTCGACGATCAGGATCCGGGCCAGCGCGCGCGGGGTCATCGGCGACGGGCCTCGCGCTCCTCCTGATAGGTCCGGATTTCGTGGTCCAGCAGGTCGAGCAGGCCCCGCGCGACGCGATCGGCGGTCTGAGCATGTTGATAAATTCCTCGCACAAGGCCACGCGCCCACTTGACCTGTTGCTGGTCCCGCTGCCGAACTGCGCGGCCGCGCTCAATGAGTTCCGGCGTTGCCCCAACGAAGAGCCAGACTCGGGTGCTCAGCTGGGCGGCGAACTCGTCCGTCGTGACGGCGCTCCCGTTGCCCCCGCCACGCGTGACCGCCGCGCGCAGTAGGGCGCTCAGTTCTCTCACCGCTGCCTTGCTCATGCCGTCGCTGCCTCGTCGCGGTTGAGTCTGGTCGGACAGCCCTTGTCCCGCCGCGCGCCCAGGGATCTCCCGCTGGTCGATGAGAATCGGACCGCGCAGCCACCCGCTCAAACAGACCGCGAGGGGCTCCGCCGCTGCGCGGATGAACCACTCCTCGCTTGCGGGCGCTCGTCTAGGTGCTACGCGGGATGCAGCAGGCTACAGGGCGGGGGGAGCGCGGGGATGCCTTGCCGAGGGGATCGACCCGGGGGCCACGCATTCGTAGGGCTCTACGGGTGCGTGACGGCACGGGACTGAGACGGGCGCAACCGCCAGAATGGGTGGCTCGACCGCGTTGAGATGGGTCTGGACGTAGACGAATACGTCATCCGCGTCCTCGTCGTAGAACCCGTCGAGCCACGCCGGGTCAGGCGTCTCGGCGTAGGCCAGCGTGGTGAGCGCGACCATCGCACCCATGAGCAGGAGAATAAGCGTCACGCGGGAGCGCATCTCAGAGTCCCTGATACGCTGATTGCCTCGCCGTGTCAACTTTTGAGGACGACGCCCCGGTCGCCTCGCGCTCCGCTGGTTGACATAGCGGGACGATCGGCGTTACAAGCTTTGAGATGCGCGTTCGCGTGTGCCTCGGTGTGCTGCTCGCGATCGTATTGGTCACCCTGACTCCCGTAGCCTACATCGATACCCCTGACCCGGTGTGGCTCGGCGGCTACTACGACAGCGACGAAGACGATGCCATTGTCCACATTCAGACGCATCTCAATGCGGTCGAGCCGTCCGCTCTCACGTCCACCTCCTGTTCGGTCCCGTGCGTGCACGCGCCCCCACCGCTCTACGAACGTGTGGCCCGGTGTCTCATCTCCTCGGCCAGGCACCCTCGCGCTCCTCCCACCAGCTTCTCTGCCTAGTAACGCTCGTCCTGTAATCTGAACGGTACCGACAGCCCCACCAAGGGGGGCGCGTCCGTCCATTGGCGGATCCAACTTGTTGGCCGGGGATGCGCATCCAGGGGCGTGGCAGCGCCACCCCGGATTGGGCTGGGCCCGCGCTGGCCGGTGACTGCCCAGGGCCTGGTGGCCTGCTGGAGGAGGAAACCCTGACCTATCTGGGACAACGGGCAAAACACCAAACCGGACCCGACCGCGCGCTGTTTGCACGCCATGAATCTCAGGCACCTCCGCGCCATGCCCACGGGGCAGGGCGACTCCATCGAATGAGACGCGGAGTGTTCATCAGCCTGTATGTCGCCCTCGCAGCGGCCCTCGCCCCTCTCGTCGCGGTCAACGCGGGCCCGGCGCCGATGTCCCCGAGCGAACTCCAAGCGAATCCTGAGCGATTCGACGGGCAGACAGTAACGCTTCAGGGCACGGTTGAGAAGTTGCGCGAAAAGGTCTCTCCGGACGGAGCTCCATACTTCAAGTTCCGCTTGAGCGACGGGCCAGCCGCTGTGCGCGTGATTTCATTCGGGCGCTCGCCGTGCCGGGACGGGATGCAGGCGACCGTCGAAGGCACGTTCGAGAAGGTTAACCGACTCGGGCGGCTCACCTACTACCACCAAGTCACGGCTACGCACGTGACGTGTCACTAGGGAGCCATAACATGGCGGGACGGATGCCAGCACGAACCCAGTGCGAAGAATCCCCGCAGCGCCAACCGTCGTTCTCGGACAATGACGTCGAATCGGAACTCAAATCTGTTTGCGCGCACGTGATTGCGGGCCGCTGTCTGAACTGGAGAAAATGTAGCTCCAGGCTGGCGCAACCAGTCTGGAGAGTAACACCCGGCTACCGCCAAGATGCTATTTGCAGGTATACAGATTATGGAAATGGAGTTTTGAGGGGCGTCCTAGCACCGAGAATATCCTGATCGGGTTGACTTCCTGCACTCCTTTCGACGTATGCCGACCAGGCCGCAGGGGGTGGTGTCACGCGAATATCTGCTGATTTGCGGGTGTAGGGACGGTACGCAGCACCCACCACGGTGAGCCACGAACCGGAATCGATCTCGTTTGTTGCAGGGGCCCGCTACCACCGAAGGCGTCGCGAGCGGCGGCCGCCGCATGGGAGCGGGAAGATCCAGCCGGGTGGGCGAAAGTGTCCCAGTGGTTGGCCGTCAAGGGTGTGGCGGTTGTGCGGATCTAACACGCGACGGGGCATCAAGGTCGAACGCTTGGAGATAAGGCGATCCGGCAATCTCCTCTGGGGTCGGTGGCGAGTCTGCGCTGAAGAATCCGATACAGCCTGCTCCGCGTCAATAGCTCGGGAAGCAACAAGGATGCCCAGGACGCTAGCAAAGATGAGCAGCCCGGATGGTAGCTTGATGTTGCCCTCCCGTGCGGCGCTCCGGAGCAGCCCGAAGTAACCTTCGGTGACTAGAGCGGGTCAAGCAGGATGTCGGCGACCTCGCGCCCGGCGGCGAGTAGACTGCCCAGTCCAAAACCATTCTTTTTTGAACCTGCATCTTCTACCTCTGGAACAGCCCTAAAAGCGTCGCCTTTCGCGGGCCTCCTCAGTGACGTGTTTGACCCGGGCATCGGGCGGGCTGCTGCGCCGGCTCGACGAGCCGAATCAGCGCGGGCAGGACCACGAGCGAGGCGACGAGGCTCGCGGCGCTGCCGAGGGTGAGCAGGAGTCCCAGGCTCTGAATGCCGCGATGATGAGCGACCAGCAGGCTACCGAACCCGGCGATGTTGGTGAGGCCATTGAGCGCGACCGCCCCGATCGTGCTGCGCGGGAAGAAGGGCCCGCCGCGCTCTCGCGCCTCCATGAGGCGGGTGACAACGTTCACGCCGTATTCGGCGGAGGCCCCGATGATCAGCGGCGCCCCCCAGACATTGGCGAGGTTGAGCTGGAGGTCGAAGAGATGCATCAGGCCCATTAGCCAGAGTGAACCGAGGACCAGTGGCGTCAGGGCGAGCACGGTGTAGCGAAGCCGGCGGATCATGAGCGCGCTGATGAGGCTGACGAGCCCGAGCGCATACAGCATTCCCTGTCGATAGGCGCGTTCCATCCGGACGATGGACTCGTAAGCGATGACCGGGCTGCCCGTGACGTCGGGGTCGATCGAGCGCAGCTCATCGACGAACCGGAGCGCGCCTTCCCGGTCCCACACGTTCACCTTGGGGTGGATCTGGAGGAGGAACCGCCCGCCCTCACTGATGAACTTGCGGCGGAGCTCGGCGGGCACGTCGTCCGGCGTGATTCCGCGGTCGCCCGCATTGCTCCGAAGCAGGCGGAGCTTGTCGATGAAATCGTCGGCGATGGCCGCCTCATACCGCGTCAGGGCCGCCTGGGCGCGGGGCCGGTCCATGCTGCGGAGCGCGTCGAGGAGGTCGGCGAGCTGCCGGCTGATTGCCGGCAAGCCTCCGGCCGGCCCGGCCCCGCCCGCCTCGGCGGTGGCGATGTCGACGCGCCGCTTAAGGGCTGCGAGCGCGACGTCGAGGTGGCTGAGGTGCACCCCGGGAGGCGAGCCGATACGAAGGCCGGCGAGGAGCGGTGCGAAATCCCCGATGATCTTGAGCTTCGCCGATTGCTCCTCCGGAATCACGAGGAGCGCGCTGTCGACATCGGCGACCGAAGGGAGTCGCGCGAAGGCGTCCCGCTTGCGCCGCAGCTCGTCGAAGGACGTCGCCGTCGACAGCGCGGCGAAGCTCGATCGTGCCTGCGCCCGGATGATCTGCTCCTCCCACGTCACGGACTCCGTGTCCCTCGCCTGGAGATGCAGGAGGTTGTAGTCGAAGGCGATGGTCCCCGCGGACGACAGCGAGAGCGCCGTGACGATGGCCGCGCCCGCGAGAACTGGGAAGGGCCGGCGGCTGAGGGAGTCGATGAGGGAGGCGTCCTCGCGCCGGGTGGCGACGATGGATCCGACGTCCGACCGCCCGCGGGATGCTCGACGACGCCCCATTAGCACCAGCACCGCGGGGAAGACGGTGAGCATCGAGACGAACGCCGCGAGGAGGGACGTGCCCGCGATGAATCCGAGCTCCTGCACTCCGTGGAAGTCGGTGAGGAGGAGGACGTAGAACGTGGCCGCGGCGGTGAGAGCGCCCAGCAGAATACCGGGTCCTGTTCGCGCCGCGGTGATGTCGAGGGCCGCGGCGACGTCGCGGCCGAGCGCCACTTCGTCGTTCTGGCGGAACAGCACGTAGATGCCGTAGTCGATCCCGAGGCCGATGACGATCGAGATGAACATGACCGAGAACACGGTGAGATGCCCGACCGTGAGGGTGATGAGGCCGAGCGACCAGAGGAGGCTCAGGGCGAGGACGGCCAGCATGGCGAGCGGCTGGGCGACCCGCCGGACGGCAACGAGTAGCAGGCCGAGCGTGAGAGCGAAGGCCAGGGCGGTGGCGAGCTTGCTGTCGTCGAACGCCGCGCGCATCTCGTCGCTCGACAGCGCCGGCCCGCCGGTGACGCCGGCGTGCACGGCGGGGAACTGTGCTCGAAGGCCGGCGATGCGGTGCCGGAGGTCCTCGATGGCCGCGCGGTCATTGGTGAATCCGCCGCTTCCCCCCACGGGATCCGCGAGGATGAAGAGCAGGCTCTTGTCGTCAGAGAAGAAGTAGCCGGCATCCGGATCGTCCTCGACGGACCGGAGCAAGCCGTCCCAGGGGGACCGGTAGGGCGCCGGGCGGGCGATGGCTTCGCGGATCTGCGTGAGCAGGGTTCCGAGGAAGTCGAGATCGCTCCCCGCGGCGCCATCCTGCAGGCCGAGATCAAAAAAGTGGCTGACGAAGGCGACGGCAAGTTGCCGGTTCACGGCCTCGAGCAGCGTTACCAGCCCCGGTGTGGCGGCAAAGGACTCGATGAAGTCCTGGTGATCGAAGATGCGCTCGCGCAGCTCCTCGAGTGTCGCCTTCGGGAGATAGAGGAGCGCGCGCCCGTCGAGATCCGGCAGCGTGACGCGGTACGCGAGGTGATTGAAGGCGACGGGGCCGGCGCGGAGCTCCCGGACGAGGTGGGCGGCATAGGCCTTGGATTCCTCGGGCGTCCGGCCCCGGACGACGATGATGATCTCGTCGAGCTCGCCGAAGTCCCGCGAGTACTCGCGGTAGCGGCTGACGTACGCCTGGCCGGGGGGCAGGAGGTGCAGCCCGGAGGTCTCGAAGCGGAGGTTCCAGAGCGTGACGGGAACGGCGAGGATCGCCAAGGCAAGCGCCAGGGCGACGGTGGAGACCGGGTACCGGCCGCAGAGGCGCACCAGGCCGCACAAGACCCGGCCGGTGGAGACGATCATGACGACCGCACGGTCTCGGTCTCCATCGGCCGGACCGGATCATGCGGGCGCCACCTCCGGCGGCGGGCGCTCAGGGCGTAGAGAAGCATTCCGATCCCCGCCCACGACAGCTCGCGCACGTGCCGCACGAGGCCGAAGGCGAGTCCCAGGCTGGCGGGTAGCCCGAGGGCCGCGAAGACGGCAACCTTGCCGCCCTCCTGGGTGCCGATCTTCGCGGGCACCATGAACAGGAGGCCGTCGACGGTGACCGACAAGACCTCGATCGCCAGGGCCGTGAACACGGACACGGGTATCCCGAGGAAGCGGCAGATCCAGTATGCCTCGAAAGAGCCCCAACCATAGGCGAGGACGAACATGAAAGTGGAGAGCACGACCCGTTCGGGGTGTTCCTGCAGGAACTCCGCCAGCCGACGCGCCGCGTTCCGCACGATAGCGCGCACGGGGCCAAGGCGTGCGGCGGTCGATCCGTAGATGAGCAGCATCGCGAGCAGCAGGCCCAGGCCGAGCCCCCAGAGCGCGAGCGACCGACGTGGACCCGCGATTACGAAGCCGGCACCGAGGAGGGACAGGCCCGCCGCCATGAAGACAGCCTGGGCCAGGGTCTGGGCGGACTTGGCGACGACGACCGACGCGGCCCGAACGTCCGCGCCGAGCCGGTCGCCCAGCATCGCCACGCGGGCGTACTCGCCCGCGATGGTCGCGCTGGGCGTCAGGTAGTTGATGGCATCCCCGGCCAGCCGGAGCCGCAGCAGCTCGCCGAAGGGGAGCGCAGCGACGTGCTCGCGCGCGAACGCGAAGCGCCATCCGAGCGTGTTCAGCAGGTGGGCCACCACCTCTTGGCCCACCACGAGTACGATGCCCCAGCCCACCTCGAGCACGGCCACCTTCACGGCGTGCGTGTCGGCTCGCCACACGAGGATGGCCAGGCCCAGGAGGCCGAGGAGGGGCAAGACCGCCCGGTGACCGAGAGTCATCTCGAACGCTGCGCTCGGACCCACCACCAGAGACTGAGCCAGAAGAGGTTCGCGCCGAGCGCGGCGCCCCACAGGAACCATTCGATGCGCCCGAGCGCCGTCAAGACCAGCAGGATGTATACGTAGTCCCGGCTGGCGATCCGCTCGTACACGCGCGTCAGTCCATCGCGCCGCTCCGGAGGGAGGCGATCGATCATCCATACCACCGACGCCATGCTGAGGGCGACGCCCACGAGGAGGAGCAGCACCGGGGCGGCCAGAGGTATGTCGGGTCGGGTCCGGTACACGTGAAGGGCGACGCCGACGAAGGTCGCCGCGTGCACCACGTGGTCGGTGACGACGTCGAACCGGGCGCCGAAGCGTGATGTGAGGAGCTTCAGACGCGCCAGCTCACCGTCGCAGCCGTCGAGGATGGCGCTGGCCCACAGCAGCAGGACGCCGAGCACGGCAACCCAGGAGGTGCCGAAGGCCAGCGACGCCGCCCCGCCGAGTCCAGCGATGAGGCTGAGGCCCGTGATCGCGTTCGGTGTGATCCGGGTCGGGATCAACCGCCGCGAGATGGCGATCGAGACCGCGCGGTCCAGTCGCGCCAGGTAGCCGTCGCTCGGCCGGCCCAGGGAACGGAGCAAGCGACGCTCTACGCGCCCGACGCCCGTGGGGTCGCTCACGTCGCTCCAGGCGTCGGAGGGTGCCGGCGCGTGGGGGGTGTCGCGATTCGTGAGCGACTGTCGGGGGAATTGCCGATAGCCGTCGGGCAGCGTCTTGAGCAAGGTCCTCGCGTCCGGATAGTACGCCAGAATCGGAGCGCCCTGCCAGATCCACGTCGTCCGAGTCTGCGCCCGCATCGCAGGCGCGAGCAGGTCGACCAGCCGCCCCGGATCCGGCATCCCGGACGGCGCGACGACGAGAACGGGCGCGTCCGGATCGAGGGCCTCGGCCAGGGACGAGGAGCCTCCGGATGATCTGATCTCAGTCCACGGCAGGCCGTCGAGGTGGCGTCCGTAACCGTCGGAGCGCCCCGGTGACTCGGTGCACAGGAGAACCCGGCCGATGTCCAGGACCGGCGTGAGCTCACGCGCGGTGCGCAGCGCGACGGGAACCGACGCGATCATCGGGGATCCGTGAGGGACGGACAGGAGGATCTGCAAGCGCGCGGCCGCCCGCCGCGTACTCGGAGCGGTCGGGGCGGAGGCGGCGACCGCGCAGGAACGCGCGGCCGCGCGGGCCCGAAGGAACTGGAGGAATTCGCGCCCCTCACGCAGGCGCCGCCGCAGCACCTGGTGGTCGGCCGCCATCTCCTTGGCGATGGCGAAGATCTTGCGAGGACGGAAGTAGAAGCGCCGGTAGAACTCCTCCGTGCCGCGCGCGATCTCCGTACTTGCCAGGTGTGGATACGACAGCGCGCTCACCTGGGCGCCGCGATCGTCCACCAGCGCGTCGGTCACCAGCCATCCGTTCGCTTCCGCCTGGCGGAACAGCTCCGTGCCAGGATAGGGCGCGGCGATCGACACCTGGATGGTGTCCGGATCGACGCTCCGGGCAAATCGGATCGTCTCCTCGATTGTCTCCGGAGTCTCTCCGGGCAGCCCGAGAATGAAGGTACCGTGAATCTTGATGTCGAGCGACTTGGCGTGGCGTGTGAACTCGCGAGCCGTGTCGAGCCGGATGCCCTTCTTCACGTTGTTCAGGATCTTCTGGTTGCCCGACTCGTAGCCCACGAGCAGCAGTCGCAGGCCGTTGTCCTTCAGCACCCTCAGCGTGCTGTAGGGAACGTTCGCCTTGGCGTTGCACGACCAGGTGACGCCGAGCTTGCCGAGGCGGCGGGCGAGCGCCTCCACGCGCGGCAGATCGTCCGTGAGGGTGTCGTCGTCGAAGAAGTACTCCCGCACCTGGGGGAAGTAGCGGGTGGCGGTGGCGATCTCGGCGACGACATGGTCGACGCTGCGCGTGCGGTAGCGGTGGCCGCCGACCGTCTGGGGCCAGAGGCAAAATGTGCACTTCGAGCGGCACCCGCGCCCGGTGTAGAGCGAGAGGTATGGATGGAGGAGGTATCCGATGATGTAACGCTCGATCGCGAGGTCCCGTTTATAGACGTCGACCACGAAGGGCAGCTCGTCCATGTTCTCGAGAGTAGGCCGGTTCGGCATGTGCCGGATGTGGCCGTTCGCGCGGAAACTCAGCCCTTGGATCGTGTCCGGAGGCTTCCCCTGTGCTATTTCCTTGATGGTAAAGTCGAACTCGTGCCGCGCGACGAACTCGATTGCGTTCGAGCTCGAGAGGGCGCGGTCCGGATCCACGGCGACGTGGGCGCCGACGAGGCCGATCCGCAGGGAGGGATTCTCCGCCTTCAGCGCTTCCGCCACCCGCACGTCGTGCGCGAAGGACGGTGTGCTGGTATGGAGGACGGCGAGGTCGTACTCCGACACGATCGGCCGCAGGTGATCGAGCGTCAGCCCCTCGGGTGGAGCATCGATGAGGCGCGAGCCGGGGACCATGGCGGCGGGCTGCGCGAGCCACGTCGGATACCAGAACGAGCGGATCTCGCGCCGCGCCTGGTAGCGCGAACCGGCGCCGCCGTCGAAGCCCTCATAGGAGGGCGGGTGCAGGAAGAGCGTGCGCAGGTAGGGCCGATCGGGTGCAGTCATGCAGGGTCCTCCGATTTCGGTGTAATTGGAGCAAGTCCGGCCGGATGGCTCGGATGACCGTCGATAGGTGCGGCGGCGAGGTGCTCCAGACGGCCATCGCGTCGGACTCGAAACGGCTCGTCGTGCCAGCGCACGGTATGTCCGAAAAAGCTGAACACCCCGAGGACGAACGAGGCCGTGTCGCGAACGGGCACCAGCCAGGTCTTAGACCACGGCACCCGTCGATTCAGCGATCGGTAGAGTAGCGCCCGACCGAGGCAGCGCAGGCCGACGTGGATGCCTGCCGCGAAAAGGGCCATGCGACCGGCCGTTCCGACGCCGGCCCAGATGAGAGAGACGGGAATGCCGTACGTGAAAAGGGAGCAGAAGTACGAGACCGGCCGGACGGTGCGGAGTGTCCGGGCCCACCGGAGTTCGTGGAAGAAGAGCGAGCGAAGGTCGCGCTCGGCGACGACGTTCTCCACGAGGTAGGGCGCGAGGGCCACGCGGAGCCCGCGACGGCTCGCGAGCCACCCCAGCATGTAATCGTCGGCGAGGTGATTGGCCACCGCGTCGAAGCCGCCGATGGCGTGGAGGGTGTCCCGCCGGCAGGCGATGGTCGCGCCGAAAGCATGGCAGAGCCGCTCGATGCGGGCGCCGACGAGGGCGCCGGGCAGGAACCACTCATTGATGAACATCGCATTGAGCTGCGAGGCGATGCCGCGACGGGCGACGCCGCAGTAGAGGCAGGTGACCAGCCCGACCGTTCGCTCTTCGAGCGACGCCACCACCGCCCGGATATAGGCGGGGTCGACACGCATGTCACCGTCGGCGAGGATGAAGGTGTCGTGCTTGGCCTGCCGGACGAGGTTGGCGAGGTTACTCGCCTTCCGATTCGTGCCGATTGCGCGCTCGTCGACGACCAGCCGCAGCGCGAGGTGGGGGAACTCGCGGATGAGACGATCGACGACGGCGACCGCCGGATCGTCGAAGCTCTGCACCCCGAAGATCACCTCGAAGCGTGGATAGTCCTGTTCGCAGAAGCTGCGGAGGTTCTCGTACAGGTGGCCGTCGTCGCCTCTCAGGGGCTTCAGCATGCTGACGGGCGGCGAAGAACGCGGGGGCGTGGGCCGCCGGCGGCTGAAGAGATCGACGCATAGGAGCGCGCCGAGCCAGTACAGTGCCGCGAAGACGCTCGCGCCGAGCAGGACGAAGTCTATCGGCGACATTCGGCGGCTCGACGGAGCGGGCCGGCGCGGGCGGATCGCGCGACTCGGACGGCGGCGGCAGGCCGCGCGGAGCCGCGGATGAAGCAGGCGACTGGCAGACGTGACACCGATCCCTCCTCGCATCGTGGTGCAATAGCAGCCCGTGGATCAAGCCGGCGGGGGGCGCAAAAAGCGCGCCGGTATCCCGGGTGACGTCCGGCCGGGCTTTACTTGCTAGTTGCCAATCAGCAGTGAGGTGAGGAGGGTACAGGGGGCGCGCGAGGGCAGAGGGTGCTGCGAAGCAGGATTGGGGGGGCGACAGGATCTTCGGGCGCCACCCTCGCCAGCGGTGCGAGGGCTGGCCCGGCATCGACCGGCGCTAGCGCCTCGGCCGCGCACGTGTTGGTGATGATGACGACGGTATTGTCGAAGTCGTCGTCATCCCAGAAGCCGCTGACCCACGTCGGGTCCGGCGGATCCGCGTAGGCGGCCGGTGTGAGCCCGATGAGCACGGCAGTGAGGACGAGAGCGAGCAGAACACGCGTGGAGCGCACCGCGGGATGATCTCCCATGCCGCTCCCGCAGTCAAGGATGCGCGGCGTGGAAGGTCACGCGCCTGCGGGGGCCATCGTCCGCGCGGCGAGAGCATGGATAACATTGACGCCACCTCCCACGCCCCGACCAGTGCGGCGGGAATGCAGGATGCGGGCGGAGCCCAGGCGGGGCTGATACGCTCGCTGGACGGGTGTCACGCCCCGAAGTACTGCAGGTGGGCATCTCCCAAAGACGGATACGTGGTATCAGGCGCTAATGCACCTCGCTGCCGATCATCGGCCAGGGCCACTGGCTAGCGAACGGGTCGATCATCGGCGCGGCGCAGGTGCGTGTTTCAGTCGCGCCGGTTCCTTGGGGCCATCGTGCAAGGCAACTTCTTGGGAGGCCTGGGGAAACCGTGATCGTGACTGAAACACGGACTTAAATCCGGATCTCTAAGCAGAAGCCCAGCGACCCGTTCGCCTGCAGGTGGTTGCGGGCCCCCGATTTGAACCAGCGAAAACCGGCCGGCGGGAGACGAGCACCCCTATGAGGTTCTCTCGCCTACCAGACTCGTGGAATTGGCTTCAGCTTGAGGACCCTTGGAGCCTGTTACCAACCGTCGGGTTGGTAACAGCGGAAAGTCCAAAAACGCCGGGGCTGCAGCCTCTCTCTGGCCGCCGAGGACCCACTAAGGCAAGTTCTAGCTAAGTGGATCAAGACTGGCCAACTATCGCGGCCTTAGAAGCGGACAAAGGTTAACAAAACCTCCCCCCAATCGGCGAAGTTCTAGCTGAAGTACAGGAGCGGCTCGCAGAGGTGA
>Ga0099791_10000742_pt1 | contig 12227 bp, 17 predicted proteins | sample Rivendell_Oct201_7_FD_77318 | JGI IMG/M metagenome (GOLD analysis project Ga0099791, IMG submission 77318) | Vadose zone soil and rhizosphere microbial communities from the Eel River Critical Zone Observatory, Northern California to study diel... | ecosystem: Environmental > Terrestrial > Soil... | reverse complement strand
CCGGTCGGCTCGATCGCGAGAAGAGTCTCGAGCGCGTGCTCGACGCCTTCGAGTCGGTGGCGGCGGCGCTGTCCGGCGCGACCCTGCACCTGGTCGGGAAGGGAAGCCACGGGGCGGCGCTCGAGGCGCGCGCCGCGGCGGGACGGGCCGGCCGGCGCGTCGTCTTCCACGGGGGCCTGGCGCGCGAGGCGCTACCCGACTACTATCGCGCGGCCGATCTCTTCCTCTTCGCGTCGGAGACCGAGACCCAGGGCCTGGTGCTGGCCGAGGCGCACGCCTGCGCGCTGCCCGCGGTGGCGGTCCGCGCGTCCGGGGTGGACGAGGTGGTGACGGACGGCGAAACCGGGTTCCTCACCAAGGGCGAGACCGGCGAGATGGCCGACGCGGCGATCGGTCTTCTCCTCGACGCGGAGCGCCGGGCCGCGATGGGGCAGGCCGCGCGCCGGCTCGCGGAGGCGCGCTTCTCCATCGGGCGGCAGATCGAGGCGATGGTCGGGCACTACCAGGCCCTGATCGCCGGGCGGCGGTGATGCCGGGCACGACGCTCGGACGCACGCTGCGCGTCGGGTTCCAGACCGACTGGGACCCCCACACCGCCGAGCCCGGTCACCAGGGCCTCCTGGCGTGGGACCAGCGGGTCCGCACCCTCCTGCGGGTGCTGGTGTCCTACCCGGAGGTGCGCTACGTCCTGCCGGATCGGATCAGCCTCGACGCCTCCGCCGACCCACGCACGCTCGAGACCATGGCGCGCTTCCTCGAGCGGCAGAGCTGGCTCGTGCGCCGGGTGGCGGTGACGTGAGCGCGATGATCGGGGACCGCGCGTGATCTGGAACCGCGACGTCGAGACCGCGCCGCGCGCCGCCCTGCGCGCGCTGCAGGCCGAGCGGCTGCGCGCCACCGTGGCCCGCGCGCGGGCGCGGGTGCCCTTCTACAAGGACGCCTTCGCGGAGGCCGGCGTGCGCGACGGCGACGTCGACCTCGAGCGGCTCGGCGAGCTGCCGTTCACCCGCAAGGCGCACCTCCGTGACCACTACCCATTCGGGCTCTTCGCGGTGCCCCGCCAGGAGCTGGTGCGCATCCACGCCTCCTCGGGCACGCGCGGCAAGCCCACCGTGGTCGGGTACACGCGCGGCGACCTCGTGGTGTGGCGCGAGGTGATGGCCCGCGCGCTTGCCTCCGCCGGCGCGGAGCCCGGCCAGCTCGTCCAGATCGCCTACGGCTACGGCCTCTTCACCGGCGGCCTCGGCTTCCACGACGGCGCCGAGCACATGGGACTCACGGTGGTGCCGGTGTCCTCCGGCAACACCCTGCGCCAGATCCTCCTCCTCCAGGATTTCCGCCCCCACGGGCTCGCCTGCACGCCGTCGTTCGCGCTGCACATCGGCGAGAGCATGCGCGAGCAGGGGATGGATCCGCGCGACCTGGGGCTCACCTACGGCCTCTTCGGGGCCGAGCCGTGGACCGAGGCGATGCGCGCGCAGCTCCAGGCCCTGTGGGGCTGCGCGGCGGTGGACTTCTACGGGCTCAGCGAGATGATCGGCCCCGGGGTCGCCACCGAGTGCGTCGAGGCGCGCGACGGCCTCCACCTGAACGAGGACCACTTCCTGCCCGAGATCGTCGATCCCGAGACCGGCGCGCCGCTGCCACCCGGCCGCGAGGGCGAGCTGGTGCTGACCACGCTCACCCGGGAGGCGCTGCCGATGATCCGCTACAGCACCGGCGACGTGACCCGGCTCGATCCGTCCCCGTGCCGCTGCGGGCGCACCACCGTGCGCATGGCGCGGATCAAGGGACGCACCGACGACATGCTGATCATCAAGGGCGTGAACGTCTACCCCTCGCAGCTCGAGGCCGCGCTGCTCACCGTCCCGGAGCTGGCCCCGCACTACCAGCTCCTGGTGGACCGGCGCGGCGCGTTCCCGACCCTGGCGGTGCACGTGGAGCCGGTGGAGCGGCTGGTGCAGGCGTGGGGCGGCTTCGAGGCGGCGCGGGCCGAGGTGGTGGCGCTCGGCGCGGTCGTCGCGGAGCGGCTCCGCGGCCACCTCGGGCTCAACCCGGTGGTGACGGTGGTGGCCCCGAAGAGCATCCCGCGCAGCGAAGGCAAGGCGGTGCGGGTCGTGGAAAGGAGATAGTCATGGCCGAGCGCGATGAAGCCCGACTGCTGGCCCGCATCGAGGCGGGGGAGCGCATCGAGTCCCCCGAGGAGATGACGGAGGAGTACCGCCAGAACCTGATCCACCTCATGACCATGCAGGCCGACTCCGAGCTGGCCGGCGGCTACGGCTACGTGCCGTGGATCGCCAAGGCACCCGGGGTGGAGGAGAAGCACGTGGTGGCCCAGATCGTGAAGGACGAGCTGCGCCACGCCACCGTCATGTACGGGCTCCTAGCCGACCTGGGGGTCGACGTGGACGCCCACGTGCGGGCGCACGACGAGGTGCTCACGATGCGGATCGCGGCCGACGCGGATATCGGGACATCGCGAATCACCGCGGACAAACGGGTCAACATTTTCTACTATCCGATCGATACGTGGGCCGACTTCATCTTCTTCAACTTCTGCATGGACCGCGGCGCGGGGCACCAGCTGGAGGACGTGCGCACCTGCTCCTACGGACCCTGGGTGCGCGCCATCGAGGGGATCTTCAAGGAGGAGAAGTTCCACATCCGCCACGGCGAGTTCTGGGTGAAGCGGCTCGCGGAGGATCCCAAGACTCATGACGAGGCGCAGGAGACGCTCAACCGCTGGTACATCCGCACCATGAATATCTTCGGGCGGCCCGGATCGGCCAGGAACGTGCTGTACCGCAAGTATCGGCTCAAGCTCCGCGACAACGACGAGGTGCGCCAGACCTTCGCGCGCGAGGTCGCCGAGAAGGCGGGCGCGGTCGGGCTCACCCTGCCGGAGTGGACGCCGGTCTGGGACCGCCTGCCCGAAGAGGCGCAGATCCCCGGGTAGCGCGCGTGCGCCTCGCGAGAATCCTCGGGCTCCTGGTCCTGGCCCAGACCGGGCTCGTCGCGTCGGACGGCGGGGCGCCGGCCGCGCGCGCCCAGAGCAACCGGCAGGTCAAGGTGCTGCTCGAGTTCCGGCAGCAGGCGCAGGGCAGCCGCCAGGGCGTGCAGGGGCAGGGGAACGTGATCGTCGAGCAGCGCAAGAGCGGCGACCCGCGGGTGCGCGGCCGCGGGGGCTTGGCGGTCGAGGACACCACCACCCGCATCACCCGCTCGTCGGGGCTCTTCACGGTGGTGCAGGACGGGGGCGCCGGCTCGATCATGGTGGCCGACGACGTGCCGACCGTGCAGCTCGCCTACTACTACGACTACGCGACCGGCAAGGGCTACGTGGCCCAGGGGGTCGCGTGGCAGCGGGTGGGCACCGCGCTCGCGGTGCGCCCGGTGATCCTCCCCGGCAACCAGATCCGGGTCACGCTCACCCCGGTGATCAGCTACTTCACGCCCGCCGGCGGCGGCACGATCGAGGTCGTGGAGGCGGCGACCCAGCTCATCGTGCCCAACGGCGGGCGCATGCAGTTCGGCGGGAGCACCGGTAGCCTGCACGCGGTCACGCGCCAGGTGCTGGGCTACCGCGCCGAGCAATCCTCGCAGGATACCGCCCTGACGGTCACGGCCACGATCCAGTAGGCGCGCGGTGACCGCCCACGCGCGACGGGACGACGTACCGGACGGGGTCGCGGCCGCGCGACGGCGCGCGCCGTGGGCGCGGGAGCTGGGCGTCGAGGTCCCCACCCCCGCCGGCGGGCCCGCCGCGGCGGTCCACTGCCTGGCCCACCGGGTCGGCTCGCCGTGACCATCCGCTACACCGGCAACGGGGCCTACGGCTACGCCAACAGCCTCTACATGGCGCTGCGCGAGTCGGGGGCCGCGCCCACCGAGCTGCCCGAGCCCGGCTTCCTCGAGTGCCTGACCACCATGCCCTTCGGCACCGACTACCTCCGGGTGGGCCGCGACCTGCTCGTGTACTTCAGCTCGCCGCTGGCCAACCCGGACCAGGGGCTCTCCACGGCCCTCGACGCGCTCGGCTGGGAGTGCCGCGAGGAGCGCGACGGCACCGCGGAGGCGGCGCTGGCCCGGCTCGGCGAGGCGGCCGCGCGGGGCCCGGTGCTCGCGGGCCCGCTCGACATGGGGGCGCTCGGCTACATGCCGCAGCACGCGCAGCTCTCGGGGAGCGATCACTTCGTGGTGGTACTGGGCGTCGAGGGCGAGCGCGTGCGGGTCCACGATCCCGACGGCTACCCGTGCGTGGCGATGCCCGCCGTCGAGTTCCTGCGCGCGTGGCGCGCCGAGCGCGTGCGCTACGCGCCGACCCCGTACGCGATGCGCTCGGGGTTCCGGCAGACGCGCCGCCCGACGCGCGAGGCCATGATCGCGCGTACCCTCGGCGCCGCGCGCGCGGGCCTGGCCGCCGACCCGGGCGGGCCCGATCGCTACGGCGGCCCGCGGGCGTTCCGGCTGCTCGCGGCCGACCTGCGCGGGGCGATGGCCAAGCGGCTCGGCGGCCATCTCACGTCCTTCGCGCTGCCGCTCGCGGCCCGGCGCAGTCACGACGCGGCCGCGTTCCTGCGCGAGGCCGGGCACGCGGAGGCCGCGGGGCTCTTCGAGCGGAAGGCCCAGTGCTTCGGCGAGGCCCAGTACTGGGCCGTGCAGGAGCGCTGGACGGACACCGCGGACCTGATGGAGGCTCTCGCCGACCTCGAGGGCGCGCTGATCCACGCGCTCGAGCCGGCCGACGCGTCCGGCGGCTGAGCGGCCCGCGCCTCAGGCCGGGTCCGCGAAGTAGGGTCCGAGCGGCACGTCGGCGACCGGCACCAGCACCGCCTTGAGCACCACGCTCGCGCGCAGGCCCGCCAGCGCCTGCATCTCTGGATCCCGCCGGGCCGCCGCGAGCCCCGTCGGGCTGTCGAAGCGCAGCAGGTGGATCTCGTCCGGGGTCTCCGGATCGTGCGGCGCACCGGGCTCGGCGGGCGCCGGGCTCCAGATCCGCTCGAAGGCGCCGCCGTGCCGCTGGACGACGGGGAGGACGCGGCGCTCGTACCCGCGCAGCGCCTCGCGCTGGCCGGGCTCGAGATAGATGAGGGCCAGATAGCGGACCGCAGCCCTTGGCCCGGTCCGGCGGGAAGTTGACATAATGTCTCTTATCGGACTCTACGGAGAGGCGCCAGGGGACCGCCGGCGGCTACTTCCCGCGGCCCTGAAGCTCGGCGATCTTGGCGCGGATGTCGGGCGCGCGGCGCGTGTCGGGCACATCCTTGAGCACGCGCTCGTACGTGGCGAGCGCCTCGACCGGCTTCCCGGCCAGCGCCTGCGCGCGCGCCAGATCCAGCAGCGCATCCTCGAAGTAGAACTGCTTGGCCGGCACGGCGCGGGCGACGGCCTCGTAGGCCGTCACCGCGTTGGCGTAGTCCTTCTGGGCCTCCCACGTGTAGCCGACGCCCGAGGCGGCCAGCGTCCGCAGGCTCCCGGCCGCGCCCTTGGCGAGCGCGATCTGGTAGGCCCCGCGTGCGGCCCCGTAGTCGCCCGCCTGGTACTGAATGTTGCCGAGCTCGTAGGCGGCCTGCACCGCCGCCGAGGAGCGCGCGTGCTGGGACAGGACGGTCTGCAGCGCGTCGATCGCCCGGGCGCGGGCATCCGGGGTCGCCTGCGGGCCGTCGGCCTGCTGCACGAGGTCCGCGGAGGCGGCCAGGGCCGCCACGCCGCGCGCGTCCTCCGCGCGCAGCCAGAGCCAGGCCGCGAGGCCCAGCACGACCACCGCCAGGGCCACGCCGCCGATCTTGAGCCCGAGCCGGGCGCCGCCCGAGGCGAGCAGCTCGCCCAGGTCCCTCACGCGCGGCGCTCCGGGTCCCGGCAGTCGGCGGCCCGCTCGATCCAGATCTCTCCCTTGACCTCGGCCCCGTCCGCGGCGGAGAAGCTACCGGTGCGGAGCGTGCCGGTCAGCACCCCGGTGGGCAGGATCTCGACCCGGGTCGCGGCCGACAGGTTGCCGCGCACCGTGCCACCCACCACGATCGCGCGCGCGTTGATATTGGCGTCCACCTCGGCTCCTTCGTCCACGAACACCCGGCCCGTCACGTTGATGTCACCCTCGAAGCGGCCCGCGATGTGAAAGTCCCCGTCGCCGCCCAGCTCGCCCTTGAACACCAGCCCCGCGCCCAGCGCGGCGGCCTCGTGGCGGCTCCCACGGTGCGCGGCGAGGTCGGCGGTCAGCGAGTCGGATTCGGCGGGTCCGGCCAGGCCCAGGTAGCGGAGCGTCCGGCCGAGCGCGCCCACGCGCCCCGCTCCTTTACAGGCCCGCGGTCGGCGTCTGCGCGAGCCCGCGCTCCGTGGCCAGGCGCCGGAGGCCCCACCCGGACCACAGCAGGAGCAGGCAGGAGCCGGCCAGCAGCACGGTCGCCGCGCGCGGAGGCGGCACCACCGGGTACTCGGCCAGGCCCAGCGTGACCTCGACCGGCACGCCCACGCAGGCGAGCAGCGCGAGCAGCCCGACCCCGGCGCGAGTCCAGCCCGGGAGCGCGTGCGACGGGTGCGGCATGCCGCGTAGTGTAGCCACCGAGATACGGGAAGGCAACCCCGGCGCCTTGACGGCGGGGCCCACCGGGCATAGGCTGCAGCCGCACATGACGGAGAACGGGCCCCGCTCGCGGGTGCTGCACTGGGTCATCTGGCTCGCGACGCTGTTCTTCGTCGCGATGCTCTTCGTCCCGCTCGTCCGCGAGGCGCTGCGTCGCGCCGCGCTGGTCCCGCCCGGCCACTTCTAAGCGCCTAAGCGCGGGTGCGCTACCCGGTCGGCTCGTCGGGGATCCGGCGCTTGGGCGAGCCCCCGGCCCCGTCCCGGCGGCGCGTCAGCTCGAAGGCCATGAGCCCCACCGTGAGCGTGAGGATGATCCAGCCCGCGGTGTCGAGGTTGACGATCAGCCAGCCGATGAGGCTGAGCGCGGCGAGGAGCCACACCAGGGCCACGGAGCGGGAACTGGGCCACTTCATCGGACCCTATTGTCGCGGCGGCCGGCGCCGAAGTCAAACCGACGCGCGCTCAGAGGCGACGGAGGAAGCGCTCGGGATCGTCGAGGAAGGCGCGCGTGATGCGGACGTGCTCGACCTCGCGGTAGTCGATGGGCGCGATCGTCTCGCCCTCGAGGAGCAGGATCTCGGCCTGAGGAAGCGCCTGCACGATCGGCGAGTGGGTGGCGATGACGAACTGGCAATCCTGGGCCGCGCGGTCGCGCAGGATCGCGAGCAGCGCCAGCACGCGGATCGGCGAGAGCGGGGTCTCCGGCTCGTCGAGGAAGTAGAGGCCGCGCGGCTGCAGCCGCTGCTGGAGCAGGTGCAGGAACGTCTCGCCGTGCGAGCGCGCGTCGGGATCCGCCCCGTAGCGCCGGATCAACGCCGCGCGCTGCCCCGCGGCGGCGCCGGTGGCGAGCCGCTGGCCCAACGAGCCCTCGCGCAGGGCGCCCCGCAGCTCGTCCTCCACCTCGCCGAGCCCCTCGATGTCGCGTCGCACGCGCAGGGTGAAGCCGAAGACGTCCTCCGCCCGCAGGAAGAGCGTGGCGCGCGGGTGCCGGGCTCGCCGGCACCGGAAGGCGCGGGCGAAGGCGCGCGCCCCGGCCAGGGTGGGGTCCCGCTCGAGGTCGCGCCCGCCCGCGGCGACCGCCCCCGCCCCGGCGGCCATCCCCTCGAGCAGGGTCGACTTGCCGCAGCCGTTCTCCCCCACCAGGAAGGTGACCCGCGCCCGGAGATCGAGCCGCTCCAGGGCCCGGAAGAGCGGGATCGTGAACGGAAAGCGATCGGGCTCCCGCAGGCCGCCGGCGCGGCGGATCCCGGTGAGGAAGATCCCCGACGCCGGCGCCGCCTTGCGGGAGCCCGCCCGCTTCACGCGGTCCGCGGCCCGGCTACTGGCGCAGCTCGGGGATCACCCAGAGCGGTCGCTCGCCGCGGGCCACCCGCTGCACGTTGTCGAAGGCGTTGCGGAACGCCTTGAACCAGTTGTCCCAGGTGGGGCCCGCGGTGTGCGGGGTGAACGTCACGTTCTCGAGCGCGAACAGCGGATGGTTGGCGATCGGGGGCTCCTCGACCATGACGTCGAGGCCGGCCGCCGCGATGACCTTGGTGGTGAGCGCGGTATGGAGCGCGTGCTCGTCCACCACCGGGCCCCGGCAGGTGTTGATGAGCACCGCGGTGGGCCGCATCATGCCGAGCTCGCGCGCGCCGAACATGTTGCGGGTGACTGGGTTGAGCGGCACGTGGAGCGAGACGATGTCCGCGGTGCGCAGCAGCTCGGGCAGGAGCACGAAGCGGACGCCGAGGGCGTCCTCGGCGTCCTCGGCGAGGCGCGCGATGTCGTAGTAGACGATCTTCATGTCGAAGGCGGCGGCCCGGCGCGCGACCTTCTTGCCGATCGTGCCGAGCCCGATGATGCCGAGAGTCTTGCCCTCGAGCTCGTAGGTCCGGTTCGAGGCGAAGTCCCCCACCCGCCACTTGCCGGTGATCACGTTGCCGTGGTGCCAGGAGAGCTTCCGGTAGACCGCGAGCATCAGCATCAGGGTGTGCTCGGCCACCGCCACCGAGTTGGAGCCCCCGTTGTTGGCCACCGGCACCCCCGCCCGCTTGGCCGCCGCCACGTCGAGACGGTCGTAGCCCGCGCTGATGAGCTGCACCAGCTTGAGGCCCGAGGCCGTCTTGAAGAACTCGCCGTTCAGCTCGGGGCGCGGGAAGCCGACGTAGTACTCGGCGTCCGCGAGCGCCGCGGTGAACTCGGGCGTGCCCGCGTCCACCACGACCATCTCGAAGCCGGCGGGCACGAAGCTTCGCGCGATCTCGAGCATCGCGGCGGGGAACTTGGGAGAGACGAGGATCTTGGTGGCCACGGGAGCCTCCTTTACCTGACCGGGGTGATCGGCGGCATCACGCGCGCCAGTATACGGCTTCGCCCGGCGTCGCGTCCGCCGCGTGTGCGGCCGGCATCTCTTGCGCGGGGGCGGTCGCCCCAGGCTGGGTACTGGCCTGCCCAGGCTCACACCCCGGCTTCTCTGGGGCTCTGAGCCGAGCGTAACCAAGTGTCCGAAAGACCGTCTGTTTTCAGATGGTCCCAAGCTTGCTCTACCCGGGGCCCACGAAGGGGGATTCCGTGAAGCGATTCGTCCTGACGCTGGCCTGGGTGCTGTGGGCGCACGAGATGGCGACGGTGGGCGACCGGCTCGTCGACCGGGGATACACCGCGGTCGACTCGTTCGAGACCCGGCAGCAGTGCCACGCCGCCCTGGCCGACTACTCGGCCCTCAAGCTGGTCCGTCAGGGCAAGGTGAAGGTCGAGTTCACCTGCCTGCCCGAGAAGACCGAGCCGCGGACTTCGCGGAGCGCGATCGGCTGAGCCGTCCCCCGCCCGGCTCAGGCCCCGTTGCGGTGCCCCGCCGGGGCCGGCTGGCTGATGCTCACCGGCGCGTTGGCCTCGAACGGGCTCCACAGCCCGAGCTCCTTGCCCATCTCGCGCACCGCCGGGAGCACCTCCTGGCCGAGCAGCCGGATGCAGGTGGTCGCGTCCTGGTTGGACACGAAGCCGTCGCTGGCCCAGAGGCCCAGGATGGACGGCCGCGTCTCCTCGAGCAGGCGCCGGAACTTGGGGAGCACCGTCTTCGGGGTGCCCGCGATGATCTGCTGGTCGCGGATCTGGTCCTCGAACGAGGCGGCCCGCGGGTTCGCGCCGCGCCCCACCGCGTACTCCACGAACGCCTTGCGGTAGGACGGCGAGAAGTAGCCGGACGGGCTCGACCACACCGGGTGCGCGAGCCCGGTGAACTCGCCCTGCATCCACATGAACTGGCGCGCGTTGGCGAGCGCCTTCTCCTCGGTCTCGGCCACGTGGCAGCGCTGCAGGTACCCGCGGTTCTCGGGGCCGCCGGTGTAGCCCACCTCGGCCGCGACCGAGTCGTAGAGCTCCCAGATCTTCTTGGTCGCGTCGATCGCGGTGCTGAGCGCGATGTAGGGATAGCGCTGGCGCGCGGCCCAGATGATCGTCTCCTTGCTGAGCACGCCCGGGATCCAGATGCGGGGGTGCGGCTTCTGCAGCGGCACCGCCCACGGGTTCACCACCCGGTGCTGGTAGTGATTGCCCTCGAAGCGGAACGGGCCTTCCTGGGTCCACGCGCGCACGATCAGCTCGTGGGCCTCCTCGAAGCGCTCGCGGTTGAAGGCGGGGTTGACCCCGGTGGCGAGCTGCTCCTGCCCGCCCCCGCGCACGAAGCCGGAGACGAGGCGGCCGCGCGAGACCATGTCGATCATGGCCAGCTCCTCGGCCAGCCGCACCGGGTTGTCGGCGAGCGGCAGCGGGTTGCCGAGCAGCACGATCTTCACCCGCTTGGTCATGGCGGCCAGGATCGACGCGAACACGTTGCACTTGGCCTGCATGCAGAACGGCGCGTTGTGGTGCTCGTTCAGCATGATGCCGTCGAAGCCGACCTCCTCCGCGAGGCGGTAGTGCTCGAGGTACTCGTTGTAGAGCCGGCTGCCCGCCACCGGATCGAAGTGACGGTTGGAGAACATCAGGGCGGTGGCGCCGCGCTTGCGGCCCTCGTCCGCGGGGTAGGCCGACATCGGTTGCTCGGTGAAGTACATGAGGTGCATGGGATCCCCCGCTCAGGACTCGGCGACGAACTGGACGATGAGCTTCGCGAGCGCCTCGGGCTGCTCCATGTCGACCAGGTGGCCGGCGCCCTCCACCACCGCGAGCCGGCTCTGGGGCAGGGCGCGCGCATACTGCTCGCCGCAGCCCGCGGGCACGATCCGGTCGTCGTCGCCCCACACCACCAGGGCCTCGGTCTGCACGCCCTCGAGCAGCGGCGGCAGCGTCGGGCCGTACATGTAGGGCTTCCACGCGATGCGGAAGGTCATCTCGCGGTTGAGGTCCCACTGCTCGAGCTGCGGCGTGGGCGGATCCGCGCCGAAGAGCCGGTCGAACGCGGCCTGGTCCGCGAACCCCGCGCGCGCGTAGTCGATGTAGCTCACCAGCGCCTGGTCGAGGATCTCGCCGTCCGCCGGCTTGATCCCCATCGCCCCCACCAGCACCAGCCGGCGGAACCCGCGCGGCGACATGGTGGCCATCTCGGCCGCGATCCAGCCGCCGAAGCCCAGGCCCACCAGCGACACGTCCGCGAGTCCGCGGGCCGCGAGCAGGGCCTGGTAGGTGACCGCGACATCCCGCACGCTCCGCATCCACGCGGGCCGCGCGGAGCCGTCGTAGCCCGGGTGCGAGGGTAGCAGCACCGTGAAGCGCTGGGCGAGCGCCTCGTAGAACGGCAGCTGCTCCGGCGTGCCGATGTCGTGGTGGAGCACGAGCAGCGGGGCGCCGTGGCCGGTGGTACGTAGTCGTACGGAGGAGCCCGCCACGCGGACCTCCTCGGTGGTCCACGCGAGCGCGGAGGTGGTGGGGGTCATGGTCGCGACGCTATCAAATCGGCCGGAGGCCCGCAAGCACGACCGGCTCAGTCGGGATGGAAGGCGGGCGGCGGCACCGCTTCGCGCAGCCACCGCTCGCCGTCGTAGAGCGTGAAGGGCGGCCGCTCGTCGCCGATCACGCTGACGTGGCTCACGAGACCCGCGTCCGCGCCGAGCCAGAGATGCAGCATGCACGCGGGCGGCTCCATGACCACCGACAGGCGCTCCGCGGGCCGGAGCTCGAGCGCGATCTGGTGCGCGGTGGCCGGGCACGTGGTGGCCACCGTGCCCGCAAACCGCCGCGTCATCGGGCGGTGCACGTGGCCGCACACGAGGCGCTCCACCTGGGGGTGGCGGCGGATCACCGCGGCCAGCTCGTCCTTGCCCTCGAGGCCCATCGCGTCCATCGCCTGCAGGCCGGTCACGAACGGCGGGTGGTGCATGAACACCACGGTGGGCCGCGCCGCGGCCTCGCCGAGCCGCGCGTCGAGCCAGGCGAGCCGCTCCGCGCAGAGGCGCCCGCCGGGCTGGCCGGGCACCTGCGTGTCGAGGCCGATCAGGCGCACCGGCCACTCCTCCACCGTGTAGTGGAGGAAGCCGCCGTCCGTGGGCAGGTAGCCGCGATCGGCGAAGGCGCGCGCCAGGCCCTCCCGCGAGTCGTGATTGCCCGGGATCACGTAGAGCGGCATCGCGAGCCGGTCGAGGATGGCGCGCAGGCGCGCGTACTCCTCAGGCTCCCCGCGCTCGACCAGGTCGCCGGTGGCCAGCGCCACGTCGGGGCGCGG
>Ga0099791_10000741_pt1 | contig 12232 bp, 6 predicted proteins | sample Rivendell_Oct201_7_FD_77318 | JGI IMG/M metagenome (GOLD analysis project Ga0099791, IMG submission 77318) | Vadose zone soil and rhizosphere microbial communities from the Eel River Critical Zone Observatory, Northern California to study diel... | ecosystem: Environmental > Terrestrial > Soil >... | reverse complement strand
GAAATCGACCCTCGACATTTTTTTCGTGTGCCTGGCGTTGTGGTTGATGGCGAACCTCCTCACGACGAACAACGCAGAAACCGCAGAAATCGCAGAGAAAAGACTTTCTCTGCGTGTTCAGCGTGTTCTGCGTTCATCGTCGTCGGGCTGGTTGTGGCTGGGCCTCGCGATTGGGGCGCTGACGCTGACGCGCGAAAACGCGATCGTGTTCACGGCGGTGATCGCCGTTTGGGCCGCGACGACGTTCAACGCCGCGACCGCGGAGTCCGCAGAGAAAAACCCTGCTCTGCGTGCTCAACGAGCTCTGCGGTCATCGTCGTGGAAGCGTTTCGGCGGCCACGCGACCAAGAACGCACAGGCCGCAAAGCGCGCAGAGCCAGAATTTCCTTTGCGGTCTTCGCGGTCTTTGCGTTCTTCGTTCGATTGGCAGCCAGCGGCTTTGTTTCTGCTCGGCGTCGCGATCGTCGTGGTGCCGGTCGCGATCCGCAACAGCCTCGTCGGCGGCGGGTTCTATGTCACCACGTCGCAGTTCGGCCCGAACTTCTACATCGGGAACAATCCGCGATCCGACGGGACGTATCAGTCGCTGCGCTACGGCCGTGGCGCGCCGGAGTATGAGCGGCAGGACGCCACCGAGCTCGCCGAACGCGCGGCGGGACGGCCGCTGACGCCGGCCGAAGTCTCGAGTTACTGGACCGGCCAGGCGCTGGATTTCATCGCCGGCCGTCCTGGCGACTGGCTGAAACTCGTCGGCCGCAAAGCGGCGCTCCTCGTCAACCGAACCGAGATGCTCGATACCGAAAGCCAGGAGTCGCATGCCGAGTGGTCGCTGCCGCTGCGCATCACGGGGATTGCCAGCCACTTCGGCGTCCTCGTGCCGCTGGCGGTGCTGGGCCTCATCGTCTCGTGGCCACGTCGATCGCGGCTCGCCGTGCTCTACGCGATGCTCGTCGCCTACGCAGCGAGCGTTGTCTTGTTCTACGTCTTCGCGCGCTATCGCTATCCGCTCGTCCCGTTTCTGATCCTGTTCGCCGCGGCAGGGCTGGCCGGTCTGCTGCCCCTAACGAAGAACGCAAAGGCCGCAAAGCACGCAGAGGCAAACCTTTCTTTGCGGTCTTCGCGGTCTTTGCGTTCTTCGATGGTGTGGCTGGCGATCGTCGCTGTGTTCGCGGTGGTCGCGAACTGGCCGATACTGTCCACCGACATGAACCGCGCGGTCACCGAGCAAAATCTCGGTGCGGCGCTTAAAAGAGAAGGGCGGTACGACGAAGCGATCGCGCACTATCGCCGGGCAATCACGATCCGATCGGACTACGCGCCCGCCTACAACAACCTCGCGTCATCGCTGAACTCCAAAGGCCAGACCGACGACGCGATCGCGACCTACGAGCAGGCGCTGCGGCTTCAGCCGGAGTATCCCGAGGCGCACTACAACCTGGCGAACGCGCTCCTGGCGGAAGGCAAACGCGACAATGTTGACAGGGCGGTCGCGCACTTTCAGCGCGCGCTGCAGTCGATGCCGGCATCGGCCGACGTGCACAACAACCTCGGCATCGCGTTGATGGGCGGCGGCAAGGTCGCCGACGCGGTCGGCGAGTTCCGGCAGGCGATAAAGGTCGAGCCTGATTCCGCCAAGGCGCATCGCAACCTCGGCGACGCGCTGACGACGATGGGCGCGCGCGCGGAAGGGATCGAGCATTTGCGGCGCGCGGTGGCGCTCGAGCCGCACGACGCGTCGCTTCACTACGATTTGGGCAGCGCGCTCCTCGAAGCCGGCACGCTGGACGATGCGATCGCGGAATTTCGCGCCGCCCTCCGGCTCGATCCGCAGTCGGTCGAGGCGCACAACAACCTCGGCATCGCGTTAGGGTCGCAGGGAAAATTGGAGGACGCGATTGGCGAGTTTCAGGCCGCGCTGACGATCAAACCAGACTTCGCCGACGCGCAACGAAACCTGGCGATGGCTCTCGCTGCGCGCCGGCGCCCAACGACCAAAGACTAACGACCAACGACCAATGTCTACCACTTCATCTGCGTCGCGATCCGGATGATGCGCCCCTGAAGGACGCTCGACGGCTGCTTGTATCCCGGCGTCCCGAAGTTCAACAAACGTACGGCGAGCACATCGCTGCGATCGAGCGCGTTGAAGACATCGAGCTGGCCCTGAAGGCGCGTTCTGCCCACCTGGAACCATTTGGCCACGCTCAAATCGAGCTGGTTCACCCGATCCGCGTACTCGGTGCCGGGCGCGACCAGCGGGACATTCAGGTTGGCCGCGGTCATGTTCGGGATGACCAGGGCGTCCGGCGTGCACGGACCCTTGCAATCCGCAGGATACGTCGTCGTCCGACTGATCAACCAGACAGTGCTCAACCCAGCGGGTGTCGTGACGCTCGGCAGGGCGGTTGGTGACGGAATGCTGGTGCCCAACAGGTACCCAGGGATGCTCTGGAACGACCCGCTGACCTGAATGCCATACGGCAACGGGTAGCTGCCGGACAGCTTGAGCTGCGTGCGGAACGGAATGCTGCTGTTCCGCGCGTCGCAGTACAGCACGTTGTTTGGATTGGACTGCTCGTTGCACAGCGTCCAGAGCATCCGCTCCGACGTCGTGCCCCCAAACAGCGTCGCCCCACGCGGAAGCCTCGCGCTGAAGGAGACTTCGTAGCCGTTGTACCACTCCTTCTGGTCCTTGTCGGTGCTGACCACGTTGTTGACACGCGTGAAGGCGGCGGAGCTGACGTTGTACATCGGGATGATGCTGCCGTCGAGCGGACTCACGACATTGACCAGCGTGTAGTCACTGAAATTCTGAAGCGTGTTGGTTTGCCGCGGCAGGTTGTGGAACGTCCGGTGGAACCAACCCGCGTTCACCTGAACACCTGGAATCAATTCATGTTGCACGCCCAGGGCCGCCTCGACGTTGTACACCCGTTTGATGTCCGGGTTGGGGAACGTCTGCGCGCGAGTGCCGAAGCCCTGACGCAACTGCGACAGATTGATCTCGCACCCCGCTGTCAGGTAGACGCATCCAAGCTCTCCCTGCGCGATGTCGTCCTTGTTGAGATCGGTCCAGGCGACGACCGGCTGTTCCAGGACGAGCGGATTGAACTGGTCCGCGAAGTTGATCGTCTGGGCCTGCTCGTACTTGTTGATGTTCGCCTTGATGGCGGTTTTCGCGTTGCCGAACAGATCGTAGACGACGCCGAACCGCGGCGCGATGTCCTTCCACACCGGCATGGGAATCCTGTCGAAGCTCCGTGCCGGGGCGAACCGGCCCGCTGCCGCTGACGACGCCGACACTTCGGAGTTGAAATATTCCCAGCGTGCACCGACGTTGAGCGTCATGCGCTTCAGCGTCCACGCATCCTGCGCAAAGATGCCGAGGTCCGCGTTCAAGCGATCGGTCCAATCGAGCGGCGTGTTCAGGATCTCCACCGCGTCTGGTACGCCATTTCGGTACCGCTGAACCAGATCGCCGTTGGCGATCCGCGTCCGCCGGTACGGGCCCCAGTTCCACTGTGCGCCCGTCTTGAGGTTGTGCGATCCGGTCACATACGACACCGACCCTTGCAGGTTGTACCGATCGGGATACTGGCCCAATTCGTTGGCGAGCGAGGTATAGCGCGTCCCAAGACTGAGGTCTCGCCGGCTCGCACCCGCATACCACGCGGGTGTGCCGCGCTGCTGGATAATCCCGGGCTGGTTGACGATGTTGTACCGCTCGATGTTGAAGGAGTAGCCGCCTTCGACCAGCGTCTTATTGGTGACGGTCGACGTCCACTTCACGGAGCCCGTGCTGTAGTCCGGCGACGTCCAAATCTGCGACGCTGTCGCCGGATCGTCGCCGGCGTTCATGCCGTGCCCGCGATCCTTGCCGATCCGGTCGTAATAGACCCCCAGCTTGTTTCTCGGGGAGATCTGCCACGTCAGGCGAGCCAGTGCACTCTTGATGTGTTGATCGTCGATACCCTGCTCGCAGTTGATCGCCCGCGACGTGCAGAGCGGATAGGTCGTGGCGTAGTTCGATCCGGCAGGCGTGTAGAAGGTGTCGGCGATGGGCGCGTCCACGCCCCAGCGCCGCGCCGAGGCGAAGAACCACAGCGTGTCCTGCTTGAGCGGCCCGCCGAAGGAGCTGTTGAAGTCGTAGATCTTCGAGATCTTGTCCGGTACACTCAGGCCGCGATCCTTCAGCGACTGCGTCAAGTTGTCGCTCTGCCAGGAACCGGCGCTCCACGCCCCGAAAAACGCGCCACTGAATCGATTGCCGCCTTCTTTGGGGATCATGTTCAGGCGCACGCCTCCGCCCGAGACGTCGGCGCCGGCGCCCGCGGTCTGGTAGCTCATCTCCTGACTCATCATGTTGTTGAAGTAGTTCTGCACGGCGCCGTCGCCGTCCAGACCGTTGACCATCATCCCGTCCACCTGCGTCGTGACTTGCGAGGAGCTCAGGCCGTGCACCGACATGTAGGTTTGCTGCATGGCACGCGAGCCGCCGACGTCAGGCACGTTGAGCGTCACGCCCACCACGAGCTGTCCGACGCTCTGGATGGTGCGTCCCGTGGGAATCGCGTCGAGGATTTCTCGGGAGAGTACCGTCGTGCGGGCAGTGCTCTGGACGTCCACGACCGGCGATTGGCCGGACACGGTGACCGACTCCTCGAGCGCGCCGACCTTCATGTCGGCATTGATCGTCGCGGTGAAGTTGGTCGGCAGGTCGACCGTGTCCCGCTTGAACGTTTGAAAACCGGTGAGGCTGAACGACACCGTGTACACGCCGGGTCGCAGGTCGACGATCTTGTATTGCCCCTGGCCGTCGGTCACGACTGACCGCGACTTCTCGATCAGGACGTCACTCGAGGCGTCCACGGTGACGCCGGGCAGGACCGCGCCCGACGTGTCCCTGACGACCCCGGCGATCGCGCTCTGCGCACGAGCGGCGCCTGGTGTGAGCGCGACGCACACGAGACTCATAACCGTAGCGACGACAGCGTGGCTTCCCTTCATCACCCGCCCTCCTTCGAGTCGATCCAAATCATCCGAGCGCCGGAAGCAACCATTCCGGACTATGAGGACGGCGACCACCGAATGAACGGACGGAGCGATGACAGGAATAAACCGCGACGCGGATGAAACGTGAAGAAATCTACGGGAGGACTGCGGGACGTCGTCTCATCGGGGCCTCTCCTGTATGAAGATGTGGCCCGAGGCTACGCTTATGAAAAATTTCGGTCAAGGATTAATATCGCTGTCGCGATGCGAATCCTCACGGACTGTCCAAGAATCTGTACCTTCGCGCTGATTCTCCTCAGCCGACCGGTCCACGCGCAACCGACGCAGCCGATCTACCTGCAGTACGACGGCTTCGTCCACAACACGGACGGCTCGTACACGCTGTCGTTCGGCTACTTCAACATGAACAACGTCGACGTCACGGTGCCGCCGGGTGACGCCAACGGCTTCGCCCCGAGCCCTGCGGATCGGAATCAGCCCGTGAAGTTCGTCAAGGGACGCCACCGTTTCGCGTGCAGCATGGTGATGGACAGGACGTTCGATGGAAAGCTGCAGTGGACGGTGAAATTCGCCGGCAAGACGAACACGACGACGGCAAAAGTGCTCGACCCGCTTTATGAGCTCGAGCGCAGCAGCGAGGAACACGCGACCGCCGGCCTCGACGCCGCGAGCGCGCCGAAGAACGTCTGCATGAACCGACCGCCCAGCGTCCACATCGGCAACCCGTTCGCGCCGCCGGCACCAGACGGTCAGATCACTGGCAAGGTGAATCAGGACGTGACGCTCGTCAGTCAGATCGAGGACGACGGTCTGCCGCGCGGCGGGTCACTGAAGATTGCGTGGAAGAAAATCGCCGGTCCGGGCGAGGTCACGTTCACCGATGCGGCGAGCGCAACCACGCGCGCGAAATTCAGCGCGCCGGGCAAGTACGAGATCGAGCTCTCAGCGACCGACGGCGAACGCAGCACGGCTGTCAAAGTCAACGTGAACGTAACTGGCTAGCGGGCTACAGAACTTCGAACAGACCCGCCGCGCCCATGCCGCCGCCGATGCACATCGTGACGACGACGTGCTTGGCGCCGCGGCGTTTGCCTTCGATGAGCGCGTGACCCACCAGGCGTGCGCCGGACATCCCGTACGGATGGCCGACTGCAATCGCGCCGCCGTTCAGGTTGAGCCGATCCTCAGGAATGCCGAGACGGTCACGGCAGTAGATCACTTGTACGGCGAAGGCTTCGTTCAGCTCCCACAGATCGATGTCGGCGACCGTCTTGCCCGTCTGCTTGAGGAGCTTCGGCACCGCGAACACCGGACCAATGCCCATCTCGTTCGGCTCACAACCAGCGACCGCGAATCCCCGGAAGATGCCCAGCGGTTTCAGACCTTTCTGTGACGCGGCCTTGTCGCTCATGACGATCGCGACCGATGCGCCGTCCGAGAACTGACTCGCATTGCCGGCGGCGACGACGCCGCCTTCGATCGCCGGCTTGATTTTCGCGACGCCCTCGTAGGTGGTGTCGGCGCGGATGCCTTCGTCCTGCGTGACCGTGACGTCTTTGACGGACTCCGCCCCAGTCGCCTTGTCGACCACTTTCATCTTCGTGGTGACCGGCACGATCTCGTCGTCGAACTTGCCGGCGTCGCGCGCCGCGGCCGCGCGCCGCTGACTCTCGACGCCGTAGCGGTCCTGCTGCTCGCGTGAGATGCCGTACTTCTTCGACACGTACTCCGCCGTCTGCAGCATCGGCCAGTACAGCTCCGGCTTGTGCTCGAGGATCCAGTCCTCGTTGAGCATGTGCTTGTTCATCTCGTTCTGCACGCACGAGATCGACTCGACGCCGCCGGCGGCGAACACGTCGCCCTCGCCGCTCAGCACACGCTGCGCGGCCATCGCGATCGTCTGCAGGCCCGACGAGCAGAAGCGATTGACGGTCATGCCGGCCGTCGTCACCGGACAGCCGGCGCGCAGCGCGATTTGCCGCGCGATGTTGCGGCCGGTCGCCCCTTCGGGATTCGCGCAGCCGATGATGACGTCTTCGATCTCGGCGGGATCGAGATGCGCGCGCTCGATCGCGGCAGAAAGCGCGCGCCCGCCCATCGTCGCGCCATGGGTCATGTTGAACGCGCCGCGCCAGCTCTTGGCGAGCGGCGTGCGCGCAGTGGACACAATCACAGCTTCGGTCATGAGTGATAATTTATCAGACCTGCATGGAAGCGCTGTTCGAGATCGACGCCGCGCGGGCGATTGCCGACTGGAACGCGGAGGCGGAGCAGATGTTCGGGTGGACGAACGCCGAGGCGGTCGGCATGCCGTCCAACCGCCTCGTGCCGCCCCGCAACCGCGACGCCTACGATCGCGGACTCGTGCAGCTCGCCGCCACGGCGCGGACCGACAAGCGCGAGATCACCGCCGTCCACCGCGACGGCCGTGAGTTCAAGATCGAGATCACCCTGGCGTCGCAGAACCGCGACGGCCATCAGTCGTTCGTCGCGTTCGCGCGCGAGATGTCGCCGCGCCAACGCGCGCTGGACGCCGTCGGCTGGGACGCCGACCGCTTCCGCGCCATCCTCGATCAGATCGAAGACGGCTGCTTTGTCGTCGACCTGCGCGGCCACTATCTGTTCGTCAACGACGCGTTCTGCCGCATCTTCGGCGTGGAGCGCACCGACGTCCTCGGCGCACACTTCAGCATCACCACGACGAATCGCGCGCGTCGCACGGAAACGCTCGCGCTCTACGCCGACGTCTTCCGCACCGGACGCGCGGTCAAGTCGTACGAGTACGCCGTCGAGCTGAAGAATCGGGCCGTCAAGTTCGTCGAGCAATCGGTCTCGCTCGAACGCGACGCGCAGGGCCGGCCGATCGGGTTTCTGGGCATCATCCGCGACTCCACCGCGCGCAAGCTCGCCGAGCACGAGCTCGAGCAGGCGAAGGAAGCGGCCGAGGCCGCGAACCGCGCCAAGAGCGAGTTCCTCGCCAACATGAGCCACGAAATCCGCACGCCGATGAACGGCATCATCGGCATGACCGACCTCGCGCTCGAGAGCTCGCCGACGCCGTACCAGACCGACTGCCTCGCGACCATCAAGCGTCAGGCCGATGCGCTGCTGCGCATCGTCAACGACGTCCTCGACTTCTCGAAGATCGAGTCGCGCAAGATCGAGCTCGAGTCCGCCCCGTTCACGCTGTCGGAAGTCGTCGACGACGTCGTGAAGCCGCTGGAGATCGCGGCACGCGAGAAAGGCCTCGACATCACCGGCCGCATCGCCGCCACCGTGCCGGCACGCATGGTCGGCGACGCCGTTCGGCTGAAGCAGGTGCTCACCAATCTGATCGCGAATGCCATCAAGTTCACCGAGCGCGGCATGGTGAGCCTCGATGTTCTCGTGGACGCAGAGGACGCGGGCGCGACCACGTTGCACTTCATGGTGGCGGACACGGGCATCGGCATTCCGGCCGGCAAGCTCGTCGCGATCTTTCAGCCGTTCCGGCAAGCGGATGGATCGACGACGAGGCGCTTCGGCGGGACCGGGCTCGGCCTGACCATCTCGGCGACGCTGGTGCAGTTGATGGGCGGCCGCATCTGGGTGGACAGCGAGCCGGGAGTCGGCAGCACGTTTCATTTCACCGCGCCCTTCCTGATCGCGCCGGCGCGCGATGAGGGCGACCGGCGGCACGAGCCGCGGCCGGGTGTCGTGCCGGCGGCGGTGACGGCGCGCGTGCTCGTCGCCGAGGACAACATCATCAATCAGCGCATCGCGCAAAGCCTGCTGACCAAGCGCGGCCACGCCGTGACCGTCGTCAGCACCGGCCGCGAAGCGCTCGACGCCCTGGAGCGCGAATCGTTCGACGTCGTGCTGATGGATGTGCAGATGCCCGACATGGACGGGTTCGAGGCGACCGCCGCCATCCGCGCACGCGAGCGGACGACCGGCGCGCACGTGCGCATCGTCGCGATGACCGCGCATGCCATGCAAGGCGATCGTGAGCGCTGCCTCGCGGCCGGCATGGACGACTACATCTCCAAGCCGATCGATCAGGACCGGCTGTTCGGTCTCGTCGAGGCACAGCTCTAGTGGAGTGTCTTCGTTGAAACAGTACCAGGACTCCGGAGAACGCAAAGTCCGCGAAGGCCGCAAAGCCGAATTCCATTGGTTTTCTTTGCGCTCTTTGCGTCCTTTGCGTTCATCGTCCCTCGAGCCGTTACTGAATCAGCGGAGATGGGTCACTAGCGGAGCGTCTGAGCTGAAGGAGTACGACCCACAACGAGCCTTCGACCGTTCAGAGGAGTCACTCCGCTAATGACGCTCGCGCTGGAGGACGTCACGGTCCTCGATCTCTCGCACGCGCTCGCCGGTCCGTTCGCGACGACGATGCTCGCCGACTACGGCGCGAACGTCATCAAGATCGAGCCGCCCGAAGGCGAGATGGCGCGCGCGTGGGGCCCGCCGTTCTACGGCCGCGAGACCGCGTACTTCGTCAACCTCAATCGCAACAAGAAGAGCGTCACGATCGATCTGAAGCATCCCGACGGCAAGGCGTTGTTCTTCCGTCTCCTCGACACGGCCGACGTCGTCGTCGAAAACCTGCGCGTCGGAACCGTCGCGAAACTCGGCATCGACTACGCGCGCGCGCGCGAGCGTCAGCCTCGCGTCATTTTTTGTTCAATTTCCGGATTCGGCCAGGATGGGCCCTATCGCGATCGCGCCGCGCTCGACCTCATCGTGCAGGCCGAGAGCGGGATGATGAGCATCACGGGCGAGCCCGGCGGCCGCGGCGTGCGCTGTGGCGTCTCGATCGCCGACATCACCGCGGGCATGTACGCCGCGTTCGGCATCCTCGCCGCGCTGCACGCGCGGCAGACGACGGGTCGCGGACAGTTTCTCGACGTCTCGATGCTCGAAGGACAGCTCGGGATCCTGTCAGGCATGGTCGGCGCGTATCTTGCGGACGGCATCGTGCCGGGACCGCTTGGCACCGCGTACGGTGCGCTGCTGCCCTATCAAACGTTTCGGACCAAAACACGCGACCTCGCGATCGGCATCGGGAGCGACAAGCTGTGGCGCTCGTTCTGTCCACTCATCGGTCTGCCGCAGATCGCCGACGATCCGCGGTACGTGACCAACGCCGCGCGCAACGCGAATCGCCCGTCGCTCGTCGCGACGCTGCAGGACGCGTTTCTGACCAAGACGTACGAAGAGTGGGAGGCGATTCTGTTGCCGGCGGGCATTCCGATGGGCGCAATCAACACGATCGACAACGTCATCGCGCACCCGCAGGTCGCCGCGCGCGGCGCCCTGGTCGATTGCACGCATCCAGTCGCCGGGACGATTCAGATGGTGGGACCGCCGGTGCGGATGTCGGAGACGCCGGGGTCGGTCCGCCTGCCGGCGCCGCTGCTCGGCGAGCATACCGACGAAGTCCTGCGCGAGCGATTAGGGTTGGACGCCGACGAGATCGCGCGTCTCCGCGACGCGGGAGCCATCGGCCCATCATGTCGCGCGCGGGTATCATCCGACCGGTCGTAGCGCGAAGGCTTTAGAGCATGTGAACAAATCACGTACAACGCAGAAACCGCGGAACCCGCAGAGATAAATAGTTAAGGTTTTTCTGCGTGTTCTGCGAGTTCTGCGTTCAACGTCGTATTTCTTCACAAGCTCTTTAGCCGAGCGAGGAGGAAATCGTGGGGTTGCTTGACGATCGCGTGGCGATCATCACCGGCGCGAGCAAAGGGATCGGCCGCGTCATGAGCCAGATGTTCGCGCGCGAAGGCGCACGGGTGGTCTGCGCCGCGCGGTCGGAGGCGCTCGTCAACGAAACTGCGGCGCTGATTCGCAACGCCGGCGGCGACGCGATTGCGGTGGTCGCGGACGCAGGCACCGAAGACGGCGCGCGCTCGGTCGTCGACGCCGGGATGCACGCGTTCGGGCGCGTCGATACGCTCGTCAACAACGCGGGTGACGGCGGTCCGACGAAAGCCGTGCAGGACTACACGACCGACGACTGGTTCTACACCGTCAACTCGTGTCTGACGAGCGCGTACCTCTGCTCGCGCTTCGCCGTGCCGGCGATGATGGCCGCGGGCCGCGGCGCCATCGTCAACATCGCGTCGATGGCCGGACGCCGCGGGCTCGCGTATCGCGTCGGCTACTGCTCGGCGAAGGCGGGACAGATCGGGATGACGTACGGTCTCGCGCTGGAGCTGGGACGACACAACATCACCGTCAACGCGATCGCGCCGGGCGCGGTCGAGGGCGATCGCATCGATCGCGTCATCAAAGGTCAGGCCGAGGTGCGCGGCGTCGACGTCGAGCGCATGCGCCAGACCTTCGTCGAGCGCTCGCCGCTGCGCCGCATGTCGACGGCCGAGGACATCGCCGCGCTCGCGGTGTTCCTGTGCAGCGACCACGCACGGAATATTTCGGGGCAGTGCATCCCGGTCACAGCCGGAGAGCCCGCATCCTGATCACGAAACCTCGAAGCCACGACAACACGACACGTTAACCGTAGAGCTCGCAGAGATCGCAGAGTAGATTTTTGCTCTGCGTGCTCGGCGTGCTCCGCGGTTATCTTCGGTGGTTTTCGTGGCTTCGTGGTTTCGTGGCTACTTGATGGCGAGCGGGTTGATGGGTGACCCGACGGCGCCCGTAATCGGCAGCGGCGGCGCCACGAAGAAGAACTCGTAGACACCATCACGCGCGCAGTCCTCCGCGAGCTCGTCGAGCAAAAAGATCTCGCCGATCGTCAGCCCCATGTTCGGGATGAACACCTGGTGCAGCGGCTGGAACGAATCGGGGATCTCGTTGGGCCGCACTTCCATCCCCCATGTATCGGTCGCGACCGCCGCGATTTCGTGCGCGTGCACCCAGTCCGCCGTGTGGAACGAGAGTCCCGGCGCGTCGCCGCCGGCGTAGTCGCCCCAGCCGCCGCGCTCCTTGCACAATGTCATGTGGCCTGTGCGCACGAGCAACGCATCGCCCGCGCCGACTTCCACGCGCTCGGTCGCGATCGCGATCTCCAGATCGTTGGCGGTGATCGCGTAGCCCGGCTCCAGCCACGGTACGCCTTTGACGCGCGGCATGTCGAGCAGCACGCCGCGCGCGACGATGCCCCGCGCGACCTTATCGATGCCGTTGTGCTTCGCGCCGCGGCTCGACACCTCGTTGGCGTCGCGGCCGTTGTACATCTTGCCGTCCTCGAAGCAGTGGCTGAGCGCGT
>Ga0099791_10000740_pt1 | contig 12237 bp, 9 predicted proteins | sample Rivendell_Oct201_7_FD_77318 | JGI IMG/M metagenome (GOLD analysis project Ga0099791, IMG submission 77318) | Vadose zone soil and rhizosphere microbial communities from the Eel River Critical Zone Observatory, Northern California to study diel... | ecosystem: Environmental > Terrestrial > Soil >... | reverse complement strand
GCCGGCTCGCTACGACTTCGGCCAGATCGCCTTCGCGGCCGCGATGCTCTCCGGGTGCACCGCCACCGGGCGGCCCTTCTGCCACTGCACGATGCAGAGCTCGGCCCCGACCCGGCGGCCGTTCTCCTCGTACTTGACGCGGCCGTCCGGGAAGAACTTGGCCGGACCGTCCTTGAGGTCGATCTTGTGCATCGTCTCGCCCAGCTTCTTGCGGTCGGCGGAGCCGGTCCGCTCCAGCGCCTCCTTGAAGATCCAGACGTGCGCGTAGGGGAAGATCGAGTCGTGGCCGAACCACGGCTCGCCGGTCCTGGCGATGAAGCGCTTCTCGACGTCCTCCACCGCCCGGCCCGGCCAGTTGGCGAGCCCCACGATCATGCCCTCCAGGTGCTCCTTGCCCGCCACCTTCATCAGCTCCGGCACGCACCAGTGGCCGCCGCCGCCGATCAGCGGGACGGTGGATGGCGTGATCCCCCGCTCCGCGAACTTGTCGATCAGGAGCTTGTCGTCGCCCACGTTGGTGGACTGGCACACGATGAAGTCGGGCCGCCCGGAGCGGATCTTCTGCACCAGCGTCGTCGCGTCCGCGAGTGGCGGGGTGTAGACCTCGTCCGCCACGATCGTGAGGCCCAGGTCCTTGGCCACGTGCTCCCGGATGGGCTTCATGAAGCTCACCGACGAGGCCGAGTTGTCGCCGACGAACGCCACCTTCGTGGGCTTGACGTTGGTGGCCTTGGTCGCGAGGTCCACGATGCGCGGCAGCAGCGCGGTGGACTGCGCCTCCGCGGTCGGGGACGACTGGAAGATGTACTTGTAGCCGCGCCCGGTGATCAGGTCCGAGTAGGACAGGGTCAGCCACGGCAGCTCCGCGCGCTCGGTCACCTCGGTGACCGCGAGCGTGAAGCTCGACAGCCAGCAGCCGATGCCGCCGACCACGTCGGGCTCCTGCGCCACCAGGCGCTGCGCCGCGTTCTTGGCCTTCTCCGCGGTGTCGCCGGTGTCGTAGAGGACCAGCTTCATCTTGGCGCCGCCGAGGGCCTTGATGCCGCCCGCCTTGTTCACGTCCTCGATGGCCATCTCGGCGCCCATCTGCTCCAGGATGCCCTGGCGCGCCCAGGCTCCGGACAGCGGGACCACCAACGCGATCTTTACCTCCTTCGGGTTCTGCGCGCGCGCGCGGCGAGTCGGGAGCGCGGCGGCGGCGGCGGTGGCGAGGCCCATCTTGATCGCGGTCCGGCGTCCAATCGGCTCAGGCGTCGTCATGTCCGGTCATCCCCCTCGTTGGTGATGAGTGATGGTGGATCGATCTAGGCTTCCGTCAGGCCGAGATACGAGCGGCGGACCCGATCGTCGGCCAGCAAGGTCTCGTACCGCCCCTCGAGCACGATGTGCCCCGTCTCCAGCACGTAGCCGTGATCCGAGCGCTCGAGCGCCTCGGCCACGCGCTGCTCGACCAGGAGGATCGTGACGCCGTCCTCCCGGTGGATCTGCGAGATGCGGTCGAAGATGGTATCCGCGATGCTGGGCGCCAGCCCCATCGACGGCTCGTCCAGCATCAGCAGCCGGGGCGCGCAGGCCAGGCCGCGGCCGATCGCCAGCATCTGCTGCTCGCCGCCCGACAGGGTGCCGGCAAGCTGGCCGGCTCGCTCGGCCAGGATCGGGAACAGGGTGTGGATGCGATCGAGCGTCTGCGCCCAGTGCGCGCGCCCGGCCTTCGGGTACGCGCCCATCTCCAGATTCTCCAGGACGGTGAGGGTCTTGAACACCTGCCGGCCCTCCGGCACGTGCGCGATGCCCAGGTGCGCGCGGTCCGACGGCCGGCGGGCCAGCAGGCTCTCGCCCCCGAAGGTGATCGCGCCGGAGGTCGGCGCCACGACCCCGCTGATGGTCTTGAACAGGGTGGATTTGCCGGCGCCGTTCGGCCCCACCAGCGTCACGAAGCTTCTCTCGGCGACGGACAGGCTCACGTCCGAGAGGGCGCGCAGGCCGCCGTACGCCACGGAGAGGTTCTTCACCTCAAGCATTCCGGCGCGCCAGCCATTTCTTGCCGAGGTAGGCCTCGATCACGGACGTGTCCTCCACGACCGTCCGGGGCAGCCCGGTGGCGAGCACGCGGCCGTGGTCCAGCACCACGAACCGGTCGGCGAGGCGCATCATCGCATGCATTGTATGCTCGATGATGCAGATCGTCATGCCCTGCGCGCGCACCCGGGCCAGGACGTCCAGCACGTCGTCGCACTCTTCCCGACCGAGGCCGGCCAGCGTCTCGTCCAGCAGCAGCAGCCGGGGATTACCGGCCAGCGCGCGCGCCAGCTCCATCAGGCGCAGCTGCTTGTTGGTGAGCTGGCCGGCGGCCACGCCCGATCTATCATGTAGTCCCACCTGATGGAGCGCCCGCGCCGCCTGGGCGATGGCCTCGCGATCGGACAGGCCGGCTCCGTAGGCGCCGACGATCACGTTGTCGAGCACCGGCAGGCGGGGAAAGCTGCGCACGACCTGGAACGTGCGGCCGACGCCCATGCGGCAGACCTCGAAGGTCTTCTTGCCCAGCATCGGTTGCCCGTCGAGCCGGGCCGAGCCCTCGTCTGCGGTGAGCACGCCGTTCAGCACGTTGAACAGCGTCGTCTTGCCCGCGCCGTTCGGCCCGATGATGCCGAGGATCTCTCCCTCGGTGACCGAGAAGCTCACCTCGCTGACGGCGCGGAGACCGCCGAAGGCGCGCGATAGGCTCTCGACCTGCAGGAGCGGCCCCGCCGCGCCGGTCGACACGCGCCGTTTGAAGGCCGGGAGCGGCATCGCGTCGGGCTCCACGTCGGGGATCGGCTGCGGCGCCTCGCGGCGAAACCAGCGATCGCGGACGGTCCAGAACAATCCGTCGGGTGAGAGCAGCATGATCGCGATGATGGCGATGCCGTAGACCACTCCCTGGATGCCGGGCAGATAGGTGCCCAGCTCGGCCTGTAGCGTCTCCGCGAGCGGCACCAGGATGGCCGCGCCGATCACCGGCCCCCACACCGAGGCCACGCCGCCGAACAGCGTGACCACCACCGCCTGCGCCGAGACGAGCATGCCGAACACGGAATCGGGCGTCACGACCAGCAGCACGCGCGCGTAGAAGCCGCCGGCCACCGCGCCCATCATTCCCGACACCACCAGCGAGCGCATCTTCCACAGGCGCGCGTTGATGCCCGCCGCCTCGGCCGCCAGCTCGTTCTGCCGGATGGCGAGCAGGGCCAGGCCGAAGCGCGAGTTCTCGATGATCAGCGACACGACCACCCCGCCGACCAGCAGGAGGATCGCGATCAGGGTGTAGATACGCGGCTCGTTGAACTCCATGAAGCGGAGCCCGTTCTCGCGGTGCATGGGCATCGACACTTCCTGGAAGCCCAGGTACTGCATCACGTAGAGGATGGCGAGCGGATAGGCCAGCATCGACAGGGCGAAGTAGTGCCCGCGCAGGCGAAACGTGGGGAACCCGATCGCGATGGCGGCGAGCCCGCCGATGATCATGCCGAGCGGGATGCCCAGCCAGGGCGAGAGGCCCCAGTAGATGACCGAGAGCGTGACCGTGTACGCGCCGATGCCGAAGAACGAGGCGTGGCCGAACGAGAGCTGGCCGCCGTAACCGGAGAGGATGTTCCACGAGACGCCGAACAGCGCCCACACCGGCACCAGGGTCAGGATCAGCTGGTAGTAGCTGTTGGTCACGAACATCGCGACGGCCAGGTAGACGACGGACACCACGGCGAGCCCCGTCAGGTTCCGCCGCAGGTGAGGGCCCGCGCCCTGCTTCATGCCCGCTCCGCCGAGCGACCGAACAGACCCTGCGGCCGCAGCAGCACGATCATCAGGAACACGACGAAGATCGCCGCGTTCTGCAGCTGAGGCGGCAGGATCAGGGCCGAGAACTGCTGGACGAAGCCCACCGTCACCCCGCCCCAGAAGGCCCCGAAGATGCTCCCCATGCCGCCCAGCACCACGCCCGAGTACATGATGATGACGTAGTCGAAGCCGACGAAGGGAGTGAAGGAGATGTACGTGGCCATCAATCCGCCCGCGACGGCGGTGATACCGCACCCGAGACCGAAGGCGATGCGGTAGGCCCGGTCCACGTCGATGCCCATGTAGGTGGCCGCGGTCGGATTGTCGGCGGCCGCCCGCAGGGCCTTGCCCAGGCGCGTGTACTCGAGCGTCACGTAGAGCACCACCGCGGCCAGCACCGCGACGAAGAAGGCGACCAGCTTGGCCTTGTTCAGGAACACGGTGGCGCCGTGATACACGGGGCCGATCAGGAACGCCTCGGAGGAGAGCGGCGTGCGGACGGCGACCGGCGTGGAGCCGAACAGGATCTGTCCGCCGTTCTGGAGGATCAGCGAGATGCCCAGGGTGACGACCAGCTGGCCGAAATGCCCCTCGTCCAGCGAGCCCACGGTGCGCAGGCCGGACACGCGGGAGATGAGGAATTTGTGCAGGAGCGCGCCGCCGGTGAAGAGCAGCGGCGCCGCGCACATCGCGCCAATGAACGGCCCCCAGTACGGGCCCAGGAAGGACAGCACCCGCCCCTCGCTAACCAGGTAGAAGGAGGCGAACATGCCCAGCATGAGCAGCTCGCCCTGGGCGAAGTTGACGATCCGCATGATGCCGAAGATGAGCCCGAGGCCGATGCACATCAGACCGTAGATGCAACCGATCGTGATGCCCGCGGTGACCGCGTTCAGCACGTTCTCGACGAGGATCTCCAGGTCCACCGCGCTTCCGATCGCCTCCCGTGTGCCCCGGCCGGGGGAGCTGGCGCGCCCTTGCGCAGCGCACCTCCCGGGCACAACCCGGCGACTTTACCACGTCCGTGCCGAGTGCGAGACGGCGGGGAGCGGGGCCCGCTCAGATGGTTCCCCTTAACCCGACGACGTTGAAAGCAGGAACGGGCCGAAGCAGCCCCTTGAGCGTAAGCGATCCGACGTCCTCGAGGTCAGCCACATCCTCGACCGTAGAGGCGACCCGCTGGGCGACGAGGATTTGGCCGCCTTTGGCCTCGCCGCAGAGCCGCGCCGCTAGGTTCGTGACCGTCCCGATGGCGCCATAGTCCCAGCGCCCCTCGAAGCCGATGGCGCCGATCGTGGCGTACCCCTGCGCAATGCCGAGCCCGAAGGCGAGGTCATAGCCGCGCTTCCGCCAGCCGACGGCCAGATTGTCCACGCGCTCTCGCATGGCCACGGCCATTCTGACGGCGCGCTCGCCCGGGTTGGGAACCAGCACCGGGTCGTTGAAGAAGATCATCATCCCGTCGCCGGTGAAACGCTCGAGCGTCCCCTCGTGGTGGAGGATCAGGCGCCCCATCTCGGCGTGGTATTCCCGAAGCACCCCCATGACCTCCTCGGGTTCGGCGGTCTCGGCGAAGGCCGTGAACCCGCGGAGGTCGAGGAAGACAACCGTCACTTCCCGGCGGTGCGACTTCAGCGGGTCCTCGGTGCCCCCCGCCAGGATCAGCTCAGCGAGCTGTGGCGAGAAAAAGCGCTTGAGCCGCCCGAGCTGCTCGAGCTGCCCAACCTGCTCCTCGACGCGGCGCTCGAGGGTCTTGTTCCACTCGGCCCGCTCGGTCGCCAGTGCCTCCACGGTGTCGTGGAGATTCTTGATCCGGAGCATCGACTTCACTCGGGCGACCAGCGCCGGCTGGTCCACTGGCTTGGTCAGGTACTCGTCGCCGCCCGCCTCGAGCCCAGCGACGACGTCCTTGGGGTCTGCTTTGGCCGTGACCATGATGATTGGGATGAAGGGCAAGGATGCGTCGGCCCTCAGACGCCGGCAGACCTCGATGCCGTCTATCTTCGGCATCATGACGTCAAGCAGGATCAGGTCTGGCTGCGTCTCCTTGACGGCGGCGAGCGCCGCTTCGCCGTCGGTCGCGGTGACGATGTCGTATCCGTTGGCGGCCAGACGGCTCTGGAGAATGTGCACGTTGGCCGGCACATCGTCGACGATCAGGATCCGCGGCGGTGATTTCACGCTGGGCTCCCGCCTATGGCACGTACTCGCGGACCTTGGCCAATAGCTCGCGCGGGACGAAGGGCTTGGTGACGTAGGCGTCGCAGCCGGCCGCGAACGCCTTCACGTCGTCGCCGCTCAGCGCGTAGGAGGTGACCACGATGATCGGGATGTGCCGGAGGGCAGGGTTGGCCTTGATCCGCCGCGTCGCCTCGTACCCGTCGAGGCCGGGGAGCTGGATGTCCATGAGGATCAGGTCGGGCCGCTCCTTCTCCGCCACGGCGATCCCTTCCTCCCCCGTGGCGGCCTCGATCAGCTCATAGCCGGCACTGGCCAGGAGGAGGCGCAGGATGCGGCGGTTCTCCGCGTGGTCCTCGATCGCCAGGATCCGCTTGCTCATGTCCTCTCCGTTTGGTGCTCCACCCGGATGGGCAGGGTGAAGGAAAAGGTCGATCCATGTCCCGGAGTCGACTTGACCCAGAGGCGGCCGCCGTGAAGCTCCACGATCCGCCGAGAGATCGAGAGTCCGAGGCCGGTCCCGCCCTTCTTCCGGGTGCTCGAGCTGTCCGCCTGCTGGAACTCCTCGAAGATTGTCTGCTGATCGGCCTCGGAGATCCCGGGGCCCGTATCCGACACCGAGACCACGAAGGCGCCGTCGGAGATCCGCGCCCGGATCGACACCTCGCCCTCATCCGTGAACTTGATCGCGTTCCCGGCCAGGTTCAGAAGGACCTGGGTAATCCGCCGCTCGTCACCTCGCCCGGGGGGCAGATCGGCCGGCACGGTCGCCTTCAGCTCGAGCTTCTTCTCCGCGGCCAGGGAGTCCACTGCGGAGACCACCGCATGGACCACCTCGCCCATCGAGTAGTCGCCGAGCGAGAGGGTGAGCTGCCCCGCCTCGATCTTGGAGAGATCGAGGACGTCGTTGATCAGGCCGAGGAGATGATGCCCGTTGGCCTTGACGCGCTCCAGAGTGTCGCGGATTGCCTCGGGAACGTCGCCGAAGATGTTGTCGAGGATAAGATCGGTGTAACCCAGCACGGCGTTCATCGGCGTGCGGAGCTCGTGGCTCATGTTGGCGAGGAACTGTGACTTGTGCTTGCTGGCGACCTCGAGCTGCTGACTCTTCTCCTGGATCTCCTGGAACAGCCGCGCGTTCTCGACCGCGACCGCGGCCTGGGCGGCGAAGCTATGCAGCAGGTCGACGGTGTGGGCTGCGATCGGTGCCCGGCTCACGCGGTTGTCCGCGCTGAGAACGCCCACCGTGCGCCCGCGGGCGATCATGGGGCTGACGAGAAAAGCCTTGAGCCTCAGAGCGGCAATCCCCGAGTAGGGGAGGCGCAGTCGATATTTCTCCGGCAGCGGGTGCGCCTCGCTGAATAGCAACGGCTCGCCGTTGCGGTATACGGCCGCCAACGCGCCCGCCTCGCCGAGGGGTATCGTCACGCCGACCAGATCCCGCCAGTCACCGTCGCTGAGCCCGGCCCCCGCGCTGACCATGAGCCCGTCGGCGGCGGGGCTGGGCGTCCAGATGTAGAGGTGGTCGAGGCCGACCACCTGGCGCGCGGCGTCGAGGACGCGCGTGAGCTGCTCGGCGAGGGACAGCGGCTCCTGGAGCGCCGTCGAGAGGCGGGAGAGCTGCTCCTGGTTGCGTGAGAGCTCTTGGAGCGCCCGGCTCTTTTCGTCGATCTCCCGGAAGAGCCGGGCATTCTGGATGGCGATGACCGACTGGGTCGCGAAGGTCTGGAGGAGGTCCACGATCGGCTGCGGGAACGCTCCCGCGGCTTTCCGCCGGACCGCCAGCGCACCGATCACCCGGTCTTCGCGCAGGAGCGGGACCGCGAGGAGCGCACGATATCCCGCTTTGAGCAGGAAAGGCAGCGGGTAGTTCGGCTGGCTCTGGAGGTCGGGGATCTGGACGGCGGTGCGCGTCGCCGCCGCCTGCCCGATCCCGCTCTCGCCGATCCCGATATGCGATTGGCGAAGGATCTCGATCAATTCTTCGTCGATGCCGTAGTTCGCCCGTGGCACGAACACCTGCGCGGTCTCGTCGAATTCGTAGATGGTGCCGGCGTCGGTCTGCGAGAGCTCGACCGCATGCGAGACGATGCTGGTGAGGACCGACTGGATGTCCAGGCTGGAGCTGACCGCCTGCCCCACCTCGCCGAGCGCCCGGAGCTCCTCCACCGAGCGTGTCAGCTCGTGCGTCCGCTCCTGCAGCTCTTTGAAGAGGCGCACGTTCTCGATGGCGATGACTGCCTGGTCGGCGAACGTGTGCAGCAGCGCGGTCTGCTTGTCCGAGAAAGGTTCCACTTCGGTACGTCGGAGAATGATCGCGCCGAGGGGAACACTCTCCCGCAGCAGCGGAACGCTGAGGATCGTGTGATATCCCAGGTCTCGAGCGATGGCGCTGCCCTCCGGGAACTCTTCTGTCGCGGCCTGGTAATCTACTACGTGAACTGCCCTTCGCTCCAGCACCGAGTGCCCAGTAGCCGTCCCGCCGACCGGGGTCACAAACCCACGTGGAGCACGAATAGGGCCGTGGTGGGCAACCACCGGCAAAACGTCGCCCTCGAGGCGGTGGATTGTCGCGTCATTGGCGGCGCAGAACCTCACGGCGCTCTTGACCAGGGCGTCCAGCACCGGCTGGAGCTCGGTGGGCGACTCGCTGATGACCCGAAGGATCTCGCTCGTAGCCGTCTGCTGCTCCAGCGCCTCGGTGAGGTCTCGGTTGGCTTCCCCCAGCTCTCGCGTGCGCGCCTCCACCTTCTGCTCCAGGCCCTCGTAGGATTCCTTGAGGCTTGCCGTCATGCGATTGAACGACTCCGCGAGGGCTTGGATCTCGTCGCCCGTGTGCAGCTCGATCGGCTGGTCGAGCCTCCCGGCGCCGATCCGCGCCGCGCCTTCCTGGAGCACCCGGATCGGCGCGACCATTCGCCGGGCCAGGAGAATGCTGGCCAGGACCGAAAGCCCGAGGCCCAGCACGAAGATGACGGCGCTCCGGATGATCGGGGCCCGCAGGGGAGCGTAGGCGGCCGCCGCAGGGCGTTCGACGAAGACGAACCACCCGAGGGGAGCAATCGCGGCGTGGGCCGCCAGCACCCGCCCGCCGCCAAGACCGTCGGCCACCATGGCCACCGGAGCGCTCGTCGTGGACGCCGTGCGGTCGGCCCGGGCTGACTTCACCTGGGTCAGGCCGGAGAGATCCCGCTTCGTCCGCAACATCCGATTGTCCGGGTGAGCGACCAGCTGGTCGCGGGAATCCACCACGTAGGCATAACCGTCCGCGCCGACCTCGATCTGAGAAACGATCTTCTGCACCGCGCCGAGGTTGACCTCGGCCGTGGTCACCTCGACGGCGTACTTGCCACCCGGCACCGCCAGCGTCACGTACGGCTCCGACTCGTTCTTGAGGTAGACGGGACTCCAGTACGTCTTGCCCGCTCTCGCCTCGACGAACTTGGGCGCCCGGGAGAAGTCCTCCTGGCTTCCCACAACATCCGGGTCCAGGCGAGAGACACGAAGCTGCTCCTTGCCGGCGAGGTCGAGATGGCTGAGCTCGCCGACGGCGGGGACGTTGCGAAGGACTCTGAGGAAGTCGAGCTCGCGCTGCTCGGCCATGGCCGCTCCCAATCCCTGGCGAAATCCCAGCTTGGCTGGTCCCACCTGGCTCGCGTCCGGATCGTCGGACGCGGTCCGAGTCGTCTCGCGCACTTGCAGCTCGACCTCTTTCAGAAACTGCTCGATGCGGGCCGCCGCGGCCACCGCCTTCGCGCGTTCGACCCGGAGGATCGCGTCCTGAGTCTCTCGGTAGGCAAAGTAGAGCTCGACCAGACTCGAGGCCATCAGCACACCCCCGACCAGCACGAGGAGGACGACGACGTACTTGCGGAAGAGCCGGCCGCCCGAGATCCCGTTCTTCATCGCCGGAAGGCGTCGGCGCGGAGCAGGATCTTTCGCGGCACGGTGAGCCCGAGAAGCTCCGCGGTCTTGAGGTTCACCGCGAGGTCGATTTTCTCCGCGCCTTCGACAGGCAGGTCCTGAGGCCGGGCTCCCCGCAGAATCTTGGCCACCAGCGTCGCGGCCTGGACTCCCTGCGCGTAGTAGTCGGGGCCGTATGATATGAGACCACCATAGCCGATCCAGAGCGCCGTCCCGAAGACGGCCGGGACCCGCAAGGCCAGCGACTGCTCGATGATGGCGATGGTGAGGTCCGGGTTCGAGCCTTCCGGCGCCAGCACGGCGTCGCCGCGCCGGACTTCGCGGAGGACACGCTTCAGCTCGTCGGCGTCGAGCACCCCTTTTGGCAAGACCTCCAGATTCAGGCGCTGCGCCGCCTCGAGCGCCTTGGTGACCATCGGCGTGGTGCCCAGGTCGACGCTGTAGTAGACGAGCCAGACCCGGCGGACTGCCGGAGCCAGTGTCTTCAGGACCTCCAGACGCTTGGCCACGAGCTCGGTCTGGAGACTCGACACCCCCGTCACGTTTCCGCCGGGTTGGCCAAGCTTGGTGACGATGCTGGCGCCCACCGGATCGCCCACCAGGGTGAACACGATGGGCACGCTCTCCGTCGCGTCCTTGGCGGCGTTGGTGGCCCCCTCCTGGCTGGTGAAGATCAGGTCGACCCGGGCCTTGACGAGGGCCTCGGCGGCGACGGCCATCGTGTCCAGCTTTCCCTCGGTGAAGCGGATGTCGAACGTCACGTCGCGGCCGTCTACGAAGCCGAGCTCCTTGAGCCCGGCCTTGAGCCCCTCGACGGTTGGATGGCTCGCCGCCCACGCCGCGTTGAGGACGCCGATACGGAACGGACGAGGCGCCTTCTGCGCCTCGCCCACCTGGGTCGGCAACCAGACAAGAACCGCCACGGCGACCCAGAGGCAGCGCGCTTTGAAGCAGAAGCTGTGCATCCGTCGCATCGCTACCCGGACACGAGCTGGTGGTACGCGCCCTCGGCGACGTGGTCCCAAGGGCCCACCAGCGCCTGGAACTTGGTGAAGGAGGCGTGCACCTTCTTGGCCATGGGGGTCTTCTCGGATTCCTCCCTGACGACCTCGGCCGACAGCTTCTTGAGATCGCCCAGCACCGGCGCCGGGAGCCGGACGATCTCGACTTTGCTCTTGAACTCCGTCTTGAGTCGCGCCAGCGCGATGGCGTTCTTCGTGTGAAAGTCCGTGAGACCATAGACCTGCGCGGCTGCCGCGGCATGGTCGAGCATCCGCCGGAGATCGGCCGGGAGCGCCTCGTACGCCTTCTTGTTGAAGCCAAACTCTTGCATAGTGCCGGGCTCGTGCCAGCCCGGATAGTAGTAGTAGCGTGCGGTGTTGTGCAGGCCCAGTTTCATGTCGTCATGTGGCCCAATCCATTCGCTCGCGTCAATGACGCCCCGCTCGAGGGCGGCGTAGATCTCACTGCCCGGGGTGAGGACCGTCGTGCCACCTGCTCTGGCGATGACCTTGCCGCCGAGGCGCGGCCCCATGCGCATCTTGAGCCCCTTGTAGTCGCCGATCGTGGTGATCTTCTTCCTGAACCATCCCGCCATCTGCGGGGCCACCGCCAGAGCCGGGCGCGGCACGAGGCTGAAGGTGCCGTACGCTTCCTCCCAGAGCTTGAGTCCGTCGCCCTGGTAGTACCAGGCGGCCATGCCCTGGGGGTTCATGCCGAACGGGATGGTCCCGAACCACTCGAGCGCGAGCTCCTTGTCGGTCCAGTATTGCGGCGATCCCATGAATGCCTCGATGGTGCCCTGCGAGGCGGCGGTGAAGCACTCGAACGGCTGCATGATCTGGCCACCCGGGAAGACCTCGATCCGGAACCGCCCGCCGCTCATCTCCTCGACGGCCTTCGCCAGTCGCTGGGCAGCGCCCAGGTGTATGTCGAATACCGCGGTAAAGGCCGTAGACATCCGCCACTGGACCTTCGGCTGCGCGACGACGTTGGGGGCGGCGACGATGCTGGCAGCGGTGGCGGCCGCCATCACACCGCCGGCCGTTGCGATAAACTTGCGTCGTTCCGTCGTCACGCTACCCTCCTCACCCCGCCACGAGCTGATGGTAGGCGCCTTCGGCGACGTGGTCCCAGGGACCCACCAGCGCCTGGAACTTGGTGAAGGAGGCGTGCACCTTCCGGGCCATGGGCGTCTTCTCGGATTCCTCCTTGACGACCTCGGCCGCCAGCTTCTTGAGATCGCGCAGCATCGGCGCCGGGAACTGGAAAATCTCGACCTTGCCCTTGAACTCCGTCCTGAGTCGCTCGAGCGCG